>Ga0187878_1003909_pt1 | contig 11852 bp, 12 predicted proteins | sample June2016WEW_17_1_FD_132979 | JGI IMG/M metagenome (GOLD analysis project Ga0187878, IMG submission 132979) | Peatland microbial communities from SPRUCE experiment site at the Marcell Experimental Forest, Minnesota, USA - June2016WEW_17_150 | ecosystem: Environmental > Terrestrial > Soil >...
TAAGCCAATTTAAAAAACATTTATATGGAAAACCAGGAAAACAACATTCAGTTAAAGGACAACACAGCCAACCCTGCGCCTCTGGGCCTTGCAGCTTTTGGCATGACAACTATTTTATTGAATTTTCACAATGCGGGGTTTTTTGCATTAGGAAGCTCAATTCTCGGAATGGGGATATTTTTTGGGGTACTCGCCCAAGTGATTGCCGGTATTATGGAATGGAAAAAGAATAACACTTTCGGTACAACAGCCTTTGCTTCCTATGGTTTCTTTTGGCTTTCGCTGGTTGCACTCATTATTCTACCCAAAATGGGTTATGGGACAGCACCCGACAAAAATGAAATGGGCGCTTATCTTGCCCTGTGGGGTTTATTTACCTTGTTTATGTTTGTTGGAACATTAAGGCTCAATGTGGCTCTGCAATTTGTTTTCGGGTCGTTAACTATCCTCTTCTTTTTACTTGCCCTGGGTCATTTTACCGAGAACGAGATTATAGAAAAAATTGCCGGATATGAAGGAATTTTCTGCGGATTATGTGCATTTTATGCATCGCTGGCGCAGGTGTTGAACGAAGTGTACGGCAAAACGGTTATGCCGATATGCCCTGTGAAGAAGAAATAATCAGATAGAGAACTTCCAAGCACAGTACCATTCATCCGGATGCTTGTCGGGCGGGCATCCTATGCATTCAGTCTTTATTCTTGTATCAATGGCTGCTGCAAAAGTCGAATATTCTATTATCCCTGCCGATTTGCAGGGGTAGTCATCAAGTCCTTTTCTTTTTCTAGCCGATTGCACACGGCAGTCGTTCATGCGGAATATAAAGCTGGCGGGCGTTTCATCGGTTATAGATTGCTTGTTGATGAAGGCATACAAGCGGAACTGCAGCGCCTGTTTCAGCCCGTCAAGTTCTGCCTGTTCCGGAAGGTTTAAAATTCGCTTAATCGACCATGCTTCCATGGGTGAGAATTTCTCCCAGCAGGCATCGTTGCAATGCTTGGCATTATCCATACCGTTGGCGAATTCCACTGCCTGAAACCATATTCCGTCGTTGGCGAGCCAGTTGGCAGCCACGCTTTCCCTCAGGTTGATTAATGTTTCATCGGGCAAATCAAGCATGAGTGCAGGGATTCCATCTTTCACCTCAAATCCCAGTGTTTTTGAAAGACGCTTCATTTGCACATCATAACTCGTCTTATACACCTCGTTCAATGCCTGAAAAGCTTTCTCTTTTCCAAGGTACTGTTGAACTTCAGCAAACCACATCACATGATGCATCATGATACGATGAAAGAAATCAATAATAAGCCGGGCGTTTTGTTCCTTGCTGAGGTTTGGAATAGAATCCATCTTAATGAAAATTTAAATGAGTTTCAGTGAAAATTAATTCTGAATACTTACTTCCTTCTGATTTTTATTTATATTCTTTCGCTTTAATATCCCCGTCGAGCACCATATAGCCATACATGGCAAGTGATTCCATTTCATCCTCTCCTGGATATATTCTTACAAGTCCCAGGTGTTTAATATGACTGGTAATGACGTTCATCAGATAATTACTGTGAGCAAGTTCGCCGGTTAAAAGGATACCGTCAATTTCGCCAAGCAGTACTGTGCTTAATGCACCTATTTCCTTTGCAGATTGATATCCAATAGCCGAAAATATTAATGCTGTATGCTGATCACCCTGATTTATCTGTTGCTCTATCTCGTGGACATCCTTAATCCCAAGGTATGCAAATACGCCCCCTTTGCCCTTTAGTTTGCTTAATATTTCTTCCTTAGAATATTCCCCTGAGAAACATAATTCTACCAAGTCTCCGGCAGGTATGCTACCACTTCTCTCTGTCGACATAGGCCCGTCGCCGATAAGACCATTGTTTACATCAATGATCCTGCCCTTTTTATGAGCGCCTACAGAAATGCCATTACCAAAATGCGCCACAATGACATTGATGTCTTCGTAATTCTTCCCCATCTCACGCGCAAATCTCCGTGCAATAGTCCTTTGATTCAAGGTATGCATCATGCTCTTCCTTGCAATCTCAGGAAGACCCGAAATCTTGGAAATTTCACTCATCTCATCCACACATGCCGGGTCAACAATTAAAGCAATAGTATCTTTCATTGCTTCTTTTGCAAGTTCATAGGCTAAAATACCTCCAAGATTTGATTCGTGTTCACCCATTGGCTTCCTGGTATCGCGGATCATGGCATTGTTCACTTTGTATACTCCGCCGTCCATTGGTTTGTATAAGCCTCCCCTTCCGACAATTGCTTTTATCTGATTCAGATTGATACCTGCTTTAACCAGTTCTTCCAGTATAGATTTTTTTCGAATATCCAACTGTTCGATGACATGTTTGAATTTACCAATTAAATCTTGTGGATGACGAATGTTAGTCAGAAACATCTGCTTGCGGTTATCATAAACAGCAATTCTTGTGTATGAAGCTCGAGGGTAAATAACTAAAATTAATGTATCCATCATGTACTTGTTTTAGTATTGCCAATGTATATCAAACCCTTTGATACCTTTCTCCTAATGCCCGGAAGCGGTATTTTTTATAAATTTATTCTAGAATAAACAAATTATTTTGCCAGTGAAGCAGCTAATGCAATAGAATAAAGTTTAGTTATTTCGCTGTCACCTCTCGATGTTAAGATACATGGTACTTTTGCACCGAACACCACTGCACCTAATTCGCCGCCGCAAAGTTTCGTATTCGTTTTGAAAAATACATTTGCAGATTCGATATTCGGGAACAGGATACAATCAGCATCTCCGGCTACAGGGCTTTTCAACTTCTTAATTTCACAACTTTCTTTGTCAATGCAAACATCCATTGCCAGCGGACCATCAACAACAGCACCCTTAATCTGACCACGGTCAGCCATTTTTGAAATTATTGCAGCATCAACGCAAGCCTGCATTCCCGGCATCATTTGTTCGGTAGCTGCAAGCAATGCTACTTTCGGATTATCAATCTGAAGAGAGTGTGCTGTTTGAATTAGATAATTAGTCATGGCAATTTTCTGAGTCAAATCCGGAGCAGGAATAATGGCAACATCGGAAACGATAAGCAATTTCGGGTATCTTGGCGTTTCAACTACTGCGACATGAGATAAGATAGCTTTGGGCCCTGACATCAGTCCTTTTTCCTTGTCAAGTATTGCTCTCATATATTTATCACTGGTGACAAGACCTTTCATGAGCACATCGCCCTCGCCTTTGTTGATAAGTTCAACCGCTTTTACAGTGGCTTTCATTTCATCAGCTTCCTGAACGATCTTAAATTTCTTTACATCAATCTTATGCTCAGCGCAGACTTTTTTAATGGTGGCTTCATCGCCAACAAGTGTTGCCTCCACTATTCCTTTATCTATAGCACCGCTTACAGCGCCAATGGTATGTGAATCGTTGGCATAAGCAGCTACCAGTCGTTTTTTTGTTTTGCTTTTCAGCACGTCGAACATCTGTTCTAATTTTGTAATGGGCATTTTATATCCTCCTATTATTTTTTTGGTTATTGTTATATGAATTTTTATTGGCTAATGTATAAAATTTTTACTTCGTGTAAAAATCAATCATATTTTGAATGGCTTTTTTGCAGACCGGGCAGAAATTATTGTATGAAATGGATTTCATGCTGCAGTCCTGGAAAGGACGATAAACGCCTTTTGCTTCATATCCTCCGCCTTCATATACACCTACTACATTTTTATTTTGATCGGAAGCCGGAGTGGGAATGGGAACATTTTTATCCATCATCGCTTTCCATTTCTTGTCGAAATGTATAAGTGTAGTAATATTTGGTTCCCAAGGTTCAATATCCTTGGGATAAAAATCTTCGGTAGAAACCTCAGAAGTATAATACTCATCAGCAAGTCCTGCAAAGTTATGACTGAACTCGTGAGTGAATACATAATTGGAATATTCATTGTCGGAAGCACAGGTGCAATAGAAATTATATATTCCGCCGCCGCCATATTTATTTGTATTAACCAAAATTATTATTTCATCATAAGGTGCATTAGCAGCAATGTCATGAATTGCCTTATTTTCAGTGGTCATCAGGTAACGTTCCGAATCGAATGTATAGAATGAAGTTTCCACAGCCGTGTTGCCCCATTTGTTCTCCTTTGGAATAACTGGCCCTGAATCAACTGAAGCAATCTCAATTCCCCAGAGGTTGAACTTGTCTTTGTTTTCTTTGTATGGAGATGCCCCGAAGAGATAGCCTGCAAATTTTTCGCAGTCCTTTTTAAACTTTGGCATTTGTGCATGAGTATATCCATCCGGAATAATAACAATATCTACCTTTTTGGCAGGATCACCATTGTACAGAATCTTAAAATTGCTGCATTTATTTTTCATTGTATGGGAAATGAAATAGCTGGAAGGGTCAATGTTATATTCAAATTTCTTTATCCAGTTATTGGTTTTTTTATCACGGCTGTAGAATTCAGTCTTTACTTTAACTTTTGGAAAAGGCATAATGACGGTCTCCGAAAAGGCTTTTGTTGTTGTTTTAGCTTCTTCAGTGGTACGCCATTCGGCAAAAAGGGAAGAATAGTTTCTTTGAAAGATTATCTTTCCCGAAGCTTTATCGTAAGCGACAAATTTATAATTACCGTAATTAAAAGTATCAGTAAGATTTGTTTTAGTACCACCCCATATAGGTTCTTCTTTCAGTTCGTCAACAGCATAGAATTCTTCCGTGATATTACCCGAATGCACATAATCTATACGCAGTGTTTTGTTTTCGAAATAATCGCTGAATGCAGCGAAGGTTCTGAAAGAGCAAATACTGACAATGAAAGTTAAAAGAAGAATTTTTTTCATGACGAATGGATATGAATAGAGAATGTGAAATTAAACAATTTAATTTTCAGAAAAATGCACATGGATGTAAAAAAACATCTTATTTATTAAAAATTTCTGTCTGCTTTCTAATAGATTCTTCGTGCAGCATGCGAAGAAGTTTTAACAGGAATTCCCTGCTAAGTCCAAGCTTTTCGCCAAGTTCAATGCTTTCCTTTACTATATTGTTCCAGCGTTTAATTTGCAATATGGTAACATTGTTCTCTTTTTTATAATGCCCTATCCTGTCAATTACCTGCATCCTGTTAGATAATTGCTTTATTAACTCGGCATCTATCTTATCAATTTCAAAACGAAGTTCTTCAAGCTTATTCCTAAACTCGTCATTTGTACTCGAATTGCTACGGATAACAAGACTTGCAACAAGCTTCTCCAGTTCTTTTGGGGTAATCTGTTGTTCTTTATCCGATAAAGCGGTTTTAGGATTAATGTGCGATTCAATCATTAATCCATCCATATCGAGGTCAAGGGCTTGCTGAGCAATACCTTTCAAAAGCATTGCATTGCCTGTAATATGGCTGGGGTCGCAAATAACAGGCAAGCCCGAGCATAAGCGCATCAGTTCAATAGGAATTTCCCAGATGGGGGCGTTACGGTAAGGTGCACTGTCGTATGCGTTAAAACCCCTGTGAATAGCGACAAGCTTTTTAATGCCAGCTGAGTTAATCCGTTCAAGAGCGCCTAACCATAAACTAAGGTCAGGATTGACAGGATTTTTTACCATTACCGCTATATCGTATCCTTTAAGCGCTTCAGCAATTTCCTGTACAGAAAAAGGATTTACAGTAGTCCTTGCACCTATCCATAATATATCGATGCCATATTCAATAGCTGCTTCAATGTGCCGCGGAGTTGCCACTTCAACACAGGTTCTCATACCCGTATCATCCCTAACCTGCTTCATCCATGCAAGTCCTTCTTCTCCCACACCTTCAAAAGTATCGGGGCGTGTACGCGGCTTCCACATGCCTGCCCTGAACACATTTACAATTCCTGTTGAGGCAAGAAGTTTCGCTGTGCTTAATACCTGTTCTTTGTTTTCGGCGCTGCACGGTCCGCTGATAATCAAAGGACGAATATCAACATCCATCCATTCATTTAAAGGTAATATGTCAAGCTTAACATCCTTCATTTCTTTTCAAAGATAAAACAGATAATCGGAACAGGAAAAATAATTCATGGAAATAATTACTAAAATGATTAATTTTGCAACAATAGGAATAGGGAAAGATGGATACTTCGGGAATAAAGAAACAATTAGATCATTATAAGAGCCTGAACAAAAAAATGTTTGCCACTACTTCCTTGCAAACGCATAGCATTGTCCTGTTGCATATCTTATCTAAAATTGATAAAACCATACCCATTTACTTTATCAACACAGGTTATCATTTCCCTGAAACTATAAAATTCCGAGAGGAAGTTTCGCAAAAACTGAATATCGAAATAAAAACACTAAACTCAACTGTTTCAAAGCACCTTCAAAAAGATAACAGCGGGAATTTATTATTCACCGTTGACCCTGACCATTGCTGCTACCTGAATAAAATTGTTCCCGTTGATAATATACTAAGATCAATGGATGTTTGGATAAACGGTGTCAGGGCAATACAAAGCGAAAGCAGGAAAGCTTTGCTGATGGAAGAAAAAGCAGCACATCAAACTTTGCGCTATCATCCGCTACTTCGCTGGACTGACAAGATGATATTCGATTATATAAAAGAATATGATTTGCCTCGCCATCCGCTGGAAGAAAAAGGATATATCAGCATCGGATGCGAACCTTGCACCAGGAAAGCGTTAGGGAATGATGAGAGGGAATCGCGATGGTATGGTTTAAATAAAACAGAATGCGGGTTAAACACAGAATTAATTGAGAAAAAATGAATGTACTCGTAACAGGCGGAGCTGGATATGTCGGCAATGAACTTGTTTTTGAATTGCTTAAAGATAATACTGTTGATAAAATAATTATATACGACAACCTTAGCCGCAAGAATTATAATCTTTTCCTTGATACTAAATATCAGAATGGAAAAGTAAAATTCATACAGGGAGAACTTCTTGATTCGCGCAAATTAAAGAGCGTGCTGAAAGATGTTGATATTGTATATCACCTGGCGGCAAGGGTTTCAACTCCTTTTGCCAGCGAAGATTCTCATCTTTTTGAACAAACGAACCATTGGGGAACAGCTGAGCTGGTTTATGCAGTCGAGGAAAGCAATGTGTCCCGTTTTATTTATACCAGCAGTTCTTCTGTTTATGGTGACTCTGATAAAATGATTGATATTTCAACATTCCCGAATCCAAAAACTTTTTACGGGAGTTCCAAGCTTAGGGGAGAATCGCACGTTGAAAGGCTTTTTAATAAGGTACCTGCTTATATCTTCCGAACAGGGAATATTTATGGATACAGCCCTAGTGTTAGATTTGATGCGGTAATCAACAGATTCTTGTTTGAAGCGAATTTTACCGGCAGGATACAGATAACGGGAAACGGACTGCAGAAAAGAGCTTTTATCCATGTGGACAAAGTAGTTAACCTGCTCAGTAATCTTTTACGCCAGGAGCTTCCATCAGGCATTTACAACCTGGTGGATAAAAACCTTTCCATAATTGAAATATCAGATGTCATTAAAGAAATTTATCCTGCACTGGAAATGATATTCATTAACCAGCACCTAACTATGCGCGAACTGAAAGTAATACCGGATGAGCGGCTGAAGCCCCTGATGACACTTCCCGAGAAAACATTTAAAGAAGAATTGATAGCTTTCAAAGATAAATTCTCTTTCTCTTCGTTTGCTTAATAAGCACTGACATTTTCAATTAATTGTTTTATTATGGCATTATTAAATTATTTAGATTTGCCTACAGTAAATTGCTGAAAATATGGATAGATTAAATAAAGTCGCAAAAATAACCCTGTTCTTCTGGATAATAAAAGTGTTTGCCACTACCCTTGGTGAAACATTAGGCGACCTGCTTTCAATGACATTGAATATAGGTTATTTAGTAAGTTTAATCATAACGCTGCTATTTTTTCTAATCGTATTAATTGCACAACTAAAAACTAAGAGATTCTACAGGGGCCTTTATTGGTTAGTTATTGTCGGAACAACAACGGTAGGAACAGAAGTTTCTGACTTTATGGACAGGACTCTTGGGCTTGGTTATGCCATTGGTTCACTTTTACTTTTTTCATTGCTGATGATAGTCCTGTTTGCCTGGAACCAGCAGGAGAAAGAAATAAAAGTATATCCTATAACCAAAATCAAAGTGGAAGCTTTCTATTGGATAGCCATATTATTTTCGAATAGTCTCGGAACAGCTTTTGGCGACTTCTTGTGTGATAATATGGGTTTAAGTTATCTTAACGGAGCACTGGTAACTGCGGGAATAATAGGTGTAGTTGTCAGTTTGCATTATTTCACAAAGATAAATTACATTTTACTATTCTGGATTGCATTCATATTTACACGTCCATTCGGAGCTACTTTCGGCGACTTCCTTACCAAACCAACTGAAAAAGGAGGAATGGATCTGGGTACAATTCCTTCAACTATAATAACAGTGGCTTTATTGATTATCCTTATAACGTTTTCCGGTATAAGAGAAAACAAAACAAAAAAAATTATTGCCAGTTAGCTGAAGAAATTTAATTTTGCTTTTAACATAATCTAATCATTAAATAAAATTCCTATGAAAAAGTCATTATTCATTATTAGCGGTATGATACTGTTTGCATGCAGTATTTCATCTTTTGCACAAACCGACAGTTCAAAATATAAAATAGCCAATAAGTTCAAAGTGGAGGGCGACGGATTCTGGGACCTTCTTGCTGCTGATGCCGCAACAGGAAGAATTTTTATTTCGCACGGAAACATAGTTCAGGTTATGGATGAAAAAACAGGAAAGGTCGTTGGCACTATTACAGGGCTAAACGGTGTTCACGGGATTGCTATTGCCAGTGACGTAAATGAAGGATTTATTACCAGCGGCAGGGATTCTTCCGTTACCGTTTTCGATTTGAAAACATTAGCGGCCGTTAAAAAATTAAATGTAACAGGGAAAAATCCTGATGCTATTACCTATGAACCTGTTACACAAAAGGTTTTTGCTTTCAACGGAAGAAGCTCCAATGTTACGGTAATTGATGCAAAAACAAATACTGTTGCCGGAACTATTGCGCTTGACGGAAAACCTGAATGTTCGGTTGCTGACGGAAAAGGCAATGTTTATTTAAACATCGAGGATAAAAACGAAGTTTGTATCATTGATGCAACAACGTTTAAGGTAACGAAAACATGGTCGATTGCACCGGGCGAAGGACCGAGCGGAATTGCCATTGATGCGGCAAATAACATCATATTCAGCGTATGCGATAATAAACTGATGGTAATTTCGGACGCTATAGCAGGAAAAGTTATAACAACAGTTCCTATTGGAGATGGCCCTGATGGTGCATCATTCGACCCATCACTGAAACGCGCCTACAGCTCCAACGGTGAAGGAACACTGACAGTAGTGCAGGAAGAAAACAATACTAAATTCAGCGTACTTGAAAATGTAAAAACACAAAAAGGAGCGCGTACCATTGCTATTGATGAAAAAACGCATCATTTGTTTTTACCTGCTGCTGTATACGGCTTACCCCCGGCACCTACCAAAGACAGGCCAAAACCCCGCCCGCAGGTTAAACCAGGCACATTTGTAATACTGGATATTGCACCGGTAAAATAATCACCTGCTTTTATTTTGATGCAGCAAAAGGAAATTTAAACTACCTTTGCTGCAAATATCCGTCTATGCCAAAAGGCATACTTATCTTTTTTATCGGACATGGATGAGATATTCTTTACATTAAAAAAAGGAGAACTATGGGCAGATCAAACGAAACATTTAATAAAAAGAACGTACGCGAAAAGAAAGAGAAAAAGAGAAAAGAAAAAGAAAAGAAAAAGCTGGAGAGAAAAGAAAGCAGGGATGGCAACAACCTTGACGATATGATAGCCTATGTTGACGAATATGGCAATATCACCTCCACCCCACCCGACCCTTCACAGAAAAAAGTTATAAAAGCCGAGGATATTCAATTAGGAGTTCCTAAAAGCCAGGCAGCTGACCCAGCCGATTTAATCAGAAAAGGAGTGGTAACATTTTTTAACGATTCCAAAGGTTACGGATTTATCAAAGATACGGTAACCCAGGAAAGTTTCTTTGTTCATGTTAACGCAACACTTGACCAGATCAGGGACAACGATAAAGTAATATTTGAAGTCATGCGCGGGCCCAAAGGCATGAATGCCGTAAATGTAAAATTAAACAAGGAGAAGAAGGAAGCGCCAAAAACTTTACCGGAGCCTGGTACCCTTTAAAATTCAGTTGTTGCATATTTCCTGAATTCTTTAACTTCGTCCTGAAATTAAATATGCCCTCATGAACTACCTCGATATTATCCTTGCCATTCCACTTTTGTGGACACTTTACAAAGGTTTCTCCAAGGGATTCATCATTGAAGTGGCTTCACTCCTTGCCATTATCCTGGGTGTTTACGGCGGAATACATTTTTCATACTTCGTTACTGATGCCCTGCATTTAACCTCCTCCTATTCTCCTCTTATTTCCTTTGCCATTACATTTATATTGATTGTAGTAGTGGTTTACCTGCTAGCCAAGTTGCTCGAAAAATCGGTTAACCTGCTTGCGCTTGGGTTTTTGAACAAGCTGGCAGGAGCTTTCTTTGCTCTGTTAAAAATGGCTTTTATACTAAGCGTACTGCTTATGTTCTTTAATAAGTTAGATGCCAAAGTCCATATTATTCCCGCCGATGCAAAACAACATTCCCTGCTTTATTATCCTGTTTCAGCCCTTGCACCGCTTATCATCCCCAAACTGAACTTTAGTGAAATTAAAGAAGAGACCGGAATAAGCAGGTAGCAGCATGCCTGCCGTCAGTCTGAGTAGGCAGGTTGAATTTAGCCAATTTTGCCCAAAACTGTTGTAACTTATTGCTTGCCTTGCCGGTAGGCTGGTAAAAGTGTAATATAAATAAGTTTTCCCCTGCAATAACCACGATTTTGTGATATCACTATTTATAATTGTGATATCACTATTTGTTTTTTATATATCACAATTTGTAATTGTGATATCACTATTTGTTTTTTATATATCACTATTTGCAATTGTTATATCACAATTTGTTTTTCACATATCACAATTTACAATTGATATATCACAATTTGTTTTTCAGGTATCACAATTTGTAATTGTGATATCACTATTTGTTTTTCATATATCACAATTTGCAATTGTGATATCACTATTTGTTTTTCATATACCACAATTTGTAATTGACATATCACAATTTATTAAAGTGATTACCCTACTTGTTAGAGTGAATGCAAAAAATGACAGAATGATGGTAATTTAGTATATAAGCATAAAGAATTAGCGAAAAGTTATCAGTGAACAACGAAAAGAAGGTAGTAAACAGGATGCAGTAAGCAGTGAACGGTGAAAAGTTATACCGATTTAACTAATAACTATGAACCAATAACTAATAACTGCTTACAACTGCGGAACAAATGTGTAGGGTGCGCTTGGCTGGCTCTTACCTGCAGAATTAACGGCATACACACGTATGTAATTCTTACCGGCAACAATACCCTTGGTAAGTATAAGTTTGGTGCTGGCGGCGCTTTCAATTTGAGTAACCCACGAAGCTTCGGTAGTTGGCGTTGTGGTGGTTTGAACAAAATAGCGCGCCTTTGTTTTGCTGGCATGCGCTTTCGACACGGGTATACCTGTGCTTTTCTTCGATTTCCTTTTCAGATGCACTTTCCAGGTTCCTGCTGCTTTACCTTCGGTTACCTTGGTAATTACAGGTTCCGGCGGTACATCCGAAGGCATAGGTTCGTTAATTGCATCGAAACCCGACAGGATAATATTAGCCACAACGTGATTA
>Ga0187878_1003911_pt1 | contig 11847 bp, 5 predicted proteins | sample June2016WEW_17_1_FD_132979 | JGI IMG/M metagenome (GOLD analysis project Ga0187878, IMG submission 132979) | Peatland microbial communities from SPRUCE experiment site at the Marcell Experimental Forest, Minnesota, USA - June2016WEW_17_150 | ecosystem: Environmental > Terrestrial > Soil >...
GATCGCACTTCGCGGCATGCAAGTATCTCGATATCGCGGGAAGTCAGCCGGGCTACGCGGGCAGGCGACCAGGGTACGTCGGCATCTACTACCCCATAGCGGCCTCGGAGCTTCCAGGCAAGCTCGCCTTCAACGAGCTCGACATCCGGTCCCAGGTCGGAGAGGGATGGCCGGCGACGGCTCTCTACTACTCGGGAGTCGGCATCTCGCACAACCTGGAGGAATGGATCGCAACTAACCGCAAGATCGGCGGGATATCGCTTGCCCGCAACTTCGGCGACTGGTACTACGACATGGGGGCGTACTTCAATGACCCCGGAGTCCATGAAGAGATCGCGAGAACGGCCAGAGTCTTCCGTAAGCTCCTCGCACGCGAGAAGCTGGCGTGGCGGCCTGATGTGTGCGTTGTTATCACAGAGGAAGAGCAGAACTTCCTCTCCAACAACGATACCATCCAGGAATACGACAACCACAACTGGAACCCGCAATGGGCGAACTTCGAGACGAGCGGGGTGCCGTATGAGCGGCACTACCTCCCCGAGATACTGGCGAAGACAGAGCTGCAGAACTTCAAGGTCTACATCTTCAGCCACAACGCGTTCATCTCCGACACGGATAGGCGGAAGATCGACCAGCTACTCAAGGGTAGCGGCAGGACACTGGTGTGGCTGTATGACACGGCCTACTTCAGGGAGGGAGGCGCGGCAGCGGCAAACATCACGTCTCTCACCGGCATCACGGTCGCCACTGATGCAAAGGTCAGGAAGCGTACCTTCACGTACGTGGAATCCTCTCCCCTAACGCAGGGAGTGCTTCCGTACTGCTGCGGGTCTGATATGTACACTACGATCTTCGGGTCAGAGGGTCCCATGGGGTACCCGGGCATGCAATACTTCACCGTCGAGGACCCACAGGCTCAGGCGATCGGGGTCTATGCCGAGGATGGAGCAGTGGCTGCAGCAGTGAAGACAATGCCGGGCTGGACGAGCATCTACTTCGGCGCGCCCCAGTCGCTCTCCAACGAGGTGATGCATCGCATCGCAGAACAGGCAGGAGCGTTCGTAGCCGCGCCGCCCGGCCAGCAGTTGGACATGAGCGGCGAGTTTGCCAGCATCCACGGTCTCAGATACGCCGACTACACCCTCAAGTTACCTCCCGGGAGGTCCCGAGTCGTCGATCCGTTCACTGATGCCACCTTGGCCGGTGGTGTGAGCGAGTACAGGCTGAAGATCGACCCGTGGAAGACGTACTGGCTCTTCTTCGAGTAGCCGCCCGTGCAGGTCCGGCGCCGGTAGATGAGACCGCTCCGGTGATGGCTGCGGGTGTCAAATAGCGATAGGACACCCCTGAGTGCCTCCTGAGCTGATGCGGGGGTGAGGATCATTCTACCATATGGGATCTTTGGGTGGCGCCTCCGGAGGCCCTGCCCCTGTCTGGACAGTGATGCTGTGCAGATCTTCCGAACGGCCGCGGCCCTGATGGTTCGATCCATGGTGCGGGTGTCAAGTAGCTTTGGGGCACGGCTGGAGCCGCCCAGCCCAGTGGTATAACCCCTGAACGGCAGTGCGATGGAGACCGTGAACCCGGAAAACGTGACACGCATATGGAGCCGCGCGGTCCACCGGGGCCGACTGGAGTAACATCAGCGCGATCCTGGGCACTCCGGGTGAGACGGAGCGCGGACTTCGATGGTGGAGAGACTCAGGCCGCGAGTCGGTACGCGTCATTCCGGTGTCTGCGAACACACGTCGCTCCAGGTTGGTGTGCAGGGCCTTGGCTGACTTGTCCGGTTTGCTCCATTGCCCGCCGCGATGAATCAGCGAGGGGACCGCGCCCCCCAGCGTGGTATGCCCGCGGTAGTGGTTGTAGTAGAACGCGAAGTCACGCAGCAGTTGGTCCAGGTGATCGAGTCCGCGGATGACGGGAGCGCGAGTTCTCGTGTCCCTGTAACCGTCGGGAGAATAGGGTCTTGCAGAATGCTTTCAGGCGAGAACAGAGATGGCAGAACGCAACTACGAGTTTCGTCGAAGGCTGAACATCGTTCACTCGCTTGACCGGCGAGACCTCAACGTGCGCCCACAGAATGGCGAGGCGGTGGTCAGTGATGGCTGGAGAATCCTGGTGCCCCCGAAGCCTACGGAGTACATCGCGCAGGTGGGGAAGGATCTCCAGGACTACCTCTTCACGAGCATGAATGTCTCGAGTCTGCTGATCCGGGAGATGCGGGGGGCGCACGCCGCATCGTCAACCGGTGTAATCCGTCTCACCACGAAGGCGGAATCCCCCGACCTTGGCGATGGGCTGACGGCCCCGCGGAGTTATCGCATCATCGCTCGGCCCGAAGCGATCGTGATCTGTGGCTGCGATGAGCGCGGCACGGCTCAAGGGTGTTACTACCTGGAAGATCTGATGAACCTTCGCGAGGCGCCGTTCCTCCGGCAGATAGATGAGGTCCGTTCGCCGGTCTTCTCTCCGCGCATGGTGCACTCAGGCTGGGGGATTGATCAGTTTCCCGATCCGCACCTGAATGCCATCGCTCATGCAGGCATGGATGCCATTCTAGTGTTCGTCAGATCGGTGAACATGACGACGTGCGGCTATCTGGACGTCAACAACCTTACCGAGCGCGCCGCGCTGTATGGCCTGGATGTCTATCTCTACAGCTATCTCGTAAGCCGCGTGCACCCCGATGATCCGAAGGCGGCGGAGTTCTACGAAAGCACCTATGGAGCCCTGGCGGAGTCCTGTCCGGGCGCTAAAGGCATCGTGCTGGTTGGCGAGTCCTGCGAGTTTCCGAGCAAGGATCCGCGTACCACCGGTCGCCTGCATACTGATCCATCTCCCGACGACGAACGCGACAGCCGACCACACCCGGGCTGGTGGCCCTGCACGGACTACCCCCAGTGGCTGAGCATGCTCAAGGGCATCCTTCGGAAGCACAACCCCGACCTCGACATCGTGTTCTGGACCTACAACTGGGGGTGGGCGCCGGAGGAGGATCGGCTGACGCTCATCCGTTCACTGCCGACCGACATATCCCTTCAGGCCACGTTCGAGATGTTCGAGAGAATCGTCAAGGATGGAATCGTGACCACCTGCGTGGACTACACCGCGTCCTTTGAGGGTCCCGGGATGTACTTCAGTACGGAAGCTCAGGCCGCCCATGAGCGCGGACTCCGACTCTATGCTATGAGCAATACCGCCGGGCTGACGTGGGACATCGGCGTCATCCCATTCGAGCCGATCCCGTTCCAATGGGGGCGCCGCTACAGGAGTCTGCTCAGCGCCCACGAGAAATGGGGACTGATTGGGCTGATGGAGTCCCACCACTATGGATGGTGGCCCTCGTTCGTCAGCGAGCTGGCGAAGTGGGCCTACTGGGAGCCGGGCGTCTCGTTCGAGGAGATGGTGAGCCGCATCGCGTGCCGGGATTTCGGCCCAGACGGTGGTCCGCTGGCCGTCAAGGCATGGCAGGGTTGGAGCGACGCCATCCGCGACTACGTCCCCACGAACGAGGATCAGTATGGGCCGTTCCGCGTTGGGCCGTCCTATCCGCTGCATCTGTTTACCGACCCGGAGCCGTTCCCTGCCGTGCCGTATGCTCACTTCGGGTCTCGGATCGTCCTCACGAACTACGTTCCACACAGGTCAGAGGATCTGGAGACAGAGATCGATCTGCTGGAACGCATGGCCGGCCGCTGGAGCGAGGGGATCTCCTATCTGGGGCGAGCCGTGGAGTTGACGCCTCTGTGGAAGCAGGATGATGCATCGCGTATGCTCGGCCTGGGGCAGTTCATCCTGAACTGCGTGCGTACGGCCATCCACACGAAACGATGGTGGCGGATGAAACAGCAGTTGCAGGCCGAGCAGCAGCCAGAGCGAGCAAACGCCGTACTCGACGACATGGTGCGCCTTGCCGAACGTGAGATTGCCAACGCTGAGGCTACCATCCCGCTTGTCGAGGTTGATTCACGGCTGGGTTGGGAGCCGAGTATGGAGTACATGACCGACAAGTCACACCTCGAATGGAAGGTGGCGCAGCTTCGTAGGGTTCTTGATGATGAGATCCCGAAATACCGGCGGGGACTGCCCAGGGCGACTTGAGCGCGCAACCGCTGTCCCACATTGCGAGCGGCAGCGGTTGCGTGGTGACGGACGACAGGATCGTTGCATCGGGCGCTGTGATCTGGGTTTTTCGTCCGCCGTCCGGACTCACGCAACTCGCCCTGCAAGTGTCGAAGAACCGAAGTCAGCCGGTACTTGATGGCGGCTCGCGGCTTCACGGACCCTTGACACAAACACAGTACACCAGGGGATGCCGTCAGAGCAAGGCTGGGCCGGTTCTACGGCGAGGTAACCTTTACACATGGCTGTTTGAGAATCCACCTCTGGCCGTAGGCGCATGTCGAGGGTCCGCAGGACCGTTCTCGGGGGGATGCTGGGCTTACGCCGGCCGACGCCCTCCAGTGATGGTATGGGAACTTCAGGTCGCGCCTTCGGGCGCCTCCCGAAGGTCTCTGATGGCAGAATGATCCTCGCCCGTAGGCAGGTTCAGAGCCCTATCAGGAGTCTCTCACCGCTACTTGACACAGACAGTTTTTCCCACAAGCGCGCCATCGCCATCACGGGATTGTGCCCGAGGTAGTCCCGGCTTGGCTCGTTGTGCGATGTATGCGGCTTGCGCTGGACCTTCACCGGGTCGTCCCCGAACGGATGGTAGAACTCAAAGATCTGCCCGGTCCGGTCGAACTGCGCCGCAGTGCTGTCGAGCGCCCTTTCCAGCAGCACTTCCGCCCCGTCTTTGCGTCCATACTCCAGACATCCGCGAGCCGCCCAGTAGGTCATGCTGTTCCACGCTGGCCCACGCCACATCCGCAGCTCAAACTTCGGCTCCGACACACCGACCGTCGAGATCGGATGATCGGTGAAGAACCTGTCGGGGTCGAGCAGGTTTTCATCGATGACGCGCTGGGCCTGCTCCTCCGTTGCCGCGCCCACGACCATCGGCCACATACCCTCATACGCGAGCCGCCGCTTCGTGGGGTCCGATGCGGCCCAGATGTCGTAGAACAGCCCCGTCTCCTCGCTGTACAGCTTGTCTTGCATGAACTCCCGCAGCCCATCTGCCTTCTCGTTGAACTCACTCGCGCCCGTGCCGAGGATCGTCGCCCACCGCGCCGCGGATTGGTACATCCAGTAGACATGTGCGGTCGCGTCCACGCACGCATATGATCCGGTAGCGATGTCGTCGAATCGCACGCCCTCATCAACACCGCTCTCCCACGAGTGGTTGAGGATGTCGGTGTAGAAGAAGCCGCCGTCCTCAGCCTTCCGCACTCTCTCGAACCACCCGATCTGCCGCGTGAGCGCCTCAAAGCAGGTCGCAAGCAGCTCAGTCGACCCGTACATATCGAAGTAATCCTGCACCGCCACCGGCCACACCGGCGGATGCCCCGTGTCACTGCTCCACCTGCCTTTGCCAGAGCCCATCCACACCACGCCAGGCACCAGCCCATCGTCTTGCTGCGCCGCCAGGTTGTTCAGGATCTGGTTCTTCGCGTGCTCGGGCTCTCCCGGTAAGCTATCGATAATCTGGTGGACGATGTCCCAATGCCCGAACGCGGGCGCGCCCCAGTACCCCGGCCCGATCTCCTCCCAAGGGTACGGAAACGGATAGGCCGGAGGCTTGATGCTCCGCTCGTGCAGCTCTGCCACATACGCCAGCAGTGGCCGCCATCCCGGCTTCCCCAACTCCTTTGCTTCCTCTTTCAGTCGCTCCAGCAACTCTGGCCTCCTGGTCGTTGGAATCGGTCTGGATGATCACGCTGCATCGAGGCCGCCGCCTGTCGCGCGGCATTTGGCCGATAGGATCTGGCAACAGCCCCTGGGCAACTCCGCGTCGCGGCAGATCACAAGGGACGCTACCTCTACTTCCAGCTTGACACGGATGGACACGCCCCGTCGGTGATCGTTGTTGTGCGTCCCGATCGCAGCCGACTAACTCTTGTCCGCGCTCCACATGACGTAGTCGTGAGCGCGCAGGAAGCGAAGCAGGCCCTGCGTATCGCTGAACTCGGGGAAGAGCCCTTCTGGGTCCGTATGGTATTGCCAGAGGCCGCTCGCCATTTCTGAGATGGTGACACTGTCCTGACGCCCCTGCCACTCCTGCTGACTCGGTATCTGCGCGATATCGCGCAGGGAATCGAGCACCTCTGTTGTGCACAGAGGCAGCGTGACAGGGCCTGGGCACTGACGAAGAACAAAGCCGAGTACGTCGCTGCGAGCCCCGGTCCAGGCGATCTCCGAGAGACGGCGGCCGGAGCCGCAGAAGTATCCGATGGGCACTCCGCCTCGTTCGAGGAGCAAGTAACCGGGGGTGCCTTCGCCGCGCGCGAAGATGGTGCGCTGCCAGTATGCCTCGGAGCGCTGGGTGGTGCCCGTAAGACGGCTGTTGAACGCGTCGTACATGCGCACAAGCGACAGCACGTCATCCTCCGCCAGTGGCCGAGCGGTTATCTCCTGCCCGACTTCGTCGGCGACGACCAGATCAACGGACACCACTCGCGAGGTGAGGTGCCGCCAACCGCTTCCACCGTAGACGGCCTCGTTCCCGTAGAGGAACGACCACAGGATCCCGTTGCGCGTCATCCATTCCGCCGCCTCGGCAAGCACGTGCCTGAGCAACCCGCGTCTGCGGTAATCAGGGTGGGTGCAGACGCTGCCAATGCACACCGCCCTGGCCACGCGGTCGGCCGCGTAAGATGGGCGCAGGTAGCACGTCACGCTCGAGACGAGTCTGCCGTCCAGCGCCATGACCCGGGTCTGCTCGGGATCGTAGCCCACCGTCGTTCGCACCGCGCGCAGCCACCAGTCCCGTTGCGAGAGAAGACCGTCCAGCGACGACGAGCTGTCGAAGCTCCTCCCATGCGCATAGGAACTGTATACGAGCTCGGCATGTTCCTCGAGTTCCTCTCTCCTGAGCCCACGAATCTCCATGGTCACTGCGAAACGTCCTCCTGCGCCCCCAGTAGCATCTCGCGAGTTTTCTCGGCGAGCCACTCCGAGCTATGCTTCACGTGCCGCGTCCCCAGTTCGAGACTCGCGTCGCGCGGATCGGACTTCGTGGATCTGCCGGACCGGCGATCAGGGACGCGACCCTACAGCCGGCCCCCGAAGAGAGGCAGATCGACCAGCTCCTCCCTGGTGCCCATTCTCCCTGTCAACCGCCCGTAAACCCGTCCTGAGCGCGCTTCCAGGCATTTGTGGCGAGTCCTGCTCCGATGTCATTTGAGGCCAGAAAACGGCACTTTCGGGTGCCGCCCAGAGGCCTCTGATGGCGGAATAATACTCGACCGCCAGCAACCTCAGGGACCTCTCAAGGGTGTCTTATCGCCATTCGACAGAGGCAGGATCACTTTCCAGATAGGGGAAGGACGCCCGAAGGTGCCGCCCGGAGGTCCCATATGGTAGAATGATCATCGCCCGCGCACAAGCTCAGGAGCCGCTCAGGGGTGTCCCATCGCTATTTGACACCCGCATGGTGTCCCTCTCGGTCCAAGGCTCGGTTCCAGTACACTGAAGATATGTGGGTGTTGTGGTGACATCGCTGACTATGGGCTGAGGCACTGTCGATCGCGCCTCGTGGTCATTTGCTGATCAGGCATGTCTCGCCGGCAGCCAAACAGCCCGCGCCCCAAGCAGACGGAGGAGCTGTGGATGATCCAGGAAATGCTGAACGCAGTAGAGAGTGGCATCGACGCGGAGCGCGTTTGGAGACGGACTGAGGCGATATGGCAGTCGGATCGCTGGATGACCATGAGCGCGTGGCGACGGACTGCGCAGTACGTGGCGGCGGAGATGGAATCGGCCGGCGCGGCTGAGGTCGAGGTGTTCGAGTGCCCGGCGGATGGCGAGAGCCGATTCTTCGGCCACCAGGTCTGGCCCACTTGGGAAGTGAGGGAGGCGACGCTGGAGATCGTCCGCCCTACCCGCGAGGTACTCGGCCACTATCGCCGGGAGCCACGGGCGCTGATGACGTACAGCGCGCCGACGCCAAAAGGCGGCGTCGAAACCGAGTTGGTCCAAGTTGACGACGGGCGGAGCGCGGAGGACTACCGAGATGTTGACGTCACCGGGAGAATCGTCTTCACCCGCGCACATGGAGCCGAGGTGGCGCCAGTGGCGGCGAAGATGGGGGCGGTCGGCGTCCTTTCAGACTTCCTCGTCAACCGCGACTCCGCGTTGCTGGCGGTATGGCTTCCGAAGCTGACTCTCCGTGATCTGGTGCCGGACCCGTCGGACTGGAACCATCAGATGCACTGGATGCACATCTCCGGCAATAGCAATGGGATGTTCGGCTTCGTGCTCTCGCCGGCCCAGGGAGAGAAGCTTCGCAGGCGCCTTCGCCGGGAGCGGATCGTAGTCCGCGCGGTGGTCGACAGCGCATTCTCCAAGGGCACGATCCCGGCGATCACGTGCGTCATCCCCGGTACGGGCAAGCGCCACGAACAGGTGCTCTGTGTATCGCACCTCTACGAGCAGGGAGCCAATGACAATGCCTCCGGCTGCGCCGCCTCACTGGAGGTCGCTTCCTGTCTGGTGGGCCTGATCCGCAAGGGCGCGCTGCCGCAGCCCGAGCGGAGCATCCGATTGGTCCAGGGGCTTGAGGTGCAGGGCATCATGTGCTATCTCCACGCCCACCGGGAGCAGATCCGGCACACGCCCGCCGGGATCTGCCTCGATAGCCTGGGGCAGCGCGAGCATGTTGCCCAGATACCGCTTGTCATCACCCGCAACCCGGCCGATCGCCCGGCGTTCACCGAGCCGCTGATCGAGTGGATCACCACCCAGTGGCTGGCGCCCAGAGATGCTGCCTACAACTGGATCGCGGCCGACTACAATGGCGGGACGGACAACATCATCGCCGAGGGCGAGATCGGCATTCCCTGCCCGTTCATCGGCAGCGCCAACCGGCAGTGGCATACCACCGCCGACACCATGGAGACGGTGGATCGGCGATCGCTGGTGCACGGCAGCGCCATCGGCGCGGCCTACTGCTGCTTCATCGCCAATGCGGACCTCCGCAGCGCGCAACTCGTTTTGGCCCTGAGTGAGAGCTATGGCCAGGGGCGGATGATGGAGAGCGCCTCGGGGTCAGCAGAGCGCCTGCTGTCCGCTGGTAGAGCGCGCGGCAAGGCCCTCGATATGGCGATAACGGAACTGCGTCAGGAGGTAGGAAGATCGGCCTTGCGGATGAAGACGGCACTGGGGCTGGCCGGCCCAGGACAGCGCCGGAGACTCGTGGCACAGGCAGCGGCGGCCGCTGACAGGTTGAGAGAAGTGGGCCGCATCCAGGAACGCTCGCTTCTCGGACTGCGCTGAGCGGTGACCTGACACGAATCGGGCCCCATTGGGTGTGCGTGTCGGTGTCTGCCGAGTGGGCTTAGGATACCTGTCGAATGAATGAAACCGGCGTCGCCACCTATGAGTGGCGGCGCGCGACGGCGCCTGCGACCTCCCGTGACGCGAGGCACATCGCTCATGCACGCGATCACTTCTCATCGCGATCTCAGCCGCTATGCTCGCTGCGTGAGTCGGATTGCGGGATGCTGCTAGCATCAGGGGACTAGTCTTGTTTGCATTCGGCCCACAGGAAAGGGCCAACTCGATCGGCAGCGAGCTCTACGCCAAGGCCGGGGCGAGTTGGGATCGGCAGGTGTCCGCCCCTCACGTCTAGCTCCGGCGCGTGATCCACGACCGCAAAATGCCCCGGGGCCCGATATGGGTACAGCTCCTGGATGATGAAGTTCGGGATGCACGCGTCCAGTTGGAGCGCCGCAGCAGTTGAGACTGGACTGGCACACACATGAGGCTGGATCCGCATGCTGTACGTCTCCGCCATCGCCGCGATCTTCTTCGCTTCCATGATCCCGCCCGTGTTCCCGATATCCGGCTGCAGGATGTCAGCTGCGCGCTGTTCCATCACCGGCCGAAATCCGTAGCGTGTGTAGAGCCGCTCACCGACCGCGATCGGGAGGTTCACGTGCTCAGACACTTTCTTGAGCGCCGCCACGTCGAACGGATCGACCGGTTCCTCGAAGAAGAAGATATCGAATTCTTCCACCTTCCTCCCCAAACGGATGGCCGCCTCGGGCGTCAACTCCCCGCTCATATCGAGCAGGACGTCTACCGCCGGTCCGACGGCCTCTCGCACCGCACGAACCCGCGCCACCGCCAACTCTTCTGCCTCTCGGTCGATCGAACGGCGGGACACGTGCCTCAAGCTGCCGTGCGGATTGCTCCTGTCCGGCTGCGCCAGCGGGTACAGTTTCAGTGCCGTGTAGCCGTCGCTCACAACCCGCTCTGCCTCCCGCGCGAACTCCTCCGGCTTGAGGCAGCGGAACGACCATCCGTTGGCGTACACCCGCACCGTATCCCGGCACTTGCCCCCCAACATCTCGTAGACTGGGACTCCCAGCGCCTTCCCCTTGATATCCCAGAGCGCCTGCTCGATGGCGCTGATGCCAGCGTAGATGATCGGCCCGCCGCCTTTCGCCCAAAACGTGTGGTCGTACATTCGGCTCCAGGTGTCCTCGATGCGGAACGGGTCCGACCCCAGCAGGAACCGTTCCGTCAACTCTTTCACCATCGCGGCCGCTGCTGTTGCCCCAGTGCCATATGCAACGGCCGCCTCGCCAATGCCCGTCACACCCGCGTCGGTAGTCGCCTCCAGTATCACTGGGCGGCGGGCGTCGATCTCGACCAGATAGATTCTCGCGGAGACGACTCTCATCGGCTTGCCTCGGACGCTCGCCTCCACCCGCCCAGGGTTCCAGGATTCGTTGCAGGTCCAGGCGGGACAGGAAACATGGTTCGGGATCGCCCCTTGACTTCTCGCTGGCCAGCGGCCAGCCTCTCGTTATGTTCTGCCACGTGCTGTAGTCTGCTGCCCCCCGCTACAGGCTCATTGGAGATCAGATTCCCTCTTGCCTCTTTCCGCCACGCCGAAGTGTTGCTCTGTGTCGATGTGTTCACCAAGGAAGTATGGACCCTCTCCGGGCTGAGCACGGCCTATGTGCTGTTCGTGCTGCACCTGGGTGGGCGGCGTCTGAGGCCGAAGGGGTGATGCCCGCGGACAGCTAATAGGATTCGAGCCAGCCGTCGACATTGCGGCTACGGAGCTTGACTACCACTCCGCGCGCCTGTCGGAGGTCACGTTCGAAATGCTGCCGGCGCTGGCCTGATTGCCGCGTGCTGCGCAGAGTTTGGCGGCCAGATCGGCACCCAGGACAAGACAGCGCTAGCCACCAGCAAGATTGGGATGGTGATCGAGGCGAACGATCCCACGGCAACATTCCCCTGCAGTCCTGATCGTTCCCTTGCGGCGCGGGTTCACACGCGCGCCGCGGGCTGGCCCCCGTAAGCCATAATAGTCGTCAACAGGCCGAATACGCCTCCCCCCACGTAGCTGCCGATCACCAGGCCGATGAAGGCGGGGTGGAGACGACGATAGAGGGGCAGGCCGCCAAAGCGCTTGGACGTGGACACGATTAGCCAGCCGACGAGGGCCGCACCCCAGAGGATGTTGTCCATCGCCCAGGAGCTGGCCATGATGTAACCGATTGGGCTCACCGGCCACCAGATCACGTTGAGCTGGAACCAGGAGAGCGCGAGCATCACGCAGCCACCGACCCCGACCGCCAGTCGCAGCCAGTTGTCGGGGGCCTCGGGGTTGCGCAGGCTGGCGTCCACATCGCTCATACCCCCCCGCGGCCAGGAGCTGAAGGGCCAATCGGCGAGTTTGGTCCCTCCGTTTGAGTAGATCATCTTCAACATGGCCGGCACGCC
>Ga0187878_1003912_pt1 | contig 11846 bp, 9 predicted proteins | sample June2016WEW_17_1_FD_132979 | JGI IMG/M metagenome (GOLD analysis project Ga0187878, IMG submission 132979) | Peatland microbial communities from SPRUCE experiment site at the Marcell Experimental Forest, Minnesota, USA - June2016WEW_17_150 | ecosystem: Environmental > Terrestrial > Soil >...
GGATATGATATGCCGCTTCACTCACCATCGCCATCCCTCCGTGCCGCTTGTTCCCTGGCCAGTCCGATGGCAAGGTGCAGGCGGGATCGGAGCAGCTCCACCGGCGGAAGTTCAGTCAGATACTCCGCAACCCGGATTGATTTTCCATCCAGTTGCAGCAGTTCAACCTGCTCGACATCCGCGCAGGCGCAGAGAATCAGGCCGATGGGCGATTCTTCGCCCGCTGCCCGTTCGTGTTTGTCCAGCCAGCGGAGATAAAACTCCATCTGGCCAATATGGGAGGGTTGAAAGGATTCCAGCTTCAGCTCAATGGCAACCAGCCGCCGCAGGAAACGATGGTAAAAGAGCAGGTCGAGATAGAAATCGTCCTTGCCGACGCTCATCCGTTTCTGGCGGGCCACAAAAGAAAAGCCGCTCCCTAGTTCCAGCAGGAATCTTTCCATTTCCCGCAGTATGGCGTTTTCCAGATCCTTCTCGCTGAAGGCCCCCTGCAGACCGAGAAAGTCCAGCAGGTATGGGTCGCGGAACACCATATCGGGGGTCATCTGCCCGTCGCGAAGGTTCTCCAGTTCCGCCTTGATGACTGCTTCGGTGTTTTTGGAAAGAGCGGTCCGTTCATAGAGCACTCCACTGATTTTCTGCCGCAAGGTGCGGACCGGCCAGCGTTCCACCCGGCACATCTCCGCGTAAAACTCGCGGGCAAGGTGGTCTTTTATCGGCAGCAGCGCCAGAAAATGGGTCCAGCCCAAATGTTGTAACAGTGATACAACAATTTCTTCATCAGCGAACAGTTCGGCAAAACGAACCATTCGGGTTAGTGAGGAGTAACTGAACCCTTCGCCGAATTCAGCCACCAATTCTTGTGACAGTGTCGCAAGAATTCGCTTGCCGTACTCCGCACGGCCCTCTGTGAGGTTTTCGGTGAGAATCCGTCTGCCCAGCCGCCAGTAAAGAAGGGTCTGCTCGGCATTAGCTACAGTGGCCACCCGGTGACGTGCTGAGTGAATCATACCGCGCAGTTCGGTGAGAAGAGCGGCGGCATCAATGGTGACAGTCCCCTGTGGGCGGGGCATAGTCGGCTTACTCATCGCCATCCTCCTCACCTGACCCTAAGCCCAGCCGATACTTGATGTCATAATTGATGATGAAGTCGGGTTCTTCGTCGGTAAAGTCGTATTGTTTGGCGAGGTAGCGGTTCGTTTCGGCATAGCGATAATCAATCATGATCACTTCCCCAACTCCCCCATCAAAGATGAACTCCAACCCTCGAACTTCCCGTCTCGTACCCGGTCAAAGAATCCCGTATAATCCTCCGTGATACCGCCACGGCTCACCCGCTTCTTTCAGCTCGGCATTCAGCCGCTCAAAATGCGCCTTTCCGCCGCGGAACTTGGCCCTATTTCGGTTATCGGACACGGAGGGTACGTTGGTAAGTTATGTAACTAATTAGTGGAATTCATGCTTTTAATACTTACATAACTTACCAACGTACCCTCGATGTTTTCAGAAATTTGGGTGACGGCAGTATGCGGCGGAATATTTATGTATTGATTAAGTATACTTATCTTGCTCCGGATATAAAGGTATTTTTTCCATGGGAGTTTATTTGTTCCATCTTGTCCGTTGTGGTCTTTGGAGCCTGTCGGACTTGGGATAAATCTACTGCGAGAACGGTGCATCGGTTGCTATTTCTTTGCTGAAAAAGCTGAAAATGTTATAGGGGTAGACCTGATACCATTGTGCTTCTTCTGAATATTGGGGTCGCGACCCTTATATGCTCCCGGCATCGTTGAGACCACCGAAGAGAATGTGACAACATCAATATTTTCGGAATATTTTCTGTTGATGCCAGTGGAGTGCGTCCAAGTCCGGCCATAACATTTGCTCGGCAGGCCCAATTATGCCGCGTCCCGAGAGGGTCATCAAATGGCTTGGGATATTATGATTCAAGGATAGTTGCTTAGAAACGATAACAGCATATTCTCCCGAAACGCCGATCAAGCCTTCGTCAAACGTCCAGTGGCAGAGCCGGCAGAGCGCCATGCCGTTTTGTACCTTGTCGTTGCACGTCATGCTCCAAGGTACGATATGGGCGGCATCAACAACTGTATGGCCATCCGGGGTAAGCATGCGAATGCCGCACACGGCGCACCTGTGATCGTAAACGTTGACAATGACACGTCTGAAACCTTGATCACGAACCGCTGGTGCGTACTTCTCCGTTTCGGTATCCTCCTGAACCTGCTGATGTCTCGATATCTCCAGCAACGCCTGACTGTACTGAAAGGCTTCTTTGTTGATGATCCCTTGTTCGACTAATCCAGCATGCAATTCCGGCGCAAAATAGTTTTCTATAAGTACGGTCCGCAACAGATTCCGCGATTCCTCCTGGCACAGAAGAGAAAAAAGATCGTCATCCAGTTTCATACCCAGCACAATTTCCTTCAACTGGGATATACCCCTGATCTGCCGTGTTGCTGTGAGGACCGACTCCATCCCCGGTTTCGGAAGATGCTGCCAGAATTTATCGGAATTGAGATGGTAGAAAGGGAGGACTATGTTTGATCTCTGGTCCGGCGGCATCACGCGAGACCAGTAGATGGTGAAGAGTTCTCCCAGGTCGGGGGTGAACTCAATGAAGTTGGTCTTTATGATGCCTTGTGCAATGAGGTCTATAACTGACAATAGCAACAGCGGCTTATGCGGGGCGCGGAATTTGGTTGCCGCCGTCCAGCGTGATCGGCTGGTGTCCGATCGAAGGTTGGAGAAGTTTATGATGTAATGCTCGATCATTGAGAAAGTCCCCCAACCGTCAAGATAAGCTGGGATGTGGCGCGGGTCATGGCCACATATAACAGCTTCGCTGCCTCCACATCCGTCTTGGCCTTCTCAACAATGCGGCCACCCATTATGGCAACCAGCGGGAATTCCAGCCCCTTGCTGTTATGTATGGTCAAGAATCTTACCTTCGCGTCATCCTTGGCAAAAGAGATTTTATTCTTGCCGACGATGAAAATATGATGGGCCTTGAGCGCATTGAAGATCTCGTTTCGATCTTCCGCGTCCCAATACAGCACCGCCATATCCTTCCAGGCAACTCCACTTTGATGGGCTTCCTTCAGGCGCCTGGCAATCTCATCGGCCTCATCCCTGATAGTCGGGAGTTTCACCATAAGAGGCCTGGCTCCTCGCCTGCCCGCAGAAACCGGGGCCAACCGGGGGATACCGTCCTCGTCTGCGTCTTCCTGTGTCAGAAGCTGCCGGGCAAAACCGGCGGCAAAGTCGAGAATCTCATGGGTATTGCGATAGTTCACACTGAGGATGGTGGTTCGCCCCTGTGCCTGGATGCCGAGACCCTTGAAACTGAACTTTCCCTTCTTTTTGGTGTCGTAAATGGATTGGGCGTCATCGTAGACCACCAGCAGGGAACTGCTTTGTGGATTGACCATCTGCACAACAAGTTTGAGCCATTCGGGGCGAAAATCGTGCCCTTCATCGATCATTACCGCATCATACTGCCCGGACGGAATAAATTTACGATCCACCTCGCGGATCACCTTATCAACCATCTCATCGTAGAAAGCGTTGTCGTCTCCGTGATTGCGGGGCAGCTCAATATTGTAGGTCGTCAGTTGTTGCCGGCACCAGGCGTGGAAGGTGTGGACATGGACTTTTTCTATAACCCCTTTGACCTGCATCCAGTGTTCCAGCCTTTGGGCCAGCAGCCGGTTGTAACAGAGTACAAGAATCGGTCGTGCGCAGTCTTTCGCCAGGTGTTCGGCCCGGTAGCCGAGAATAAGCGTCTTGCCGGAACCGGCCACACCGTGAATCACCCGATGCCCTTGCCCCAGGCTGCGGGCCAGTTGCTCCTGTTGCAGGTCCATCACCCGCAGAATATCAGGCAGTTCCGACGGCTTGTCGTCCAGATCATCGAAGAGCGAAGCCTGTTTGTACGGCAAACGGATTTCCGGGAAGAGATGCCAGCGCACCCGCTCAATTTGCGGGAAGGTCAGCAGCCCCTGAGCGTTGAAGGGGAACATCCCCCAGAGTCGTTCCTGAAAAGCCATCGGGTCGGTCGCATCTTTCATCTCATCCCGGCAGATAACCCGGTGTGGCTCGATTACCTCCCCGAGGTCGGTTTGCTCAAAGTCGTAACGGGTTATATTGGTAAGGACAACGCCAAAGGTCCACGGGAAGAGTAACTTCCCTTGAAACCTGCCCTCAGTCCAGACCAGTTGTGGATCGCTTTTAAGGATATCCGCAACGGCCATGGCATAGCCGCGTGCCTGTTCAAGAGGATTCTTTTGCTTTACGGCGCTGCCGTTAACTATCAGAGTTGTTTCATGGCTGTTAATGGATTGAATGGAAGTCAGGCGCCAGTCCTTAACTTCCAAAATGAGCAAACCTCGTTGGGGGTGAAGGATTATAAAGTCAGGATGAAGTCGTGCAGGACCTATGGGGACGTTGTACCAGCAGAGGTAGTCGTCTTCCAGCTTTGCCTCCAGAAGCCGGGCAAAACGTCGCTCGCCGGGAGAATCGAATTTGCAGGTGGTTATGCTTGGGATCAGTGTGGTCATGGATTTGCCTTAGATTTCATGGATAATGGTGACGCGACCCCTTATGCTCGCCCCGGAACTCCCCCGGAGGACGTTGCTGAAGTTGAGTCTTTCTGTAACGATTGAGGCATGGGTCATTTTTTCCTCTTACTCATCTGCCGCTCGATCAGGTCCGTTGTGTAATCCACCGTATTAATCCCTCCTACTTCCTCCATGCTCAAAGATTGTGGGGTAACGTCATCGGATGGCCAAATTGCATTTATCATAAATCTCGTTAGTTCTAACGAATTCACCTCGCGCCAGAAGCTGTCATCAATGGTACTGCTAGCGATTTTGTGACCCCAGTAGGCAAAAGCGCTTGCAAATACATCAGCCACCTGAAGTTGTGGAACATCTTTTGAATCTGCGAATTGAATACCTGTCGCTCGAAGTGGCATCGTAAATTTTCTTATGTCATAACCAACCAGCACCTCTTGCTCATCCTTCGCCATTAAAATATGCAGAATTTCTTTCTCATGCTCAATAGGTTTGGATGCGTCATGAACAACATCAAAGTCCTGGACGAATTGGTCGCCCCAAGCATCACAATGAACTACAAAAGATGGGACAGCCGGATCAAGCATTACGACATCAGCCGTAACAAGAACCTCAGAAATGATTTCTGAGGAAGCCAGGAAAACCGCTAAAAAACCTTCAAAGTCCTTCCCAAGGTTCGACATCCATAACGAATGGGTAAACCTGTAGAAGGCATCTACATCCTCAGGCTTTTTTCGTCGAATCATCGAAACGAATTTGTCTTGGAATGAGGAAAAGGCATCATCCCCAACAAAAACAGGCATCGTAGTCTGAATCAAATTAGCTGTGGCAATATTTCCGCCTCTTTCGTAGAGGTCAATACCATCGCGATGAGCTAAATTCTCAAACAGAAGATCGACTATCTTCGTGGTTACCATAAATGGTTTGTGTATCAAGCTCAGCTTAACTACTTCAGGCGTAAAGACCAGTTGTTCCAGAAAACGGAGAATCTTCTCCTGACCTCGTGGAGTACGTTTTAATTCTTTAAAGTGAACTTCTGCCTTCCTTGATCCAGATGTTAATACCTTAAGAGCATCGACTGCCTCTTCAGTATTCATGCAGACTGAGGCGAGAGTAAAGACCAGTTGAGAGCCGTCAAGCAGGTTCTGCCCTGTATTTCCAGCCTCGTCAAAGCTAACTTTGGGTGTCATTTTTCCTTCCTGGCTTGCCTTCTGGGGGAAATTAGGTCACCCCTAATTTCTCTCTGTTTCACTCTGTAACCATGAATCTGGAATGAGTGCATTGCCGCCGATAAATTCTTCCACAAGATGGATATGATTTAGCCTTGCCCATGTAGAAGGTGGTACATGTTCAAAGACAATCAATTGGCACTGCCCATTTAGCTTCTCAATTCTGTCAACAAATGTGTTTAACAATTCAAATGCGTTACGAATATTGGCTTCGTCACCATGATCAAGTTTTTGTTTTGGAGCATCACGATCGCCCCAGTATGGTCTGCTTGGTTGATCAATAATGAGATAAGGTGGGATAAACGGTGTTTTTTTTATCTGAATCGCCTCATGCAATCCGCAAAACAGAAATAAATGCATAAACATGTGGTTTGAACTGCTGCCTACATTTTCGATGTAATCAGTTAATGGCTTTCTTAGTAACAAGACTTTCTTTGTATAGTCAAAAACGGGGTGATATTTCTCGTAGTTTTGTAGTACTTTTCCAGCAATATTTACATACTCTTGGATAATCTCCTCCAAAAGTTTTATAAACATGATCCTACTTTCTGAACTGTCGCTTACGGGAAGGGCGTTAAGCTTCTCCTGAAGATCGTGTAAATCATTCGTGTACTCGACAACACTTGACTGGGATTGTTCACCGTAAAGTTCAAGCTTTGCCTTCATCTCACCCATAAACAGATATTTATCTTTGTCGGTCTGGAAGCCGGTAATTTTCTGAGGAAGTGCCGCCAGCTTCTTTCTAACATCAGCAAGTTTCTTTTCATATTCATGAATCAAATCTAGCACATTCGTGTCAACGGGTGTTTTAGTCTTAATATCTTTTTTAAGTGACATAAAGTCAGCCTCAAGGGTAGTTACTATATCTTCATAAATAGACGTCTTTATCATTTCTGATTTTTTACCACGTAAGTAGACAATTGGCTTTACACTGTCTTCAACATCTGTAAGTGCATCTTTAAACATGTTATATTCATTTTTGAGGTTCTTTAGGTTTCGTACAACCCTGTTAAGTTGATATTCCTGACTCTTGAGATTGCTATATTCGGTTGAATTTACGTCTACAAGCTCAGTAGACTCGTTTTCTGCTAAAATACTGCTCAATATTTGCAGAGCAGTTGTTGTATCTGTATCAGGATTGATAAGGCCAAACTCTTTTGCTCTCTTAACTATTTCAATACGTTGATCATGAAAATCATCCTTCTTTGAAGACGACCTGTTTTGCATACGTTCAGTTTTCTTTATTTCCGCTTCTAAATCAGCCTTCTTTTCCTTCGCAAGGATGTTTTCAATAGTGTCAATTCCCACCGCCAGATCAAATATCCTGGGCAGTGCCTCTCTATAGCGATCTTCATTTTGTTTATCGAAAAAATCGCTGGGGCTGGTAATAATATTTTCTGAAATTGTTGTCAACATTAGAAAATATCTCAGTGATATCTTACTGCCTGGGCTTAAATACTTAGATCCAAAAGGTACCTTAACATTGCGGTCAATTCCAAATTCTGTTTCTATCAGTTGTTTAATAGTATTTTCTTTATTATTTGTTTTTGGAAAATCCGGTATTTCTCCATATGATGAAAAGAAATAACTATCACTAACTTTGCCTCTATCGAGCGAAGCACGGCATATCGTGAAATGTTTGTCATTGATCCTGAAATTGATGCCGTACCAACTGACATTTTCGTTTATAATGCTTTCAGATATTCTTGAATGACTGGCAAAAAAACAGTAATCTATAATCTGCAAAATAGCGGATTTTCCTGTCTTACTATCGCCAGTTATAACGTTTACCTTATTCGGAAGAAATGCAAGCTCCCGTTTCCAACCGTTGCGAGACCACAGAACCAATTTCTCAAAATAGAAATTCATAGATTTATCCTTAAATTCGTATAGATATTTGCAGTATCCGATTTGATAATCTCGGCTATGTTCTCAGATGCGATATATATTTTTTGGGCTCTTTTGCCCATAGATGGGGCGTAATCAAGATTTTCAATATTCATTATTTCGCCATCTACAACTTCAACCACGCCGATCTCGGCGAGAAATTGAATCGCGTTAATAGAAGCGGGTAAGCTGTCGTAAAATCTGGCATTGAAATTAGCAAAGCATCTCTGGTGAGTTACAAGGATTTGTTCCAAACTTTGAATATTTGTTGTCTTGCGTGCCAGATACAGCAGTAAGTCTTTATGGGAAATGATGGGCATTATAAGAAGGGACTTGGAAAGGGAAAGTGTATTCAAGTGCCGGAGGGTGAAGGCAATTCCCAAAGAGCATATTCCAAAGTTGTTGTAAAGTCGGCCGATCATTTATGCTTTTCCTCCCAGTTTTGATGCCAGCCGATCACAGGGAGGTCTGACAGGAGATAATATTCTCCGTTGCTGAATTCGGTCCCCATTTGTTGCGTGTCTATACAAAGTTTTTCCTTGCGCATCTCATCGAGAACTTCAAGCGCCAGTGAATTTGGCGTTTTATTGTCTAGGTTGCGATTGGTAGCACGAAACTTATTTTGCCACCTTAGCTTTGCTTCGCTATTGAACTGTTCAACCTCATCTCCGGTCAACTCGCCTCCTATTTCCCAATTGAGCAGATTCTTCTTCACCGTAAGCATATAACTTGTGAATTGGGCCATCTCTACGATGCTGTCCGACTGGATGTCACCAATATCAAGAAGTTGCTGGATGAACGTCTGATCATTCAGCTTTGTCGGCAATGGTTCATGGTAGCGCTCAACAATCAAGTCAGCAGAGCGGGCGATATCGAAGAAACGCCGATATTTCAAGTTAAATTCCTCGAAGCTAATAATGATTTTATCCCCGTTCCGGATTGTCATGAAATTGTCTTGCCTGATCTGCGAATCCAAATCCCTGAAAACCTGCTCCACTCTGTTTTCTGGCAGCTGCTTCTCGATTATTGCATCTTTGCAACGCCCAATAATATCGTCAATCTCAAGTTCCATGTGAATGTTGCGGAGAAATGCAACTAGCACCGAATCAATAAGGGACAGAACGTCCTGAATGTAGCCTTGTATATCTTCGTCACTTGTTCCTACTGCAAGTGCCTGTAGCTCAATCCTAGCGTTTGTTGGATTTTCCAACACATCAAAGAAACGGCAAGATTTTGTTTTAGATTTATTGGTTACAAGCATAAAATCTGTCTTGTTGATAAAATCAATTTGATTTTTCTCAGTAGCTCTTCCCGCAATATCGTCTGTGATTACCTTGCTCCAGTTTGACAAAGTCTTCCAAAGATCCGGATCGTATGTGGTGAGGTTCTTTGGGGCACCATCAGCCTTTTTCTGAATTGTGTGCTTAAGCTGGATTAGGATCTGACGATTGCATGACAAATCGGTGTGAACATCGTCTTTGACCTCAAGGCCGACTGATTCTCGCCGACACATCTTCAGTACCCGATATAAAAAATAGTAGTACTGGTAGTCAAAGCCGATAGATTTATCGGCAGCACTAGTTTGATCTGCATGTGTTTTTTGAGATATCATATCGGCCTCATGAAACATGGATAGTCTGTATTAAACAATCGGCATGTTTCAATTTTACGGGACACCTTAAGTGACGTTCTTGAAAATTTTATCAGCTCGTTATGTCGGCAATGTCAAGAAGCTACGGTGGTTTCTGAGCAAAATCAGGGCCATTACCTGTTTTGAAATAATATGAGACGTGTCCCCAGTTGTTTTTCTGATAATGTCCTCACTGGAGGTGTCAAATAATGGAGGAAAAGTTGTTTTAGAAAGCATTTAGATGATTTAACAGAAACTATTACCGTTTACCATTAAATCATGAATGACGGAGAACTCTTTCCCCGGCGCTTTGCGCAAGACACGTCCGCGCCGTTGGATAAACTCCCGCTGATTACTGCTATTGGCCATGATATAGGCGGTGCGGGTGCTGGGCACATCCGCCCCCTCGTCCAGGCATTTCATCGCCACCAGCGCCTGCACTTCACCACTGGCAAAATCCGCTAAGCGTTGCTGGCGCTCACGAGTATCTTCTTCCGCAGTGAACCGCTGTACCAACAACCCCTTTTCCCAACCCAGGAGCCGCATTACGTCATCAATCTGACCTGGAGCACAGTAAAAAAGGGTGTGTTCGATATGGTCACTGGCATCAACCAATGCTGCCAGCTCTTCAATCTTGTTGGCTGCCTTATTTAATAATTCGGCCCGGCGAATAAGGAGCAGCTTCAATGATTCCTGCGCCCGCTCATCATCCCTGCTGGCAAGCTGGGCAATCTTTGTGGATAGCTCTTGATAGCTTTCCAACTCTTCTGGAGTCAGTTGCACCAAATGCAGGTGGTAGTAATACGGCGTGAGGCTGACACCGATGGCCTTCTCCAGCGGGAACGAAAAGACCGTCTCGCCAAAGTAGTTACGCAGCGCGGCGCTCCCTTCGTCGTCAAACCAACGGTCAGGGGTCGCGGAAAGAGCCAAACGGAAAGGAATGTGCTGCGGATAGCTCTGACGACTACGTTCTGCACCTAAATGATGAGCCTCATCGGCAATGATAAGAGAAGGCCCGTTCAGGCGGGCAATGGTAGATTGGAAATCGGGAGAAATAAAGGTTGTATGAGTGGTGATAACTGAAAAGCAGTCACGGTAGCCGGAAATAAAATCCATGACCATGCTGTTCAATGCATCAAACCAGCTCAATTTGCTTTGATAGGCGAGAATAGGCCGGTAACCAAACTGCTGGCTCTCCTTATTCCACTGATCAACCAGATGCTGATAAGGCACGGTTATTATGACGGCAACTCGTTTCTCCCGCTCATAAAGCCGGACCGAGGCTGACAGCGCCGTTATCGTTTTGCCGGTTCCCGTCGCCATCTCCAGCAATCCCTGGCAGTCATGGGCAAACCATTCGTCGATAGCCTGATTTTGATAGTCTCGCAATTCAATAGTTGTCGGCATAAAAGGAGTAACCGAGCTGTACGTGAGATGCCCCCCACTTATCAGGCTAAGTTGCTCTTTCTTTGGCTCAGGATAGGGACGGTCTTGTGTGCGCAGTCGTACTATACAAGCCAGAAGGGCTTCCGGTAAATCATAAACCTGTACGTTTGGATCGTTATTATTCCACAACCGCTCGAACCTTTCGGCATCGGCGTTTACCAGCAGCGCGAGGACGGGATGCCAGGAGCAGAATATCTTTATCGATTCGTAATTACGCGTCCCCTGGACACTGTCGTTGTAAGATCCGTTGAAACTGACCTGATTGCCTTCCGAATCGGTAAAAATGCCGAACTTGTCGTGAAATTCGCCCTGTTCCAGCTTATTCCGCGGTAACGCCAGCTTGAAGTCCAGGATTCCATCCGCCACCAGCCAGGCAAGAGCAGAAAGCGTAGCCTCCTCAAGCGTCTTTTCCAGGTCATTAATGCTGACTTCCATCGCCTGCTTCAGCGCTTCATCCTGGCGGGCTTCGCTTCCTTCCTGTAACGCCTTCCAGTCAGCTTCGCTCAATATCGGACTGGTAACCCACCGTGCCCTGCCATTGTTGCCGGCAAACACCGTCATCCCCTTCGCGGCAATCCTTAACCAAGCAGCACTGAAAAAGCCCACGCCCCGATCATACCGAATGGAAACAGCGAGAGCGGGATTAAAGAAATCCCTGATAATATCTCCGCTGGAGGTATCCAATATTGGAGGTAGTGTTATGTCGGCAAGTTTTTTCATTTTAATAAATCCAAAAGCACCATTTCCGGAAACCAGGTGTCTGCTCACCACCCATTATTATCCTTGCCTTATTCAGGGGGCGCATTAATAGAATAAAAAAAACCGCCCGATCAGTAAACACTGACACAGGCGGCTCTAACCGGCAAATAACAATTCCACTCTGTCCGCTATCATTAATTAGTTACTCCCATCACATTAAATCAAACCAAACCTTTTTACACCCGACCCGGTCCCGGTGTCAACAGGCCGAGGATTATTTTATCCAAATTAAAACCCCCAGAAGTTCCAGGGACATATCGTAAGTCCTTATGTAGCGGGGGTGAGTTTTAAAAACCACCGCTA
>Ga0187878_1003915_pt1 | contig 11834 bp, 6 predicted proteins | sample June2016WEW_17_1_FD_132979 | JGI IMG/M metagenome (GOLD analysis project Ga0187878, IMG submission 132979) | Peatland microbial communities from SPRUCE experiment site at the Marcell Experimental Forest, Minnesota, USA - June2016WEW_17_150 | ecosystem: Environmental > Terrestrial > Soil >...
CTCTGCTTTTGATTCTTTGATATATTTGTCACTGCAATTTTTGTAGCCATACCAACTGAACCAGAGATGGTCCCAGCTTTCATACATGGCTCTGTGTTCGTAAAAGCCCGATTCTCTGGCCGCTGCTCCGCATCCGACAAGAAATACGGAAATCAGGGCGATCAACAATATTCTTTTCATAATATCCTCCTGCATGTCATAATCTGAGTACAACTTATTACACATGTGCTCATTATCAGAATAAGAGATGGCAGGGTGGCTTACAATCGGTAAAATCCCTATTGAGGACTTCTAAATCCATGATTGTGGCCTTCGAAAAAGCTGAGCAATACCCTCTTGACATACGAGCGTTACATCCCTTATTCTTTACAGGTCATGGGGCAAATTCTCATAAGATAAGAATTTCTGGGCAGCATTTATGCCGGCTGCCCTATTACCGATTATCACACGCTCCGCAGAACTAATTATATTCAATACGAAAGGCGCTTAGTTAAATACCGGGCGCGGTCAAGAAATAATTTAGGGTGAGGTATCAGCCATGAAATTGGATAGAAAATGGGCAATCGTCAAGCTTCAGTCTATGTTCACGGAGGTCTTCGGTCTCGGCCGTACAGCAATATTAAGTGCGTCGCTACTGACAATTGCAGTTATCGCCATCGGCCTATTTCTGTTCTTCTATCTTGCGCCCCCTAATACAATTAGCATGACGAGCGGTCCCCAAGGCAGCTCATTCGAAAAAACCGCAGAAAAATATGCAAAGATACTCAAGAAGCAAGGTGTGACTCTCAAGATAGTCCCGTCTGAGGGTTCCGTTGAAAACATCAAGAGATTGGCTGACCCTTCATCAAAGATCGATATAGGATTTGTGCAGGGCGGCGTGAAGAAAGACATAAACACCGACAAGCTTGTGTCGCTGGGCAGCGTCTCTTATATGCCGCTATTTGTTTTCTACAAAAGGGGGTCTGGCATAGAGCGCCTCTCTCAACTGGCCGGTCAGCGCATAGCCGTTGGCGAGGTCGGAAGCGGGACGCATACTCTTTCCCTCGTGCTGCTGGCGGCTAATGGCATAGAACCCGGAGGCCCCACGAAGCTGCTGGCGATGGACTCCGATGAAGCCGCGAAGGCAATTCTAAGCGGCAAGGTTGATGCGGTATTTTTGATGGGAGATTCTGTCTCTACGGATCTCATACGCCAGCTTCTGCATGCTGACGGCATACGCCTCTTTGACTTCACGCAGGCGGATGCTTTTACCCGCCGCATCGCATACCTCAATAAGATCACACTTCCGAAGGGATCAATAGATTTTGGAAAAGGCACTCCTGCCTATGATGTCTCTCTGCTCGCGCCGACGGTTGAGCTGATTGCACGGGAAAATCTGCATCCGGCCCTCTCTGATTTGTTGCTTGAAGCAGCGACGGAAGTTCACTCAGGACCGGGGCTCTTCAGGAGTAAGGGCGAATTCCCGGCGCCCATCGAGCAGGAGATTCGTATAAGCAATGACGCGAACCGCTTCTATAAGTCCGGCAAGAGCTTCTTCTACCGATACCTTCCATTCTGGCTCGCCAGTCTCGTGAGCCGCATCGTTGTCGTCTTGGTGCCGATGATAGTCCTGTTGCTGCCCGGAATGCGCCTCATACCCGCCATATACAGGTGGCGTTTCAGGTCGCGCATCTTCAAATGGTATCGTGCTATGCTGGAGATAGAGCGGGATCTCTTGACAGAGCTGGCGCCCGACAAGCGCAAAGAGCTGCTGGAAAGGCTTGACAACATCGAGTCAGAGGTGCACAAGATGAAGGTGCCGGCCTCGTTCGCGGATCAGTTCTACGGCCTGCGCGGGCATATTACATTTGTGCATACGAGGCTGATGTCGGAAGGCCATCCGCACTGACAGAAAAGATTTACACCTTCCGTTCAATAATTGTCCAAGAAAGAGATTTGACAGCGCAGTAGTCAGCGCGATCTGTCAAGAAAATCGTCTAACCGTACCCGCTGAGATCGCACGAGCGCACACAAGTTAAATCGCCTTGACATGTAAGAACGCCTTCCCCTATACTTCATAACGCTTGAAGGAAATTGCTGTTTGATTTAAATTATAAAAAAACCACAATCAAGGAGTCAGCTAATGAAAACGAGTCGCAGAAATTTTTTGAAAACCACAGGTGCAGCTATCGTGGCGGGCACAGTGGGCACGTTGATGAGAGGTGAGGTTCATGCCGGTGCAGGCCTCGGGGCCGGAGTGAAGGTGACGCCTGGCGAGATGCCCAAGGGCATGACATTTCTCACCATCAGCAAAAATGGCGAATACAGCCTGGGGGTGAAGACCCCGAAAGGCATTCTCGACGTTAAGGCCGCAGCAAGCATATTTAGAAAGAGAGTGCCGACGACTATCGATGACGTGCTCCGCTTTGGGGACCGAGGTTTGACCGCGTTGGTGCAGACAGCACTCAGCGGCGATAAAGCGCCAGGTGTGTTCTTGGACGAAAGCAAGATAGAGTTTGGCCCCTGTGTGACGAACCCGGAAAAAATCCTGTGCCTGGGCTTCAACTATCGGAAGCACGCAATGGAGACGGGCACGCCGATTCCCACCTCGCCCGTGCTCTTCACAAAGTGCAATAACGCGCTCAACTACCATAACGGCGTTATCAAACTGCCGACCAATGTGGCCACGAAGTTCGACCACGAAGTGGAACTGGTGGTGGTCATGGGAAAGACCGCGTATCGGGTGAGCGAGGAGGACGCGCTCTCTTACGTATTTGGCTACTGTACAGGCAACGATTTCAGCGCCCGCGACCTCCAGCGCAAGACCAGCCAGTTCCTGCTCGGGAAAACAAGCGACGGCTTTGCCCCGATTGGCCCGTACCTGGTAACGGCAGACCAGATTCCTGACCCTAACAAGCTCAAGCTTGAGTGCTATGTGAACGGCGAGCGGCGCCAGTCCAACAACACAAGCGATATGATCTTCAACGTGAAGACCATTATCAGCTATGCGTCGCAGCACTTCACGCTGAAGCCCGGCGATATCTTCTTCACCGGCACGCCGGAGGGGGTGATTTTCGGCAAGCCGCCTGACAAGCAGGTGTGGCTCAAGGCCGGCGATAAGCTCACCACAGTTATAGAAAACCTCGGCGAATTAAAATTCACTCTCGCTTGAAAGAGGCGCAGAAGAAAAAGAAGAGGGCGGGCAATCCCCGCCCTCCTTTGGCACATCCATTAATTGTTAAGAAAGAGACGTCGACCGCGCGGTAACCCGTGAGGGCGTGTGCTGCACGGACATACGCCTATCGCAGGCGTCTCATGCCGGTTTGATCATTTTCTTCACGTCCTGCTCCGTGATGCTCATATTGTGGCTCTTCTTTGCATGCTGCATCGCAATCTCAACAAGCTCTTTCTCGTCGTGGCTCTTCACTGAAAAATTGCAGGGCGAAGGACATTCGATTTTCTTCATCTCTGCTGCCATCGTACTTACCTCCATCCGGATTTTTCAATATCATACTGTCATGCCCAGCTTTCTGTAAATGAGTGAAAGCCTCATTTGGCCTGCTGTATTCCCTTAGCATGCGAATAGACAATTGCAGGGCATAGGGAGAAGGTGAGAGGGTAAGAATCTATTGTCAGATTGTGGGAATCCAGCAACTGCGGTCGGCATTCACTTTATAAAATATGTTTACTATTTGATTTGCTTCCGGCGGAAGCGCTCCGGGTTGGTGTGGGGAAGAAAAAGGGCAGCAGTATACTCATTCATGTAAGACGGGTCCGTTGTGAGCTCCAGATAAGTCATCCGCCGGGCATGCCGGCGCTGCCTTTCCCGGTGCTTCTCTGATACGAGGGCCATGCGGCTCCCAGTAAGCGAGGCGTTACCGATAAAATGAAACCGCTCCCGCGGCAGATTCGGAAGGAGGCCGATCGCAATGGCGGCATCGAGGTCGAGAAATCTGCCGAACCCGCCCGCGATATATACCTTCCGGAGATCGTGGAATTCCATGCCCACTTGTGTCAGCAGGAGCGCACAGGCGGCATAAAGCGCGGCCTTCGCACGTATGATGTTTTCGATGTCCTTCTCGTCGATAGTGATTGCGCGGCCGGTGGCGCTGTCTTTCGCGGAGACTAAGGTATAGGCGGCCTGCCGACCGTCGATTTGAATGGCCTCGGACGGTGCGGAGCGTTTCAATTTTCCTGCGGCGTCAATCCAGCCGTTTTTAAGAAGTTGAGCGAGAGGCGATATCATGCCGGAGCCGCAGACACCGCGGGGCCGGACCTGGCCGATGGTCCGGCAGGTCGCGAGTCCGGTCGCCTGATCAATATCCACTTTTTCGATAGCTCCATGAGCGGCTCTCATGCCGCATTTGATCCCGCCGCCTTCGAAAGCCGGTCCGGCGGAGCAGGCGCATGTCAGAAGAAATTCCCTGTTGCCTATGACTACCTCGCCATTGGTGCCGATATCCATAAAGAGACAGACGTCGGTGCTGTCGTTGCATAAATCTGTACAGAGAATGCCTGCCGTGATATCTCCGCCTACATAGCTTCCCACTGCCGGCGAGATCATGACGGGCGCCGGGGGATTGATCGCGATGCCGACCTCCGATGCGGTGAAGAAGGACACATCGAGAACCGTCGGCGTATATGGTTCGAGCCGGATATATTCGGGATTCATACCCAAGAGCAGATGGATCATCGTCGTGTTGCCGGATACCACGGCACAGGCGATTTGAAAATGTTCCACCTGGTCGTGTCGTGCCGATTGCTCTATGAGACGGTTGATCGTGCGGAGTATGCGATTGCGGAGTTCTTCCAGACGGTCCGGCCGGCGAGCATAATCGATACGGCTGATAACGTCGAGACCGCATGCAAGTTGGCTGTTATAATCAGTGCACGTCGAGAGGATTTTCATATCGGTGAGATCGACCAACTGTACAGCAACTGTTGTCGTGCCTACGTCAACGGCAATCCCATAATGCCTGTCCGTGCTATTTTTTGCTTCGATGGCCGTGAGACGGCAGGGGCGCATCTGTCCGGATGGGGTTTCCGCTATCAGCGTGACGTTTACATTCCCGCCGGCAGCCCGCAGGGCGTCGGCTATATGACGGATGACAGCGAGGGGAACAATGATCTCTTCCTTGCCAAGCCGCTGCTGGAGTGTGCGTATGAGACGGTCGAGATCCGACAGGCCGTCGGCCTTCTGGGCGGGCGGCACAGAAATGTTTATCTTTGCGGTCAATGGCCGGCAGTCTTCCGGAGTAGGGAGCAGCGCTGCATCGATAAGCCTTATACCGTCATCGTTGCTGAACTGACCACCGAAACGTCCCGCCTGGTCGGGCACCTCAACCACAACATCGGCATCCTGCAAGGATGTGCGGCAGGTTGGAACAAAGCCCTGATCAATTTCCGCCTGAGTCAAAACGCCGAGGCTTTCGCAGTCAACCTGTCCGGAGACGATGCGCACGGTGCAGTTGCCGCAGGTACCCTTGCCGCCGCAGGGGGCGTCTATTTCCACACCGGCGCTGCGCGCAGCGTCGAGCAGCGTTGTATCCGCCTGTACATCGATTGTTATCCCGGATGGTTGAAAAGTTATAAGAGGCATGTGTAATAAACAAACGTAAAAGTTAAAATGTAAAAGTCAAAATGCAAAAATAATGAAATCCTTAAAGTCGCCTTTTAGATTTCACATTTCTTTTCGATGTTATAATAGATTTTCCTATGATTCTTGATGGCTCATTACATTCACATGAAAAACTTTCTATTTTTGTCTTTTCGCCTAAATCTGCCTTGCAAAGCAACTTTAACCAATATTGAGTTCCTTTTAGTTCTTTCAGTACGATCTGAAGCTTATGAATAAAATCGGCTTTACTTTCTGCGCCGCTCGCCTCTTCATAATCAGCGCCGCATGAGGTTACGGAACGTGTTAATTGTTTCGCAATATGTATCTCTGCATATGATTTATTCATTTGCCCGAAAAGTTTGATGCCATCAACAGCAAATTGAAGAAATCTCTGAGATAAATTGCGTTGTCGCGAACTATTATCTTCCATACTCTATTTTGATTTATACGTCACTCCTTAACATTTTGCCTTTTACGCTTTGCCTTTTCCCTTTTGCATTCTCACAAAGCTCTCTATGTCCGCCGCATCCTGGGGTCCGACGAGCACCTTCCAGTCCGGCAGGTTTTCCTCCAACTCACCGCTGATCTGGGCGACGTAGCCGGGAATGATGATCTCGCGCGTGGTTACCTGTTTTTCCAAATCCACTTCCTTCACGAATTTCGCGATGGAAGCGCCGGAAAACTTTCCCGCCGCCCAGGCGGTAAGCACGCTCATTCCCTCGCATTCCGGGACGGCCAGCCACGCACTGGTGCCGCTGTTTTCGATTTCTCCTGAGACGGTGAAATAAGTGAGGGAGAAATTGGTGGTCACGAAAACCGGCGAGTCGGGACGTGGTTCGCCTATGGGATAGACCTTGGGCTCCACCTGAATGGGCTTCTGGGGATCGGTGTAGATATTGAGGCGGAGCGTCATGAGCGTTGCCATGAGTGCTGGATCGAAGACAGGCAGAACGCAGATGCCGCCGTATTTGTCGATCTCCGTGATTGCTCCGGCAGCGATTCCCAGCAAATCAGCACTCTGGCTTAGGAAGCGCAAGAAGGGATAACCGAGGGGCTTGACGGCGTCTTTCAGGGCGGCACGGCGGATAGCAGCGTTCGTCTGAAACTGCTCGGCGAGAGACGACGTCTGAAGCTGGAGCAGGATGTCCTGGAAGCCGGTCTGACGGAGCTTCGCGGCGGAGCGGTAGAGGCTGTCTAGGTCGGAGGCCGTTACAGCGAGGACGTGGTTATTATCCTCTGCGATCTTATGCAGCTCATCTAACGTGCCGGGGGTGGCAGCGGCCAGCACGCTGCGGGATCCTTTTACGGCGATTGCCGCGGCCTTCAATGCCGCGGGGCTCTCGCTCCGGAGCACCAGGGGTCGGCCGGTTGTTTCCCATGCTCTTACGGCAAGCGCTGCAAAGGTGTTCACATCCGCGCCTCTCTGGGTCACTGCCGCCATATCGATTCGCAATGTCTCCCCGACCCGCTCCAGACGATAATCGCGGATGGACGCAAGCGTTTCTTTGACTGTAGAGGAAGAATCAGTATCATTGATATTGACGGCAAGCGCTGTCTGGTGGAAGAAGGTCTTTTCGTGCCGGTAAAGGACGGTTTCCTCACCCAGCTTCAGCATCCGATCAGGCCCCAGCGCAATTCCGCGCACCGGAGGCTCACTCGCGGCGCCGAGCACCTGGATAACCTCTTCGGAGGCATAAGGGCATTCGGCGATCTCGGCCTTCTTTGCCGCGAGCTTCATGGCAAAGGCCATGCATGTATTGGACCCGCATTCTCTGCAATTGGTCTTAGGAAGCAGTTTCTGAATCTGTAAACCGGTCAGAGCCATAAAACCTCAGGATAACGAAAAAGTCAAATGGCAAAAGTAAAATGCAAATGGCAAAAGTAAAAATGAAAAATGTAAAATGAAAAACGGCATCGTTCCTTAATCTTGCACTTTGACTTTTGCATTTACTATTTTGCCTTCTGCATCAATTCAAGGATCGTCCTTTTCAAAGCCATCGCCGCTTCGGGATGATACATGATCAAGAGGTCGGCGCCCGCGTAGAGAAGGCTCACGGCAGTGGAGAGCTCCCAGAGGGCTGCGCGTCTTTCCAGATTTCCCCATGCCGGGAAATCGGCCCCTGGAGCCCTGTACTCCTTGACTCTGGCGCACTCCTGTCCGGGCGAGACGATCATGGGCGCCGCCAACATGCGGTCTCCGTCCAGTCCGGTGAGGCGAATCCGTTCCATGACTGAATACGTATATTCGATTCCATAACCGGTAGCGCCGGTCATGGGGTCCATGATGATCCGCTCCGGCTTCACCTCCATGTTGGTAAGCAGGATATTCAACTGCTTGCCAATATTCACATCAATCGGGCTCTGGGCGACAACGCAGTGGCCGTAGGCCATGGCCGCACCGGCGATAGTGCGATAATTGTCCTGTTCCACCCAGTTGAGGAGCAGATTCTCCCCCGCGCAGGCCTGGGCCACGGACTTGAGGACTTCGTTGTTCTTTTCGTAATGGCTGTGGCCGGTGACGATCAGGGGCACAACCACAGCAGCCAGCACCGATTTGACGAGCTTCACGGTTTCCTCGGGTGCGCGGTTTCCCTTTTCGGGATGCGTCCCGTCGAGACGCACGCTGATGAGATCGGCGCCGTATTTTTCCACGCAGACACGGGCCATCTCCGCCGGCCGGTTTAGGAGATCGCCATAGATGTTTCTCAGAACAGCGGGATATTTCTCTGAAATCACATCAAAGACTTCCATAGCCACGAGGGGACGGTTCGGCATTGTACCTTCCCAAAGGTGAAAAGGCATGCAGTTGGCGCCGCCCACTTTCAGGGTATGGCCGCGGGTGCCGCCCGTTTTCTTCGTAGAGCCCAGTGTGACCTGCGAGATGGGGACATCGCAGGTTTGCCGGCAGATGGGGAAAGCGGTGACTGCGTCGAGGAGGCCGCTTGCGGCAGGCTCTATGATCGTTTCCTCGCCGGGCACAACTCTCTCTTCCTTTGTCTCCACAGGTAATGGCGGCGTTTCCTGTATTTCAACGCGATGTATAGCGGATGCCGGCTGCTCTTTCGGCGCCGGTGTCGGGGTCGGCAGTGCATAAATGGCCATATCGTCCATTTTCAGCGCGGGGTGGCCGACGCTCTCCGTGAACTCCCGGATTGCGTGCGCATCGACACCTACCTCCTCATCGGCGATCTTGTCTAAGAGATCCGGCGCCCCCTGCTCGGCGAAGCGTTTCGAGAGATCGGGAGCGAGGAGTTCCTTTAGCGCCTTAGGCATCCAGACGATGCGTTTGAATCCCCCTTCCGCAGCAAGGAATTTCTTCGAGGTCAGGAAGACCTTGCCCACGCCCATGAAGCCGGGTGTCTGCTGACCGCCGCCCACATTGCCGGCGAGGCTGGAGAAGGTCATTCCCACAGGCGTTTCGCCCTGATATTCCCGGTTGACAACCATGACGCCGTTGCATTCGGGAAGGTAGGCCAGGATCGCCTCAAAACAGCCGCAGCTCGTCATGGGCCTGTCCATGAGGGAATAGCAGCAGAACTCCGGCACGGTCTTGTGGCTGCTTAGATAGACATATTCGTTGACGCCCCGAAAGATACCTTTCACAGGGTCGATGGCGTCGCCTTTCTTGACGGGCTGGTTTGGGCCGGTCTCATTGATCTCGTGGGCCGCCTTGCCGTCCAGCCAATTGTAGGCGCCACAGAGCCCGAGCCGCTCCGGCGTGATGATGCAGACATGATTGGGGGCGAAGGACTGGCAGAGGAGACACGAGTAAAACGTATCTACTGCTTCATCCGTCATGGCCTCGAGGCGGCGGTTTCGCTCGTCATAGATTCTTCGGGCGACGGCGAGACGCCGTTCCACCTCTGCCGCATCCGTAATGATTGTCACCTTCACCTTGTCCACGATGGCCGGGTAGTCGGAGATAAACTTTGCATGGATGATCTCGCCGTAGTGCCGAAGCCGCAGCCCGCGGGCAAAGCCGCTCTTCGAGATGCGCGTCCAGACGATATCCCTCTGGCCCATATGCCAGATGCCCGCGGCGCCGTTGACAAGGTGGTGGATCTGCCTTTCGAGGATGGGTTCAAAATCGGCCTGCATCTTTCGGCCTGCAACATCCACCCAGATGGCAAGAGGCAGCGTGCTCCCGGGCTCGACCTCGTCTATATCGGGACCGATGATTTCTATCTCGCCGTCGTTGATCTGATCCATGTCCACGCTGGTCACGAATTCAAAGGCGGTTGTTAAATTTCCGCCGAACTCCACGTGGGCATCGGCCCTGCGTATCAGTTCACCCTCGAAGGCCGGCCCGTAAGGCACGGGAATGGGCACTTTGGTGACTTTGATCTTGCAGCCCCGCACCTCTAGTGCCTTTTCTACCATTGTCTCGTAGGGCACGGAAGAGACGACATGCTCGTAGGTGCAGACGCCCGTCGGCAGAATCTGGGGAATATCCGTATCGGCGATGACGGGGAAGCCGTAGTTGATTGCGCCTGCAGCTATGGCGTACTTGTCCGGAGTGACCTCGCCCATGGCAAGGACAAAGGCAAAGATGCGTGTCTTGTTGTACTTAAGATTCCGTTCGTAGTCGCCGGGTTGCACGCCGCCGAATGAGAGGGCCACGCGGTTGGCGAATCCCAGGGCATAGATCAGGGCGGAGACGTCCGGGCCGAACGGAATCAGGCGCGTCGGCCACCCCAACTGCACGCCTTCTTCTGCCAACTGTTCGGCAAACTGCCTGCCGTCTGTTTCGCCCGCCATGAAGACATAGAGGTTCTTCTCCTGAAGCTGCCGCGCGATAGCTACGGCGATTTCATTGGTCGGCGCTGCACCGGTAATGGCGGCGAAGCCGGGGGCTGTGCCGTCCACGAATTCGATGCCCCTCTCACGCAGGATGACGTCGTTGGCCGCACCCAGCCATATCCCATCCACGGGGTCGGGTCCTACGGCATATTTGCACGCCTCGATGATTTCACAGGCGAAGAGGGACGCGACACCTGCATCCAAGGCGCTCCCTAGGTAGGGAAGCCATACTGCATCGGCAGGGCGGAGCGGCAGCAGTTCTTTTGCCTGTCGAAGGATCGGCCGCAGGTCTCCGAGTGTGCGGACAGGCTCGCCGGTGAAGGAATAGATAACAGGGAGGAAATAGGCTGTCCCCGGAAAGGCCGCGGGCCATGCCTCTCCCCTCTTGCTGATGGCATGATTCAGGCGCTCTTCCGCTTTGGCGATCCAGTCCCTGGCCCCTTCGATGGCGCTCGCGCAGATGATCTTAGACATCGAGCTTCCTCCGGTCCTCCATGTCGTAGAGCTTCCGTTCGGCCTTACGGTTGATCCCGAGCCGCTCGCGTTTTTTATCGAGGAGATCGATCACCATGTCCGCGGCCCGGAGGGGGTCTTCGCAGACGTGGAAGGAGGCGTTGAAAAGTTCTTTGGTCTCATCGTTGAGGAAGCGCGTCACATTATCGGAGCCTGCGATATGGAACGGATGTCCGAGCACCACATCGATACCGGAAGCCACGAAATAGCAAGCGATGGCCACTGCCTTTTCACTCATCCATTCCGGAGCCACGCCCACGGCGGGAATTTGCGAGAGGTCGTCTCCCAGGCCGCCTTCGAGAACCACTTCCGTGCCCGCCTCGAGGATGCGGGAGTTGTCCACGCAGCTTCCCATGTGGAGGACCGGCGGCATCCCGATTGCTTCGCAGACTTCGCGGAGCCCCGGGCCCGCGCCTTCGAGCGCCGCTTCCGGCCGGAGCATGCCTTCTTTCGCAGAAGCGATGGCTGCGCAGCCCGTCTTGAGGACGAGTACGTTTTGCCCGATCAGGGCCCGCGTCAGGGTGTTGATGTAGCCGTCCACACGCGTCCGCGGATTGTTGCAGCCCACGATACCTACGATGCCCCTGATCCTTCCCTGGATCACTGCGTCGTTGAGCGGACGGAAGGACGCGCGGAAGCGGCCGCCCAGCATGTACTTGATGGCGTCGACGCTGAAACCGGCCACAAGCGGCGTCTTGATGTCCGGGATGGAAACTCTCTTAGGATCGCGGTTCTTGAAATTGTCGATGGCGCGGCGTATGAGGACTTTTGCCGTGGCGAGCGGGTTGTCGCGGTTGAGCGTAATATGTGTCGTCCCAACGGTCTTGGCGATATCCGCCGTGGAGACGATTTCCGTATGATAACTCCGGGCGACGTCGGGAAGGCTTGGCATGCAGCATTGCACATCGACAAGCATCATTTCCAC
>Ga0187878_1003916_pt1 | contig 11829 bp, 4 predicted proteins | sample June2016WEW_17_1_FD_132979 | JGI IMG/M metagenome (GOLD analysis project Ga0187878, IMG submission 132979) | Peatland microbial communities from SPRUCE experiment site at the Marcell Experimental Forest, Minnesota, USA - June2016WEW_17_150 | ecosystem: Environmental > Terrestrial > Soil >...
CTTTCAAGAAACCGCGGTTTTCTACAATACCCAGACCCTCGAAACGACTGTGACTTATCGCCGGTACGACTCAGATGTCTTCGGGCAAGGGAGCCAGCCCATGCGCCTTCAGGTTCAGGGGAACCAAGGCGATTTTTTTAACCGGCAGGCGCGCCAGACAACAACCACGCAGTGGACCGAGGTCTACACGAAGCTGCTGTCCGATTCAAACGGACAGCATGTGTTGAAGTTCGGACTTGATTTGATGAATGCAGCATTCAACGGCAGCAGTCGTAGCGGAGTTGTGGATATCTACCGGTCCGACTCGACTCTCAATACCCGGATCCAGTACTCCGTACCATCCAGTCAGGAAGTCCACGCCATTAGCATTGGGGTTTTCGGGCAGGATCACTGGCGTCTATCCGACGGCTTGGCGCTCGAGTTCGGCCTGCGCATGGATCGCGACGGCGTGCTCGAAAAGTTCAACCTGGCTCCTCGTATGGGCGCCGTCTTTTCGCTGCTTCCCGAGGGACGCGCGGTTGTGAGAGGCGGAGCCGGCCTGTTCTACGACCAGACGCCTATGAACGTGGCGGCATTCACAAGTTATGAGATACAGACCATCACGAGGTTTGCTATCGACGGGATCGCGCCCATGGGAGCGCCGGACGCATGGCAACAGAGGTCGAATGCCGATCTGCATACTCCCTACAGCCTTATTTGGAACCTGGAGTACGATCACAGGTTGTCCAGCCGATGGACGGCACGGCTGGATTATATGCGGAGATACGGCCATCATGAGTATCTGGTCGACCCGATAATCTCACCATCAGCACCGGAGTACTTCCTGGACAGCCGCGGGCGTTCGAAGTATCGGGAGGTGGAACTCACGGTTCGCTATTCGCGGCACGAAAACTTCAACATGAGCTGGTCTTACGTGCATTCGCATTCGGAGGCGGACCTGAACAGCTACGACCTCTTCTTTGGAAACCTGCGCGACCCGATTATCCGTCCGAACCAGTACTCGCTCACCTCGATCGATGCCCCGAATCGGCTCCTGTACCGGACCGTTGTTCCTCTGCCACTAAAATTCACGTTCTCGTCCATGGTGGAGGCCAGAAGCGGGTTTCCTTACTCGGCATTCGATGAATCCCGGCAGTATGTCGGACCTCGGAATCGCGCAGGACGCTTCCCATCGATCGTCACCCTGGACGCCCGGGTGGTCAGGCTCTTCAAGGTCCGAAAATATACGCTGGAGGCCGGCGTGTTCGCTTTCCATATTTTGAACAGCTTTGCGCCGAGGGATGTGCAGGCCAACGTGGATGCGCCCAATTACGGCACATTCTACAATACCATTCCTCGCAATTGGGGATTCACTTTCCTGTGGCGCAAATGAATCCCCTCAAATCGCGGTCATGAGTTCCTGCACTGCGCCCCGAATATCTTCCATGGCGGCCTCCATCCGGTCCAAATGGGTGCGAAAATGGAGGACGCAGATTCTGAGGACAAACTTTCCGGCGAGCGATGTTGCCGTCAGAAACACACGCTGCCTGTCATTGACTTTGGCGAGCAGGCGCCGGTTTAAATCGTTCAACCGCTCAACGGTAAGGCCGGCCCTGACCAGCCGGAATGCAACCAGCGACAGCTGGGGCTCAGCGATGATCTCTATGCCGGGGATCTTCCGCAGTTCTTTTGCCGCCCATTCGGCCAGATCCAGTTTTTCGTCGAGGTTGCGGCGGAAAGGGCCGGCACCGTGCAGCTTGAACGGCAGCCAGACTCTCAGCCCGCGAAAATCCCTGGACAGCTCTGGGGAATAGAGGCAGAAGTCCACCAGGTCGGGATCTTCCTGCATCGGTGGCATATAGTCTGCATGGACGGTAAGTGCCCGCCGGAGTGCTTCACCCTCTCGCACCAGCAACGATCCGTTCCCATAAGGAAGAAAGAGCGCCTTGTGAGGATCGAGGGTGACGGAGTCGGCCCGATCAATCCCGCGCATTGCCTTCTTACCCCGCTCCGTCAGCATGAAAAATCCGCCATATGCGGCATCCACGTGCAACCAGAGCTTCTCCGCCTGCGCTACATCTGCCAGCGCCTCGAGATTATCGACGGCTCCCGTGTTGGTGGTTCCCGCACTTGCGACGATGAGGAACGGAGTGCGGCCCTCCCTGCGATCTGCCATGATCCTTGCGCCCAGCGCATCAAGGTTGATGCGAAACCTGGCATCAACAGGAATCTCGCGGAAATTGCTTTCCGCAAATCCTGCGAGCAGCGCGGCCTTGACTACCGAGTGGTGGACCTGGTTGGAGGCATACCAAGTCGCCGACAGAAAGTTGTCGGGAAGGCGGTTGCGACGAGCGGTTGCCAGGGCAGTGAAATTGGCCATGGATCCGCCGGTGGTCAGGATCCCGCGCGCCTCGCGTGGATACCCAATCATGTCTGCGAACCAGCGGAGGACATTCGCCTCCAGCTGGGCCAGCGCCGGGGCCGCCATCCAGACCCCGACGTAACGATTGATAGAGTCGGCGATCAAATCTGCCACGGCAGCATGAAAGAGGCCTCCTCCGGGGATGTACGCGAGATACCCGGGTGACGCGGTATTGAAGCTCTTCTGAACAAGACGGTCAAATAGCAGGTCGAGAATGAGGTTGAATGATGTGCCCTGTTCCGGCATGCCCTCCACCAGGGATCGTGCCAGTTCCTCTGCGCCGGAGACGTCCGAAACCGGCTGCGTGGGCAGGGATTCTATGTGCCTAATGATCCGATCCATGGCCTGATCGACCAAAGCACGCATGGTTTCGGAGCTTAGTTCCAGTTCTTTGATGTCTTGAGCTGCAGGTCTTCCGGTTGCCATAAAAACACCCGTGTGAGTTTATAGTCGGATTCCAATGATTGCAAGGTCCAGAGAACACATTATGAAAAGAACTTTCATGTATATGACAACGCGCCATGAAACGGAGGAACGAGAAGCCCGCCACCGGCAACAGCGATTCAATTTCGAAAAAGGCGGCGAGATTCTGTAGGCCTGAGGGCTTCGGCCCGAGCATCAGGTATTCGCTACAAGCTGAAAGCTACGCCTTGCATATCACCGATTTGGGCTCCTCACCGAATTCTGTCACTTGAATGCGTGGTTTGACCGAGAAGCCTATGGGTGTTATACTACAACCACTTGAGGAAATAGTTGTGGGCTAAAATAGTCTTTGCAATAACGGTAGCATAATTATAAGCTCAAACAAGCTTAGCTGGAAAAAAACAGTTCTCGACTAAATCCAGCCTGGATGCAGTCAGGATGGCTGACATTTCGGAGACGATGGACCATGAGATACACACATGCCCGTGTTGTTGCAGCAGCTATAGCGATCTTACTGCTTTCCATCCCCGGCGTCGCCCAACAGGATCAGAATACTAAAAAGCAGTATACGTCCGCCGCTCTTGACGGCGCTACAGGGCTATTCCGAACTTGGGATGCAGAGACTCTCCGACGAGGAGAGGCCAATTTCAGTTTTGGCATTGATTACACCAACCGCGATCCCGGAAGGCTGATTATCCGGCATTTTCCTATTGCTGCCGGGTACGGGATCTTTGATCGCCTCGAAGCATTTGCGTCATGGGAGCCGCAGAAGAGCATTGATGCTCCGGGCACTATTCCTTATGGCGTGCTCCCCGGGGGAGTGCCGCAGGTGGCCACGACCTTGAAGGGTGTGCCTTTCTACGGCAATGATGCGCCGTTTATGGATGTGCCGAATGCGAGCGGCCCGGGCGACTACCGCTTTGGTGGCATCGTCAACCTGCTGAGCGAGCATCGTGGACAGAAGTATGCATTGAGCGTGGCCGGTTACATGAAGGTCCCTGATGACAAATCGACCTTGAACATGAATAAGGGGCTTTCAAATGGCGCTAATGAAGCCGGGGTCATGATGCTGATCTCCAAGAGGATCGGCAACGCATTGGCTTTCCACATCAATTTTGGGTTTAACGGCGCATCCAGCCCCAAGATAAGGGGAGTTCAGCTGGCCGATCCGCAGAATTCCTTTTTTTATCGCGGCGGCGTGGCATTTCCCAATTTTGGAAGGATTCAATTTATCGCCGAGTTGAGTGGGCTCAGTTACTTCAGTGAACAGGCCGTTGGGCAGAACCCCAAGTCGCCCGCTGACGCAATTTTCGGCTTCAAGATTTACCCTAAGGAATGGGTCTCATTCGGCGGCGGCTACCAGCTTCACTTCAACCGGGTGGCTACGGACCTGAATCAAGGAATTCTGAGGTCAGGCGTGAACGGGTTTGTCGCACAGCTGACGATGGAGAAGCGTAGGCACGAGCCTCCTAAGGTAACCTGCGCGGTGTCCCCGCAGCAGATCATCCAGGATGAAAAAGCGACGGTTCGCGCAAACGTCGTGGTGCCGGAAGGCGCGGCGATAACGTACGCATGGACCGCAACCGGCGGCAAATTGAGCGGCTCGGGCGACACGGTCACTTTCGACGCCACCGGCGTAGCCCCGGGGAAGTACGCGGTTACCGTCACGGTTTCGGACAATTACAAGCACAGCGTCCCTTGCACGGCCGAGATCACGGTGAATAAGAAGTATTTGCCACCGACGGTCACTTGCGCGGTGTCGCCGAATTCGATCCAGGCGGGCGAAAGCGCAACCGTTCGTGCCACCGCCGCCAGCCCGGACGGCTCACCTCTGGTTTATTCTTGGACGGTCAACGGACAGGCGCAGGCCGCGAGCAGCCCGACGTTTACCTTTGGTTCTGAGGGCAGACAGCCTGGCACCTACACGATCGCGGTGACCGTGGATACCGGCAAGTTCACTGCTTCGTGCTCCAGCGCTGTTACCGTACAGGAGATACCGATTCCACCTCCGACGATCCAGTGCTTGACTCCTGCATCGGAAGTGGAGTCCGGCGGCACCGTTCAACTGAGGGTTCAGGCAACGGCGGAACGTGCCACGCCGACGGTTACCTGGAGTGCCACGGGCGGCACGGTGACCGGTGCGGGCCAGACCGCTACGTTCAACGCGGCAGGCTTGAGTGCCGGGACGAATACCGTCACTGCCACCGTGGACAATGGTCACGGTGCCACGGCATCGTGCACGATGACCGTGAACGTGAGCCAGAGGATCAGTGTCCCCGGCTTTGCTGACAGGCTGTTCAGAGTCAACAATGTGGCCAAGGCGATTCTCGACAATGTTGCCGTCCAGATGAAGAATGAGCCGCGGTTACGCGCGAGCGTTGCCGGCTATACGGATGATACCAAGGCCGAGGGGAGAGTTAAGGATTTGGGTCTGAAGCGCGCCCAGGCTGTTGTTGACTACCTGGTGAGCAAGGGGATTGATGCCTCCAGGTTTACGGCAACCAACGGCGGCGTCAGCACCGTCGGTGACAACAAGACCAAAGAAGGCCGTGCGGCGAACCGCCGTGCGGAAATCCTTCTGACCGTTCGCTGAGCCATACGCACGCACTCAAGAGCGCGAATCGCGGCAAGTCCGGGCGGCGCTCCTGGAGGGCGTGTTGAGTTTCACAAATATTCGGAGTGGGCGCCGCCGGAATGCGGTTCCCACTCCGCCTTCGGGCTCAAGCGTTTGTTGCCTGAAGGCCCGCAACATCAGCCTGTTTATCTAAATTGACCATCCGAAAAGAAACCCCCCAAAATCGTCCTCCGTCCTTGCACTGCCGCCGAATTCTGCCGGCGGTGTGCATGGCTGTTTTCGCGTTTGTTTGCTCGACGCGGGCGTTGGCGCCTGAGGCGCGCTTCGAACGCCTGGGACCCTACGGGGGAACCGTCCGATCGCTGCTGATCAGCTCGAAGAACGGCAAGATCGCTTATCTGGGAACGAGTGACGGGCAGCTTTTCAAGTCTTCGGACGGTGGGGAGTCCTGGGGCCTTCTCTATCCAGGCCTGGGGCGGCGGCAGTTTGTGATCGATACGATCGTCGAGGATCCGGCCGATTCGAACCACCTCTACGCGGGTGGGTGGGATCTACGCTCCGATGGCGGTGGTTTGTTCGAGACCCCGGATGGCGGCCGATCATGGAGCCAGGTAAGGCTGCCAAAGACAAACGTGGCGGTGAGAGGCTTTGCCCTAAGCAGAAAAAATCCCTCCCACATGATTGCCGCCACCGGGGGAGGTGTATTTGTGACGGCGGATAGCGGCAAAACCTGGCAACAGAGGGGCGCGCGGATGGCAGCGTTCCTACAGGCTGAGTCAGTGGCCATTGATCCCGAAGAGCCCCGCTTTCTTTTTGTCGGCACCTGGCACCTTGGCTATCGGTCGACTGATTTTGGTAAGACATGGGTGCGGAACGACTCTGGAATGATCCTCGATTCCGATGTATTTTCCATCTCCATTGACGATCGCGACCCAAAGAACATGTTTGCCAGTGCCTGCACCGGTCTGTATCGCTCGATCGATCACGGTGCGTCCTGGACGAGATTGAAGGTCTTCCCAAAGAGCTTCCTTGTTCGAGCGCAGGTTGTCTTCATCGACCCTACCGACTCCAGTCGCGTTTACGGAGGGACAACCGAAGGGCTTTTCAAAAGCCGGGACTCGGGAAAATCATGGAGTCGCGTTACAGCCTCTGATTTGACCATCAATGCCATTCAGGTCGATCCCTTCAACGAGAATGTGGTTCTGATCGGCACTGAGTTGCATGGAGTCTTGCGCAGCCAGGATGGGGGGCGCAGTTGGAGGGAGTCCAATGCGGGATTTGTGAGCCGTTCCATCACTCGGATTGTGTCGGATCCCGAGGCGCCGGGTCGGTTTCTCGTCGGTGAGTTCACTGAGGGTAGGATCGGCGGGATGTATGTGTACGACAATCCGATCAACGGCTGGGCGAGGCTGAACGAGAAGGATGTGCCCGGTGAAGGGCTATTGTCATTTCTCGCGCTTCCCGGGGGTCGCGGACGCATTGCCGGCACGGCGCGAGGCGTGTTCCTTCAGAGCCCAGGATCGAGCGGGTGGAGCCGCCTGCCCGGCCCGATCAGCAAGCTTACCGTCTATGATCTGGCCATCGACGAGGATACAACATGGGTTTTTGCCGGGACGAACGATGGCATCTATCGCGCCCGGATGGCTGACCTCAGTTTTCAAAAACCGCCCAACTACAGCTTCATTCCAAGAGTTTTCTCGCTTCTGGCTTCACGAAGCGGTACCGACCTGATATTCGCCGGCACACATATGGGTGTTTTACGCTCCGATGATTCCGGAGCCACATGGCGTTCTCTATCCGATGGGATACCCGAACACACGATTGTAGAGTGCCTGGTATTCTCACCGGAGGGGGAGGGCCATCTTTTTGCCGGCACCATGGCCGGTCTCTTTGAGTCGAAAAATGGGGCACGTACCTGGGATCGGATCCCCGACGGCCGGTTGGGTGTGGACATTTCTTCCGTTATTTTTCTCGATGCTGGCGGCAAGCGGATTCTGGCGGCGGACAATACCCGTGGAGGTGTCTTCTTGAGTGAAGACGCCGGCGCGCATTGGGACAAGATCGAGAATCCTGAGTTTGGGTCACCCGTACGTTCCATTGCTCAAGACCCTCTGCACCCAACGGCCATCTATCTTGGCACCAGCACTGAAGGCGTCTATCGCCTCGTCCTGCAAAATCGATGAAACCTCAAATGGACGCCGAAGAAGACGCTGGGGTTCCGGAGTATTACCGATTGCGCCGCGTCTGCCCATATTTCATTCGTACTGCTTACTCGCAAATCCTTCGCCAAGCGGAAAGGATTTTTGCCGCCAAGACTCCAAGACGCCAGGGCGCCAAGAGTTTTAATCCTTGATTTCTTGGCGTCTTAATGTCCTTGCGTCTTGGTGTTAAGTTTTGGTTGCGGCTATGCTGCCTCGTTATTCGTGGCCGCTTTTTTTCTTGCAGTGCCTCAATTGCAGCGGGACCACGCAAAACGTTGCGGCTGGTTCGGGTTTGGGATACGATTTTAGATCTGAGAATAACAGCAGGATTCGAAAATCTGACGGAAGAAGGAACCCTGCGGCTGATTTGGGTTTTTGATCTGAGGTCTGAGGTCTGAGGTCTGATAAGGTATAATCAGGGCTGAGAATTGTTATGAGAATTCAGGCTCTCAGCATTTTGATAATGTTTGCCTTCTCTGGTGTCTGCTATCCGCAGGTGCACCCTCGTCCTTCCCAGCCCGCGGCACCCCCTGCCTATATGCAGCAGCTCAAGTCATTCGACCGCGATGGCTCGGTTACGAAGGTAGTTCTCAAGAACGACCTCACCGTGCTCGTGGCTGAGGCGCATGCAACTTCGCTGGTCGACGTGCTGGCCTGGGTAAGAGCCGGCTACAAAGATGATCCTGCCGATCTGCCAGGTATATCGCGGGTTCTGGAGCACATGCTCTCGAGAGGAACCTCCGCCAGAACCGCTGCGGTACAGGCTGCCGATATCAAGGCGTTGGGAGGCGAGCTGAGCAGCTTCGCCGCATACGATCACACTGCGCTGCGAATTGTAGCCCCTGCGGCCCAGTGGAAGAAAGCTCTGGAGATCCAGGCAGACGCGCTACTGAATCCGTTGCTGGATTCACAAGAACTAAAGCGGCAAATCGATGGGATCGGAGACGAGGCTCGGCGTGAGCTCGCGGATCCGGGAGCGCTGATAGACATCAAACTCCTGGCAACCGGTTTCGCCGGCGAGCGCTTGAAACGAGGGCGCTCGGTGACGGGAAATGTCTTGAGCAACATCACGCGCGACAAGCTGCTCTCCTACTACAAATCGGCCTACAGCCCTGATCGAATCCTCTTGGTCGTCTGCGGCGATGTTACCGCCTCCGATGTGCTCAGCGCGATTGTGAGCCTGTATCAAAATGCCAAGGGCGGGGCGATCGCCGAGAAAAGCGTCTTGGGCGGCGATGTCGCGCCTGGCTTGCGCTATGCCCAGGTTCGAGGCAGCGATCAGCTGGGCCGCCTCGCGCTCGGGTTTGGCACCTCCCCGGCCATATCCGCTGACTATCCGGCCATCGAAATGTTGCGGACCATTCTGGGGACCGGGGAAGGGGCCGTTCTCAACCGCCGTCTGAAGCACCAGAAAAGGCTTATATACGATTCCGCGGCCAACCTGGTTGCCTACAGTGATGGCGGCTATCTCAGCCTGCGCATGGAACTGGAGCCCGCAAATCTCGATCGTTGTGAAATCGCCGCCTTTACTGAATTTGAGATTTTAAAGCGGCAGGAACCAGACGCAGGCGAGCTGGAAAGGGCCCGCGCGCAGCTGAAACGGGAATTCTGGGAAGTGTCGCAGACGGTCTCTGGGCAGGCGGAACGGCTTGCTCGTCTGGAATCCTCAGGCTCCTGGAAAGGGATCAACACCTACTTGACTCGGTTGGGGCAGGTAAAATGGGCTGACATCGCGCGTGTCGCGGCGAAGTACCTGACTCTCGACAACTGCGCCGTGCTCGAGGTTCTTCCCGCGCAAGGCGAGGCACGCAGCGTGAGTGCGGAGATCATTCAAAGTACGATCAGGACGCTGCTCGCGGCGTCCGCGGATCAGGAGAAGGCGGAGCGGGAAAAACTGACCGTACCTGCTCTGGATATCCCCGAGGAAGGCGGCTCATTTGCTCCTTCGGAAGTTCGTTACCCGTTTCAAACGGCTTCCATTTTGCGTGGTCCTGAGCTTTACATCAAGGAAGACCATACGATCCCCGTGATTCATCTTGGACTATTCTTCGCCGGCGGCAAGCTGACGGAGGTCAAAACCAATGATGGTATCACGTTGCTCATGCTGCGCACTATGATGCGGGATAGCAAAACCAAGAGCGCGGATCAAATCTACAGACAGCTCGAGGTTTACGGGGCTGCCTTGGCACCGGTGGTCGAGGACGACTATTTCGGAGTTTATTTTTCGATTCCGTCGGCGAATGTGGAGCAGGGTCTCGATCTCCTCAGTGACATGATCAAGTCGCCCAAGCTCGACCCGCAAGAAGTGCTTATCCAGAAGAGTGTCCAAACGGCGGCGCTCCGCTGCCGGAGCGAAAGCGATCTTGCACGCCTGCGGTTACGGGGTGCGCTGTTCAATGATTTCTCCTACGCGCTGGATGCTAACGGCACGGTAGAAAGCGTCGCCAGCATAACCCCTGACACGGTTCAGGCGTGGTACAAAGCAAATGTTGCGGACAAGAAGCCCATGATCGTGATCATCGGCGATACCCTGGGTACCAGTTTGGCCGGGTATTTCGTGCGTAACTTCAGCGGCTCGCGCTTCCAGGATACTAAGCTTCCGGAGGGATTTCCAAAAGCTCTCGAAAAGAAGATCGACATTGAGGGTACTTGGGCCGGCGGTGCCAGCTCGGTTATGATGGGTTTTCTGGCTCCTCCGGAGGAGGATGAAGATTCTTTTCCCCTGATGGTGCTGCAGAGCTTTGCTTCGGGTCTGGCCGGCCGGCTCACTGGCCAGATCCAGGATCGAGTGCGCAGCGCCTACCACGTGTCTGTGGAGTATGAGCCGGAATTTCGCGGCGGAAGTATGACGGTCTGCCTTTCAGTAGCGCCGGCGGATGAAGAACAGGCGCTGAAGGTACTTACGGAAGAGGTGCAGCGGCTGACGACAGCCCCGATCCTGTACCGGGATTACCGCTCGGCCCTGAATACTGCCATAGGAGGACTCCAGATCCGGCAGCAGGACCGTAACCGTCAGATCGCCGACGTGATCAAGAGCACACTTGCAGGGAAAGGAATCGAGGGCTTTCAAGAATTTATGAACCTCCTGCAAGAGGTCAAACAGACAGATTTGCAGGAAGTGGCCCAGCGCGTGTTTAAGCTTGAAAAATCGGTTATTCTACGTATGCATGGCAAGCCTGGGCCGTAAATAGCGGCGGGAGGTTTGTGCCGGCGATGCGGCAGATATTGCCCGTGGGGAGAACGTGCGGCTGAGATTTCCCAGATCGAGGATGGGGAGGTTCACTCTTTTCCTCCTCGTATTTTGGTTGCTCCGAATCCTGCTGCTTCCATCAGCAGTCCGGCAATCGCTTTCGCCCGGCATCCAATTCAGCCTTGACCTGCTCACAGTCTTGCTCGGCATCCCGGCGGTGTATTACACCTGGAAGCTCTTCGCGGTTGTCCGTCACAAGCTCCTCTGGAAGATACGCCGGCGCCTGATTGTTGCCCATATCCTCGTCGCGGCGATTCCGTTCGCGCTCGTGGTTGTGATTCTCTACGTCTCTGCCCTGCTGTTCTATTACCAGCTAAGCTACTACATGATTGAAAAACAGATCGGGATACACACAGCCCAGATCCAAGCCTTCAACCTATCCTTGAATGCAGGCTTGCAGCAGGTGATCTCGGGGTCTACCGTTGGCCCGGTCGCGCTGGAGCAGGTGGTCGATCGCGACGCCAGGTATCTGTTGGGCATGTATCCCACGGCATCGATTATACTGCGCGCAAAGGATCCAGCCACCGGTAAGAGCATTGTCTATGGTGTGGGAAACGTCAATCCCGATTTGACCGACTATCAGGTGCCACGCCATGCCTTCGAAAACGGGTTTACCGGACTGGTTTATGAAGACCTTCAGCCGCCGATCTATAACGGGCTTAACAGTGAAGACCACCGGCAGGGACAGCTTTATCTGCGAAGCATGGTGTCCGGGGACTTCCGCACGGTGCTTCCATACACCCTTGAGGTGTCGGTGCCCCTTGACGGCAATATGTTGGATCGGCTGAGCAAGGCGCTGGGGCAGGACCTGCTGCTTGCGGATCATCAGCCGAGCACGGGACTCAATGTAATGCTGCAGGACACTAGCATTCTCAGCAAGAGCACCTTGTATTCGACTTTTAATCTCGACAGCTCCCAGGAGTCCGTGGGGAGGCCTGTATGGTCCATGCCGCTCTATCCCGATCTTTGGAGCACGGGA
>Ga0187878_1003922_pt1 | contig 11816 bp, 7 predicted proteins | sample June2016WEW_17_1_FD_132979 | JGI IMG/M metagenome (GOLD analysis project Ga0187878, IMG submission 132979) | Peatland microbial communities from SPRUCE experiment site at the Marcell Experimental Forest, Minnesota, USA - June2016WEW_17_150 | ecosystem: Environmental > Terrestrial > Soil >...
GAACGCACATTGATGTTGAAAGCTCAGCTGGTCAACACGTCGACGGGCAATCACACGTACGGCATCTCGCCCGACGGTCACTATTTCCTGTACTGGAAGGACAACAAGTACCAGGCATATGACCTCGACGCGGGCACGACCCGGACGCTCGGTGGCAGCGATCCTGTGAGCTTCGCCGACATGGAGTTTGACCATCCGGGCCCACGGCCTTCGTACGGCATCGCGGGCTACACCAAAGACGGCAAGGCAGTCGTGGTCCAGCATCGGTACGACTTATGGCTGCTCCCAATCGACGGCTCGGCGCCGCGAAATCTCACCAACGGCGCGGGCGCCAAAAACGAGATTCGGTTCCGATACGTGCGGACCGAGCCGCCGGACCAAGCCGGTCCAGTCGTTCCCGGAGGCCCTGGTGGCGGCGGGAGAGGCGGCGGCGCCGCCCAGCGCATGACGATCGATCTGTCAAAACCCATCACGCTGTCGGCCTACGGCGAATATACCAAGAAGGCGGGCTTCTACGAACTCGCGAGCGGACAACTGAAGGAACTTGTGAATGAGGACGCGTTTTTCGGTATTCCGACGAAAGCCGCAAAGGCGGACAAGTTCCTCTTCACGCGCGAGACGTTTGTGGAGTTCCCGGATCTTCGTGTCTCCGGTCTTGACTTCAAGGACTCGAAGAAGATCTCCGACGCCAATCCGCAGCAGGCGGAATACCTATGGGGTCACCGCATCCTGTTCGACTTCAAGAACAAGGACGGCTTGCGGCTGCAGGGCATCCTGGCCCTGCCAGACGACTACAAGACGGGCGAAAAACGGCCCATGATTGTGAATTTCTATGAGCGCAACTCACAGAACCTGCACCGATACTCCACGCCTTCGTATCTGTCGAGCATGGGATCGTCGCCGATCCAGGCCGTGAGCGAAGGCTACATCACGATGCTGCCCGACATCCACTTCCGCACGGGCGCATCGCACAGCGACATGCTCGAGTGCGTGGAGGCCGCCACCAGGAAAATAATCGAGATGGGCTACGTCGATCCGAAACGGATCGGCATCAACGGGCACAGCTACGGCGGCGAAGGGGTCGCCTTCATCGGCACGCGGTCGCGGCTCTTCGCCGCCATCGGCATGGGCGCGGGCGTCACAGACCTGTATTTCGACTTCAACATAAACTGGGGATGGTCCTACCAGGTGATGACAGGCACCGGCCAGAACCAGCCTGACTACTACCTCTACAACCAGGGGCGCGAGGGGGTGTCACCCTGGGATAATCCCGGATTGTACAGTTTCGAGTCCGCCCTCACGCACGTGCGAGAAGTCACGGCGCCGTTTCTCATCATGCATGGCACGGCAGACCCGACGGTATCGTTCAATAACGGCATGGCGTTCTACAATGCGATGCGCTTCAACAACAAGAACGCGATCCTGCTGGCATACGCGAACGAAGGACACTCTCTCCGCGGACTTGCCAATCGCAAGGACCTGACGGTCCGGTATTTCCAGTTTTTCGATCACTACCTCAAGGATGCACCGGCACCCAAGTGGATGACAGAAGGGGTGCCGTTCCTCGACAAGGACGCGAACCGGGATAAGTGACCCATGCCATAGTGTTACGGGGAAGCTCAACGGCCGGCGAAGCTCGACCGACCTGCTTCCCCTGGTACCTGTCTTTCGCCTTCTGGACGACCTTTTGGCACCCTAGAGACTCATCCGGAAAGGCCGTTTCTTGCGAATGACGACATTGAAAACAAAGGACTTCTGGGCCGTGAAATCGCGAAAAAGAGGCTTTCCGGATTCGTCTCTAGGGTCTGTCACAGAATAACAGGTCCGCTTTGGCGCGAGCGCCGGGCGGGCAGATGCAAGGCGCCGCGACGCAGGCGCATCACCGGATTATGATGGTAACGAACGAGTTTCCTGAACACCCGGCAAAAGCAACTATTGACAGAGAAGGACCAATCCTGAAATAATTTTGCAGTTCTCGGGTTTTCTATTTCAAATATTGTTGCGGGTATCCGAACGCGCGTGCGAAAGCTGAGTGTAGGCATCATCGACCTCGTATCACGGGGTCCCAGCAGGTCCCTATACGATCGCATCATCAACGCCAACCTCGCGAGCATTATGCCTCAGGTAATCGGCGTCTGGTGCAGGCAGGAGGGACACAAGGTTGCCTACATCTGCTACACCGGCTTCGAGGACCTGCTCACGGAATTGCCGGACAACGTCGATTTGGTCTTTATCGGTGCATTCACTGAGGCCGCACACACCGCTTACGCTTTGAGCAACTTCTTCCGCAAAAGAGGGGCCGTTACCGCGATCGGGGGGCCGCATGCCAGGTGCTACCCTGAAGATGCTCAGCGATATTTCGACTTCGTATTGGGCTTCACCGACAAGGAGGCAATCCGGGACGTCCTGCAGGACTGCTCGCAACATCGGCCCCTGGGCATGTGCATTGCAGCGGCGCAGCAACCTAAAGCCCTTCCTGGAGTGCGCGAACGATGGGAGTTCATCGAACCGACGCTCAAGAAAACACCGGTGCTGAAGATGGTTTCCATGATCGGCAGCATGGGTTGCCCGTACACATGCGGCTTTTGTATTGACGCCAACGTATCCTATCAGATGCTGGAGTTCGACGGCCTCAAAGAAGATCTGAAGTTTTTGCGCAAGAAGTTCAGGCGGCCGCTGGTGGGCTGGCATGACCCCAATTTCGGAGTCCGTTTCAACGACTACATGGATGCGATTGAGGAGGCCGTGCCTCCGGGCAGCGTTCTCTTCGGCGCTGAAAGCAGCCTTTCCTTGCTGTCGGAACCGCATCTCAAGCGTCTCAAACGCAACGGATTCAAAGCCATCCTGCCAGGCATTGAGTCCTGGTTTGATTTGGGGGGCAAGTCGAAGGCCGGCGGGCGCCGGGGAATTGACAAAGTTCGCCAGATCTCCGAGCATGTCAACCTCATTTTGAAGTACGTGCCATACGTACAAACCAACTTCGTGCTGGGGCTCGACAGCGACGAAGGGAACGAACCCTTCGAACTGACGAAGCGGTTTTTTGATATGACTCCTGGCGCGTTCCCCGGCTATTCGCTACTGACGACGTTCGGCCGGGCTGCTCCGCTCAACCTTGATTATCAGCGAGCGGGCCGGGTTCTGGGCTTTCCATTTCATTTCCTGAACAACTACCAGGCCATGAACGTCCGGCCCAAGCACTATTCCTGGCGGGAATTCTATGACCGGGTCATCGATCTGACCGAGTTTACCTTTTCGGCGCGGGCGATCTTCCGTCGCGCCTGGGCAACACCGGGACGTTTCACGCGGATCCTGAATACACTTCGATCGCGAGAAGGGTTTGCCAGGGTCAGGTATCAAAAAGAGATTCGCAGGCGCATGGATACCGACCGGCAGGTAGCCAGGTACTTTGAACAGGAGACGACGGCGCTTCCCCAGTTTTACGTGGACATGATCTTGAGCGATCTGGGGGCGTTTTGCGAATGGCTTCCGGAGGGGGCTTTGAGCCACGATCCCCACGCCTATATGAAGGCGGAACAAGGCAATGCGGCCCTGGCTGGAACCACGGCTCCGATCGACGCGATCTCTCGAAATAGGCTGTTGTCAGCTGATTCACGCGGAATGAAGACTCCAGTGGAATGTACGGCCTGATGGTGGTGGACCTGAAACTAACGGCGGACTCCGTGGAGCCATCCGCCCAGCGCGCGCTGTTTCAGCTGCCCGCGGCGGACACCGGTTACAACCCATACGATACGACCCGCGGGTCCGTATTGAAGGAGACGATCTGCACGCGCTGCCTTTTATGGACAAGTCCTGGATCGGCTGGAGTCTCCTCCCGACGTTGTTTCTGCGAGCCAAAGCCGTTTCATGCCGATCTCCGGCGCTGAATGGAAGGAGGACATCCAGATACCAGGCTACCAGCCGCCTTCGGGTCAAGAACTTCTCGTTTATTTCAACTCGATAACACCTGGATACTTCGCGACGGTGCGCACGCCTCTGCTTGCGGGCCGCGACATCCAAAGCCGTAATTCCGCGGGCGCACCCCACGTGGTGGTCGTGAATGAGACGATGGCGCGCGGCTTTTTCCCCGGCACAAACTGCATCGACAGATACTTCAGCATCTCAGGTACAGGTCCGGCTTCTTCGCAGCCATGGCAGATTGTGGGCATCGCAAAGGACGCCAAGTACCATTCGGTTGCGACTTGGCCGCGCCGTGTGCTTCATGACTGCTCTTTCCAGGCCCTTTCTGAATTGTAACTTTCAGCTCATGCAAGATTTTGGGTGGGTGTAGAACATGCTAGAATCTCGGAACGATGTCCGGTACCGATCTCCGTCCAAATTCTGATCGAGCGGCGCCCCACCCCTGGGTCTGGGCGGTCCTCTATTTCCCGCTTGGCCTGGCGATCGGTTTTCCGTCGGTCGCCCTCGGTTATCTCGGGGCCCAATCCGGGCTTGGGGTGTCGGCCGTCGCGGCCATCGTCGGGATGACCTTTCTGGCGAATGGGTGGAAGTTCCTTTGGGCTCCGGTCGGCGACTACACGCTCTCGCGCAAGTCCTGGTACCTCATCGCCATTTCGTTCGTGGCTCTGGGGCTGTTCGCCATGACCTCCATCCCCATCTCGCCGCGCACCGCGCCGCTCCTCTCGGCGCTTACGCTCATGTCGAGTGTCTCGGCTACTTTCATCGCCTTTGCAACCGAAGGGTTGATGGCGCACAACACGACCAAGGACACGCGTGGCCGCGCGGCCGGATGGTTCCAGTCAGGGAACCAGTTCGGCCAGACCGCCGGGGGTGGCATCGGCCTGTGGCTTATTCAGCACTCGCCGGCCCCGTGGGTGGCCGGCCTCGCGCTCGCTGCGATTTTGTTCGGGTGCGCGCTGCCGCTCATCGGCCTCGAGGAGCCCGTGCGCGCACTTGGCGGCGCGTCCGTGGGAGCGCGCGTTCGGGACGCGTGGCGGGAACTCGCCGGCGTGGTGCGCACCCGCGTGGGACGCATCGCGCTCATCCTCGCGATCCTGCCGATCGGCACGGGCGCAGCGGAGTTTCTCTTCAGCGCGATCGGACCGGAGTTTCACGCCTCCGCGGACGTGGTTTCGGCCGTGCTCGGGCTGGGCGGCGGACTGGCGATCGTCATCGGTTGCTTCGCCGGCGGCCGGCTGGCGGATCGCGTGTCCAAGCCCGTGGCGTACACAATTGCCTGTGGACTCGGGCTGGTCGCTTGCGTGGTAATCGCCTTTTCGCCGCGCACGTCGGCCGGCTATGCCGCCTCCACCCTCTTCTACACATTCACCCTGGGAATGGTTACCGCCTCGTTTACCGGACTCGTGCTGTCGATCATCGGCGACACAGCGGCAGCGACCAAAATCAATCTGTTCTTCGCGCTCAACACGCTATTCAGCTTGGGTATGCTGAGGGTCGCCGGATGGTCGCACGACGTCTGGTCAACCAACGGGATGCTCTTCACTGAGGCGCTTACGGGGGTGGCCGCGCTTGCCCTCTTCGCCGTTCTAGCGCGGCGCGTGCGAGGGATCGAGAAATCGCCAACGTAACAGACTCTTTGGAAAACCTCGGATGTCTCCGGTTCTTGGAGCAATTTGCATGAGAAGGGGGCCGGGATCGGCCCCCTTCGTGGATAAGACTGCTTTTACTAGAAGCGGATGCGCAGGCCGAACTGCATCCGGCGCGGAGTGTTCGCCTGGTTGCTAACCACACCGAATGAGTTAATACTATCGATGCTCACAGTGGGGTTGGACGGCTGGAAGTGGTTCAAGACATTGTTGAACTGGAACATCAGCGCTGCGCTCACCCGTTCTGCGACGTGAATGTCTTTCGATATGGTCATATCGAGGTTCCACGTCGGGAAGCCGCGAAGGACGCCGTAGCCTCCTCCTTGGTGGTCGACGCCCAGGATCATCCGCCGGAACTCGCCGGCAACCTTGACCGGGTCCGCGAACATATTGATGCCCGAGCCGCCCCTTGACGGATTGCCGTTAATGCCCGCGCCACTGGCGACCGACACATTGTAATGCGCGGAGTTGCCGCCATCGAATGGTACAAGCAGCACCGCGGTTTCAGCGTTGGCGGCGGCGCTGCTGGAGTAAGACTCACCGAATGCCCCTGCGCTACCGGAAGAGGTAACCACTCTCAGCGGAGAACCGCTCTGAGCGGTAAAGAGCGGAACGATCGCCCATCCACCCAGCAGGCGGCCAAAGGCTCCCTTTTGGCTCTTGTACCACTGCGGCTGGTAGGTCATCATCAGGTTGTAGATGAACCTGATGTCGAAACTCTGCGGCCCATAATTGGCGTGGATGTCCCATGCGTCGAGGGCGGTAAGAGCTGTGCTCGACTGGGTCACAGCACCAGTACCAAAGGACCGGTTCCAGGTGAAGTTGGATCGGGCTCCCAAGCCGTGCCAGTCGCGCAACGTGAACGTGGCATACCCGGCGTTGTAGTTCCCCCACCCAAGGCTGGTGTACTGAATCAAGGATGTAATCTGCTGGCCGGGGGAGGAGCTGGGCTGAGTGCGGCCCAGAGTCCACGATGGATTCGTGGTGGTATTTGAGAGAGTGCTCCAGAAATCGTAGACTCGAGTCGAAGTAATGTTGCTTGACTGTTTCGCCGCCACGGCGGCGGTGCAGCTGGCGTATCCTTTGCAGTAGGCCGAGTTCGCCCCGCCCAGCGCTGCTTCAAACCACGGCTGTGCGGTAACGGTCCCGCCCGCGCTGACTGTTTGGTACAGGGTGGCCCAAGCTTGGTCGAAACTCTGCCCGTTCAGGGTGATCATGTAGGGCACCTGGTCCAGGTTGATGGCCTGGAATTCGTTCGCGATCCACCGCCCGATATAACCCATCTCGAGTGTGAAGTGCCTCCCAAACGCACGCTGAATCGAAAAGGTGAACTGATCTGAGCGGTTGGGCTTCAGGTCCGGATCAATTCCCGCGCCGTCGCCTGACATGGGGTTGGCACCCACGCCTGGGAAGTAGGGCTGGGGTAGAACCGCGCTTAACGCAGGCATCGGGGCGGTCATGCCATCTGTCCCGATACGGAATGTAGTGAGGGGATCTGTACCATTGGTCCCCAAACACTGTCCGCTTATGGAGGCTCCGAGACAGTTGATCGGCTGGCCCGCGCCGGGGTTGTTCACCAGAGACATGATCAGCTTGACTCCGTTCAGACGGCCATAAATCCTGCTGTAACCGCCCCGGATCACTGTGTCGCCATTCCCGAAGATCTTGCCGAGAATGCCGCTGCTAAAACTCGGATTCCACGCCCCTGCGATGCGCGGGGCGAGCCCCCCATAAAAGGTATTGTAAGGGTACTTCTGCCCTCCGCCGGCGTTCCGGACGAGCGCCATCCCAATCGTCGGATTGTATACCTGCCCCTGGAGAGCTGCCGCTTTCTTCTGGGCCAAGTAGGTCGGGACGTGAAGCGGCTCACCCGTATCATCGACCGTGAGCACTTGTTTCCCACTGATCTCATACGGAGGCATTTCGAGCATGTAGTTGAGGCCGTACGACAACGTGAATTTCGACCGCACATGCCAGGTGTCGGTGAAATACGCGTTGTAGAACGGGACAATGCCCTGGGGGAACATCGGAGTCCCCAACGGGTTCAAGGTCAGGTCGGGGAGGTGGCGCGAGAAGAGCGCCTGAGGCGAGTTCACAAGGCCCAACACCTCTGAATAAAGATGCTTCCAGGTCGTCTGCGAGCTGCTGGACAGGCCGGTGGGGATATAAGTCGACGGGATGTTGATACCGGTGTCGTAGATCTGATAGACCAGCGCCGCCATGATGCCGGCCCCGTTGTCGAAGCGGTACATCTGGTCGAAGTTGCGCTGATAGCTACCGCCGAACTGAAACAGGTGATTGCCACGAAGATAGGTGATGTCGTCGCGAAGTTGGTAATCGTGGCCATTCCACTCGCGCGCGCGCACGTCCTGATTGTCCACATTGTACGGCTGCAGCGAGTACCAGCTTTCTCCCCCGATCTCGAGGGCGCCGGTAAGGCCTTTGAGTTGCGGTGGAGCCATGAGGGAATTGTATCCCCACAATTCACGCATGTAGGCAAGGCGGAGGTCATTGGTCAGGTGGTTGGTGGCAGTCGTCGTGAGCCCGAATACAAGGGACCAGGGCTCTGAAGGAGTCGTGTACACCGAGCACATCTGTCCTAAGGTGCAACCCGGCAGCAGTCCGCCGATGTCTACCTGGCTATCCCCAGATGCGTTGTACTTGTAGTAGCGGTAGGCAGACATAAAGTGCCACCGCGAACCAAAGTCATGGTCTATCCTACCCACGAAGAAGTTGGAAGTCTGCGGCAGCTTGATCGGTGCGAGATAGCCCAAAATGTTGTATCCGTCTCCATTTCCCGATGTAAACCCGGGGTCGTTTCCCGTCGGCATATACTTCCAAAGCTGGCTGACAATGGGGTTCAGTCCGATCCCGCGAGGATCGCAAGGAGTGTTGCTGGATCCGCACTTCGCCGGCTGATAGGTGACGCCGTTCACAGTGACCGGGTTGGGGTTGAGGTTGTACGGCACATAGTTTCCTGCGCTATTCGGGACCTGGATGATTCCTGCTTTCATCAGGTCTGATGGCACCGACTTCTCATCCATGGTTGCATTCGGGAATCGATACCCCTCGAAGTTGCCGAAGATGTACCATCTCCCGCCCAGAAACTCCTTGGCCATTATCGGGCCGCCGGCGCTCGCGCCAAAGCGGTTGTAATGGCTCTTGGGCAGCGGCGTGTAAGGAAGGCCAAGTGTGCGGGACGGCGTTTTATTGTTCAGCCAGCTGTTGGCCGCTCCGATGTTGGTCCCGAAGTAGTACTCGTAAAGGGAACCATGGAGTTGACTGGTGCCGCGCTTCGTGATCATCTGAACCTGGCTTCCGCCGGAGTTGCCAAAATCGGCCGTCTGGTTGCTGGTCGCGAGCTTGAATTCCTCGATGCTCTCGACGGGAGTCGGGATCACGCCCGTGGTACCCAGGCTCCCCATATTGGGAAGCGAGTTGTAGCTCAAATTGCCGGAATTGTCGTCGGTGTTGTTGGCACCGTCGACCATGTAAGTGTTCTGGTCCGTGACCGCTCCGGCCACGTTTCCGGCCGGCGTCACGCCCACGTTCAGCGTCTGCAGAGCGTAGGCGTCGCGGGACAGGTTCGGCAGCAGGAGGACAGAATCACCTGCGATCGTCGCTCCTACGGTCGCGGTCGACGTCTGCAGCTGGGCACCTGCCGCTGCGACGACCTCAATGGTTTCCGAAATCGCGCCGACCTTCAGCATGACGCTGACCGTGAGATCCTGGCCGACCGTGACTTTCTGCGCCGACATCTTGGCCGTTGAGAAGCCCGTCATGCTGACAGAGACGTCGTACATGCCGGGCGAGACATTGACGAAGATGTATCGCCCCGTCTCGTTGGTGATTGCCGTTCGGGAAGCATTGGTAGCGGCATCAAGCAGTATCACCTGCGCGCCCGGCACCACCGCTTTCTGCGGGTCCGTCACCTGGCCGGAGACGGAGCCTGCCGAAGTTGATTGTGCCCAGGCTGGCGACGCGCTGAGGCTCAGCATGATCCCCACGCAAACGGCCGACAGCCCGAATATTAGCGAAGACACTTTAGTATGTGCGAACCTGCGATTCTGATTCATAGGACCATCCCCTCATCTATCAAACTCAACAGCCAACGCTCCGCTGCTGCTCAAACACAAGCGAGGGCTACGTTGTAACTCCCTAGGCCTGGGATTTCGCGATGGGCTCGACTTGCAGCCCAACAAAAATCTAATCCAGCCAAAAAGCTCTTCGCACTGAAAGTTCAGCTTTTATTGGGTCCGTAGCTCAGGGGCCAGTGCCCAAATCCCGGGATTAAGTCGCGTTGCCGCGACTCCCGAGACTATCTGATAAGGCGGTTCAGGTTGTAACCATCCGGACTTGTACACATCGTTTTCTGAGCACCTAGAAATCAAAACGACCCTCCAAAAGCCTGAAGATCTCGTTGCTTTCGTGATGCCTAAAAAAAGAGTCCTTATTTTGCGCCACTCTATTGCACCCCAGGAGGCTTTGTCAAGGTCAAATCCAACGACATGCATTGCACTTCGACGATTCCGATAACAGCAGGCTTTTCTACCGACTCCGCCTTGCTTGCATCGATTCTCTCTCAGCTTCCGGCTCGGGCTGGACTTTTAAAAGAAGGGGGTTTCACATAGGATCCTTCTGGTCCTAACCACAAATTCAAACTGGTGGCTTCAGTTCGTTTTTCAAGGAGAGCCCGGGAGCGCATACTTGGATTAAGAGTCTGCCACGAAATAAGTGGCGCAACTTGAGGATAGTGCCCATATAGCGCCTCAAGAAACTTATCGAAACCCGCAAACGCGATCCTGCCCGACGGGGTCGCCGAGAGGGGTAGCCCACATGGCGTTCGACCATCCCACGACTCTGACAGACGGGGAACTGGAGAGGCGGCAGCTTGCGGGCTTGATGCTGGACGGCCAGGCGACCATCCAAAACGAGCCCGACGCAGTCCGTTTTATGCGGTCCGTCGGGTTTGCGCTCCGCTATGATGCCACACCCGGCCTGCCGCTCGCTGCCATGTTCCGGGCGGCAGGTGAAAAGCGGCGCGCGATCGAGTTGACGAATATGCTGCTGGCTCGCGCCGAGGCCATCGAGACGAACGTCATTGCCGGACGGCTTGTGCTGCTTCACCCGGACGTTGTTCCGGCGGTGTATGCGCTTCGAAAACGAAATTGTGCGGCAGAGTTATCCTCGAATGCGAAGCGCGCGTTGGAGTTGATCCGGCGGGACGGACACGCCACATCCGGCGATGTGCGGCGTCACCTCGGCGTGGCCGGCCTCAAACGCCCGGATCCCGGAGATCTGGCGCTGGAGGAGCTTCAGCAGGAAATGCTGATCGACCGCGGGCCTTCGAGCGTGCCGAAGAAAGGCATTCCGTATCTGAGCCCTGAAGGTTTCCCCTACCGGATATTTGAGAAGGCTCACCCTGGTTTGGTTCGGGCCGGCAAGAGAATGAAGGCGGCCGATGCGATCTGCTCCGTCATCGAAACCTACCTTCGCGCGGCAGTCTTCGTAACGCCCCGGAAGCTGGCGTCTATGTTCAAGCTGCTGTTCAGCGAATCCGAGATGCACGAGGCAATCGCGGCGCTGGTTCAGGCGAACAAGACGCTACCAACGAGAAACTATGTTCTCTACGTTCCTATGAAGGGGGATTGACATGAAGACACTCTTACGACTCGCTTTGTCTTATGCGGCAATCGTGTCATTGGCGCTTGGCCCGTCGCTCCTGCGGGCAGAATCGCAAGAATCCGGCAAACCGCAGATTGCGACTGATCCGCAGACGGGAAGGGCCGTCGGGGCAAAGGAGATGATGCCTGATGATCTCCACAAACTGATCGAGCAGAAGGCCAAACTGATCATCATTGACGTTCGCGATGATGCTCAATATCAGCAGGAGACGATCAAGGGCGCCATACATATACCCTTGGAATCTCTGGAGGGGCGGCTAAAAGAGATTCCAAGGGACACGGTCCTGGTCTTTACCTGAAATACCGGCCGCAGGAGCTCGCAGGCTGCGAAGCTGGCTGAACAGGCAGGATTTAAGACTGCGGAGTTTTGTCCACTCCAAAACTGGAAACAGAAGAACTATGAAACCGAGCCCGGGAAGAAGAAGTTGTCCTGAGCCGGCTAAGAAATCGACACTAGCCCGCATTTCTCACCAGGTTTCGTAGCGAGGCGGCGCAGACGGGCATGGATACAAGGCGCGCGACCGAGGGCTCCGCAGGCGTACTCGACAGTACGTCGAGGAGCCCGACC
>Ga0187878_1003923_pt1 | contig 11816 bp, 12 predicted proteins | sample June2016WEW_17_1_FD_132979 | JGI IMG/M metagenome (GOLD analysis project Ga0187878, IMG submission 132979) | Peatland microbial communities from SPRUCE experiment site at the Marcell Experimental Forest, Minnesota, USA - June2016WEW_17_150 | ecosystem: Environmental > Terrestrial > Soil >...
ATCGCAGGGCATATGAGGCTATCAAGGCCGGGATATTCAAAGAAGAGATTATACCGATCAAGGCCTATCGATACTCAAAGTCAAAAAACGGGAAAAGGGTCAGGGAACAAGTTGTTTTCGACATGGATGACGGCGTGAGATGGCCTACAACAATGGAGGATTTGGCGAGGCTGAAGTCGCCTTTCAAACAGGGAGGTTCCGTGACGGCGGGTAATTCTTCTCAGATGACCGATGGGGCTGCATTCACTTTGTTGATGAGTGAAGAGAAGGCTAAATCTTCAGGCTTGAAACCAGTTGCAAAGCTCACTCACTTTGCCGTAGCAGGGTGCAAACCGGAGGAGATGGGTATCGGGCCTGCCTTCGCGATCCCCAAGGTGCTGAAACTGGCAGGATTAACGGCAAAGGACATCGACGTGTTTGAAATCAACGAGGCCTTCGCCTGCCAGGCAATCTATTCAATAAGAGCAGTCGGCGTAGAAGATAGACTGGCAGCCGGTGACATAAATCCAAACGGCGGCGCCATAGCCCTCGGACACCCTCTTGGCGCTACGGGTGCCAAGCTGACCGCACAGCTCCTCTATGAATTGAAGCGGCGCAAGGCAAAACGGGGAATTGTTTCTATGTGTATTGCCGGTGGCATGGGGGCAGCGGGTATCTTTGAAATGATATAACCTTCCGGTTACCAGGGTGTTGGGAAGAAAAGCCATGGCCTATGCGGTTATGGCTTTTCTTTTATTTCGGATGGAATGGATTTGAGGAGGCACTATTGATGCTTTGAATTCATTATCAAAGGATAACCTTATTTCGATTTGAAAACGAACTGGCATCAAATTTAAGCTTATTAAGTTGTAGTCCCATTTAGTCAACATATACAGCCGGGTCCTGAATCCCCGACTCTCTGAATCCTTTTTTCCTTAACAGGCAGCTATCACAGTGCCCGCAGGCTTTCCCAGTCGGTGTAGGATCATAACAGCTATGGGTAATGCTGTAGTCGATGCCCAGCTCAATTCCGCGTCTGATGATATCGGCTTTCGACATATGGATGAGAGGCGTCCTTATTCTTATCGGGGTCTTATCCTCGACAGCGGCCCTGGTTGCCAGATTTGCCATGTTTTCGAATGCTGCGATATATTCCGGGCGGCAATCGGGATAGCCGCTGTAATCAATGGCGTTCACGCCGATGAAGATATCCGATACTCCTAATACCTCCGCCCATGCTAATGCATATGAAAGAAAAATAGTATTTCGGGCCGGAACATAGGTAATAGGAATTTCTTTCTGCATTTCAATTTCAGCGCGCTTTTTAGGTACCTCTATATCATCCGTAAGTGCCGATCCTCCGAAGACTCTTAAATCGATATTGACGATCAGGTGCTTCCTGACACCGAGGAGTCCGGCGATTTTTTTCGCCGCTTCCAACTCCAGCGAGTGACGCTGTCCGTAATGGAAACTCAGGCTGTAGATATCGTAGCCTTCCGATTTCGCGATGGCCATGGCTGTCATGGAATCTACACCGCCGCTGGAAAGAACGATCGCTTTTTTATGATGACTCATGAGGCTGCCTCTCTTTAAACCCCTCTTACTTCAGTCCCCCAGATAATTTTATGGAGCTGTATCTGCATTCTCACATCGAGATGATCCTCCAGTATCCATTCTGCCAAGCGCTTTGGATCCATTTGATTATGAAGGGGAGAGAGAAGGGGTGGCTTGATCGTCAGATTGTTTTTCCTTATAAGAGACACAATATTTTCGGCGTACAGATAATCTTCCCTGTTTCCTATGACGAACTTAATTTCGTCTTTAAATGAGAGCCTTTTTAAATTTTCCAGGTCGTTTTTTTTCTCCTGGCCGCTTGATGGGCACTTGATGTCCACTATCTTTATGCAGCGCTCGTCTACCAGGCTTATATCAAGGCTGCCATTTGTCTCCAGAAGCACTTCGAAGCGTTTTTCCACCAACTGGGATATCAGATACGGCGTTTCTTTCTGTATGAGAGGCTCTCCGCCTGTAATTTCAACCAATCTGCAGCGGTAAGATATCACCCGGTCGATGATCTCTCCAATTTCAAAGTCTTTACCTTCTTCATATGCATAACTGGTGTCACAATATGAGCATCGCAGGTTGCAACCGGTCAATCTCACAAAAACACATGGTAGACCGGCATAGGAAGATTCCCCCTGAATACTGTAGAAAATCTCATTTACTTTTAGCAATTACTCCTCCCAGTAATAAGCCCCCGCGCTCCGTGTTTCGGAAACTTTTACCTTGGAAACCTTTACACTGCCTGAGTTAATTATTTCTCCCAGTTGTCTGTATAAGAATCTGGCGATATTTTCGGATGAGGGATTTGTGTCTTTGAACTGAGGATGTTCGTTCAGGCAGGAATGATCGAGATCATTAATAATATTTTTGATGGCCTGTCTTATGTCTCTGAAATCAATGCCGATGCCGATATCGTTCAGTTCCAGACACTTTACAGATACTTCTACAATCCAGTTATGCCCATGTAACTGGGCGCAGTTGCCCTGGTAACCACCCAGGGAATGGGCGGCGGAAAATTGGGCTTCTACGCAAATTTCAAAAACACCGGGCACAGGCCCTCCTTATAATATTACTGATTTTCTTGATTTCTACGATGACGCCGGTATCGAATAATAAGCAGGCCAAGGGACTTCATACCTGGGATCATACACGATCGTTGGTTTTTCCCCGCTGATCCACCTTGACACAGCTTCCGGTGAACTGTTTTGCGTAGCGTTTCATCTCCGAAGCAGCCTCCATTAATTCACCATGATGGCTGAATGTTCTTTTACCCGTATCTGTTATTCCTATGGAGATACTTGTTGTCGGGATTTTCGCCTTGTTGCCCTTTCTGTCTTTAGCGACGATATACCCAGCATCCCAGTCCTCGGGATCATAAAACCCTGCAACAACCCTGTCAAACTGCTCGATAATTGTTTGTGCCGCTGTTATGATCAGGTCAGGTTTCATAATAATGACAAAATCATCCCCTCCGATGTGTCCGACAAAGCATCCCTGTGACTGTGCGGCTTTCACGATATTGAAGATGATCCTGCCCGTCATACGGATAAGATCGTCTCCCCGGCCGAATCCGTAACGGTCGTTAAAGGGCTTGAAGTTGTCGAGATCTGCATAAGCGAGGGCAAATATCTCGTTGTTAGCCAGCCTTCGCTGTATCTGGCGGGTAATGGAAAGGTTACCCGGGAGCCGTGTGAGTGGATTTATTTCTATGACTCTGTCAAGGCGCATAATACCTAACTTAACCCTTGAGAGAATATCACTCTTCACATCCTCCTTCCTGATATAGTCTTCGAAGAGGATATTTTCCCATCCTGCCGGGTCGATATCACCGTCAAAGACAGCAAGGACGGGAAGGCGGCTGAACAGGGGGTCTTCCTTCAGGAGATTGAGGAAGGAGATAGTCCTCTCATCACCTCTGTCAATCTCAATGACTATGAGGGAAGGCGTATCATTATAAATATATTCCAGCGCCGGCTGGATATTTTTGAACGACGCTGTCCGGTAATGATCCTTCAGGATTTGGCTCATCATCGTCTGAAATGAGACATCTCCGCTAATAATCGTCACCGTTTCCATGATTAGAGCAATACCTCCTGAGTCGCCTCAATGGACCCCTCCAGATCCCGGAAAACTTCGAGAATATCCTGTTCCGTAAGCTGAAGTCTATCAAAGGCAGCGTCATCCACTATGGGGACGATTTGGTCGCCTGAAAAGCCGAGTCCTCTTGCTTTTGTCAGGATATCTGCAAGATGAACAATCGCCGTTTCCAGCGGGAATAATTCTGCCGAACTCGGCTGGTGGTGATAGAGAATTGCCTCGGTGAGTTTTTTGGGAAAACGCCACTTCTCGGAAAGGACACCACCGAGTACGGGATGGTTGTCCGCAAAGAATTGCTTTTCCGCTCTTTCGATGGAAATATTTTCTTGTTCGGCGCAGGCGAGGGCGGCTTCGTATGCCTTGGTGAATTCAAGCGCCATAACTACCTTGCCGATGTCATGGATAAGGCCTGCAACATACGCTTCCTCAGGCTCTCTCAGCCCCTTTTTCTGGGCAATAATCCTGGAAGCGGCAGCACATCCCATTGAATGCTCGTAGAGGCCAGCCATCGCCTTCTGCATAAGTTCGAAGACTGATATGCCGAGAAGGAGTCCCTTAACGACATTAAGGCCGAGAAGCATGATTGCATGGGATACGGAGGCAATCCGTCCGGGAAAACCATAGACAGCGGAGTTTACCATCTTGAGGATGCGGAAAGTGAGGGCGGGATCTGACTGTACAAAACCTGCGATTTCGGTCAAAGAGACATTTGGTTTTTCAATGATGCGGGACAGCCTCCTGAGTGTCTCGGGCACCGTGGGAAGATTGCCGATGTTTTCAATGCGGTGGCGCAACACTTTCGATACTATAATATCATTCATAGAGATTCCTGATGTGCCTTTCCGCTGCCCTCTTTATTATTTCCATTCGGTGGCTTTCCTCAGGCGTCCGGAAGCGCTTTTCCAAGGCAGCAAGCATCTCGTCCAGAGGGACTTCCATTTCCTGTTTTCCTTCCACGTACACCGCTCCCTCCAGTTCCATATCCTGGATTCTCATTATCCAGGTCTCTGTTAGCTCAGTACCTTCACCCAGAAGCGCCATACCTGCCTTGTTCATTATCGGTTTGGCAAGCCGCATCCCCGGCATGAGCTTGTCGGACGGGACTTTTATCATTACGGACCTCCATTCTGCATTATCAAAAATTAACGGCTTTTTTAACGAAAGTGAGAGGGTTATGCCTTGCCGTCACTCCCTAACACATTGATGATTTTGTGTCTGTAAAGTTCTTTCAATGCGTCGCGGGCAGGACCCAGATATTTCCTCGGATCGAATTCATCGGGTTTTTCATAGAAGACTTTTCTTATCGCCGCTGTTATGGCCAGTCTTCCGTCAGAGTCGATGTTTATTTTGCATACTGCCGAAGCTGCCGCCCTGCGAAGTTGTTCTTCAGAAATCCCCGCAGTATCTTCAAGCTTACCGCCGTATTTATTAATCTCATTTACGATCCTTTGCGGTATGGAAGAGGCGCCGTGCAAAACTATGGGGAAGCCCGGTATTCGCTTTTCCACTTCCTCCAGTATGTCAAATCTCAGCGGGGGAGGGGCCTCACCGGGTTTCACCTTGAATTTATACGCTCCATGGGATGTCCCGATTGATATTGCCAGTGAATCAACGCCCGTACGTTTCACAAAGTCTTCTACTTCTTCTGGTTTTGTATAATGGGTTTGTGCGGATGAAATTTCATCTTCAATCCCTGCAAGAACTCCCAATTCCCCTTCAACGGTGACATCGTACTGATGGGAGAAATCAACGACCTGCTTGGTGAGCTTTATGTTTTCCTCATAAGACAGATGTGATCCGTCAATCATTACTGAGGAGAATCCGGTTTCTATGCATGATTTTACCAGGTCATACGAATCGCCGTGGTCCAGGTGCAGTACTATGGGTATGGCGAGTCCCATCTGTTTAGCCACCTCCACGGCCCCTTTTGCCATGTGTTGCAGTAAAGTCTGATTTGCATATTGACGGGCGCCCTTTGATACCTGCAGGATAACCGGGGATCTTGTTTCCACACTGGCGGTTATGATAGCCTGCAATTGTTCTAAGTTGTTGAAATTGAATGCAGGTATGGCGTAACCGCCTTTCATGGCTTTTTTGAACAATACTCCGGTATTTACCAATCCCAGTTCTTTGAAGTGTACCATATTTTCCTATTCCTCTATTATAATTGCTTCGGTTGGACAATCGTCAGCCGCTTCTCTTACAGCGTCATACAATGAAGCCTTTATCGTTGTCACTTTCACAGTCGCCAGATCGTCCACCAGTTCGAAAACCTCCGGGACAGTTTCCGTGCACAATCCGCATCCGGTGCAAAGGTCATTGTCAATGCTTACTTTCATAAGATGCTCCTTTTTTGATTTCTCATGATAAAATAAATTTGCTGCAAGTATACGGGAAAGACATCTCCGTGTCAAAGGGAAAGCGATACATGGATGCCCGTTGACATGGAGGCTGAATTCTCCTATAGTGACGCCAATGTAAATTGATATTGTACAGAGATATCGAAGCGAAAAGGAGTACAACCGGGAGATAAAACGCATGATGAATCGTCCAATTATCGGGCTCAACATGTCCATGGATCTGATAGATAAATATGAAAAGTATGGACTGCTGGTTCCCATCAGCTACGTGGATGCAGTGGCCGGCGCCGGTGGATTACCGCTTTGCCTGCCGCCTGGTGACGACTTCACAATGATAAAGCGGGTATTGCAGCTTGTTGACGGTGTTGTTCTCATCGGAGGTGATGACTACTGGCCGGATCACTTCGGTGGTCATCCGCAGCCCGAAGGTGATCTGATGCCGGAGCGCCGCGACCGGTTTGACCTTGAGTTTGCGAAACTGGTATTAAATGAGACGTCGCTGCCTGTGCTTGGCGTCTGCGGCGGCCATCAACTTATCAGCATCGCACAAGGCGGCGCGCTAATACAGAATATCGGAACAGAGTGGGATTGTCCCTCCGGTTGTACAACGATCCCGCATTCGAGGAGGGAAAGAAGTGATGAAGAGGGTCCGAACTTCAGACACCCGGTGCGCCTAGAGGCGGGTACCCTGGTTGCCCGGACGGTGAAAATCCCCGCAGGCCATGTACTCATGACAAATTCCAGCCATCACCAGGCTGTGCAGACCCAAAAGCCGGGCAGATATCTGCGCGCCTCTGCATGGTCGCCGGACGGTATAATTGAAGCGATAGAGCCTTCGCTCGATTCGCCGTGGTGCTCTTCAGGCAGATTCATACTGGGCGTTCAATGGCATCCGGAGCAGATGCAGGACGAAGAGCCGCAACGGAATATTTTTCGCGCGCTCGTTGAGGCAGTTCGGAAAAAGTAATCCTCTTAAAATTATCAGTGATTGAATGATGGAGCGAAATCCCTTAAGCTTGTTCAAAGTTTATCTTAGCGGGAAAATGCCCCTGATGTTCGTCCTCGGTTTCGCATCCGGCATGCCGCTCGCGCTCACCGGCGCTACTCTCTCCGCATGGATGGTTGCGGAGGGTGTCGATATAAAAACCATCGGACTATATTCTCTTGTCGGGTTGCCGTATGCCTTCAAGTTTTTATGGTCGCCTCTGATGGACAGGTTCGTGCCGCCGTTCCTGGGGAGGCGGCGGGGCTGGATGATCATCACGCAACTGGTGCTTATCCTCACGATTTCCGCAATGGGTTTTTTAAATCCTGCTTCCATGCCTGTTCTTGTCGCCGCCGTGGCGCTTAGTCTTGCCTTTTTCAGCGCGAGCCAGGATATTGTGCTTGATGCGTATCGGACGGAATACCTGAAGCCCGAAGAACGGGGAGCGGGCGTCGGCGTGTGGATCATGGGATACCGCATCGCCCTCCTGGTGAGCGGCGCTGTTGCTCTCATCCTTTCCGACCATCTGTCCTGGAAGATGGTCTATTTTATCATGGGCCTTTTCATGGTGATAGGCTGCATCGCCACGCTCGTTGCCCCTGAACCGCTGAAGACTAATCCTTCAACCGACAGTATCGAACCTCCTAAGAGCCTTTACGAAGCAGCTATTTCCCCGTTCTTGGAATTCTTCAAAAGACCAGGGTCTATCGAGATTCTGCTTTTCATCATTCTTTACAAGCTGGGAGATATCACAGCGGCCCAGATGACGACGCCGTACATCCTGAAGTATGTCGGCTTTTCACGAACGGAGTTGGGGACCATTTACAAAGGTTTCGGTATGGCGGCGACGATCGCAGGTGCCCTCATGGGGGGCGCTATCATGTCCAGGTGGCCTTTGAAGAGGTCTCTCTTTGTCTTTGGGGTGCTGCAGGGGGTTTCCATCCTCACCTTTATTCTCCTCGAATTTACCGGCCGCCAGATATGGGCCCTTGCCGTCGTTATCGGGATTGAAAATTTCTGCGGGGGTATGGGTACTTCGGCATATACCGCCTTCCTCATGGGTCTATGCAACAAAAAATTTACTGCTACTCAGTACGCCCTGCTCAGCAGCCTCATGGCCGTGGGCCGCTATGTGATGGGGGCGCCGACAGGATACCTCGCCGATGCCGTGGGGTGGGTGATGTTCTTTGTCATCTGTACTGTCTTAGCCCTGCCCGGATTGCTCCTCCTTTTTAGATACAACAAGTGGACAACTGAGATCCAGAATTAGATTGTGGAAAATAGTGACGGCCGTTCCTGTTTTATTATTCTTGCAACGCCCTTTCATAAGCTGATTCAGAAAACCCGTGGATTGATCGGCCGTTGATAATAACAAAGGGAATGCCATCTTTTGTGTCCAGCTCTTTTTTACGGATGGCTGCTTCTTTGTCTTTCTCAATATCATAGTCGATGAAATCGATTCCCCGTGATCGGAAGAAATCACGCGCCTTCTGGCAATATGGACACCAACTGGTACCATAAAGGATGACTTCGTGGCTTTTCTTAGTTGTGATAGAAGGGCTTGTTTCCTGCTTCTTTACATCTGATACGGGTTCGTTATTCTGGCTGTCTTGAGGAATGTCTCTGTATATTTTTATTTCTCCGGGTGATTTAATATTCGGCGGTGGTGAATCTGTTATCTGGGTTTCCCCATTTTCATCAACCCATCTGTACATCTCGGCTGCTGAGGTTCCGCACAGATATAATGCCAATGCCGATAGAGTAAAGATAAATGTAAATATCCCTTTCATTCTTCTGGTTGGAGCTGTTGTTTTAATTCCTGGCTGCATAGTTTTCCTCCCCGACCCTTTTCTTATCAATCGATAGCGACACTTTTTCTGCTGCGAGTATACGATAAGGTAATTTGCGTGTCAAACGATTACCTTCAGACCAGAAGAAGAGAAAAAACGGAAAGGAGGAGCATGCCCTTCGTTGTGGCATCCATGCCTAAAACGGGTATCAGGATCAGGCTGCCGACAAGAGAACCAAGACATCCTCCGATGAGGTCAGCGGAGTACAGGGGTGAAATTATGCTTTTCTGGTCCTGTATTCCGTAAAGGCTGGCGTAGGCAAAAATACCGGCGACTAAAAAACCCGCCGCCGCGAGGAGCAAAGAAGTCTGGGCTAAGCCAGCGGTGGTGCTCAGCGTTACTTTAGTTGCAATCACAGTGCACAGCAGGCAAAATCCGATAAACAGACCGACACCGTACCATTGTAAAAGTTTTTGCCTGTCAATCATCCGGACCATTACCCTGTTGATGATTATTGCACCGAAAGCAAGACCTGCCATGAAACTCATCAGGAGCAGACCTATGTCCTGATAAAGTACCCCATGTTTTACCTGATAATAAAGAATGAGAATTGTTTCCAGAACCATCCCCAGAAAACCCGCGCAGGCAACCAGCAAAACACGGCGGCAGGCCGGCAAGAAGCGGCTGATCAAAAAAATGAGGGGCAGACATATCCATAACAACAGTGATAATGGCGGTTTTAAAAAACCCTTGTCCATGATTGAAGATAGATCAACAAGGGCGATGCGTGGATAAAACTTCGACAACCAGATCATGAAGGCGTACTGATAACAAACCGGTCTGACATCGGTGTTGGGCAATGCCGTTTCTCTCATGAGTAAATTACTGATTTCGAAAAACCTGTCGTTTGTAAAGAGGTATCTGATGTAATTCGTTGAAATCAATCTTGTCACGATTTTCTGATCCTGTAATCTGCGGGACATGACTTCCGCCGTTCGTGGGAGTGGTTCACGGGAAGCGGTCACAATATTCATTGTTCCCGGCAGAAACAGCACCTCAGGGAAAACAGCTTGCAGAGCACGGTAAATACTCACGGTGCGGCGGGTCAGCGGCAGAGTCCAGAGATTTTCAGCCGAGCGGAGCCTGAAGCCCAGAATTCCCCCAGGATTAAGTTTTGCGGCACATTGTTCGAAAAACTCCTGCGTGTAAAAGCGGTTTGCCTGGCCGGATGTTGGTTCCGGCATGCCGACCAGGATGAGGTCGTATGTGCCGCTCTCTTTAAGATACTGTCGGGGGTCGGCAAATATAATATGTACGTTCGGTTCTCTAAGTGACTTCCGGATGTCATCAGGAAGATATCGTGTCACTAGGTTCAGCATGACGGGGTTAAGTTCGACATAATCAATTCGCTTTGGCGTGTACTTTGCTATTTCTCTGATGATCCCTTCAATTCCGCCCCCCAGAATCAGCACGTGCTGTGGATTCGGGTGCTGGAGGGCTGCTAAATGGCAGAAGTATTCAGCTTCGGTTCCCTCAGTCTCAAATGCCAGGGCGTCATTTTCAAAAACGGAAATCTGATTGTACAGCCGCGTCACAGTAATTCTGCCATACGGAGAATCACTGCTTTCCAAAAGATTCGGGTGATTCCATATGGTCATCTGGCGATCCAGAGGGGATGTCTTCCAGAGGAGCACCAGAAAGATACAAGCTAAAACAGTTGCTGTCCAGCGGAGAAGCGATGTCCTGAATCCCCTTAAGACGACTAAGGGTGTTATGACTGAGGCAAGAGCACACACAAACGCTATAGAGCAATTCTGGAGCCCCCATCTGAGAAAAAGTGTTGCGAGCAAACCGCCAATTAATCCACCCGCACTTTCGATAGCATAGGCGACGGCCAGCGTCCTGCCTGTTGTCACGTATGCCTTTGCAGACCACTGGAATAAGAGACCGGACAACAACCCCGCGGGAAGGACGGAAATGACTACAGCAATTAATTGCTGAAGAAAGGTAAGATATGCGCCGGGCACACCGCCAAAGAGGAGACGACTGGAACGGATGAACACAATATCCAGGGGAAGGGCGATTCCGAAGATGATAAAAAGTACGGCAATGTGGTTAAGGGATGGAAGATGAATTCGGCGTCCGATGACTGCGCCAATAGCAGTCCAGAATAACCATATTCCCAGGGCCAAGAGGTAAATCAATTCAACCCCGTAGAAGGAAACGTTCAATTCCCGGAGCAGGACAACCTGCCCCAGAATTGAAATCAGCCCGATAGAGAGGAGTGATACGCTCATGGGGGTTATCTGAAGTCTGCTTCGCTAAACACAACAGCCTGGAAGGTTTGAAATTGGGCGCCCTCTTTCCAACTCCCCGCCGTCAGCCCGGCTTTCAGACAGAGGTTATCCAGCATTTCTTCACGGTTCCATCCTTGTTCCGTTGGTACCTGGGGAAGGAAAACAGCGGAATGGCCCTCTTTGCTGAGTAAGACACCATCCCTGCCGACGACAATATCGGCAGCACCGGCTATCTGTTTCATAGGTGTCAGCACCGATATTTCTATTTCGATATCGTTGAGTTCATCGGCGGTTAACTGGCTAAACCGTCTATCATTAAAGGCTGCTTGAATCGCCATGGTACCGACAAGCTTACAGAGGGGCTCATCTCCGATTATCCGGCCAATGCAGCCGCGAAGTTCGCCCTTTTTCTTGAGTGTTACAAAAACTCCCCGCGGCTGTTGCAGATTCACATTAAAACCCCTTGCCAACGGGACTGTATCTGTTAAGAAAATTCGGGATAAGGTTTCCCTGGCAAATGCGAGCAATACCTTTTTATCGGAAGGCCGAAGCGAGGTGGATGCGAGAGGTAGCGTTGGTTGATCAGATCCGCTGATGTTTTTTCCATCTTCTTCCGCAGTTAATACAACCGCGCCATATCCAACAACACGCGAGCGATCACCGATAGACACATCTCCCGAATTGGCATAACTGACAATCACCCCTCGCGTGGCGCCTAAAGATCTGGCTGCTGCCATTGCTGCCA
>Ga0187878_1003924_pt1 | contig 11814 bp, 6 predicted proteins | sample June2016WEW_17_1_FD_132979 | JGI IMG/M metagenome (GOLD analysis project Ga0187878, IMG submission 132979) | Peatland microbial communities from SPRUCE experiment site at the Marcell Experimental Forest, Minnesota, USA - June2016WEW_17_150 | ecosystem: Environmental > Terrestrial > Soil >...
CGATCGGCACTTTCCTCCCCTTGATTGTCTTGCATTCGGAACGGTTGTGGACGCGCCAGGGTTACGCCCTGATCGCCGGCACCGTCTTGGTGGTTTTGGGTATTGTCGGCCTGGCGGTCGCCGGTCAGCGTCGCGAGAAGGAGGGCAAAGTTCAGGCCTCCATGATCCAACCCGGGTTCATGGTTGGGCTGGTTATCTGCATCCTGGCGGGGATCTTTTCCCCCATGCTGAACTTCGGGTTCGTGTTCGGGCAGGAACTCCAAGTCCATGCCCTGTCGCTCGGGGCCAAGCCCAGCATGGCGGCGAACGCTATCTGGGCTCTGACGCTCACCGGAGGGTTCTTTGTGAATGCCGGCTATTCCCTGTACCTGCTGGCCAGAAACCGCACTTGGGGGACTTTCTTCGCCCAGGCTGCCGGAGGAAGCCATTGGCTGGGGGGATGCCTGATGGGAGGAATCCTTTTCGGGAGCTTCATGGCCTATGGAATGGGCGCCACGGCCCTCGGACCCCTGGGAGGCATTGTCGGTTGGCCACTCTTGATGTCAATGAGTCTGATCACTTCGAACTTCTGGGGGGCTCTCACGGGTGAATGGAAAGGCGCCAGCCGGGGCTCGTATGGTTTTTCGCTGGCTGGAATTGCGTTTCTGATCGTCGCGATCGTGGTGATCTCCCGCGGCGGGAGTGCTTAGCGCACGGCTTCTGCGTTGGCGGCCAAATGGGTTCGGTGGTGCAGACCCTCGGTTACAACCGCCCAGTACCTGACCTTGCTTTGGGGGAGGCACATGAAACTCGGGATCGGAACGTACGCATATATGTGGTCGATCGGATTCCCCGGCGCCCCACCAAAGAACCCGATGACAGCTTTAGATTTGCTCGCCAAGGCGCATGAGTTCGGGTTGGAGATCGTCCAATATGGGCCTAATCTGTCGTTAGGCACGTTGCCCGAAGACGAACTAAGTGTGCTCCTGGAAAAAGCCGGGGATTGGAAGATCGAATTGGAGGTCGGCACCCGCGGCCTTGAGACCGCTCATCTCCGGCAACAAGTGGACTTGGCAAAGCGTGTGGGGTCCAGGATTGTGCGCACCGTACCCGAACTCGAAGGTGGCAGAATCCCAACCCCCGAAGAGATGACACGGCACTTGCAGGCCATCCTCCCTGAATTAGGCACGGCACAAGTGAGGTTGGCGATGGAAAACGGCAAGATCCCCGCGGCCACACTGGACCAGGTGCTGAGATCCCTGGCCAGTCCCTGGGTGGGGATAACACTCGACACGGTGAATTCGCTGGCCATCCCGGAAGGGACCGAGCGGGTGGTAAAGACCTTGGCGCCTCACACCCTTTGTGTGCACATCAAGGACTTTGTCGTGAAGCGTGTCTGGTACATGATGGGCTTCGTGGTGGAGGGCAAGCCGGCTGGCCAGGGCCAGCTCGATATTCCGTGGCTACTGGAGGAATTGCGCGCGGCGGGCGCGGATCCGAACGCCATCTTGGAGCTTTGGCCCCCCCAAGCCGAGAGCCTGGAGGAAACCATTGCGCTTGAGCACGTCTGGGCCGCGAAGAGCATTCCCTATCTGCGCCGCTTCATTCCTGACTGACCGGCAGCGGAATGGCTTGGGGCGGAATCTGCAGCGGCTGCGGAAACTCCCCTGCAACGAGGGGGCGGCGACTGGGGCAGGTGGAGAGAGTCCCCAGGACGTTTAACCATCAGGCACCCGGTCACGTGCCGGTGAGATCTTATCTTCTGCAGGAGCCGGAAATGACTTTACCGAAGCCCGCAGCAGTCACCTGTGCACACCCGACACGTGTCCGCCACATGGTTTTGGCCTGGATTTGCTCTCTCTCCGTCATTACCTATTTCGACCGGGTGTGCATCTCGGGAGCCGCACCGCTCATCAGCACGGAACTGGGCTTAACGCCGATTCAAATGGGAACGGTCTTCGGTGCCTTCGCCATTTCTTATGCACTCTTCGAAGTCCCCACCGGCTGGTTGGGCGACCGGATCGGCGCACGCAAGGTCATTACGCGCATCGTCATATGGTGGTCCACCTTCACGGCGCTGACCGGACTTGCCCACCACTTCTGGAGCATGGTGGTCCTGCGGTTCCTTTTTGGCAGTGGCGAGGCCGGGATGTACCCCAACTCCGCCAAGGTTTTCTCCTGTTGGTTCCCCAGGTCCGAACGTGGCTTTGCCACCGGTCTGATGTGGATGTTTGGCCGCATGGGTGGCGCAGTGACGCCCGCCATTGTCGTGGTCATGATCAGCCGGATAGGATGGCGTCCCACCTTCTGGGTCTTTGGTGCCATCGGCTTCGTGTGGGTGGCTTTCTTCTGGAGGTGGTATCGCGACACGCCGAGAGAAAAAGGCGGTGCCAATGCCGCCGAAGTGCAACTCATCGAGGAAGGCCGAGGGGGCAAGCCCCCGGACCATCGTCACATTCCTTGGGGAAGACTGCTGATGAGCACTAACCTGTGGGCGCTATGCCTGCAGTACTTTTGTGTTTCCTATGGCTGGGCGTTTTACATTACTTGGTTGCCTACCTATCTCAAGTCACGGGGGGTATCCCTGCTGAAGTCCGGTGTGTTCGGCGGGATGCCCTTGTTCTTTGGCGCCACGGGCGCGGTGCTGGGAGGTTTGCTGACCGACTTCGTGGTGAGGAAGACGGGAACGTTGAAGAGCCGCCGCTACATCGGGTTTGTCGCCTTCGTAGTCGGCTCATCGTTGATGCTCTCGAGTGTGTGGGTGAGGAATCCCATCACCGCCGTGCTGATCATTTCCTTCGCATCATTCTTCGGCGACTTGGTGCTGGCCTCCAGTTGGTCGGTATGCATGGACGTGGGTCAGGAATTGGCGGGAACGGTCTCGGGCTGCATGAACACCTGGGGGAATCTCGCCGGCTTTCTCTTTCCTATCGTGACGGGTTTCCTGATTCAGTACTTCGGACGCTGGGACCTGCCCATCATCGTCGCCTCCGCCATCTTCTTCTTGGGTGCGCTGCTCTGGTTGCGGATCGACCCGACGGAGGTCCTGCTTCCTTCCTCCCCGCCTGTAGAATAGCCGACGCACTTCCCTGACCCCGCTTGCCCGCCATCCTGCAGGCTGCAACCCAACCCCACAGTGTGGCCTGCCCGACGAAAGCCCGCGCTTGGCCTCCGTCTGCGTCAGATACGGCCCCTTTCTGGGAGAAGCTAATGACAGAATATGGCGTTTCAATCCATGCGTCCGTATTCCCGGGCCGCATCGCGAAAATAGATCAGGTTGTTCCACGGCGCCAGGTGGGAAGTGTTGCAGCTTGAAGCAAAGATGAAATGACGTTTGTCCCGCATCGACTCAAAAAGCTGGCGCGTGTATTCGTGCAGTTGCGCTTCCGCGTCCGTAGTGATTTCCTGGTGGGGCGCATCCATGCCACCGTTTACGGTGAAATTCTCTGTTCCCGCAAGCTTGCGTGCCTCAGGCAACTCCACGTCACCCAGCGGCGGCGGCGTGATTCCTTCCAGACAATCCACCCCCGACTTCCCCACAAGCGGCAGCAGCACGCGGTTGTGTCCGCAGGCATGGACCACCAGGAATTTTCCCCGGCGGTGGATGATCTCGGCCGCTTGCGAGAAGAAGCCGTGGCAATACTCCTCGTAGAAGTAAGGCGGATAAAAGACCGAGTCCAGGTCGTCGAGCGCAATAAAGACTTCCGTATCGAGATTGTCCACGACGCTCTCCAGTAGAGCCAGGGCTTTCTTTTCATGAATGCGCCCGAGCGCTTGCATTTCCTCCGGATGGTCTAGAATGAAGAGGGAGGCATTCTCCGGGCCGTCCAGCCAATGGAACCTCTTGAGAGGCGACTCCGTCAGGTGGAGCATCACCACGCCGTCCGCGCCCACCCGGTCCACCCAGCGACGAAACTCCGCAGCCTCGAAGGTATACTCAAGGGACTCCAACATGAACCGCACGGCGGGATACTCGTCCCAGGATTTCCACCAGTACTTCAACTCGAAGTCCGCTCCTGCTTCTTTCGTATACGCCCAGGTCTGGGTCAGCGTGCCGTACGGGGACACGAACTTTCGCTCACATCGGTTCTTGCGGGGCGGATAGCGATTGAAGGATGTTACCAAGCGTGTATCCTCACCTGTTTCCCCACTATAAACTTCCAGGAATTCTCCCGCCGTATAGATCTCCCGCGTTGCCAATTGCGTGTCCCAGCGGGCGAGGATTTCAGCGCCCAGATGACGCAGGACTTCAAATGGATGTTGGGCGTGCGCGATCTGCGCAGGCAATTGCCTGTTCGCCAGATGGTAGTAGAACCATTGGTAAATATTGGGAGCAAAGGGAACAAAATCCCCACTCTCCCCTCGGAATGCGGCGAGGATGCGTTCCCTGCCCGTCATAGCCACGACCTCCACAGCTGAATCGAAACCGCCTCAGTATAACAAAGCACGGCACAACGCTCTACGCCCGACAGCCGCACAGCAAATGCGTGAGCAATCTTCGCGAAGCATGCCGGCATTATCATGGGGTCGCCAAGATTACATCATTGCACAGCGGTCCTGGTGTTTATGGGGAAGCAAGCTGGGACTGATTCTTCCAGAGCTTCCCTTTGAGTTGCGGGAACACCTCCAGAGCGTTGTCGCGCATGATTTGCCTGCCGATCCGCCGCGCTTCTTCCATCGTCAAGTCGCCGCGTTCAATCTTCTCGCTCAGGACCTCGGCGAGGCAGCGACGCGTCATCTCCGCCGCTGCGTATATTCCTTCCGCATGATGCAAGTCGGTACCCCACATGATCCGATTCGAAGACATCACCTCCAGCCACTCGTGGAAGGCGCGCTTGGCCATCGTGTAACTGATGGTGGGAAGCCAGTTGGAGTCTATCCAGACATTGGCAGCGCGGCTCATCTCCGCCATGACGAGGCCTCCCGTTTCGTCCACCCAAGGAAATCCCCCATGCATGAGGATGAATTTTGTCTTCGGATTGCCTTCGATCATCTCCATGAGCAACAACGGATTCGTACCTTGAAGGCGCGCGTCGCCGGTGTGGATCTGAAAGGGCAGGTCGTAGTGGGCAGCGAGTTCCGCCAAATACCACATGATGAAGTCTTCGAAGGCCTTAATGTCCGGCGCGGTCAGCTCGGATTGCGGCCGGCCGAACACCCGCGCTGCCGCGGCTTTGGGTACACGCTCGAACAGCAGGGTTCGCGAGTAGGCGGTGTCATCATCAATCAGACCCATAGCTCCCGCGGTCTTGGCCTCCTGGCAGATTCGGTCGAGCAACGCCATGTAGTCGTCCAGTGAGTTGACCGGCAAGTGCCATTGGGCGGCAAGCCGATAGGGATTGTCCGAGGGGTCCTCGAATTCCGCAGGATGGAAGCCGCGCAGCAGCGAGCTTACGTTGAACACCAGCACTCCAAACTTATAGGACGTGCGGAAATCGAACTTCGCCCAATAGGGGTCGATGAGCATCAGCTCGATGTTGGCGCGGCGCGTGACGACGTCGTAGGTCCATTGGGGGTCCTTATAGTTTTCGAAAATGCGTCGATCGAGGTCCTGCGCCTGTTCGTCGGTGAGCTGGCCAAAGTCGACGCCATAAAGGTCCCGGAACGCGGGAAGCAAGTAACGATAGAAAGTGGTGGCACGGGCATCATCAAAGTTCTGCTTGACCTCAGCCCACCAAGCACGGAATTGTTCCTCCGGCTTCCAGGGGGTGAGGGGTTTTATGCGCGGGTAGTAGCTGGTGTTGATCAGGCCGAACAGATTCATGCCGAGGCCGCGCTCCGTCTGAACGTACCCCTGCAACCGATCAAACGGCCGCAGATGGTCATGCGTGTCGATAGCCGGTATGGAGTCGAGATACGCTTTGATTTGACGGTAAAGGGTGTCCTGGGATTTCACTTGCCCTGGTGCCACCGCAGGTAACGCCAGCAATGCCCAAAAACCCGCAAGGGAAAGTAGTCGTCTATTGATCATCCATTCCATCCCGTTCGGCTGCCCTCCGAGGAGCTCTTTCCATTCCGGAGTCAACAACCGTTGCGTCCGCCCGGGTTGCATGCCAAGGTCGTGCATTCCTCGGACCACGTCGCCTTAGAATAACATTTTCAGGACGACAGGGAGATGCATTGAACATCATATCCATTCGTGCAACAATCCGGTGGCCTGATGGCATCAAGAGCTCAAGGATTCCCGGCGAAAGGCTAAGTGGCGTAAATGAGAACAAAACTAAGGAAGCGTCTTCGCTGGTGGATCGTGTGGACGCTTTTCGGCTCCACGGTGATCAACTACATAAGCCGTCAGACGCTTTCCGTCCTGGCTCCGGTACTCACCCGCGAACTGCATCTCAACCACACTCAATATTCGCATATTGTTTCGTCGTTCCAAATCGCCTACGCGCTGACGTGGCTGGTGGGAGGGATCCTTATTGATGAGCTGGGGACACGGCTGGGATTGGCGCTCGCGGTGATCTGGTGGTCGCTCTCCAGCATGTTGACGGCATTTGCGAACTCAGTGTTTTCCTTTGGACTTCTCCGCTTCCTATTGGGCATGGGCGAGGGATGCAACTGGCCGGGGGCCACCAAAACTGTGGCGGAGTGGTTTCCGGCGCGGGAGCGGGGGGTTGCCGTCGCGATCTTTGATAGCGGCTCGAGTGTCGGCGCCGTCATTGCCCCGCCCCTCGTCGCCGCGCTGGCTGCTACGTTGGGCTGGCGCTACGCCTTCGTGGCCTCAGGCGTATTGGGGTTTCTATGGCTCGCCGTCTGGCTCTTCATCTACCACCCTTTGAACAGTCACCCTCAACTCACCACGGAGGAAAGACAATTGATCGAGGCCGGGCGGGACACCGCCCCCACTTCCCCCCGATCAGGAGCCGGGCGATACCTTGACCTGCTCAAGGACGTGAACGTGTGGGGAATCGTGCTCGGCCGTTCCTTCTCTGATCCCATCTGGTGGTTCTATGTCTTCTGGGTGCCTCAGTATTTAAGCGATGCGCGGGGTTTCAGCTTGAAGCAGATTGGGGCCTTTTCCTGGATTCCATTTCTCGCAGCCGACCTGGGAAACTTTACGGCGGGGTTCGGGTCGGGGTTTTTCATCAAGCGGGGCATGCCCGTGATCCGTGCGCGGAAACTAGTGTGCATCCTGAGCGCCATTCCCATGCTTGCCGGGATCCCGGTCACACTGGCGTCCAACGCACATTGGGCTTTGGCCCTGATCAGCCTGGCGACATGGGGATACGCCAGTTGGTCGACAATGGCGCTGACATTTCCCTCCGACCTTTTCCCTCAAGATGTCGTGGCGTCCGTCTCAGGACTCAGCGGGTTCGGCGCTGGAGTCATGGGGACATTGTTCACTCTCGCGGCGGGAGTGATTGTCGACCGGTTTTCCTATTTCCCCGTCTTCATTGCTGCGGGAGTGACGCCCCTGATCGCCACAGCCGCCGTTTTGATCCTGCTTCGCGCGCCGCAAGCCGCGGCGAGATCTTCACGGAGTTAATGGCGCCGCTGCCTGCACGAACAGCGGTTCGGCGCTCACGATTTCGGCACCACTTCAAGAACCACATGGTTGGTGAATTTGGTGTCGAGGTAAGGATTTGAGCCCTTTACGGATCCCAGGCTTTTGCCGTGTTCATAATCCACAACCTCATATTCCTTGGAACGATCCAAGCCCCGCAGCTCCAGGCGGCCTTCCCAAACTACATCCTGCAAGGGCGGTAGATCAGGAGGCTTGTCCAGACCCCACGGCCGATGGGGGGGTGTAAAGAACGCGTAATACATCTTCTGGTCTTTCCGAATCGCGTAACCTTCTGGATCATCAAACCCCACCGTGTACAGATCCAAAAACTCGCCGCTGGAAATCATTTTTTGGCGATAGAGGTCAAACCATTTCTTCCAGAGAGCGTCTTTGTCCGGGGTAAGCAGAAGAGACTTCATGCCCTCCAATTCACCGCGATATTCCAAGTCGCCAGGGAGTTTGTCGATCTTCGGCCACACAAAGATCGTGCCCAGAACCCCCCCACTACCCATACAGGAAGCAAAATCCCGACCTGCTTCTGCGTCGGTCGAGAATACCTTTTTGAACTGAGTTGACTCAACGCGATCCGCGAAGACGGGAGCAGTCGAACCCATCAGCGCCTTATACATCTTTACCCGCCAACGAATCTGCTCTGACCCTACCGGGTCCGCCGTCACCGGCTCATTCGTCGTGGGAAGCAAGCAGTGGTTAATTGTGGTCCCACACGGGCAGATCATGAGCATGCCTTGGGGATCATACTGTTCGATGACTTTGCGAAAACCCTGAAAGAGATCACCCAACTGTCGCACCGAGTCATAGGGTGAGTGGTGGTGATGAGCGGGGTTATAGCAGGGCGGGACTGTGAATGTGACATCCATGTAAAAGCCATCTGCCTTCCAATCTACGATCATGCGTTTGGCCAGTTGCACGAGGTAATCCCGAGCAGGAGGATAGGCGGGGCAGAGAGCCGCCAGGTTTCGTGAAATCGGAGCAAGTTTGCCCTGTGGGTCCTGGATCAGCCAGTCGCGGTGCTGCAGCGCCACGTCGGCGGTTGCGCTCATCATTTTCTCAACCTCGGGAGGTTGTTTGGGGCGCCCTACCGGGTCGTTGTACAAGCCGCTGCGCGGGAGTTCACTGACTTGGACGCCGCACGGCATCCACCAAGGAAGGCTCTTAAGACCATCCTGATGCAGCCTCGCAATCATTGCTTTGAAGCCCGCCTCCCCACCGAATTTATCCGGACGCGGCATCCAGTCACCGTAATGATCCCACCACCGGTTGTTGAGGATAAGCCACTCGATTCCCAGTTCCTTGAACTTGGGGATGGAATTGTAAACTTCCGCGGGCCGAAAATTGTGACCGAAAGCGTACGTCCACCAAATGGGATGATAAAGGCTTTCCGAATACTTCAGGAAAGTCACGCCCTGCGCCCTCAGCATGGAGCTGTAAGTCGCGAGCGCTTCGTAGAAGTCGCCATGATGAACGGTGACGAAGCTTCGCGGCGTGGTAAGGGTCTCTCCCGGCGCCAACGCTACTTGCGGACGAGTCTCGAGGTGGGTTCGCGCGCTCCGCTCGCTCTGGGTTTCAATGGGGATCCAGCAAGCTGTGGCCTCCGGCTCAATGTGGCCGGTAGCCAGTCCCACCTGACCATTCCAGTAATCGTTCACGGGGATACCGCCGCCAACGTCCCGTGCAACCACTTGCCCCATGGGATTCTCTGAACGGAACGAGGCTGGCAGGGCAAAAACGGTGTCGCGGCCCCACAATAGACTCACCCCCTGAAAGGTCCACAAACCTTTCGGTTCCTGCTTGGGAGGTTCGATCGCTTGGGAAACTTGCACTACACGGTTGATTTGGAGAGGGCTGGAACCGAGGTTCTTATAGGTAGCCGTGAACACCGCGGTTTGAGGAAAAGAGGGGCAAAGGTCGATGTCGAGAGTTCTTTCCAAGCGCAGGTCACCGTCCGAGGCACGAGAGGGAACTGTGACTCTCACGCAATCGCCGAGCTTCGTATGCATATCCTGAAGCGCTATGTGGGAATACCGAATGGCGAAGTTTTGAATATCCTTCTCATTAACCGTCACGTAATCAGAAGGGATAGCATTCGTGTCGGACGCGTGGCTATTCAGGCTCAGTTCCTGGCCGTTATCAAGGAGCGATATTGATAGCGCATGTTGGGGGCTCAAACGGATGACCAAACTGTGAGCACGAATGGTGATATCGCTGCCCGCACGATACGAAACGGTCACGCCTCCGCTGCTTATTTCCTTCGCTCCATTCGAAGTGCAGCCCAAAATCAACCCACTGAGGATGACAACTGGAATGAAACCAAGGAAACCCCGCTGGCAGGAACGCTGAAACTGGAATCTCTTCATGGAAACCTCCCAGGTATGAGAGTCGTGAAAACAAACATCACCTCGTGTCCGGAACAATAGGGCTGACAGTCTACCATACGCGCCATCGCTGGTTGAGCCGTTTGCGGGCGACCCCCGGCGAGTCTTCTTCTGACGCGTTTGGGGCCGGCATTTACTCACACCGGAGTCGAGGTCATGATGAGTCGGAAGCAATCGAGTTCATAGGCAATACCCTTACCTTGGATTCGTAAACACAGATCCCCGTGCGCAACTCGAGTTGGCCATCTCTTGGCTCGCTTTCGGGTCCGCAGCCAAAAGGATGCCAGGATGACAGTTCCGGAGTGAGCGAGGACCCGGCATCGGGAAGGCACTCACGAACTGTACCGCTACTAGATTGTCTCCTCCTTGTTGATTGCGACTCGTGCCTCTTACTCGACACTATCGAAGGGGGCCTCCATCCGGATTGGCGACAGTCATCGGTATGCCATTCTGATCCGTGGAACTCCATAAGACCAAATGTATCTCATATTGTCAAGAGGTGTCTTGTTTCGTTGTATTTAGCTTGCTATGCTATGGAGATTTGATTCAATCCGTGCTTGGTCTGATGGTATACTCTTCGTGGTGAAACTCCAACGTTTACGGATCTTCAGGTTGAGGGCTTTGCAAACCACGAGGATGAATCGGCTTGACCGTATTTCCTCGCAAGAGGAGACCATCGACTTCCCTACTACCCAAGGCAACGCTATAGGAAGGTGTCTTCCCGCGGGTAGCGAAACCGGGCTGGCACAGCCGGGGACAGCACGATGAAGAAGGGGGCAACCGGCCCGCGTGCTGGTGATGGCAAAAGCAGGGCCGACTTGAGGGGAGAATTGTCGCGATGAAGACCAGGCACTACGCATTGATTGCATTGATAACGGCGAACTGCTTTCTCGGCCATCTCCTGAACGCGAAAGGCGCGTCGGCGGAAAACGCCATCACCCTGAGAGACGGCTGGATGATCCAGTCTTCGGCCAACGTGAAGGAAAACGGTGAGGTCCTTTCGACAACCCAATACCAGCCGAAAAACTGGTACCCGGCGAAGGTTCCCACCACTGTTTTGGCCGCCCTGGTTGAGGACAGGGTGTACACCGATCCTTACTTCGGGATGGACCTACGAACGCTCCCCGGCACGCAATACCCATTCGGGGCGATGTTTGTGGATATTGCCATGTCCCCGGAAAGCCCCTTCCGGAAATCCTGGTGGTACCGGACGGAGTTTCGCGGTCTGGCCGGCGACGAGGGCAGGAGAACCTGGCTGCAGATGGACGGAATCAACTACCGGGCGAATGTCTGGCTGAATGGACAGTTCCTTGCCGATTCCGCACACGTTGTGGGCACGTTCCGCGCGTATGAGTTTGATGTCACCGGCACGATCGTGCCCGGTTCCGCCAATGTCCTCGCTATAGAGGTCTTCGCGCCTCAACCCACTGACTTGGCGCTCAATTGGGTGAACATCAATCCCACTCCCCCTGATAAGAACATGGGGATTTGGCGGCCCGTGCGGGTTGTCACCAGCGGACCCGTGGCGGTGCGCCACCCACAGGTTATCTCTCATCTGGATATGCCGTCTCTGGCCGCCGCCCACCTGACCATAACCGCCGAGTTGAAGAACGCGACTCAACATGTCGTGAAAGGGGTTTTGAAAGGCCAGATCGAGAGCCTTCCGATGGCGCAGGAAGTCGAGTTGGGACCCGGGGAATCCAGGCTAGTTGTCTTCAAACCTGAGCGCGTTCCTCGGCTCACCATTCCCAGCCCGCGAGTCTGGTGGCCCGCCCAAATGGGCGCGCAGGACCTGTACGACCTCCACCTCAAGTTCGAATCGGGCGGCCAGATTTCCGACGCACAGGAAGTGAAGTTCGGCATCCGGGAAATTACTTCGGAACTGACCGCGGAGGGCCATCGCGTGTTCCGGATCAATGGCCAGAGGATTCTGATCCG
>Ga0187878_1003925_pt1 | contig 11810 bp, 16 predicted proteins | sample June2016WEW_17_1_FD_132979 | JGI IMG/M metagenome (GOLD analysis project Ga0187878, IMG submission 132979) | Peatland microbial communities from SPRUCE experiment site at the Marcell Experimental Forest, Minnesota, USA - June2016WEW_17_150 | ecosystem: Environmental > Terrestrial > Soil >...
CGATCAAGTGCGAGGTGGAGGCGCACGCCGATCTGCACGTAATCGCCGGGCATCAGCAGCCCAAACTTGCTGGGCGCCCAGCCGCGGGTGAGTAGCGATGTGGCTTCAGAGGCATTCGCCCCGTTCACCAGGGGCACGCCCTGGGCCATGCCCTGGGGAATGCGGCCCAAAGGGTCACCCAGGTAGAAGACGCCCCCCATGCCGCGCAGTTCGCCTAGCCACGCAATGACGGCCGCCGCTTGCGAGCGGGGCATCGGGGGAAAGCTGGCTTGGCCTTCCCACCAGTCGGCCATCCAATCCTGAATTTGGGTGATCCGCGAAAACGGCGAGGTTTCAGGGTCTACCGAGTCGTTCATCGTCCAATCGACCGAGCGCAGCCCGGGCGCCGACGGGAGAGCGACGATGTTCCAGCCGTTGAAAGTGCCGGTGATCACCAGTGAGCCATCAGCCGGAGCGCCGGTAGCCGGCGCGTACCCGGCTGAGGCGAACGGCACAAGAAATTAAGCAATAGAAAAGCCGCTCTGCGAGCGGCTCAAGTGACAACTCTATGATTTCTGAATCTATGATTGCGAACTATCTGACTGCAAACTCAGTGGGCTCTTCAAAGCTGCCGACTATGATGTAGCGCGGTTCGGTCATTTGGCATCGGGCTGCGGGGAGAGCTCGATCCGAAGACTAACCTGCCGCTTTGCAATCACGCGCTCGAGTATCTCCAGCGCGGCCGCAAATTCTTTCAAGGCCTTGTGTGTTGGCACACCCTCTACTGAAGTCCACGGCGTAGTGCAGCCCACACAGGTTGCCGGCAACGGCACTGGAGAATCAGAAAGACTGCGAAGACGCAGCGTGATGCTGGCGCCGCAGTGCTTGCAGGTGAGGTGAACGTTTACTAGGTCACTCAGTTCGACGTAGCGCTTCGTCTGCTCAGTCATGGCCACCAACCTACCACACGCGGCAAAATGTAAAAAATATACGAATTGTACAAATTACTGAACTTGCGCTCTAACTATGCGTTCTTGGGGCGGCGCTTGGCCCACTCCTGGCTGCTGGCGAAGCCGCCGCGTATGGCCGAGCCGTGGACGGCCACGAGCGCACGATTGACGCGCTGATCGATGGCCGCGGCATCGGCGTCCCTGGCGTCAATGTAGTAGGTGGGCGAGCCACCGCCCCCCAGCATGGAGCGCGATTGTGAATTCGAGAAGACGTGGCCATTCATGCCGCCGACCAATTCGGGGCCCTTTTCCCCGGTGAGATAGAAGCGGTCGGAAAAGATATCGCCGCCGCCGGCGTGGCCTCCGCCGAAGAGCTTGGCGAGAAAGCCGGCAATGCCACCGCCAGCTTTAGCCATGCTATCGGCGCCTCCCGAGACAGCGCCTCCGGACAATAGACTGGCCGCGCCCGCAAATTGCACGTAGAGGGCTCTGCTTGGAGAGGAGCCGTCTTTTTTGCCAAATCCGCCGAGGCCCAGGGCCTTCATACCAGCGCCCAGGGCGGTGTGGATGCCGCTCTCCATGGTTTTACTGGCCATGCCTCCGAAGTAATCGGACCAGGCATTTTTCTTTTGTTTGCCGAGGATGGTGTCGGCGAGGTTCTTTTCGAAACCGCTAAAGGCTTGCTGCATGATCTGGGCGGCCTGGCGACCGGTGTTGCGCGCGGAATCAATGTAATACTGGAAGAAGCCGTCCACTGAATCCATGTTCTTCTTCATGGCCTTGTCCAGGCTTTCAGTGAAGACCTGAATCGCTCTCTGCTCTTGCTCCGGGCTAATCAGATGAGCGGCAACCAGTGCATCGAGTTTCCCTTTTTCGACCGCGAGCGCCTGGCTGTAGGTCAGCGTTTTTTTGGTCACGTCGTTGAGAAAGTCAGCCTGTTCTTTGGTGGAGTTATTGAAGCGGGCCATAGCCTGGGCGACGGGATCGACGGCCAATTTCGGCATAGCGGCTTGCGGCATCGCCTGAATGGCGCTGCTGATCGAGGGCGGAAGTGCTAGCGGCGTCTTGGGGCTCAACTCGATGCCAAATGATTTGAGCACGGAGCCGCGCGTCTCAAGTATCTCAAGGGCGGCCTTCTGACGCACCAGGGCGGCGGTCATTTTTTCGACCGTTGCCGTTGCTCGGTCATATCGAGCATCCAAATCGGCCACCGGCTGCCCAGCTTTAACCGCGGCCTCTCTCGCCTCAAAGTAGCTCTTGGCCAACGACACAAGCGCTCTATCTTTTTGTTCTGTTATAGCCGCAAAAGGGTCGTTTGCCGGGATCGCGAGGGATTGCAGGCTGGTTGCAATGGTTTTCCCGAGTTGCTTGGCCGCCGCGTTCGCGGCTTCCAGATTTCGGCGACCTTCTTCCGCTTCGGCGAGCTTCAGTTCTTTGGCGGCATTGCGACTTTGCTTCTGAAGGTTCAGAAGTTCAGCCCCCAGTGATGATATCTCCGCTTCAAGCTGCTGAATGCGGCCCTGAGCCTCCGGGGAAAGCTCTCCCCCAATCGGCATGACAGATTCTGCGCCCGTTGACGCTAGCTCGCCCCCGTGGGCCTCCTCAAGCTTCATCTTCTCGCGAGCGAGCTTGGCGTATTCGTCACCCAGCTTGCGGACTTTTTTCTCATGCTCGGCGAGCGCGGCGTTAGCCTCTTTGAGGTTCAGCTGCTTAACCTGCATTGAAGAGAGTCCGATGCGTTTGAACTGCTCGTCGAGCTTTTTCCCCTCTTCGGCCATCTTTGCCAGGCTGTCATTGACCTTGATCTGTTCTTTATAAGCCTCCTGGTTAGCCTCTCCCCATCCGGCGAGATAGTCCGTCGCCTCTTTGATCTTGGGGCCAATTTTTTCCCACACCATCATGCCGATAGCGAGCGCGGCTGCACCGCCAAAAGCCGCAGAGAGCGCAGGCCCAAGTAATTTTGACTGGGCGATGACCCGCGCTATCGGCCTTGAAACGTGAACGCCCATAGCTTCACCGAAGAAACGCAGCGAGTGCGTGCCTTCGGTGACATTCGCTCTCATGGCGGAGGCCATCTTCCGTGTGGCGGCAGAGGTGGTTGAGCTGGCCTTCGCCATGTCGGACTGCAAGGTGGCGAGGTCCGCGCGAAGCCCGATGACTACTGTGCCGGCGCTAATTTGAGACATTTATGGGCTGCCCTGCTTAAAAACTTTTCGTGGCTCAGAGCGACTTGAGCCAATTGGTGACGCGGATACGCAGCTTGCCGAAGAGGGACGCCGAGTCATATTTCTGTTGCTCTCGCTGCGCTTCAACCACGAGCCGCCGATATTCAGCCGTTGCTTTATCGAGCTGCGCTTTTGCGACGCGCGCTTTCGCCTCGAGCTGATTTACCTCACACTGCTTTTGCTTAATCGGCGAGAGCCCGCTGCATGCATGTTCTTCCTCCATGCGCGCATGCTCCGCCGCCATGGCAAGCCGATTGTTGAGCTCGACCTGGCGGACGTGTTCGGCGCGAGCTGCTTCCGCGCTCCGCTGGAGAGTGAGCCATGCCGCAAATACGGCTACGACAATAAGGACGGCAGCTAGGGTTGCTGTGCGATGGCGCTTCATGTTGTCACCTCCGCATCGCCGCGGCAGATTTCGCGGAGCTCACCGTCCGGGAACCATCGCTTGATGCCGGCTTCGCTTAGGCGCATCAGCAGGAGCGAGGCTCCCGTTCTCGATACACCACTTGGGCGGCCGACGCCCGATATTGCGGCAATCCATAACTTCCCGCTATCGAGCTCGGGCGCAATCTCCGCCGCAATCTCTCTCGGCAGATGCCCGATGTCCTTGGCTTCGGCGGTCAACACGAGGACTGCGTTGTCGTCATACTTGTTGTTTGGCTCGCGCGATAGAAGCAGAATGTCCATCGGCTTCAAGTGCTTCAGGACCGCTTGCCGGGAGTGGCCATCCTTTGTCTTAAACGAGGTGCCGGCTACGCGACTGTGAAAGCTGTAATCGATCTCAGCCTTGAACTGCTCCAGAAATAGCTGCTCCGCAGCAACTATCTCTGCACGGGCAGCTGCGGGATCTATCCCCTCGGGAACTTCTATCCGGACTAAATCATCGCGACCGCGCTGGGCCGGGGGCTTGTTGAGATTGGAGTAGAAATAGTAGCCGATTACCACAGCGAGCAGAAATGCGAAGAACAGGACGGCTTCCACGGGGTTCCTCCTGAGCACTTGAAGGAAGTTGAAGGCGTCCAGAGTACCGCGTTTCTCGCGCTTTGCAAATTACATTCGTAACGCGGCTTCCAGCGCGTTATCCCTTTGACAAACCCAGAGGCGTGGGCTGCACCCCAGAGGACGTGAATGCGTCTTCGGGGGGCCCCGAGCCAAAGTGAAGTTTGAGGAAGCGGATTTGCTCCTCCAGGCCCATTTCCTTTTCCGGTTCTCGCCCTCCGGGAACGAAATCGAGCGGCGAGAGCGCCTTGCGATCGGGATCGCCGAAGGGCGCGCTATTCCCAACCGTGGCTGCGACGATGCCGGCGCGAAGATACGCGCGGCGCTCGCGCAGCTCGTGGCGATCGAGGAGGCGATCGAACTGCCGCGGCGTGAGGCCGCCAAACTCGGCAAGCGACAGCGCCAGGTCAAAGCGGGCCATGGCCCAGAGATCCAACAGCTTTATTACGCGGCGCTCGGTTGGACGGTCGCCGCCCCGGTAGGGTCTGGCTTTTCCTCGGGCTTGCTCAGAGTCCACGCCTCGAGGACCTTGCTGCTTACGAGCGGGACCTGGTTGCCGCGCATGAGGCTGCGGACTTCTTTCAGCGTAAGCTCAGGCTGCTCCTTGAGCGCGGCGGCCCAAAGCACGATGGAGAGCGCGGAGCCGTTGATCTTTTGCCACCCGCTCTCATCGAGCAGGTTGCGGCCGGTTTGCTCCTCGACGAAGGCGACGGCATTGAAGTCGAAGACGAGTTTCAGCTCGCGACCGCCGAGCGTGATGAGCACTGGCGGGGCGAGCACATTTTGCAAAGCGGTGGACATCGGGTGTGGTCTCCCGTTTAGAGATGCGGCCTGACGGCCGCGATTGGGATTCTCGATTTTTCGCTCGCAAACGCGAGCGCAAAGCGCAAGCAACATGCGTCGCCGGCTGATGGCTCTAGCTGCCGGCGGTCCAGGTGACGCCGCCCGAGACCTTCAGCTTGATAGAGATGGTCGAGGCTTTGTCATGCTGCAGCTCGATGTCAATGCCGGTGATGATGGCAGAGAAGGCCCAATTGCCCAGGCTGGTGGCGTAGGTCCCGAATGGTGGCAACACGATCTTGAAGTCGTTGGCGAGGCGCGACTGAAAGATCGACTCCAGCTCGGCCTGAGTAGTGTCGTTGGCGGAGAAGATGCCTGCGAGGCTGTATTCTCCCTCGTCAATCAGCGTACCTATAAAGCGCTGCTTGCCATCGATGTTGTCCATAGTCGTGACATCTTCGGTGCCGGCTTTGGCGCCCGACTTCTGGACGGTTTTGAGCAGGGCGACGGTGGTGAAGGTCTCCGGCGAGCCTCCGTTGCCATATTGCAATTGTGTGCCGAGGCCGATGAACGGCCCGCTGGAACCTGATCCTGGCATGGTGCTTCTCCTTAGAGGCTGATGTTCGCCTCAGCCGGGTACGGGCGAAAGATTGCCCTCCGGCTGATGGCTCACTGTTGGTACCAAACTTCGAATTCGAGCATGAGGCGGTATTCGAGGGGCACGTCTTCAAAGAAATCGATGGGCGGCCCAAGCGGGAATATCCCTGAGACGTTGGTCTCGGCAGAATCGGTCAGCGCCCCGCTAAAGCTTTTGAGGCAGTTGCGCACGGCGAGCGCGAGCGCCTGTGCCGCCCCATAGTTACCGCCATAGCAGTCGACCTGGAGGCGCAGCATGCTAAAGCCGCTCGCGCCTTGGAGCGTGCATTCCTCTGTGCCGGTGATGACGTTGTAAACCAGGTACGGCGTGACCGCCGCCTCCGGGGCCTGCACGGGGAAGACGCCGTTGTCGCCATCGGGACTGTCAGCTGAGGTGCGTGACGCGGGCAGACCAACGACAGCCTTGACGCCGGCATCGTTCGATAGTCGCAGCGCCAGACCGTCTTGAATCACTTACACGCCTCGCTTTGAGCGGAATGACTGCCACGTCTCGCCGCCGGGCGTGTGCTGCTTTACATAGTCGGACCAGGCCTGCTTAGCAGAGAGGGACTTGCGCGTCGCGCTTCGGCCAGCTTTGGCGTCCCTTGCACTCGCAGATCGGCCTCCCATATTAGCGGAAATCCCGCCGTCGGGCAGCGCGGCGGAGCTCGTGCCGGTGCCCGTAACGCACGGCCCCAGCAGCGCCCGAATAACCTCGACAAAAGCCTGCAGCGCACGGTCCGCGCCAGCGGCGAAAGCTGGACGCATGAGGGGATGGGGCGGGATCATCGTGCCTTTGCTCTTACCATTTTTGCCCGACGGGCTGCGGTGGCCAAATTCCAGAAACTTTATGAAGACTCCCGGATCGTCTTCGCTGTCCTTGGTTCTTCCAGGAATATAAGCGGGGCCGACTTCACAGAAATTCTTGGAGAGATCGCTGCCCACTTTGGCGACGATGACCATGTCGCCGGCGAGCTCGCCGGTCAGCCTGGGGATGGTGGCCTCAATCTCGTCGAGGAAGACGGTGCCGCCGGCGATAAGCGCTTCGCGCATGGCGATCCGGGAGGCGTTAATCGGCATGTTGAGCAGCGTGGTCTGCAACTCAGCAAGGCCACGAACCTCGATCTCTTCGGCCATCTAGCTGCGCCCCTGACAAAACCGCTGGCGCACAACCCGGAAAAACGCCCAGGCCCATAGAAATGGCATTGCCCAAGCCCGAATCCCGATGGTGACCGTCATGCCCCCCGGAGCTTGAACCAGCGGGCCGACTTTTATCCAGAACGGTAGTCTCATTGCCTCTCCAAACAAAGCAGGTTCAATTCTCGGTTGCGCATCTCAGGATTGGAGACGGCTTGAATCTGAAATGTGCGCCCCTGAAAAACAACCTGCATCTTGGGCACGACTCCGGCGATGTAGCGGATGTTCATGCGGTGCGTAACTTCGGAGACGAACTGTTGCGTCCGGTAAAGCTCGCGGTCCTGCACCTCACTGATCTCTGCCCAAACGCCGGAGGCAAAAGGCACGGTCGCCGGCGTGAGATCCCCGAAGCTGCTCTGCGTGGCAGAGGGCTGCATGATGTTGATCAGGTGGCGGCGCCGGCCGGCTCCGGTCCAGCGAGTGCTCATCTATCGGCCTGCAATGATTTCATCGTCTAGGGCTTCGAGGTCGTCGTAATCGCGGGAGTTGCGACGAAGTTCGTCGGCGCTCGCGATAATCTTCTTTACCTGCTCGTAGCGCTGTTCGAGAGTGCCTTCCGGCCTGAGTCCCTTGCCGCGGTGATAGCCATAGTAGCCGCAATGGCATGAGCGCGGTTTAACTGGCCATGCCGAAGGTAGTCCGCTCATCTTCACCAGGCGATGTATAAGGCCGTCCTGCTCGGTGAATCGCCCAGCGAAGCCGAGATCGGGAAAGTTGCTCCCGATATAGCCGTCCATGTTGCCGTAGTACTCCGGGCGCGCGTGCTGGATGACTGTCGCGAGGGCGTTTCGCGGGAAGCAGACCCCATAGGAGCAGAAATCCACGGTGCCGTAGAAGTCGTCCGCGCCTTCAGGCGGCGGGACTCTCGGGCTCTTGCAGCCGACTGAGCAAAACCATCTTCCGGACCTCTGCACGCGATAATGCCAAGTGAAGAAATCGGGCGTGACCATGACGTCGTCTTCTACCTGGAAGACGTATTCACAGCCCGTGCCGTAGGCCTCTCTGTAGGCCTCGAGGACATTGAAGCTGTTGCCGATAAATCTGTGCGGAGCGCGAGTCAGAAGGTAGATCGAGAGGCCTGGACATTTCGTCGTTACTCTTTCGATCTCGTCTTTCGGAGCGGGCACCCGGTTCTCGTGGTTGTCGACGTACACGCAGATGTCGAGCATTCGGCTCTCAGGGCACGCGGCGATTCTTTCGAGGCAGAGCCAGAGATACTCGGGCCGGGAAAAGGTCGGCACCACTACGATGTCGGGCTTCATTTGTCTGTCACCTTCTGGTGAGCGTCACGACTTTTTCATCATCTCCAGGAACGGGGCCGGATCTGTCTTCGCGCAGAAGTGAATGAAGTTCGGATATTGGCCGCTCACCCTGTTGAACGGTCGTCCGTCGCGCCTCTCCAGCTCGCCGTGTTCCTGCGTCATCGTGTAGAACAACTTCGTCTGGCTGTCGATGGGAGCAAGCGGGCTGTTCTCGGAGCGAAGCCTGTTCAGTAAACGCTGGTCTACAAAGCTGCCGTGTTCCGGAAGGCTCGCAACCAAGCATTCAAGCCACTCGGACATCGCGCGATGCGTGCCAGCCATGAGGCCAGCGTTGACGTAGCGCCAGGCGTTGCCAGTGTCGGGAAAGCCGAACGATAGTTCCGGTTCCGGCCAGCAGACGCGCTCAGCGGAAAACAGCACGCCGCGGTCGGGCACTTTCGCCACCAACTCCTCCCGGAGCCCGTAGAATAAAACGTCCCAGGCATCCGCGATGATGATCTTGTTGAATCCGGAAAGGTGCTCGAGAGTGCGCCGCTGCGAGGCTACCCGCTGACCGAGGTCGCCAAGATTGTTATTGGCCCATTCTTTCGGCATCGGCTCGATATTCACGGCAACGCCGGCATTAACCAACTGCTCGACATAGGTTCGCATCAGCCCAGCGGACCGGCTCGCGGCCATGGAGACTACGATCTCGCCGTGGTTCATGCCGTCGCTGCCCTTAGCTCAATCGCTTTGCCGAACAATTCATTCAGTGACGCTTGGAACTCCGCGCAATCAGCCTCGTACTTCGCCCTGGCCGCCTCGCTCGCTAACCTGATTTCCTCTTCGCTCATGGCAAGCGCGCGCTCAATACCATCTCGGATAGCCTCCGGGCTCACATCGAAGTAGGGCGCATGGTTAGCATTCCTTCTGCGACAGGAGGGAAGACGCACCGGAGCGCCGGCTTCGTCCATCGGGGCGGCGTCGGTGGTCATCAGGATCGCCCCGACCGCCTGCGCCTCGTGAATGGCGTGGCCGTAGCCTTCGTAGGCTGATGGCAAAAGGTGAAACAGGTGCGAGTTCAGAAACAACGTCAGTTGCTCTTCGGTGACGCGCCGATATGAACTCGTTCTCGAGCCGACGCCCACAAAATGCTCTGACACGACGGTGAGGTCTATCTCTGGCGAGTACCTCCGCCAACATTCGACGACGGCCTCGGTGTTCTTGGCATGTGACTTTCCGGCCAGGTGCAGAACTTTGCGTTCGCGCTGGATTTCCGGGCGGTACAGATCGCGCGCCTGCCAGCCGATATATCGGGTCTTCGGTCCTTTGCCGCGAAAGATTCGCTCGCAGTCGTGGGTCTTACAAAGGACTGACTCGATCTGTGGCAGATTAACGTCCCACCCGGCGAACCACCACTCGGGATTCGGGATCGCCCACTGGCGAGGAGCACGCTGGAATATGCCAAGGTTCAGGAGCTCAATAAAGATATTCAGGTCCGCGCGCGGCGCCTCCTTGGCGTTCCACATGATGCCGTTGACTTCGTAGCCGCGCTTTTCCAGCTCCGCGCGCAGCATCTCGTAATCCCGCTGCAGCCCGACTCCGTTGGTGAGGTTAGTGCAGACGTTAATACGCGCCACAGGCCTCCAGGAAGGCGTCCGGAATCTCCTCGATCGGCACCACGGGCCAGCGCAGCGGCACATGATTGCAGGTGTTGCCGGCATGGATGCGGGCAACGATGAACTGGCCGCCGTCGACCGACACAAGCTGCCGAGCGGCCTTTGCCGCGTCGACGAAGTCGTTGTCTTCCTGCATGTCGGAGTTGGTGAACTGGTTGCGCCGCCAAAAGTCCCGGCGGTAGCAGAGAGCAGTCCCCAGTGAGTAGTGGTCCGGATGGCCGTCCCAGATATACTTGCTGGCCTCGCGTCTTGCTGGGTCGTAAAAGAGCCCGGAATGATAACCGCTGACCGCCTTGCCGGAAGCGAGCAGGCGCTCGATTTGGTCGCGGATCCTGCCTGAAGCGCTCCAGTCGTCGGAGTCGAAATGGACTATAACTTCGCCAAGTGCCACTTGGCATGCCAAATTGCGCTTGGCACCAATGCGACGGCGTCCGGCGAGCCTGACGTAGTGCACACCTGGGCGCCCGGCAAAGAGGTCCCAGAGCACATCGGGGCCGTCATCGACGACGACCAGCTCTTTTTCCGGCCAGTCCTGCGCGAGATAGGAGCGCAGGGCAATCGGCACCATCTCGCGCCGGTTGTGGGTGGGCATGATGCAGGAGACGAGCACTAGATGTTTCCGCCCAGCATCGGACCTTGGCGCACTTCGGGAAAGGTAGCGCTCGAAATGGTGATCTCCAGCAGGCCGGGATAATCGCGCGATTCGCAAACGGACTCGCACTGGGCGTCTGCGGGAACTGCGGCGCTCAGCACCCGGTAATGCTCGGCATGCTCGCCCGGGGTGAACATCTGCCGAAGCAGCTCCCAGGACACGAGAAATATCTTGAGCCGCTTTGCCCCCAGGCAGGTATCCGATCGATAAAGCGTCATTTTCCGCAGGCCTCCTTGTGGGCTTTTCGCCAGCCGGAGAGGTCGAGCGGCCAGAGGGCGTTGTCGCTTGCCTGCCTGCCGGGAAACTTTATGCCGGCTTCGCTCTCGATGACCTGGAGCGCCGTGATCCATGGCGCCAGGTCGCCTTTGTTGATCGGTTTTTGCGGCATCTCGAAGGCAAGGACCTCTCCGCTCTTTTTGTCGACCAGGACTTTGAAGAATGCGCTTGGAACAGCGACGTCTTTGCCGAGGTGTTTCGGTTTGTCTGAAAATATGGGGCCGACGTAGACGATGAGATCCCCGCGTGACCAGGCCCAGGCCCGGACGGACTCTTCCAGCCGCGCCCATTGCTGGCGATTGAGGCCGCCAAGCTGGGGCGCGACGTTGACCATGGAAAAGGAATCGTAAGAAACATCGTCACGCCAGCTGGCGTCTTCGGCGCTCATCATGTGCCCGAGGTCATAGCCGCTGTCGAGGTATTCGCTCGCTTTGGCACTCGGACCCTCACTGTGAAAATTGGCCTTACGCGGCAGGCATCCCAGGGTGTGCTTGGCCGTCAACTCATAAGCAACCAGGCGCGGCGAGTGCAACACAGCGTCGTAGAGCGAAACGTAGGCCGTCTCGCAGATCTTCTCGGTCTGCGCCTCGACTTGAGGCAGCGGAATATTGGGGCACTCTTTTGTGGCCGCGGGCAACCGCGCCGGCAGAAGCAGGGCGGCGCCGAGTACCGGAATGAGGACGATCCAGTCGATGAGCCTTTTCATGTAGTCAGACCCTCAAATTCCAGAGCGGCGTCGGTCGGATAAGGATCCTTCGCTCTGTCACCCCGACGCCGCTCAGGATGACAACGCGCTGACTATAACCTCAGGTCGCGATAAGGATAGAGCAACTGCTTGGCGTCCATCGGAACTTCATGCAATTGGTCGGCAGCGCTGTTTTCGCGGTTCTCATACCAGTGGCCGGCGAGCATCTTGATGGCATTGCGAATGGATTCAGGAAAGATGCCGCCCCAGAAGGCGGTGGCCCCGGTGACCGCCGTAGCCGCGGCCTGCGCAGCGGTGGCATTACCTTCGCCATCGACGCTGGCGATCGTGGTGACCAACGTAGCGCCACCCGGCCCGGCTCCTATGACAGAGAGCGCCTGGCCAACCGCCGGGCTGGGACTGCCGACCGGAAACGTGGCGCCGCCGAGCGCGGGAGAGCCAGCCGTAATGTGTACCACGGCGGCATTGGCGTAGCCGGCGGTGTAATCGA
>Ga0187878_1003926_pt1 | contig 11808 bp, 5 predicted proteins | sample June2016WEW_17_1_FD_132979 | JGI IMG/M metagenome (GOLD analysis project Ga0187878, IMG submission 132979) | Peatland microbial communities from SPRUCE experiment site at the Marcell Experimental Forest, Minnesota, USA - June2016WEW_17_150 | ecosystem: Environmental > Terrestrial > Soil >...
ATCGTGGGCGGCTTCACGCTGCCGCTGGTGGCCAAGTTCGGACAGGGCAACAACGCCAAGGGTTGGCAGATGACCATCGGCTTGTGGGCGTTGATCTGCGTCGCCTGCTTCGTGATCACGTTCTTGTCCACTCGCGAGCGCATCCAGCCTCTGGCGCAGGAGAAGGTCTCCATCAGACAATCCTTCGGCACTCTGGGCAAGATCGGGCCCTGGATCGCCATGTTCATCGTCACCCTGGCCCACTTCACGGCGAACTCCATGCGCGACGGCACGGTCATCTACTTCTTCCAGTACTACGTGAACAAGGACCGTCTGTTCGAGTTCCTGCGGGGCGCGGGCCTGCCCTACGCCGCGGATGGCGCCAGCGCCAGTGGCTGGTGGTTCTCGCTGCTGAACGCCTTCGGTCTGGTCATCAACCCAACCAAGTCGAACGTCTCGTCGGTGGGATTCAGCCTGTGGAACATGTCGGGCCAGTTCGTGCTAGTGATCGGCGTGCTCTTTGCGACCTACCTGTCCATCAAGTTCGGCAAGAAGGCCGTCGCCCTCACCGGCTTCGCGCTGACCACGATCTTCATGGCCGGATTCATCTTCCTGCCGCCCGACAACATCTGGGCGATTTTCGTGATGGTCTGGCTGCGCTCCCTGGTCTATGCGCCGACGATCCCGCTGCTGTGGGCCATGTTTGCCGATGTGGTGGACTACGCGGAATGGAAGACCGGCCGCCGCACGACGGGCGTGATCTACGCGACCGTCCTGTTCGCTCTCAAGCTCGGCTTGAGCCTGGGCGGCTTCCTGGCTGGCTGGCTGCTTTCGGGGTATGGCTATCAGCCCAAGGTGGCCCAGACGGCGCATGCCTTGCTGGGTATGCGCCTCACCATCAGCATCTATCCAGCCATCCTGTACTGCGTCATCGTCGGGGCCCTATGCTTCTACTCGATCGGGAAGAAGCTGAACCTGCAGATCCAGGACGAGCTGGCTGAGCGTCGCAAGCGCGTCTGAGAGCAAACCGCGACTCTGACGTCGCGCGGTCAGGCGTTCTCGTTTGGGTATGTCATGCTGTGGAGCGTGGTAGGTGTTCCCATGAAAGGAGGCCGTACGGCCCCACAAACCTCCCTCCGGGAGATCCTGAAAGAGCGTTTTCTCCTCGGCGCCGCGCTCAACGACGCCCAGATCGATGGCCAAGACCCGGCGGCGCTCGAAATCGTCAGGCGCCACTTCAGCACGATCAGTCCAGAAAACGCCCTGAAGTGGGACGCCGTCCATCCGGAGCCCGATCGCTTCGAGTTCGCGGCCGCGGACCGATACGTCGCCCTCGGAGCGAAGCGCGGTCTGTTCGTAGTCGGCCACGTGCTGGTCTGGCATCAGCAGACACCCACTTGGGTCTTCGAAGGTGCGCCTGGCGCGACCCTCGACCCTAAGCTGCTTCTTTCGCGACTGCGGGCCCACGTCCGGACCGTCGTCGGCCGCTACCGCGGACGCGTGCAGGCTTGGGACGTGGTCAACGAGGCCTTCGAAGACGACGGGACTTGGCGGAAAACGCCCTGGTACGCGACGCTAGGCGAGGAGTACGTGTTAAGGGCGTTCGAGTTCGCCCACGAGGCCGACCCCGATGCGCAGCTCTACTACAACGACTACAACCTCTGGAAGACGGCCAAACGCGAAGCGGCTGTTCGGCTTGTGACGTCGCTCCGCGAGCGCGGAATCCGTATCGACGGTATCGGCGAGCAGGCCCACTGGCTGCTGGATGGTCCCGCGCTCGAAGACATCGAAACCGCGGTCGTCGACCTCGCCAAAACAGGCAGGCAGATCATGATTACGGAACTGGACGTCGATCCACTGCCTCGACCCGGGGAGTTGATCGGAGCCGACGTGTCGAAGCGAGTTGAGCTCACACCGGAGCTCGACCCGTACGCGGACGGTCTGCCCGAAGGCTTCGAGCAGCGGTTAGCGCAGCGCTACGCAGACATCTTCAGCGTATTCGTGAAGCACCGCGCTGTGAGCCGCGTCACCTTCTGGGGCGTCACTGACGCCGACACCTGGCTCAACAACTGGCCAGTCCGAGGACGCACGAATCACCCCCTGCTGTGGGATCGGCAGGGACGACCCAAGCCTGCATTCGACGCGGTGGTCGAAGCTCTCAGGCGTGCGTTGACGGCCGGGGCCTAGGCGCGATCCGCCCATAGGCGTTAAAATAGGCTGGTTTTCGCTTTCAAGACACTAGCCGTCACAGTTCGGTAAACCCTTGCCGGCTTCTCGTTACCTATCCGGGGCAGACTTCCCAGAGCGCCGTTTCGGACCGGCGGGAAGTCAAATGTCCGACACGGCGACTATGCGGTCATGTGGACGTGTGCGGCCACACGGCCCCAGTCGGACACATGGTGGTGATCTATTGCACGACGACACGGGCATAATGGTACATTTTGTAAGAATCCTCATGCACAGGAGTTGACAATCTCCATGTCTCATTTCAGCGCTCGTCTAGTGAGCAGTTCTCTCGGACTTCTGGTCGGCCTCGCGCTCGCACTCCCCGTTCATGCCCAGGAGGAGGCAACTGCTCAGGCTGGGTATATGAATCCGGCGTTGCCGCTGGAACAGCGCATTAACGACCTCATCGGCCGCATGACGCTGGAAGAGAAGGTCTCGCAGATGCGGGACCATGCAGCCCCCATCCCGCGGCTTGGCGTTCCGAAGTACGACTGGTGGAACGAGGGCCTGCATGGTGTCGCTTTTGCCGGCTTCGCGACCAATTTTCCTCAGGTGATTGGGATGGCTGCCACTTGGGACACCGACCTTGTCCACATGATGGGCGAGACGGTCTCGACAGAAGCGCGCGCCAAGTACAACGAAGCCATGCGCAATGACCATCACGAAATGTTCTTCGGGCTTACGTTTTGGGCGCCCAACATCAACATCTTTCGTGACCCCCGTTGGGGGCGGGGCCAGGAGACCTATGGTGAAGACCCTTTCTTAACGAGCCGCATGGGAGTGGCCTTCGTCACCGGCATGCAGGGAAACGATCCGCGATATTTCCGGGTGGTCTCAACTCCAAAGCACTACGCGGTGCACAGCGGCCCCGAGTCGCTGCGGCACCGCTTCAACGTGGATGTCTCGCCGCGCGATCTTGAGGACACTTACTTGCCCGCCTTTCGCGCTACCGTGACGGAGGCGCACGCCCAGTCTGTGATGTGCGCCTATAACTCGATTGATGGAGTACCTGCCTGCGCCAGTGCGATGCTTCTTCGCGAGCATCTGCGCGAGGCATGGAAGTTTGACGGCTACGTCGTGAGCGACTGTGGTGCCGTCTTTGACGTAAACACAGGACACCACTACGCTCCAGACGTGGCCCACGCGGCGGCCGCTGCCGTTAAAGCTGGCACCGATCTCGAATGCGGTTTCGGGCCGGGGCAGGCGTTCCCGGCGCTCGTTGACGCAGTTCATCAGGGCTTGATCAAAGAATCCGAGCTTGACACCGCATTGCGCCGACTCTTCCGGGCGCGATTCAAGCTCGGAATGTTCGACCCGCTGTCCAGTTTTCCCTATGGGCGTATTGCCGGGAGTGAGGTCAACTCGCCGGAGCATCGCCAACTCTCGCTGCGCGCGGCACGGGAATCCATTGTGCTGCTGAAGAACCAGGATCACATGCTTCCTCTAAAGGGCGGGATCACTCGCATCGCCGTGGTCGGTCCCACCGCTGAGCTCATACAGTCCCTGCAAGGCAACTACAACGGACCGCCACCTTCGCCGGTCTGCCCACTCGAGGGAATTGAAAAGCGGTTTTCCTCTGCCAAAGTGGATTATGCGCAGGGGTCGACGCTGGTTGAGGGTTTCGCGATGCCCATCGAGCATACCGCGCTTCATCCTGCCAGCGGTTCGGGCTATGGACTTACCGGCGAGTACTTCAGCTCGCCTGATTTGGGTGGCACGCCTGTCCTAACGCGGACCGACCGTGACATCAATTTCAATTGGGACAAGGTTGTTCCCGTAAACGGCCTGCAGCGCAACAATTTCTCGGTGCGCTGGAGCGGCAGCTTTACTCCGCCGGCGCCCGGCGAGTACAAACTGGGTGTGCGCGTGAACTACTGCTATGCCTGCGAGAACGCAGAAGGCTTCCGGCTTTACCTGGACGAGAAACTGCTGGTTGAAAGTCGCGGTGGGACTACTGGCGAGCGAGATGCCGTTATCGAAGCGCCTGTGACGTTCAGCGATGCGCAACCACACCCGATCCGTCTGGAGTACTTGCACAGAACGGGCAGTGCCGGTATAGACCTTACCTGGCAGGCTCCGGCGGCTGTGCTGCGCAACGAGGCAGTCGAGGCAGCAAAGCAGTCGGAGGTGACGATCGCGTTCGTCGGGCTTTCACCCTCCCTAGAGGGCGAGGAGATGCCCGTGAAGCTGGCGGGATTTAGCGGCGGCGATCGCACTTCGATCGATCTGCCCGCGGTCCAGGAAGATCTGTTGAAAGCGCTCGCCGCTGCCGGAAAGCCGTTGGTTGTCGTGCTGCAGAACGGCAGTGCGCTGGCCGTCAACTGGGCGCAGCAGAATGCCAATGCGATTCTCGAAGCTTGGTATCCCGGAGAGGAGGGTGGTACGGCAATTGCCGAGACGCTGGCCGGCGACAACAATCCTGCCGGGCGGCTTCCGCTGACTTTTTATTCGTCGCTGAGCCAAATCCCACCATTTGAAGATTACTCGATGCGTGGCCGGACCTATCGTTATTTCGCGGGCAAGCCGCTCTATGGATTCGGCTTCGGACTCAGCTACACGAGCTTTGCGTACAACAACCTGAAAATTGCGCCATTGAGGGGGAAACCCGGTGAATCGGTCACGGTAGAAGGTGACGTGAAGAACACGGGTGCAATGGTGGGAGATGAAGTGGTTGAACTCTACCTCACGCAGCCTAAAGCCTTTGGGACTCCTCTGCGTGTGCTTGCGGGATTCAAGCGCGTGCATTTGGGTCCGGGCGAGTCCGCTCACGTCAGCCTTACAATTGACCCGCGCTCTCTGGGCCAAGTTGATGAGAAGGGCAATCGCGTGATCGTGCCGGGTGAATACACCGTCTCACTGGGTGGTGCACAGCCTCAGGAGGCAACCTCGGTTCAGATCGGTAAATTCAACGTAACTGGCAAAGCCGAGCTGCCGAAATAGGTGGAGCCGATTTAGGCAACTCCTGCGAGTTGTGGGGTAGGAGAGCGCGTGTCGTCATTCGCACGCATCGGAACTCTCTGCTGGAGGACCGACAAAGCACTGATGTGCCTGGATTGTGCGCTCTCTTCAGCTCGACCGTCTGAGCTCGAGTCAGAAGCCCCACCGAACCAGAAGGCTACCAGCGCCCCAATTGGTAGGGACCGCCAAACGTCTTGGTGTCCAGGAATTGGTCTGGTCAAGTTCGTCTTGTCGGGTATCGCCCTCGGCAGAAGCCTGGGGCCATGAGAGCGGGAGAGCCGCTAATCTTAACGCCGATGCCCGATCCGCCGGATAGACCGAGCCGTCTAGCCCTTGGCGGGGACGGCGCCGATGCCCGGTCGGGCGCCCCCGCGACTCAGCGATAGAGTCGTTATAGACCGCGCGGGCAGCCTCAATGGGCCGTGTCCCGCGTAGCCAGGAACACGAACGCATTCCACCGTCTGACTGGACCGGTACGCCTCGCCTTTCCGGGCGGCGCGACCCGAGGCGGTCATGGACGCGGAGCGGGAGGAGTGGCGGCGCAACGCGCCTGACGCGCGGCAGGCACCCAACTACTCAGTGAGTTGCACGACGGCGGTCGGCGCGGATTTCGTCAGGCGGACTTCCTGCACGATCTCGCGGCGGCCCGGGGCGCGGACGCCCAGCGCGTAGCTGCCGTAGAAGCCGCGAAAGGCGAGCCAGCCGTCAGCGCCGGTCACGCCGTTTCCCCGCGTCGACCATTCGTCGCGCAGAAGACGGCTGATCCGGCTGCCGGCAGGAGTCAACGTTCCATCCGCGTTCATGAGCGCCGCATCGGGCCCCATCCAGTGCGTCTTTGCGCCAAAGCCCCACAGCAGGATCGCCTGAACCGCCTGGTGGCTGAACCCGAGCCGGAAGAGCATCTCCAGGAGGTCCGCGCGCCGGGTGGCGTCCGGGAACTTCGCGCTGACCTCGGTGAGATGGATCGGCAGCCCGGTCTCAGCATGGAGCCGGTCGAGCGTCGCGATAAACGCCTCCGGCGTGATCGGAGTACTGAGCAGCCACTCAGGCCGTTCCCCAGGCGCGAGCACCGTACGACCATCGACAGCAAGGCGATCGAGGTCATGCGACTGGACACCGATTCCGCCAACTTGGGCGCCACGCGCCCGGAGATCGCGAATCAACTCCAGGTACCGTTCGGTCTTTTCCCGCTCGCCGAGGATCCCGTACTCGTTCACGAAAAGCGGCGTCTTGGGATCGAGCCGCGCCGCCTCTCTGAACATCCACGCGGTCGCGTCCGGCCCGATCCGCTGGCGATAGAACCCTCCGTCGAGCACCTCGTTGTTCACGTCCCACGACACCAGCCGGCCGGCGTAGCGGTTCACTGTGGCCGTGAGGCGGCGCTCCATGGCGGCACGCAGGTCGCTCTGGTCGAGTGCCGAGAGCCAGGACTGGACAAACTCCTCCTTCTCCCAGAACAGGCAGTGGCCACGCATCGCCAGGCCGTTCTGGTCGGCAAAGGCGAGCAACGCGTCGGCGGGCGCGTAGTCCTCGCGGCCGCGCTCGACCTCGGTGGCGTACCACTTCATCTCGTTCTCGCAGACCAGGGCGCTGAAATGGTCGAGGATGAACTGCCGGTAGTGTCGGCCGTCGTCGCCGGTATCGGCAAAGGGAGCGTGCGCGACGGCCGTGCCGAACAGGAAACCGTGGAGCTTGAGCCGGTACTCGACGCGGGCATCTTTCAATGGCTCCCCGTCGTGGCCGCGGACTTCGACCACCAGGTCGCCTTTGCGGAGACGCTCGATCCGGCTGTCGGCCTCGCTGCGCCAGTCGGCGCCGCCATTGGGCACGAACGGTGACGAGAGGGGAGGGGATAGTTGCATGGTCAGGACCTTAGGCTGTGAAAATGCTACCTTCTTACGCCGCACGCTGTCAACCGACGACCGCCTCGACACCGCCCCGACGCCACGCCCCGCGCGGTCGCAGACCGCCAAGCCGGGATTGACACGCTTGGGGAAGCTGCGGCATATTTAATATGACCACCGAACAATATCGAGGGCTCGGCTTTCGGGTCTGCGATCTTGGCGATCGGAACCGTCGAGCTGCAGCAGCGAGGAACGGAACGTTCTTGAACGAAAGACGCGCCCTCGACCCAGCGAAGCGCCCGGTACCAGCGCGCGGACGCGTCTCATACTTTTTTGAAAGGCAGACTTGGAATGGCCCCCAAACGGGATCTTGAAATCGTTGCCGCAGGGCACACATGCCTGGACCTCATCCCCGCCTTCACGATCGACGGCAAGGTCGACAAGATGACCGACGTGCTCGTGCCCGGGAAGATGATCAACATGGGCGAGTGCGTCGTCGTCGGAGGCGGGCCGGTCACAAACGCGGGGGTGTCCATAAGGCGACTCGGCGTCAAGACCGAGCTCATCGGCAAAATCGGCGACGACGACTTCGGCAAGCAGATACTGCGCTGGTACGAGGAGCACGAAGGTCATTTTCAGGGGATCAAGACGGTCAAGGGCGAGTCTACCTCGTACACCATCGCCATCTGCATCCCCGGGATCGATCGCTTCTATCTCCACCATTGCGGCGCGAACGACACCTTCGGCTACGACGACGTGGACTTCGACGTCGTTGGCCGCGCCAAACTGATGCTCTTCGGTTACCCACCCTGGATGGCCAAGCTTTACGAGAACACCGGGCGCGAGCTGACGAAGATCCTCAAGAAGGCCAAGGAGCTCGGCACCACGACGGCCCTGGACCTCTCGTGGCCGCCCGTCGATGTCGACTGGCGCGCGATCCTCGAGGACTGGGTCCCGCTGTCGGACATCATGGCGCCCAGCGCGGAGGAGATCTTCTACTTCCTCCACAAGGACGAGTTCCTCGAGAAGAGAGCCAAGCTCGGCCCCAAGGAGAGCCCGTTGGATCACATCACCGTGAAGGAGATCGCTACCCTGGGAGGCGACCTCTTGAGAATGGGCGCGGCGATCGCCATGGTCAAGTGCGGCCACAGGGGTCTTTACGTCCGCACCGCCGGCAAGGGACGCCTGCAGAAGATGGGCGCGGCCGGCTGTTCCGACCTCGACAACTGGGCCGAGCGCGAGCTCTGGTTCCCGGTCTACCAGGAGGAGCGCTTCGTGGGCGCGCTCGGTTCCGGCGATTCGGCGATCGCTGGATTCCTCTCGGCGTTCGTTTGGAACCACAGTATCGAATCCTGCCTGAGGTACGCCAACGCTGCCGGCAGCATGAACGTCACTGTTCCGGATGGTCTTACCTGGAACAAGGGATTTGACGACCTGACCAGACGCATCCAGGCAGGGTGGAAGACGAAAGACCTCCGAATTGACGAGCCCGGCTGGAGGAAGGAACGCGAGTTCTGGGTGGGACCAGAGAACCGCGGCAAGTGGGAATCGTAGGCGAGACAAGGAACAGGAGACTGAACATGGTCAAGAAGGGCAATCCGAAGCGAGATGCTCGAGATGCTTTCATCGCCAAGAAACTGGCGAAGATGAGTTTGGCGGAGAAGATCGGCCAGCTCCTGACGTTCACCCGGCGCGGCGCGATGCTCACCCCGAGCGGGATCGAACAGATCACGAAGCTGCACTGCGGCGGCCTCTGTCTCGAGCCATACGCGGTCGAGACCTGCAAGAACCTCTACTGGGGCAACTCGCAGATCGACCAGAACTTCAAGAAGCCCGCAGACTACTTCACGATTGCGAAGACCTACTTTGCCGGCAAGTCTTTCGGCATCAGCATCACTCCGGAGGACTACACCAAGGACCTGAACCGGCTGCAGAAGATCGCCCTCGCCCGGCCCTCGGGCATTCCTCTGCACATGACCATCGATTTCGAGGGCGATTTCAAGAACGATTACATGGCCGGCGGCATCCGCCAGTTCCCGCCTCCGATGGGCATGGCGGCCATCGGCGACGTGAAGCTCACGTACCAGATCGGTCTCACGATCGCGAAGCAGCTCGCCAATATCGGCGTCACACAGATGTACTCGCCGGTCTGTGACGTCAACATCAATCCGAAGAACCCGGAGATCGGAGTCCGGTCCTTCAGCGACGATCCTGAGACTTGCGCTAAGCACGCCGTGGCGCTGCTCAAGGGCTTTCAGGATGGCGGGATCGCGGCCACAGCGAAGCACTTCCCCGGACGCGGCGACTCCGGGACGGACGCCCACGACGTGCTCGAGGTCATCCGGGCCGACAAGAGGAGGATGCACGAGGTTGAGCTGGTGCCCTTCAAAGCCGCTATCGCCGCGGGCGTGAAGGCCATCATGACCGGGCACTCGGTCTACCCGGCGTTCGACGACAAGTTTCCCACGACCCTCTCGGAGAAGATCCTGACGGGGCTTCTCAGAGAGGAGCTCGGCTTCGACGGCGTCATCGTCTCGGACGCCATCGGCATGGCCGCCATCCTCAAGCGGTGGCCGCTGCCGCGTGCTTGCGCGCTGGCGATCAAGGCGGGCTGTGACACGATCCTCCTCAAGGCCGATGACGAGTCGCGCTCGCAGTGCTTCTTCGGCATCCAGATGGCCGTCGAGTCCGGCGAGCTCTCCGAGAAGCGCATCGACCAAGCCGTGACGCGTCTCTTGCGCATGAAGTACGACCAGGGCCTGTTCCAGACGGCCGGCAAGAGGGACCCCAAGAAGGCCCAGGCCTACGCGATGAGCAAGCCGGTCATCGACTTCTCCTGGGACGTCGCCAAAAAGGCTTTGATCACCATGCGCGACCACAAGACGCTGCCGCTCAAGGCCGACAAGACGATGCTGGTGATTGAGCAGCGCATCCCGTACGAGTTCTGCGGCAAGGACCCGTACATGCACCAGCACATGTTCGCCGAGGCGATGGTCAACTACTCCACGAACCTGATCCTGGTGGACACGGACTTCGCTGCGACCGAGGACGAGTTCGCGGAGTGCATGGAGCTGGCCAAGCCGGTGGACACGGTCGTCATGACGAACTACTACGCTCGCATCGTCAAGACCGGCAATAACCGCCTGCTGATCAAGAAGCTCAAGGAGGCGGGCAAGAAGATCGTCGTCGTGACGAACTACCCGTACGTCGAGGGCACCACCAACGAGGCGGACGCCGTGGTCTGCAACTTCAGCGGTACGCCCGACTCGATCAGGGCGGCGGTGGACGTGCTGTGGGGCAAGCTCAAGCCTTCAGCAAGAACGAAGCTGCCGATCAAGTTGGGCGTGCAGCAGGAGTCCGCTGTGAAGAAGCCCGCGCGGGCGAAGAGCACCTTGGACCTGTCATACTGCTAGCGCGGCCTCGAGCTGAGGAAAAGCACATGTCGAAAGCGAATGGCGTGACGACGACCGACATCTACACCATCACAGGCCCAGAGATCCGGAGGCGCTACGTCGACAACAAGATGTCGGTGCACTTTCAGGGGATGTCCAAGACCCTTCCATTCCCCCACACGATCGCGCTCATGGGCGCTCCGACTTGCTCAGTCGGCATCTCGCCCGAGGGTCTCTACAACCGCCTGAACGACGCCGGCAGACTCATCCTACTGAATCACAACGGCGTTCAGCTTGGTTCCGCGCCGTTCGTGCGCGTCGCTGGCAAGACTTTCATGCTTACAACCAGGGCCCCGCAATCGGTCGAAGGGCCGGATGACGTGCCAGCCCTCAGGAACTACTACCATCCTCCGGTTACCGAGAAGCAGACGAGTCTGTCTCTTGCCACGCCCCTGGCGGAGCTGGCCTACAAGCTCGGCAAGATCAACGTCGTCCGCCGCATGATCTCGCCGTTCTTGTCAGGGACCGATCACGCGCTGATGCCGATCAGCGTCGAGGAATTCGAGGTCACGAACACATCTAACCAAGAGCAGCAGGTCATCCTCGTGATCCCACGGCCGTCGCTGGTCAACCTGCAAGAAAAGGAACTGAAGCCGACGGACCAGGATACGGTCTACGCTTGTTCGACGCCGGTGAAGGGCCAGTTGCACAAAACGTTTGCCTCGTCGGGCATGAAGGGCGTCGTCATGGCCAGCCAGGAATGCGCGGACCGAATGGTCCTAGCAGTGCCGGAGACGGAGGGCGTCAGCGTCGACGCGCATCCTTCTTTCTGCCTCAACCGTCTCAAGCAAGATTTGCTGCTGAACGACGACGGCACCTTCTACGAGAAGCGCGCCGTCATTCCGAAACAGGACTACGGGGCCGCGATCAGCCTCACGTTCACGCTCAAGCCGAAGGCCAGCCGGAAGCTGCCGGTCGCCATCGCTCTGGATTTCCCTCAGCAGAGCTACATCGACGGAAAGACCTTCGAACGCAAGTACGTCAAGCGCTTCAAGGACAAGGAGACCCGGGCGGTGGACCTGGCCAAGATCGCCCTGGACAACTACCCTGCCTGGCTCGACCGCACCACGACGATCCACAACAGGATCTTCGGCCACATCAGCAAGAGCCCTTCGTACAAGAAGGACAAGGCGGGCGCCCTGAGACTCACCCGCCTGATCCTCAACGAGTTCAGCTTTCCCCTGTCGAACGCCTGCATCTGGGTGGAAAAGGACGGCAAGGACGTCGCGCGATTCCTGGAGTGCTTCGACTACGCCTACATCGACCCTTCGGACGTCGACTGGTACTCGATGGTGCTGCTCATGCTGTTCCCGGACGTCGAGCAGGAGCTGTGCCAGCGTTTCATCGAC
>Ga0187878_1003928_pt1 | contig 11803 bp, 18 predicted proteins | sample June2016WEW_17_1_FD_132979 | JGI IMG/M metagenome (GOLD analysis project Ga0187878, IMG submission 132979) | Peatland microbial communities from SPRUCE experiment site at the Marcell Experimental Forest, Minnesota, USA - June2016WEW_17_150 | ecosystem: Environmental > Terrestrial > Soil >...
TCCGCAAAAGTCCCGAGGGTACGAAATTTTGGCGGCAGCACTGCCACATGCTTCAGGACGCCGGGCGCCTTGAGCCGGAATACCGCGCGACGTTTGGCCGGCTCTGTTTGGTGCATGCCAGGATTCGGGAGTACTCCGATCAGATCGAAAAAGATGGCGCAATTATCGAAGGTGCGCGCGGCGGCAAACAAAAGCATCCGCTTCTGACACCATTGCGACAAGCAGAATCGATCTTTACCGAATTGTCCGGGCGCTTCGGACTCGATCCGAAATCGGCACAGAGGCTGCCGAGCCCGGTGAAAGTAGCGTGTGATCGGCGAGAGCGATTGCTCGCCAATGATAACGAGTGGAACAAACTCGCCCAATACATCAACCGAGGAAGGCCATGAACGAAACCACAGAGAAACCGAACAAGGCAAGATTGCTCACAATGCCGGCGACCTCGAGCGCGACGGCGCCGAAACCGCCGGCCTGGCTGAGAGGCGAAGCGAAAAGATACTGGCGGCAGCATGAGGACGAACTGGCGCGCCGCGGCCTGTTGGACGATTTCACCGTGATGTTCTTTGCGATCGTTTGTAGTTGCTGGGCGTCGTGGTTCGCAATTTCGCGGCAGATCCAAAAAGACGGCATAACCGTGCCGGGCCCGGGCGGCCGTCCTGTCGTGCACCCGTTACTGGCCGCACAAGCCCGCGAGCTGAAGCTATTCCGCATGCTGGCGAAAGACATGGGATTGATGCCGAAAAGTCGGCGAACGGGCACATCATGACGCTCAAAAACTTTGCGTACCATGCGCGGCTGAAACTAGATCGAGCCGGGCTATCGGACCACGATATTTTTTTGTATCCGGCATTCTCGCCACTTGGCTTTTTCCAGCCAAGCGGGCGAGCAATTGCAATGTCCTTGCCTCACGTTTTGATCGACAGTTGGGGCGCTGTAATAAAAACCTTCGACCATGAGATAGCCCATGCTCGGACAGCCGACGAGAAGGAAACCCACGGCGAGAAGTGGGCGCACGAAGCGCGGTGTAACGGGGCATGGGAACGGCGCGATGAAAATACAGCCATATCGGACGAATTCCACGAATGCAGAGCTGCATACGAGGCGGACTCGGGGCGCTACGCCATCGGAGAAATGGTATCCAAGACGATTGCAGTAGTCATGCACGAAGAGGGCCTTCAACGAAGCAAGGAACCACGTAGACCGGGCCGCTTAAGGCTCGATTTCATCATCAACCGGAAAGGGGAAATCAATGTTTGAATTTCTAAAACCGAAACTTACCACTCATATCAAGCGATCTGCAGAAGCGATCGAAACCTATGAAAACCGCAAGGAAACCGCGGCCAAGATTTTTGAAGAGACCGAGGCCTCCCAGCCAGCAATCGAGCAGGCCTTTTTGGCATACTTCGCTTGCCAGCAAACCCACGGATCGCCGAAACGCCTTCGGGAGCTGGAGGCGCTGGTGAAGCAGAAAACTCAGGAACGAGATACGCCGCGCGCGGCAGCCAAGCGCTTGCTTGACCAGGCCGCCAACGACGCCCGTGCCACGACCGGGCCGGCGATCACATGGGCCGGCACCTGGATCCGCGGGACGATGCAGGCCGCGCCGACGAACGAAGGATTTACTGAATATTGCCTGAAAGCGATTCAGGAAATCGAAAACATGCAGCTGCGGCCACTGGCCGACGTGCTGAAAACGATTGAAAAGCATGCCGCAGTGATTCAGGCCTGGGATTTTGGAGAAAAGTTGCTGGCGACGCTGCCGGCACTGAGCGTCCAAAGTCTTGCCTTATAGGAGATATGAAAATGGCCGAGAAATGCGGTGCAGGATGCACGCCAAGGCCCTGCTATTACAAGGGCCGGCAATTGGTGGCGAGCTTGCAGGGGGACGGATTTTATGGGACGGAACTACATTTTCCGTGCGGCGGAGCCGACTGCGAGGCGTCGAAACTAGTTAAAAATCTCCCGCCGGAGCCCAAGCCGTTGCCCAAGCCGCAACGCCTTACCGGCGACGAAGAACTTGACAGGCTTGAAGCGGAAACAAGGGAGATACTCCGCAAGAGCGGCCTGAATTATTGAATTGTCTGACCCGAGCCGGCCGGGCGCCTACGGCGATATGCTGGCCTTCCAAATCCGCGAGCCGGCGCGGGAATACCGGCGGGGCGCTGTTCCGACGCCAAATCGGGGCCGGGAGCATGAGCCCGAAAATCACGCGACGCGAGGGCCGGGCAGGTAATGATTCAGCGCGCTGCCGGCCCTTCGCTGATTCCCCTGATTCAATCCTGCGACGGTTGCCACAACGGGCAGCCAGGCGCGCGACCGTGGCGGCGCGGAAAGGCCGCAAAACCGGCATGGTATCGGCAAGGCCTGGGCAAGATAACGCGCCTGGGGCCGTTATACGCGGCTTTTTCTGAGGGAGTGAGCCTTGAACTCAAAAGCGAAGGGCAGCTGCCAGAAACATCGGACAACAAATCAATTGAGCTTTTGAGTTTTTTTTGCGCTCGATTCGGGCGATATTCGTCTCATGCAAAGCATAAATTCGCTGACCCTAGAAACGAAAGGGGAATGGAGCATGCGACGAGAACAGTCGGAAGAGTTCATCAGGAAGAGTGCGGAAGTAACCGATTCCATGGTGGTCGATGCCAAAACGTTTTTCCTCAGGAAGGCGCAAGGCACCTCAACAATGGCCGCTAAACTCGACACGAAGGAATTAATAAACGAATTCCTTGTAGAGATCGGCGTTCAGCTTCCAAAGACGCTTCATGTTGGATTGCAGGATGAGGCTCAAGAATCTGACTTGAAAAAAATAGCGGATTCACTGGCATGGGATCAGGCCGCATCCGAAGCAATTTGGAGATTGGTAAACATATCGCTGTTCATCCCGTGCCAGGAACCAATCCAAAGAAGAGTATCTGTGACACGTGAAAGCGATCACGGGAGCGACGGCATGAGTTTTGATGATCTTATGATGCCCATACCGGGGAAAGTCATGGTAGCACCCACACACCGATGGGGCGCAAAAGGAATACTCATGGATGGAGACCTATACCTTCGGGAACTCAATATTTCAAATCTCCATCCAGACGTCGAACTTGCTCTTCGGGAGTCAGTGGCCTGCTTCAGAGCTGAATTCTTCACGGCCGCTTTGGCGATGCTTGGCAAGGCATCAGAAGGAGGATGGCTCGAACTCGGAGCGTCTATAGTGGCGGCCGCGCCTTCAGATCAGCGCGGAAAGATCTCAAATCATATCAAGAGACTGGAAGATCCTTCGCTCGGCATAGCGAAGAAGATTTTGGATGTCGTTGAGATTTTCCGAAGCTCACCCGCGTTGAATGCGCTTTCCGAAAAAATCGGTCTCGGCTGGAAACATCTCCAACAAGTTGCTGTGTGGTCCGATGTGGTTCGCGACTCGAGAAACACCATTCACTTTGGTGTAGCACCGGCACTGGCCAATACATATGAGAAGGTCGGCGTGCTTTTAATCGCTGCGGTGCCTCACCTCCGTGTACTCTATAAACTCAAAGAAAAAGCCGACGAAATAGCTTTACATGGTAAATAAATAATGCCATATTTACGCAATGCGAAACTTCAACGTGAAGATTACCGAGGAACTTCACAAGCGATTCAAGATTGCTTGCGTTCGCGAAGGCAAAGAAATGAGCGAAGTGGTACGCAAGTGCATCGAGGATTTTGTGGAGCGAGCCGAGAAGAAACTGAAGAAATAACCCGCAGAGCGCGCCGGCCAGGTGGACGAACACCCGACCAGCGCTAACCCTGCATTCCTGATGAGAGGAAAGCATGGCTGATCGCATTATATCCAAAGTCACACTAACACCCTCATTCGAATTGAGCACAGAACACGCGGCCAGCAGCTACGGCCAGCCGGTACTCGTCAACCGCGCATCCGGCGAGGCCTTCGGGCCGGCCGATATCGTCAAACCTTATCCGTCCTGGGAATTCACGCCGGCGAGCAAGGCTGTTGATCGCATGGCAAGGACAAAGAAATTCACCTATGACGAGCAGAAATTCTTGGACTCGTTTATCAACTTCAGCAAGTGAACGCATGCAACCGGGGCCGGGCCGACCTGGCCCCTGGAGGGCGACGTGGCGAGAAGGGGCGATGGGATTTATCTGAGGCGCAACACATGGCGCCTAGAGTTTATACACAACGGCGAGCGGCACATTGTAACCCTTGGGCGAAAGATCACCCGCACGGCGGCCGCGGAGATAGCGCAAGTGAAGCGCGCGGCCATTCTCAAGGGCGAGCTGGGAATCGGCGGCAAGAAACGGCGGGATATTCCGTTCGACACGGCGGCGACTGAATTCTTGACCTGGGCCGCGGCAAACAAGCGGCCAAAGACGGCCGGCTGCTACAAGAGCATCCTGAAACCGCTGAAGGAGTTTTTCGGCGGCATGACGCTGAGCCAGATTTCCCCTTTTCTCGTCGAAAAGTACAAGCAGAAGCGGCTCGCCGACGGGAAAAAGGTTGCCGTCAACCGCGAGTTATCCCGCTTGCGAACCCTGTTCAATCTTTGCATTACATGGAAGAAATTCGAGGGCGAGAATCCGGCGCGCAGATTCAAGGCGGCACCCGAGAGCCGGGGCCGGATCCGGTATCTATCGGAAGGCGAAGAAACCGCCCTGCTCGGGGCTGCCAGCGAGCCCTTGAGGACCGTGATTCAAGTCGGGATACATGCGGGCTTGCGGGTGCAATCGGAGGCTCTGAGCCTTACCTGGCCTAATGTGGACCTGAAAGGCCGCGCCTTGACCGTTGAGGACCGTTTCTCGAAAACCGGCGAAACCCGGACCGTTCCGCTTAACTCCGTTCTGCTGGAGGCCCTGGGCCGGCTCAAGGCGGGCAGCGAGGGCGCGCATGTATTTCTGACCCGCAAGGGCGAGCCGCTGAAGTCGATCAGAACCGCCTTTGATACCGCCTGCGAGCATGCTAAGCTAACGGGCGTTACGCCGCATGTGCTGAGGCATACTTTCGCGAGCCGGCTGGTAATGCGGGGCGCGGATCTGAGGACGGTGATGGAGCTTGGAGGCTGGAAGAGCTTGGCAATGGTTCAAAGGTATTCGCATCTGAGCCAGCAACACAAGTTAGAGGCCGTGGAACTGCTCGCAAATAATTCCACACCCAAATCCACACCTGCCACCTTAGCACCCGCTCAGGAGGTAGAGCGTAAACTTAGCGCTGTCAAATAGATGGGCCGTTAGCTCAGGAGGTAGAGCATCTGCCTTTTAAGCAGAGGGTCGCTGGTTCGAGTCCAGCACGGCTCACCAATCTTTTCAATAGCTTAGACGGGTCCAAGCGGCCCGCCTTTTTTCATGCCCACACAAATGTCCACATAAGAGCGGTTTTGTCGCTGCACTTGTAGCGTCCAACATGCCCGTCAAGCTAGAGACGAATCCGGAAAGCCTCTTTTTCGCGATTTCACGGCCCAGAAGTCCTTTGTTTTCAATGTCGTCATTCGCAAGAAACGGCCTTTCCGGGTGAGTCTCTAGAGACTCATCCGGAAAGCCTCTTTTTCGCGATTTCACAGCCTAGAAGTCCTTTGTTTTCAATGTCGTCATTCGCAAGAAACGGCCTTTCCGGATGAGTCCTCTAGGGGGAGTGCAAGGTTCTCGCCGAATGGTACGATTTCGAACTGGATAAAGTTCTGAAAACCGCGAGCGGCCAGCGGGAACCCCACTGGACCGAGAGCATGGCTGCATGGCGGCGCTCTCGAAAAACCAGAGAAGGTTCGAGGTCAAGGAATGGACGGATGTCTCCTGGTACGCAAGCGAGCCGGGAGCATGCTCTGCTTCCCCCGCCATATCTGCGCCGATTCCGCACGTGCCGCGGGTCAGATCTTAAACACAAAAAAAGGTCCAGAGATTTGGCGCTAAGGCCCATTCGAGAGGCGCATAATTTGCAGTTTTCGAACGTTTTCAATATATAGCGTCGTCAGTCCCGTTGCCCGGCTGCGGTTTCTTCATGAAGAGGTCTGCCGCCCAGTAATCCGCAACTATCTGCCCCGCCCGTTCCGAATTGCCTCATCTCCTCGAACGGGACTTCGGGGGAGTATGGGCTGTAGTTTCCGGTCACTCCGTATTATATTCCTTATGAAGCGCTGTTACCCTACTAGCTTTTATGCGCTGGTCTGTCCCCGGGGATAAGGCAACGCTGCGGCGAACGAGATCGAACCGGGCTGAAGACACAAATGCTTCGAGTTTTGCAGCCAGCTCGAGTGATTCAAAAATCATGTGAGAGGTCCTGTCGCGCCAGCGGCGCTTGAGGCGATACAGCAGCCTGCCGTCGGGCAGAACGACACGCGCTCAGTGGCTAGCGGCGGGCGACCGGCATAGCGGGCGAGATGCTCCAGCCGCATTCGGTCATGAGCGGGGATGCAGACGTCGGCATGAACGCTGTAGCCGGCAACCGAGGCACAGCGTGGGCCGGATGCCAGGGCGCGGTTTTCCAAATCGATTGTGTCGCCGACCTTCATCACACGCCTGCCGGCTCGCGGGCCGGTGGCTACACGCCCCGAAATCGATGCTGACGTTGCCAGCCGCTACCATCGGCATCATACTGTTGGGAGATGCAGCCACAGGCGTGATGCTCTGCTCGTTGAGTAGTACGTATGGGGGCGAGACTGATTATGCGACGGTTTCTCGGATGCGTAATCATGGCGTGGCTCGTTGACCTTGCCTTCACACCATTGCCGATATTGATCAAGACAGACACCGGTATAGAACCAGTGGCTCACGCTGAAGTACGTCCCACGGTTTCTTTCTCGCCGGACCCCGTCAAGACTGGATATACGACGGACGGTTCCGCGGACATCAAGCTGATCGTAACCGCAACTGTTGATCCAAAGGACAAGACTGATCACGTCGAGATCAAGACAAGTGGGCATAAGCGTGTGTCGGTTGCAAATATCCAAAGGAACCAGTCGAAAGGAACGTTGGCCTTCGAGGTGCGGGGCAAAAGTCCGACGGACAAAAACAAACCGGACGGAGACACCATGATCGAGGCTTGGATCGAGGGAAAGCTCGCGGGCGGCACCCCAGCGGTCGTCGTAATACCGGCGGCCATCGGCACGCCGCACCCCCAGGCATACGGGGTAGTGCAACCTAAGAACCTGGTGACAGATACAACCACCAGTCCACCTGCGAATCGTCTGCCGGCTGGAATGGTGGCGCTAGGAACTTATTACCAGCACTGGTTGACCATCCCCGTTGTCGATCAGTTCGGCAACGCGCTCGACTCAAGCTATGATGGTGTTCCAGTCACCGAAAACCATATCCCGATCAACCAGAAAATGAGCCGGGGCGCCTACAAGGATCCAGTGGGCCGAGTACGCAACATGGTCCCTGCTCGGGCGAGGGATCCCGTAGCGCTTGCTTGGCCGATTCAGCCGCCATTTCCACTCGCACTGCCCAACGGCCAGGTCACAGCAAACGTCTCAGTTGAAGTTGGTGGTCACTCGCTGAATCCGGCAGTTGTGAATCGAACGTTAAAATGGTCGACGGCTGCCAACGGAGATGTGACGGTTCAGATCATCTGGCCATGATAAAGTGGGACAGTCATCAGTGTTCCTGTCCCCTCGCTAGTCTCCGTCGCGAAACCCCATTCCATGCAAGCGATGATTCGTTGAAGTCTCCAAATTCGCCCGGCTGCGCACTCAGCCATAGTGCTTAAGGCAAACGACTGCAAAGGAGCTACGCGCGTATTACGTGTCAGCTCCATTCACGCGTTAGGCTGCCACCTTCAAATGCTGTATCGCGGCTTCCCAGACTCAATGAACTCCGCCTGAGCGTCCGCGGCCCAGCATGAGATCTCTCGCCAGAAGCAATAACGAAGGCTGGTTTGCGCCTGAACTGCAGGTTTTGACGGATCGTCGAAATAAGCTGCCTTTGCGGCCCAGCGAGCCCGCCTGAGGATCGTTCTTCAGCTTCCGATATCAGGACTTCGGGACAGTGTCGGGGATTTCACTTCTACGGGCAGCGCATTATTGATCCAAGTGGCTCCGCAATCTCCCCAACGCGGTTAGAAGAAAGGCGCTGTCGCTTGCGGCGGACGCCTATGGGTATTGAATGGCACTTGGATGCAAATGAGCGATTGGCGGAATCATCCTGCTTAGTATCCGACCTTGAGCCAACGAAACACGGGAGGTCTCGGCAGCGGACGAGCGGGCTGGCCCTGCCGCTCATCGACAATCCAAACCGGCAACTTGAGGCGCTCGGCCTCCGCCGGCGCTAGAAATCCTCGGCGGAGATAGGCCGACACTACGCGCTCGAAATCGCTGTCCAGGCCATTGAGAATGGTCCGCAGTTGCTGCCCGTACGAAGCCGGGCTTTGGTAGCGGATTTCTACATTAGCATCATGATGCAGCGGAAACTCATTCGGAGTCATCTGCGCCAACGATGCCAGAAGGCCCTGAAGCATCTCTTCCTCGCGGCCGGGTGCAATGCAGGCGCTGCTGGCGAGCGCCGGAGGACTGTGGCCCTCCTCAGTAGTCAAGTAGTAGCCCGCGTGAACGCCGGGCGCGAAAAGAGTCCCGCCTTCGAGGCTCAAGCCGTAAAAGCGAACCTTTGGTCAGCTTTGGTCCACAGGGGATGGTGGGCCGAAATCGCAAGAGCAACCGCCGCCTCGCGGCCCCCAATTCTCTGTCGTCTTTCCATCTGTCACATGAATGGTGGCGTTAGGCAGGAAGCGTTCCACTATCGAGTTGGTGAAACCGGGAGGCGGATGAGCCGCGAGCAGATCGGCGGCCACCATCCACGTCACCGTGATTACTCCTTCCGAAGACTCGAGAATTTCCTTTAGGGCGGAGGTGTTGGCGGGAGATCTCGCAAGAAGGATCAGTCTTTGAGCGGCGAAATCAGGGCCGTGCAGTTTCATGAGGCGATCGGGGGGCACCTGCGCTTCGAGCCGGATGAGAGCGTCCAACACCGCCGCCAACGCGGCTGTTCTTCCCGTGAGACCCCGATGGGGGCCGGTCGCTGCGGGATCGATCCGTGAGAGATCCATTTGCTCGATCAAGTCGGGAATCAGTTCGCGGCGTGAGTCTTTCGCTACGAGATAAGCGCCCCAGGAAACGAGCCGTGGATCGTTCGCCTGCAGCCATTGCTTTTCAAGCCGCGCAGTTTCCTCGTCGACGGAGGGTTTATAGCTCGCCGGATCCGGCACTGGCTGCTGCGTCAGCCCAAGTACGGCGCTCCACAGGATCAACCCGCAACTCTGCCACACGCTCGGTATTTTCGCAGCGCGCCTAAAAGACCTTCCAGTTATCGGCAATGTTTCTCCCTCCGGCCAGGCTGGTCAGACTGGGAGGGCCACCCCTCCGTTATACCCAAGGAGCTTCTGCTCTATTTGGGTCTTGACCCTGGTCAAAACCCACTCCTCCTGCGTCTTGTCCTCATCCGCAGTAGTCAGAACCGCTGTCAGCCAGGTATTTCTACGACATCGACCCGCATCATTTGGTGTCTAGTTACGCGCTTGATCCGAGCTGCTGCGCGGCGTCTTGCCTCGGCTTTGCGAACAAATATAAAATCCGATCGAACTGAAGATGGCCCCCAAGCCGGCCCTGGTTATACTCAGAGCGCGTAGATCAATACATCCTGCCTGTCAATATTGATAATAAGACCGCAATATAGTCTGCACGATGCGCAGCAAAGCCTCGAGCCTTTGTTCCTCAGACATCGGCCGTGAGCTGAATGGTTTGATTCCCCACAGTCAACGTGCCACCCGCACCCGGATTGGCATCATTATTCAGAGCGGCCAGCAAAGCATGCAAAGCCACCAGATAAGTGCCGCTATCGACCCACCTCAGGTTGCGAACGAATTGAAAATAGTTCGAAATCGCTTGCGGATATCGCGACCCTTGTCTGAAGTTTGCCGTTGCCTGATCCACAACCTTGAGAGCTTCGGCACGGTTGCCGGTCTGGTATAGCTGCATCACCAGAGCGCCGGCTGCGATGTAGTCACCCTTTGCAGCCTGCTGGCTCAACGTCGTCAAATCTTCTCTATAGATCATGCCAGGGCTTGACATTCTGGTTGTGAGCGCTTTCTCAAACTGGTCGGAAAGCTGCTCGCGTATGTTTGACGCACTCGCGCCCAGCGCGGCCGGAGAATCTGGCCACATCCGCCATAGGTTCTGTGCCTTGCCCGAATCCAGCGCCGCTAACTCCAAGAGCATAAATGATGCCGCGCGTTGGCATTGCGCGTAGGTCCCGACGTCCGGAGCGTTGCGCGCCGTCGTTTTCAGAGAGCCGTACAGATCTTCGAGCGCGTCGGTTGCTTTGTCCTTATCGATGAGCACCCAGTCTTGACCAATCTGATCAAATGCCCGTGAATCCTTACTATGCCTGGCGAGATCGGTCGCTTGCCTCAATGCTTCGCGAGCATTCTTCAGACGGTCGGCGCTGATGTGCAATCGATAAGCTGTTCGCTTCAGCTCCCTTGCCGGATCACCCACGGGGGCGACGGTTTGCCCGTACGAGCTGGATGCCAAAAAGCGGGCAAGGCACAAGCAGAGGGGAAGTCCTCGGGATAAACTCATGACCTTACCTCCCGATGCGATATATTTACCTGCTGGTGCCATGGCCAAAAAAGGTTCAAGCCGGATCCCGACATGCGATCTCTGATCCTGACAACGTTTCACCACAACCCGGAAATCGACAGACCCACCGGACGGCATCAATCGCTTCTTGCAGAGCTGATATGCCTCCCGCTATGCTCGAGTATATACCTGCTGGATAAGCAGAATGTGCACTATTCGCCAGTTCGGGAACCAGCTGACTAGTAAATAGAAGGATAAGCACCTCCCGGATTAGGAATGTTGTCTGCCTCGTTGCGCCTTGCGACCTATGGGCCGTCAGGCTCGTAGTTGGGGTGTCCTGCCACATTCCGGGATAGTCCTGTGTCGTCTTCCCGCTCGGGACATGACGGCTCGGAAGATGCTCTGGTAGAATTCTACCTCGGCGCAGGTTCTGGGGAGGAACCATTCCCCACGCAGAAAGCTGGTCCATCCTGCTGAACTATCTGTAAACCCAGCGTACGGAGGTCCTGCAATCGGGCCGATTCGACAGGCAATTCGAGGCGCGGGAGAAAGCGCAGGTGTTTTTCTCCGGTCCGCCGCGCGATCTCTATGAGTTGTACATCAAGAACGGAATGAAGGAACGCGCTGCAAGCTTCCGCGCATACATCCGTCGGACCGCACTTTTCGATATGGAGCAGTTTTTTAACCAGGTCGATGCGAAATACGGCATCTCCAAACGTTAGCCGTGGCTGCGTCACTCGTGAACTACACATGGGCCGAGCTTTTCAATGATCCGGTAGTGCGAGATGGTCTTGCTGATCCTGGAGAATTCCTCCACAGGCAATTTGCGCAGTGCAATGAGAACGACTCGAATTTGCTGTCATATAGTCGGCCAGCGTGTCCCTGGATAGCTGAATTCGCAGCACTTGCGCGGGTGAGTCGGCCACCAGAAACAGGCAAGCTCCCAAGAAACGGCGTTCGGGGAGGTAATGTTCCACGAGGTTGGGACAGAGCACACGGGATCCCGCTGCCAATGAAAATTGCAGATTTGAATCCAGCTAAAGACCTGTGCGAACACCCCTCTTGGAGAGCACAGGATCACCAATCCTGTGTCCCCTTCCACGAAAGCCAGGGGCGCGGGTTCGCAAAGTGACCGCGGTCAAACTGTGGCTTTTCCCGTGCAGGTGGGGCGCTTCGAGAAGTTCCCTCCCAACTGCCTTTGAACCCTGGTGACCTGTATATTTCATTGGGCGCGTGAGGGGAATTGTAGTATCGTTCAA
>Ga0187878_1003931_pt1 | contig 11800 bp, 10 predicted proteins | sample June2016WEW_17_1_FD_132979 | JGI IMG/M metagenome (GOLD analysis project Ga0187878, IMG submission 132979) | Peatland microbial communities from SPRUCE experiment site at the Marcell Experimental Forest, Minnesota, USA - June2016WEW_17_150 | ecosystem: Environmental > Terrestrial > Soil >...
GAACATGAACGCGGAGATCGAGATTATTGGCGCCAAGCCGAACAAGCAGGTTTTCCGGTTCACTGCCCCCGGCTTCGGATCCGTGTCCGGCGGCTTCAACGGCTAGGTGGGTTGGTCAATCGACCCCTCGCAAGGCCCGCTGGTCCTCAAAGGCCGGATGCTCGACCAGGCCCACGACAACGCACAGTTTTACAGCCAGTTTCAACTCCATGACGGCGATCTCACCAGCGCCGAGACGGTGGCGAAGACCGCGTTTGCCGGCCAGGATTGCTACCAGGTGAAGGCCGTGTGGAAGTCCGGGCGGGAGGAGACCTTGTTCTTCAACACCAAAACCGGCCTGTGCGCGGGTGGCCGCCGGATGCAGGAAACCCAGCAGGGATCGAGCGAAGTCACGAACGAGCTCTCCGATTACAAGAAATACGGCGACCTCCTCCAGCCCACCAAAATCCTGCAGAAGGTGAATGGCATGGAGATCGCCATCACCATCACGGAAACCCGGTTTGAGGCCGTACCCGACAAGGAGTTCGTGCTGCCCGAGGCGATCCAGAAACTGGTGAACGGCGCGCCGGCGAAGTAGTCCGCGGGCTCAGCCACCCAGCACCAGGTCCCGTTCGGCCGCATCGAGCTCCCGCCAGCGGCCCGGCGGCAGATCGCCCAGCGGGAAATCTCCGATTTGCGCACGCACGAGGCGCAGCGTTGGATGCCCGATGGCAGCAGTCATGCGCCGCACCTGCCGGTTGCGGCCCTCGACCAGCTCCAGCGCGATCCAGCAATCGGGCACCGATTTGCGAAAGCGGATCGGCGGATGGCGCGGGGGCAGGTCGGGCGGCGGTTCGAGCCGGCCAGCACGGGCCGGCCGGGTGCGGCGGCCCTGGATCACCAGGCCGTGCTCGAGCTGTCGCAACGCCGCGTCGCTCGGGATGCGTTCGACCTGCACCCAGTAAATGCGCCGATGCCGGCGGCGTGGTTCGAGCAGGCGGGCATTCCACTCCGGCTCGTCGCTCAGCAGCAGCAACCCCTCCGAATCCGCGTCGAGCCGGCCGACGGGATAAACACCCGGCGGAAAGCGGAATTCGCCCAGGGAACGGTTCGGCGAGCCGTCGGGGGTGAATTGCGAAAGCACGCCGTACGGCTTGTGGAACGCCAGGAGCATGGTCGCCGGTTCAGCCGCGGCTTTGGGCCATCAACCGGGCGAGCAGAAACGCCATTTCCATGGACTGTTGGTAGTTCAGTCGCGGATCGAGCTGGCTGCGGTAGGCCTTGGGCAGGTCCGCCTCCGTCAGCCCGCAGGCGCCGCCGATGCACTCGGTCACGTCGTCGCCGGTCAGCTCGATATGAGCCCCGCCAAGGTGGCCGCCCGTCGTCTTGAGGATGCGGAAGGACGCCTCCAGTTCGAACGTGATATTGTCGAACCGCCGGGTCTTGATGCCGTTGGCGGTCGTCTCCGTGTTGCCATGCATCGGGTCGCAACACCACAGCACCGGCAACCCGCGGCGCCGCACCGCCTCGACAATCGGCGGCAGACACTTTTCCACGAGCTTCGCCCCGAACCGCAGGATGAACGTGAGCCGGCCCGGTTCGCCGGACGGGTTCAGCCGTTCGGCGAGCGCCACCGCCAGGTTCGGCTCGACCGACGGTCCGATCTTGAGGCCGATGGGATTGGCAATGCCGCGGAAATACTCGACATGCGCCCCGTCGAGGGCGCGGGTGCGTTCGCCGACCCACGGAAAATGGGTGGACAAATTATACCACCCGGGTCGGCGCGGCACCTGCCGCGTCTGCGCCTGCTCGTAAGGCAGATGCAGCCCCTCATGGCTCGTGTAGAAATCCACGCGGTTGATTTCGCCCACCGTGCTGCCGGCCAGCGTTTCCATGAAGCAGAGCGATTCGCCGATGGACTCGACCATCCGCGTGTATTCCGCGGCCAGCGGCGATTTCGAAACAAAATCCAATTCCCAGTACTCCGGGTGATGCAGGTCCGCGAATCCGCCGTCCACCAGCGCGCGGATGAAATTGGTCGTCAGCGCCGCCCGTTCGTAGGCGCGAAGCAACAGTTCGGGGTCGGGCGTCCGCTCGGCGGCGGTGAAACCGGTGCGGTTGATCATGTCACCGCGATAGCTGGGCAGGGTGACGCCGCCCTGCTTTTCGGTGTCCGCCGAGCGGGGCTTGGCGTACTGGCCGGCGAAGCGACCCACGCGGATGACGCGGCGGCGTCCGCCATGCACGAGCACGAGGCTCATCTGGAGCAGGATTTTCAGCTTCTTGGTGATGGCGGACGACTCGCAGTCCTCGAAGCTCTCCGAACAGTCGCCCCCCTGGAGCAGAAATCGCTCCCCGCGCGTGGCCTCGGCAAGTTGGTGCTTGAGATTCTCGATCTCCCAACTGGTGACGAGCGGGGGCAGGCGGGACAGCCGCGCCAGCGCGGTTTGCAGCGCCACGGGGTCGGGATAGGCCGGTTGTTGCGCCGCCGGCCTGCTCTGCCAGGAGGACGGCGACCAGTCGGTGGGCATTATGGACATGGTTTGCATCGGTAATAAACGCGTTCCTAGCTTTGCCGGGTTTCTCCGGGAAAGTAAAGCTGCGGCTCGAGGTGGTCGCTTCGCCTGCGGGTCGTCGCCAGCATGGTCAGCCGCGTCCCGTGACGGGTTCGGTCATTGACAGCGGAGCGACCGGGGACGACCGTTTGACCATAGCCTGACCAGGATGCAACGGTCGAACCGGGGTTTTGGCCCGGCAGTTTTCCGTGAGCGCGGTTGAAAACAATTTTGCGGCGGCCGCGGGAGTCGAGCAGGAAGTCTGCCTCTCCTGCCTGCGACTCACTGGGCCCGGGACTCATTTCTGTCCGCATTGCGGCACGCCCTTGACCACCTACGCGACGACCGCGCCGTTCGAGAGCGTCTTCGCCGAAGGTAACAGCAGAGGGGTCGGTTCTTGATATTGAACACTCCGGCATCCCCGACCAGTTTCCGGTCCTGGTCCGCAAGTTGAGAGCCGAGTAACCGCCTGTTGTATTGCCTGAGGAAGCCGGGCAAACAGTAGCCATTATCAAGAACCGACCCCATTTCAGACAGCTTGCGCTTCGTGCCCGGACGCGGCAGCCTTGGACCGCATGGCTGGCCTGATTCCCCCGGCAACGCTGGAGCAGATCCGCGCCGCGAGCGACATCGTGGACGTTATCAGCGCGGTGCTGCCGTTGAAACACGCCGGCGCCAATTTTGTCGCCCTGTGCCCGTTCCACAAGGAAAAGACGCCCAGCTTCCACGTCAACCCCCAGCGCCAGATCTTCCACTGCTTCGGCTGCCACAAGGGCGGCGACGTCTTCACCTTCGTCAAGGAATACGAAAACATCAGCTTCATCGAGGCCGTTCGCCGCCTCGCCGAGCGCGCCCGGATTCCGCTCGCCTACGAGGAAAACCCGGCGGCGCAGCAGACGCAGTTCCTGAAGGAGACGCTGCTGAAAATCCACGAGCAGCTCGCCCAAAGATGGCAGGCGGCGCTCGCGAATGACGCCGCCGGCCAGATCGCCCGCGATTATCTCGCCCGGCGGGGTGTCTCCGCTGAAGCCGTCAAACTCTTCCGCCTCGGTTACGCCCCGGACGCCTGGGACGACACGGTCAACTGGGCCAAATCACGCGGCTTCGACCTGGCCACCGTCGAACAGGCAGGCCTCATCATCCGCAAGGAGGCCGAGGGCGGTGGGCCGCCCCGGTACTACGACCGCTTCCGTGGCCGGCTGATGTTCCCGATCTGCGACGAGCAGGGCCGGGTGATCGCCTTCAGCGGACGCGTCCTCACCGGCGACGAGAAGACCGCCAAGTACGTCAACTCGCCCGAAACGCCCATCTTCACTAAGGGCCGCGTCATGTTCGGCCTCGACAAGTCCAAGCGCGCCATCCTCGACGCCGGCTTCGCGATTGTCTGCGAAGGCCAGCTCGACCTGATCGCCTGCTTCATGGCGGGGGTGCAGAACGTCGTCGCGCCCCAGGGCACCGCGCTGACCCCCGAACATTGCCGCATCCTCAAGCGCTACGTTCCCGAGGTGGTGTTGTGTTTCGACGCCGACGCCGCGGGCCAGAACGCGACGCTGCGGGCGCTGGATGCCCTGCTCGGTTCCGGCCTGGCCATCCGCGTGGCCACCGTGCCGGCACCGCACGACCCGGACAGCTTCATCAAGGAACGGGGCGGCGAGGCCTTCCGCGAACTCATCCAGCGGGCGGTGGGGTTCTTCGACCACCTGCTGCACCGGTTGATCGCGACGAACGATCCTGGCAGCGACCGCGGCCGCGCCGCGATCGTGCGCGCCATGGGCGAAGCGGTCGCCAAGACCGGCGACGCCGTGCTGGTGGACACCTACGCGCAGAAAACCGCGCAACGGCTTGGCGTAAGTGTCGAGGCGGTGCGGACGGAATTCCGCAAGACGGCCCGGGCGTCGCGTGAACCCGGAGCCGAAGCGGAGGCGACCGCGGCACCGATCGCCGAGGAAATGGCGCCGCCCTCGCCGGCGGAGGCTTGGCTGTTAAAACTGCTGCTGCTCGACGATTCCCTGGTGCCCTGGACCGCAGCGCACCTTGATCCGGACTGGTTGTCGCACCCGGTGGTGCGGCGGATCGTCGAACTACGCCTGGCTGCCGAGCGCGCCGACAACTGGCAGGGCGTAGCCGCGCTGCTCGGCGCGCTGGGAGACGACGCAACCGCGCAGCAAATGGTAACGGAATCGGTCGCTGAAAATCGCGAATTGAAAAACCGCCCGCAACAGCTCGTCGAACACACGCGCCGGCTGAGAGACCAGTTCATTGACCGGCAGCTGGTCGAACTGGGGCGGCAGATCGCCGATCCGGCTTTGCCGGCAGACCAGCACCCGACCTTGCTGGCGCGGAAGCGTGCTTTGCACCTGGCCAAGCAGGCGCCATTGCCGCCGTTCAACCCGCCCTGATCCGACTCACGCCGCCCCGTCCACCACCTGGCAGATCCAGGACTGCAGCTTGTGACCGGTCCGCTGCTCGTAGCCCGCGGCCATTTTCACGCGGAAGTCCTCCGCCTGGTTCCGGCGCACGAGGTTCAGCGTCGCGCCGCCGAACCCGCCGCCGGTGAGCCGCGCGCCGAGACAGCCCGGGTACGTTTTTGCCAGCTCCACCAGCACGTCCAACTCGGGGCAACTGTTGAGGAAATTCAGCCGCGAGCTCTCGTGGCTGGCAAAGAGCAACCGGCCGAACTCGGCCAGCTTGTCGGCGCGGAGCAGTTGCGAACCCTCGCTGACGCGCTGGTTCTCGCCGACCACGTGCAACGCACAGCCGTAATCGCGCGGCGCGAGCTTCGCCTGGTTCGCCTGGAGCAGCTCCAGCGTGGCAAACCGCAGCGACGGCACGCCGAGCGCCTTCGCCGCCGACTCGCAATGCGCACGGCGGTCATTGTATTCGCCGCCGACCAGCGCGTGTTTCACGCCCGAATGGCACACCACCACCGCGATGTCTCCGTGCAGCGGCGACCAGTTCACGGTCAAATGCAGGCAGTCAATGAGGATCACCTGCCACGCCCGGCCGAACAGCGACGAGATGTGGTCGAGCAGGCCGCAGTTCACGCCGACGAACTGGTTCTCGGCCGCCTGACACGCCTTGGCGAACAGCATTTTTTCCGCGTTGCCCAACGGCGGCAGATTGCTGGCGGCGTCCGGCTTCGGCGGCGCGCCGGCGCCCGCTTCGGTGAGCGAATAAGGATACAGCTTGCGCACGGCCAGCGCGGTGGCGACCAGGAACGCGGCCGAACTGCTCAGCCCGGCGCCCAGCGGCACGGTGCTGCGGATGGCGGCGTTGAACCCGCCGAACTGCACGCCGCGCTTTTGGAGCTGCAGCAACAGGCCCTTCGGGTAGTTCGCCCAGGGAATCGCCGGGTCCTTCTCGATCTTGTCCACCGGAAACCGCGCGACCTCCGGAAACGCCATGTCGCGGATTTCGACGATCCCGTCCTGGCGCGGCGCCACCGCGAGGGTGATGTGCTTGTCCACCGCCAGGGCCATGATGAGACCCTGGTTGTAATCGGTGTGGTTGCCCAGCAGTTCGACGCGGCCGGGCGCCTGGACAAACTGTGCTGGCGCGGTGCCGAATTGTTTTTGGAAGAAGTCGCGGAGTTCGTTCATGGAATGTTGGGGTCAAAGAAGGCGGTCCAGGCGGGCCGCCAGTTCAAAATCCTTCGCGGTCAGGCCACCCGCGTCGTGGGTCGTCAGCACCAGTGTCACCCGGTTCCAGCGGATCTCGATCTCCGGATGGTGGCCGGCCTTCTCGGCGAGCCGGGCGACCGCGTTGACGAATTTCATCGCCGCTGCGAAATCGGCAAACTCAAAGGTGCGGCGGATGACGGCACGGCGCTTCCGCCACTTGGGCACCGTCGCAAGCGCGGCCCGAATTGCGGTTGCGGTGAGCGTTGCCATTTCCGGTTTATGTCACGACGCCACCGCCCGGTCACGCGCAAAAGCGGGTGGCGTCGCGCCTGCGGCCCGAGGCGAATGAACGGGCTCGCCCTTGGCAGGCCGCGCGTTCAGCGCTCCTGTGCGCCGTAGCAGCCGGCGTGAGCCGGCTCAAATATCCGTGGTCCTTGGAGAATCCCATTGAAATCGGAGCCGACTCACGTCGGCTGCTACCCCTTGAAGGAGCGGCCCGTCCGGTTCCGTTTGCGCCGGACGCGCCGATGTCGCATCGTTGCCCACGATGAAGGTTGCCCGTAATCGCCCGACGGCCGCGCCGGCCGCGGGGTTTCTGCCCGTGTCGCGCGCCGAAATGGACGCGCGGGGTTGGGCCGAACTCGACGTGCTGCTCATCACCGGCGACGCCTACGTGGACCATCCATCGTTCGGCGCGGCGGTCATCGGCAGGGTATTGGAGGCCGAGGGCTACCGCGTCGGCATCGTGGCGCAGCCCGACTGGCGGCAGATCGAATCCGTCCAGCTCATGGGCCGGCCGCGGCTTTTCTGCGGCGTGACCGCGGGCAACCTTGACTCAATGCTGTCGAACTACACCGCCGCGCGCCACAAGCGCAAGGAGGACGTTTACAGCGAGAACGGAACGCCCGGCAAACGCCCGAACCATGCCTCCGTCGTTTATGCGCAGATGAGCCGCCGGGCCTTTCCCGGCCTGCCGGTCGTGCTGGGCGGCATGGAGGCCAGCATGCGGCGCGTCGTGCATTACGATTACTGGGAGGACAAGCTGCGTCCTTCGATTATGGCGGACGCCAAGGCCGACATCCTCGTTTATGGCATGGGCGAGTTCGCCATCCGCGAAATCGCGCGGCGCCTGCGCGACGGCAACGCGGAGTTGGGCGGCATCCGCGGGACGGCACTGTTCCTGGGCGCGAAGGCCACCGCCACCGCCGATTTCAAGGAATGCCTCATCCTGCCATCGTGGGACGCCATCCAGGCCGACCACCGGCTCCTGCTGCGGTTGACCAAGGTGGTCGAGGCGCAGCAAACGCCTTATTGCGGCAAGCGGCTGGTGCAAATGCACGGCAACCGCGCCGTACTCCAGGAACCGCCGGCCTTCCCGCTCTCGGGACCGGAACTCGACGCGCTTTATGAACTGCCGTTCATGCGGCTGTCGCACCCGTCGTATCGTGGCAAGGTCCCCGGGTTCACCACGATCAAGGACTCGGTGATTGTGTCGCGCGGCTGCGCCGGCGGCTGCACGTTCTGCGGCCTCGGTTTTCACCAGGGCAAGTTTCTCACCAGCCGCAGCGTGGATTCGGTGCTCAAGGAAATCCAGCGGATGACCAAGTCGGAGACGTTCCGCGGCACGGTGTCGGATCTCGGCGGCCCGACGGCGAATCTCTACGCGTGCGAGAACGGCCACGTGGACGCCTGCAAGAGCTGTCACCGGCCCAGTTGCCTCTGGCCGACGATCTGTCCCCACTTCGGCATTGACGAGTCGCAGCAGCTTGACCTGCTCCGCCGCTCGCGGGAGCAGGCGGGCGTGAAGCACGTGTTCATCCAGTCGGGCATCCGCATGGACGTGGCGCTGCGCACACCGGAATACCTGAAGGAACTCGTGCAGAACCACGTCTCCGGGCACATGAAGGTGGCGCCGGAGCACCTGCACCCGGACGTGCTGCGGCGGATGCGCAAGCCGGCGGGGGATTTTCAAGGATTCCTCGAGAAGTTCCACGAACTCAGCGAGGACGCGGGCAAAGAACAGTACCTGGTGCCGTATTTCATTTCGAGCTTCCCCGGCTGCACCGAGAAGGAGATGGGCGCGGTGGAACAATTCCTGAAAAAGGAAAACTGGAACCTGCAGCAGGTGCAGGATTTTATTCCGCTGCCGATGACCGGCGCCGCCGCGATGTACGTGACCGGCCTCGACATCAACAGCGAGCAACCCATTCCCGTGGCCCGCAACGCCGGCGACCGCGAGCGGCAGAAGCGCATGTTACGGCCGAACCTGGCTCCGCGGCCCAAGGGCAAATGGGAACCCTCGGTGGATACCGTGGAGTAACGGGGCGGTAGGGCTGAGCTGCTGCTCGGCCCAAACTTCTTGTCGGCTGGTGCAGACTCATCGCCGCGCCCGCGTTGTGTGGCTGACGTGGCAACATCCCAAATCAATACGGGGCGCCGACGCAGCAGCGCCGGATTTGGTGGTGGGTCGTGGACCGCTGGGCCGCGGTTTGAAAAAGGGAGCGCGCCTGTCCCGGGCGCAGCCGACGGCGTCCCCGCCGTCGGCATTCCTTGGCGACTACTCCCACGGCGAAGAAACCCACGATGTCATCCACTGACCCGCAGGTTCGCCGCGAAGACGCGGCGAACGGCGGGCGGGAAGCCCGCGCTCCCCCGATTCCCGCAACCAGCCGCGTTCGGGAAGGTTGATGATTGTTGGCTGATGGTTGAGAGGTGAAGGCCAGTTGTGCCGTGGTGTAATTCCGTTGCCGCCGGAAACCGATCCCGGTGAAATGACGCGCGGACATGGGTTATCTGATCGTGGTGTCGCTGGTCTGGGGGCTTTCCTTCGGGCTGATCAAGACGCAACTGGCCGGGCTGGACGCCAGTTTCGTTTCGCTGGTTCGCTTGACGCTGTCGCTCCTCCTGTTCCTGCCGTGGCTCCGGCCCCGCGCGGTGCCGGCCGCCACCGCGACGCGACTGGCGGTTGTGGGGGCCGTCCAGTTCGGCCTCATGTATGTGGCCTACGTGGCGTCGTTCCGCTTTCTCAAGGCGCACCAGGTGGCGTTGTTCACCATCTTCACGCCGCTCTACGTCACGTTGATCAACGACCTCTGCGCCCGACGCTTTCATCCGCATTTTCTGGTCACCGTGGCCCTGGCGGTGGCGGGGACCGGCATCCTCGTTTATCGGGAAATCCAGCCCGCCGATCTTGGCGTCGGTTTCGCCCTGGTCCAGTTCTCGAACCTGTGCTTCGCCGCGGGACAGGTGTTTTATCCGCGGATCATGCGCGGTTGCCCGGGCGTGAAGGACAGGCAGGTCTTTGGGTTCCTCTACGCCGGGGCGGTGGTGGCCGCCGGCCTGGCGGCGCTGTTCACCACCGATTGGGCACACGTCAGCGTGAGCGCCCGACAGGCGGGCGTGCTGTTGTATCTCGGGTTGGTGGCGTCGGGGCTCTGCTTTTTTCTGTGGGACCTCGGTGCGCGGCGCACGAATCCGGGCGCGCTGGCGATCGCCAATAATCTTAAGATTCCGTTCGCGATCCTCTGCGCGGTCCTGTTTTTCGGCGAGAGCGTTCCGTGGTTGAAGCTGCTTGCCGGCGGAATGCTGATCGCGGGTTCGCTGTGGCTCAACGAATGGCTCGTTCGGCGCCGGCCCGCCGCATAAGCCGCGCGATTCAGCGGTTCGCCGACGGCAGTGCGGTTTCCCGAATGTTCAGCGTGCCCACGTTGGTCGTCAGGACCGGTTCGCGTACACCGGGTACCTGCGGAAACCGGACGTGATCGAGGTCGAGTTGTTTGACGGTGTCGGCGAGCAGGACGGGACGGAAATCGTCCGCGGCCGCGCTGAAACGGACATCCTCGAGGGTGAGTTTTCCCACGTTCCGCGCGTAGAAACCCCATGCGGGCAGCGGCCGGCAGTCCACGCCGGGACGTTTCACCACTTGCTGCGACGCCTCGGCCCGGCCGCCACCGGCAAATTCAAGATTCACGTCGCGGAAGACGACGTTGGTCAGCGGCGTGTCGCCCCAGCTTTCGACTGACGCGGCGGCGCGATAGATGCCCGTGGCGTTGAGACGCTCGACCGTGATCCGGCCGGTCGGGTTGCCTTCGCGGGTCCAGAGCGTCAACGGCGAGGCCACGTCGCGCATGGTGATGTCGGAGATCAACACGTCGTCGAGCGGGCCGGGCATCGGCTCCCAGGCGCCCGGCTGGAGGATGATGCCGGCGAGCATGTTGGTGCGGCGCGCGGCGCCCGAGGTGCGGTGCGGTTGCGCGCCCGGACCATAGACCAGGCAATCGTGGATGATTAGCCGCGTGGCCGGGCCGATGAGGCGGATGCCGTTGCAGGAGGAATTGATCACGCAGCCGGAGATCACCACGTTGTTCCAGTAGCTCCCGGCGATCGAATCGTCACCGGTGTAAAACTGGCAGCCGATGATGTTGACATCGTGGCAATCGTGACCCGGCGCGCCGCGGAAATGCACGCCGTCCCAGCCGCCGGTGAATTTCACGTTGCGCACCTCCACCTGGTCGGACACGAGGAAGAAGAACGCGTAATTGGCGGCATCGCGCACGGAAACGTCGCGCAGCGTGATGCCGCGGCAGTTCGCCAGCACGATGGCGTGTGGCCCGCGCATCCGCTCCTCGCCGGTCGGATCGAACACCTTGTTCCCGTCAATCACGCCCGGGCCAACAATCGCCGCGTCCTCGACGTTCTCGCCGACAATCAAGCCGCGATGCCAGTTGCCCCAGCGGGCGCCCGCCATGAAATCAGGCGGCGCGGGATGCTGGTAGTCGGCAAGATTGGTGGTGCCGACCAGTGTCGCACCGGCATCCAGGACCAGCGTGACATGGCTGCGGAGATGCACCGTGCCGCTGAGGTAACGTCCCGGCGAAAACAACACCTGCCCGCCGCCAGCCTGCGCGCACGCCGCGACGGCGCGGTTGATCGCCGCCGTGTCCAGGGTGACGCCGTCGCCAGCCGCGCCGTGGTCGCGGACGTTGAAGACACTGCTCGTCTGCGCGGCCCCGACCGTCGTGGAACCGGTGCCAAGGACGAGCATGACCATTGCCAACGTCGCAGTCAGCCAGGCTGTCCAGTCGTGTCGTGCGTGAAGGTTTTCGCCTCTTTGGCGTCTTTGGCGGGTCATGGCGTTTGGGGTTTGCGGGTTAACTGCCGAAGAGCTTCTTGAATGCGGCGCGCGCCTCCGTGGCACGATCACGACCGCCCTTGGGCTGGTAAACGCGGCGGGCGAACGTGAACCATTCGCAGAAGCTGGCGCGGTCCTTGTCCGCCACCGGGTCGGCTTTCGGCTCTGAGCATTCGTAAGCGGCGCGCAGATCGTGCCGGGCGCAGTTGAGGCAGACGCGCAGGTCGAAGCGGCATTGCGGGCAGATGTCGTTGCGGCCGGGCGGGCCTTCGTATTTCCATTCCCAACCGCAGTTGTGGCAATGGCGGGTCATGGCGGGATGATAGCGAAGTTCGGCGGATTGGGAATCAAAACCCTGGCCGCGTTCAAACCGCGGATTGGCCGGCCGGCCCTAACCCGACTTCCGCTACTGGAGCCAGATTTTACTTTTTTCAGAAGGCGAGAGTGTGGTTTTGCTGGGGATTGTCGTGATTCAGCTCCCAAAACGGCGTGTAGTGGCGACCTAGTCTCTTCCC
>Ga0187878_1003936_pt1 | contig 11792 bp, 10 predicted proteins | sample June2016WEW_17_1_FD_132979 | JGI IMG/M metagenome (GOLD analysis project Ga0187878, IMG submission 132979) | Peatland microbial communities from SPRUCE experiment site at the Marcell Experimental Forest, Minnesota, USA - June2016WEW_17_150 | ecosystem: Environmental > Terrestrial > Soil >...
GAAGGCTGAAGGCTGAAGGCTGAAGGCTGAAGGCTTCAAAACAATCCTCCTGGCAGCCGTCCCTTACCTGGTGCGCCGCTCGGCCGGGGCAAGCCCCGCTCCTACTTCCACGGCGGCTTCTCGGGCAGCAGCTTGTCGAATTCGGCGATGAGCGAGGCTTCGTAGTCGCCGGCGTAAGTGTGGCTAAAGAACCTTCCGAGAGCCTCACTCAAAAAGCGCTCCCACGACGCGTCCTCATGCCCCGGGTTGACAGGGAAGAAGAGCGCGCCATTGGCGCGGGCGGCGGAGAGGTCGCCCGGAGCGTCGCCGATCATGAGCACGTGGTCTTTCTCGTACTTGCCACCGGCAGCGAACTTCAGGTGTTCTTTCTTGCTGCCCATCTCCTGCCCACAAATCAGCGCGGCGTAGCGGGCGATGTCGTGTTCGGCCCACTCACGCTCTAGGGCTTCACCCGGCGTGGCGGAGACACAGATGATGTCCGCTTGTCGTGAGAGCTTCTCGATGCATTCGCGGAAATAGGGAAAGGGCGGAACGCCTTCCACCATGTCGGCGATAGAGTGGTTGACGGCCTTGCTCCACTCGAGGGTCTGCTTGAGGATGGGGTCGCCAGTCTTTGCCACCTCAGCTTCGAGCGTCGGATTGCCGAGTGCCACGCCGGAATCAATCCAGGCCTGAAGCGTGGGCACTTCGGGGATCTTGACCCCGCGCCGCATCGGTTCCGGCCAGTCGCGCAGCAACTCGAACACCTTGGTGAGGGCAGGGAAGCGGTTGATGCCCCGCCACTTCGAGTAGAGGTTGACGAACTCGGCGGCCGCGCGCGCATACTTGGAAATCGCCTGGAGCTTCCAGTACTTGATGATGTTGGGGATAAAGCATTCCTTGTGCTTGATCTCCATGGTGTCAAAGACGCAACCGTCCGAATCGATGCCGACGAAATATGAGTGCTGGGGCTTGAGCCCCAGCAACTTGTTCTTGGGAGATGAATCCATTCAGTCCTCCGCCAGGGTCAAAAGGGCATTCTGGCCAGCTTGTCGTGACCAGGGGCAGCATATTAGCCCAAAACCGGCCACGACGGGAACGGTCTTGACTCGCCGCTGGGGAGGAAGCCGTCGGCACGGATGCCGTGATTGTCGAATCCCCGGTCCCGAGCCCCCAGCCCCGAGTCAAGGCTGGAATTTGTTGCATTCTCCATGCTGGAAGGTCTATACTTCAAATGGCGAACGCACACAGTGGGCGAAAGCCCACTTTTTTGTTGGCGAGCTTTCGGTCGGAGTAAGGTGCGCCGGCATGCGCCGCCAGATAAGTGCGCGCGTTTACGAACATGGCGGTTGACCTGGAGAAGATACGGGCGATTGCTGAGCGGGTGGTGACGTCTGAGGGTCTCACGCTGGTCGATGTCGAGCTGAAGGGCGGGCGCGTCAATCCGCTCCTCAGGGTTTACATTGACAAACCCGAAGGCGTCTCGCACGCCCACTGTCAATTGGTGAGCGAGCAACTCAGCGCGATTCTGGACGTGGAGGACCCGTTTCCAGCGAGTTATGTCCTGGAGGTCTCCTCACCCGGCCTGGATCGGAAGTTGGTGAAGCCGAGGGATTTCGAGCACTTCGCCGGCCGGCGGGCGCGCCTGGTGTTGCGCGAAGCCATAGGGCAACAGAAGGTTGTCGAGGGTCGGCTGGCAGGATTTGAGGACGGCCGGGTGCGGATGGACCTCGCCGAAGGCGGCATGGCGGAGTTCGAGCTCGCTAACATCTCGAAGGCGAGATTGATTGTGGAACTGTAAGAAATCGGGACTCGGGGTTCGGGATCCGAGACGATCCCCAGCCCGAGCGGAGAATTCACATGGTTTTCCCGAGCCCCGAATTCCGAATCCCGAGCTTTTCGGGGGGTATGAGCGTGACGACAAGTCTCCTTTACCAAACGATAGACCAGTTGAGCCGCGAGAAGGGCATTGACCCGCAGATCATCATAGCCGCGGTGGAAGATGCCATCCTGGTGGCGACTCGGAAGTACTACAAGACCAGCGAGGAACTCCAGTCGCATTTCAACAAGGAGACCGGCACGATCGAAGTCCATGCCGTGAAGAAAGTCGTCGAACAGGTAATTGACCCCAACCTGGAAATCTCCGTGGAAGAAGCTCGGAAATACAACCCGGAGGCTGCGCTGGAGGGTGAAGTCCGCATTCCCAAGAAGACGGATGTGCTGGGCAGAATCGCGGCACAGACCGCCAAGCAGGTGATTTTCCAGAAAGTGCGTGAGGCGGAACGCGATACGGTTTTCGCCGAATACAATCAGCGGATTGGCGAACTGGTTAATTGCACGGTGAAGCGCCTGGAGGGTCCGGACATTATCGTGGACTTGGGGCGGACGGAGGCCCGCCTGCCACGCAAGGAGCAGTCCCGTCTGGAGAGTTACCAGATCGGGGAACGTCTGCGCGGGGTCATTACCCTGGTGGACCGCGCGACGCGCGGGCCGCAGGTGGTGGTTTCCCGAGCTGACGGCGCACTGGTGCAGCGGCTGTTTGAGATGGAAGTTCCCGAAATCTACGACGGCACGGTGGTGATCCGGGCCATGGCGCGGGAGGCGGGCGAGCGGACCAAGGTGGCGGTTTTCTCCAAAGATCCCGACGTGGATTGCGTGGGGGCCTGCGTGGGCATGAAGGGAATGCGAGTGCAGTCCATCATCCGCGAGTTGCGCGGGGAGAAGATTGATATCATCGAGTACGACGAGGACCCCATCGCCTTTGCCGCTAATGCGCTGAGCCCGGCCAAGATCAATCACGTTTCGGTCCTCGATGCGGAGCAGAAGCACCTGGAAGTGATCGTGGACGACACGCAGTTGTCGCTGGCGATCGGCAAGAAGGGGCAGAATGTGCGGCTGGCGGCCAAGCTGCTCGGCTGGCGGATTGACATCAAGAGCGAAGAGGAAAAGCGTCAGGAGATCGAATCGCAGATGGCCGCTATGGCCCTGCGCGGGGCGCCGGTCGCGAGTCTCGCCGGGCTGGGTGACAAGACGTTGCAGAGGTTGCGTGACCACGGCGTGGAGACCGTCGAGCAGTTGGCCCAGATGACGCCGGACGAACTCACCCAGATCCAGGGCATCGGTGAAAAGACGGTGGAACGAATCCGCCGCGTGGTGACCGACTACTTTGAGCAGGCGCAGCAGGCCATGGAAGCGCCTGCGGCGGAGGAGAGTCCGGCCGCTGCCGCGCCTGAACCTGTGGCGCAGCCCCAGCCGGCGGGCAGTGAACAGGCGGTGGCAAGTGAGCCCCCTGCGGAGGAAGCGGCGGTGCCGCAAGAGGAAGGCAAGGCGGAAGAGTCTGACTCGAGCCCAAAGAGCGAAGGGGAGAAGGAAGAATCTTCGCTCGGCGAAGGAGGCGAAACAAAGTGAAATGAGGTAGCAGCGCTTGGAGCGCCGCGAAGGTGGGCTTCGACCGACCACGAGAGTGGGACGGGAAAAAGAAAGAGGGGAAATGGGTAAGATTCGCATCAACGATCTGGCACGCGAGCTAGAGGTCAAAAGCAAAGCGGTCCTGGATTATCTCCCGGAGCTGGGGATCACTGACAAGCGGTCGCACTCCAGCGCCGTCGAGGAGGATGTTGCGGAGAAGGTGCGCGAGCATTTCCGCGCGACTACCCAGGAGGCGACGGCGGAGGAAGTTCCGGCAGTCCCCAAGCCCGCTCCGGTTGCTGCTGCCCCTGCCCCTGCTCCTGCGCCCCCGCCGGCCAAGAAGCCTGCGGAGGTACATCATGAGGTGCGGCCTTTGACACGCACGCTTGCCGAGATCAAGGCAGACGCGCGCCGCGTGGTGGCGCCTCCTCCTCCGCCGCCTCCGTCTCCGCGCCCGGCTCCGGTTGTGGAGCGACCTGGAGTGAAGGTGACCCCGCCCGCTGCCGGCCCCGTGGCACCCCCGGCGGTGCGGCCTCCGTCAGCGCGCCCAGCGCCGATCCCCGCGGCGGCTCCGGCAAAGCCGGGCGAAATCCCAGTTGGACCGGCCAGGGCTGCTCACGGCGTAGCGGCTAAAGGCGCACCGGCGGCGGAACGTGGCACGCCCACCAAAGCGTTACCGACAGCTCCACCCCCCACTGCCGCCAGGACGACGCGCGCCGGGCGGGGTGGCCGCCGGGTGGATCCTACTGCCAGTCAACCCATTTACCCACCCGCCATCGTGCCCAGGGGGATTCCGCCGCGGCCACTGCCGCCGCGCCGACCGGGAGAGCCACGTCCTATGCATCCGACGGCGGTGCGGGCCGGGCAGGCTGGTGCCTTCGGTCGTGTCGCGACGCCCGGCCTGCGGACTCCGACGCCGCACCCGCGCCTGGGGCCTCCCGTCTTGCCGGTAATGCCGCCCAGACCGCTCGTGCCGGAAGAAGTTCCCATCACGCGCAAGATCACCATCACCGAAGGGATCGCCATCAAGGAACTCTCGGAGAAGCTGGAGGTTCGAGCTAAGGACGTCATCAAGCGGCTGCTGGACAAGGGCATCTTCGCTACTATCAATCAGACGTTGGACAGCCAGACCGCCACGGAGATTGCCCGGGGCTTTGGAGCGGCAGCCGCCGTCATCAGTTACGAGGACGAGGTCATTCACGAGGTGGAGGTGGCGGATCGTCCCGAGGATCTCCAGCCGCGCGCTCCGGTCGTGACCGTGATGGGCCATGTGGACCACGGCAAGACATCGCTGCTGGACGCCATCCGGGAAACTAATGTTACGGAACGAGAAGCGGGAGGCATCACCCAGCACATCGGCGCCTACGAGGCTGAGGCGCATGGCCGCAAGGTCATCTTCCTCGATACCCCCGGCCACGAGGCCTTCACCATGATGCGGGCCCGGGGTTCGCGCGTCACGGATGTGGTGGTGTTGGTGGTGGCAGCGGACGACGGAGTGATGCCTCAGACCTTGGAGGCCATCAACCACGCGCGCGCTGCCAAGGTGCCGATCGTCGTGGCCATCAACAAGGTGGACAGGCCTGACGCTCAGCCGGAGCGCGTGAAGAGACAACTGGCCGACCACGGCTTGATGGCGGAGGAGTGGGGCGGCGACACGGTGACCGTGGAAGTCTCAGCCAAGCAGCGCAAGAATCTGGCTCTCATCCTGGAGATGACTCTGCTGGTGGCCGACATGCAAGCTCTGAAGGCGAATCCCAAGCGGCCGGCCAGCGGTACCGTCCTGGAAGCCAAACTCGACCGGGGTCGCGGCCCGGTGGCCACGGTGCTGGTTCAGAACGGGACCTTGGGTGTCGGCGACTCTTTTATTGTGGGGGCGATCTACGGCAAGGTGCGCGCCATGTTCGACGACCGTGGCCGCGTGGTGGCAGAGGCTCCTCCCTCCACACCGGTCGAGGTGTTGGGTCTGGAAGATGTGCCGCAGGCCGGGGACCGGTTCCTGGTGATTGAGGATACGGTCAAGGCCCGGCAGATCGCGCTCCACCGTCAAGCCAAGCTCCGTGAGGCGGCGCTGGCCAAGAGTGCGCGCCTGACCCTGGAACAACTGCACGAGCAGCTCGCGGCAGGAGATGTCAAGGAATTGCCGCTGATCATCAAGGCTGACGTGCAGGGGTCCGTGGAGGTTCTCGCCGACACGCTGAGCAAGCTGAGTACCGAGAGGGTAAAGGTGAAGGTCATCCACGCGGGCGTGGGAGCGATCACGGAGACCGATGTCCTGCTCGCTTCGGCTTCGAACGCTGTTATCATCGGATTCAGCGTGCGGCCCGAGCGCAAAGCGCTGGGGCTGGCGCAGCTCGAGAAGGTTGACATCCGGCTCCATACCATCATCTACAACGTGACGGACGAGATCAAGAAGGCCATGACCGGGCTCCTGGCCGTGACCGTCAAGGAAGTCACGCTGGGTCGGGCCGAAGTGCGCGACACCTTCCGCATCTCGAAGGTCGGCACGATAGCGGGCTGCGCCGTTCAGGACGGGAAGATCACGCGCGAGGCGAAGATTCGCCTGCTCCGCGACAACGTGGTGACCTACGAAGGGCGCGTGCGCTCCCTGCGGCGGTTTAAAGAGGACGTGCCGGAGGTCAAGACTGGCATGGAGTGTGGCATAGCGCTCGAGAACTTCAATGATGTCAAGATCGGGGACGTCATCGAGGCTTTCGTGACCGAGAGAGTTACCGAGCCCGTGGCGGTGTAAAGGTCCAATCGGGGGCGGGCGAATGCCGGTCGGCGTGCTGACCCTGGAAATCGAGCTGCCTTACTCGCATTCCCTGAAGGAAAAGAGAGCGGTCCTACAGAAGATCCGCGATCGCCTGCGCGCGCGCTTCAACGTGGCCATCGCCGAACTGGATCACCAGGACGTCTGGCAGCACGCGACGCTGGGAGTAGTCTCCATCTCGAACAGTCAGACGCTGCTCGAATCGACCTTCCGCCAGGTTCTCGAGGAATCGGAGAAGATTCTGGGCCAGGATGTGGCCCACCACGTTCTGGAATTCTTCTGATCGGGGCATCATACATCGGTCCCGCGGAGCATCGGCGCATCGATGGTTCGACAACCCGATGCCTCGATGGTCAGGGCATGCACGCTCACGGACACCGACGCGAACGCCTGGCAGACCAAATCCACGTGGAAGTGGCGGAGATGATCGCGGGCGAGTTGAAAGACCCGCGCATCGGATTCGCCACCGTCACGCATGTGGACCTGAGCCCCGACCTACGCCACGGGCGCGTGCTGGTCTCGGTGTTGGGAGATCTGGAGTCCCAGCGCGAAACACTGGAAGGGCTTTCCTCGGCGGCGGGCTACGTGCGTTACGAAATCAGCCGCCGCCTGCGCCTGCGGCGCGCGCCAGAGCTTGTTTTTGTCCTGGATCGCGGCGCGGAAGAAGGGCAGAGGATCGAAACGCTGCTCCAGAAACTCCAGGAGGAATGTTAGCCTTCCGCGACCAGCCCGGCTTGGGTTCGCTGAGAGCTGATGGCTGACCGCTTCCACAATGGGGCACTTGGATTGTCCGATTGCACATGGATTCTAAAGAGCAAGAATTCTCCGGGGTGCTCATCATCGACAAGCCTGCCGGCCTGACGTCGCACGACGTCGTGGCCAAGGTCCGGCGCTTGCTCGGCATTCGGCAGGTGGGTCACTTTGGAACCCTGGACCCCTTCGCCACGGGTGTGTTGCCGCTTTCAGTGGGCAAGGCCACGCGGTTCGCGCAGTTCTACCTCAAGTCCCGGAAGGCCTATGACGGGACGATTCGCTTCGGCTACGCGACGGACACCTACGACGCCACCGGCAAACCGACTTCCGAACCCGTTGTGCCCCAACTCGACTCAGGAGCGCTCGACAAGATCTTTCGCGAATTCACCGGCCGGGTGATGCAGACGCCGCCCTCCTTCTCGGCCAAGCGCGTGGGCGGGAAACGCGCTTATGAACTGGCGCGCCGGCAGAAGCCTTTCCAACTGAATCCCGTGGAGGTTGAGATCTACGCGCTGGAATTGCTGGGGATTGACGGCGACCGGGTGCATTTTGCCGTGGAGTGCTCGGGAGGGACCTACGTTCGCTCGCTGGCGCACGATATTGGCCAGAAGGTGGGGTGCGGCGCGCATCTGGCGGGGCTGCGACGCACCGCCGTGGCGGAATTCAGGGAGAATCGAGCCGTAACCCTGGAGCAGCTTGAGTCAGCGGTCCGCGAAGGGAAGGTGGAAAGCTGCCGCGTGCCGCTGGAAGCTCTTCTGCCGGATTGTCCCGAACTGGTCGTGCGTGGACGCGAAGAATTGAGCGTGCGGCACGGACACAAGTTTGAATTGGCCCAAGCCCTCCGGCCGGGGCGCGGAGGTGCTCCTGGGCGCTCGAGCGTCGTGAACCTGCTGAAAATCCTCAATCTGGAACACCGCCTGATCGCCGTGGCCCGGCATGTCTCCGGCAGCATCTATCACCCTGATCTCGTCCTGGTTTAGCGGCGGGATTGCCAGCCCTTCAGAATGGCCTCTGCGGCTTCGCGGGCCGCATGGGGGCGCGCGAGCGCTCGAGTGTTGGCTCGCAGGCGAGCGAGTTCTGCGGGATGGGCCAACAGCCGCTCCAGGGTGGCCGCCAGCTCAGCGGGTTGTCTTATCCAAAAGCCTACCTCCCATTTTTCGACCAGGTCGCAGGCGCGCCGCTCGGCGCCGGGCAGGGGATCAAAGGCCAGCAGGGGAACACCGGAGTTGATGGCCTCAGCAACGGTCATGCCTCCTGGTTTGCTCACCAGCAGGTCCGCCGCGGCGAGCCATTCGTGCATGTTGTTGACCCACCCCAGCACGCGAAAGCCGGGGTACCGCTGGCACTGACGCCGGACCCTCTCTTCCATTTGCCGGTTTCTGCCTGCAACCAAGACCGCTTGTAGGGGCTGCTTAATCCTCTCCAGTTCCGCCACGATGCGGCGCGGGTCGCCGTGCCCTCCTCCACCAAAGAGCACCAGAACCATCGGGAGCTCCAACTCCAGTCCGAGCCGCGCCCGCACCTCTGCCCGATCAAGTACCGAGCCGAAGCTCGGGTCGATAGGCACCCCGCAAGGGAGGATTTTGTTCGCAGGCACGCCGGCGCCTTCCAGTTGCGCCGCGACATCTCCAGGCATGACGGGATAAAGGTCCACTTCGGGTTGAGCCCAGGGACGGTCAATATCTACTCCGGCCGTTGCGCCGACTAGGAAGAAACGGGCGTGGCGCTCGCGTTTGTACATGGCGGTCAGCTCGCAGGTGCCAACCTCGGTGGCAATTACGATGTCCGGGTCGCATTCTTCAATGAACTGAAACAGACTCTGCGCGCCCCTGCGGTAGAGCCAGCCGGGGCCCGTGGAGGTATGACTGTGCTGCTTGCTTTCGATCCATCCCCAAAGAGCGGGCCAGTACCTCAGCGGAATCTCGTAAGAGTCGTAGTAGGCGCGAAACCAGCGCGCACAGTGCGCGAGCGCGTTCACAATCTCGACCGTCAGTTCCGGCTGTATCTCGAGCAGCGCTTTCCGCAAGGCGTCCGCCACGCGTTGGTGTGCCGCGCCGTGAGGGATCGTCAGGATGAGGATTTTTGGCATGTGCATGTTCGAGGTTAAAGGTTACAGGGAACAGGTTGCAGGGGGAAGCAGTTTTCGTCGTCCTCTGTCACCTGTCGCCTTTCCGCTGTTCTCTGACCTGCGCGTCCTTTACTTTTTCCGACTTGCCGCTTAACATCCGGGGCCACGCGGAATCGTTATGGACTTGCTCCTCTTGGGATTGGGGATGGGGGTGGTGGGCGGGTTGATTCCCAGCCCGCTGCACCTGATCGCCTTGACGCAGGTAGCCCTCAATCGCTGGTGGCGCGCTATTCTGGTTCTGCTCGGGCCGCCGCTGGTGATTGATGGCGCGCTGCTGCTGATGACTTTCTTCTTCTACCAGTATGTCCCCCAGAACATCGCGCACTACGTGGCCTACATGGGTGGAGCAGTTCTCGTGGCCTTCGGCGGGTATTCGCTCGTGGAAATGCGCCGCAAGAGCCAGGAGGAGATGGCGCGCTCTGCTACCATGTCTTACGCCAGCGTGACGGTGGCGGCCCTGGCTGAACTGGGCGCGCCTGGCACGTGGATCTACTGGTTGACCATTGCCGGCCCCATCATCGCTGAAGGTCGGCAGAAGGGCTACTGGCATGTTGTCCCGTTCTTTGTCGGTGGTCTGGTGGGTTATTACGGCGCTGCGGTCTTCTCCACGTGGTTGATGGCCTGGGGCGCCGGCCTGCACAGGCAATTCAAGAAGCACCTCTTCCTCGTTGCCAACCTGCTGTTGGTGGTGCTGGGGATTTCCTACCTGCTCCGCGCTTCCTTGGGGGGCTAGCGCGGTTGCCGCTGGGGAATCTCGGAAGCCTCGGTTCCAGTTCACCCTTCCTTCATTTGGCGCATATCGAAACACATCGCAACAGGACGAAATATCCTATCCAGTTACTCTTTAAGAATCAACATGTTGGAGACGAGCAACCTATATTGTGACGATTACGTCTATAGAGAGTGGAGGATGATCCGAAAGGAGCATCGGAACGAACGTGAACCGGCCAGCAACGATGAAACGCCATATTGAAATATCAGGGGCTCAAACCCCACGGAGGATGACAATGCGTACACTAAAATTGGGCTCTCTCTTATTCTTGCTGGCCTTTGCGGTTCAACCCGCTTTTGCCGACACGCACGCCTCGAACGCTCAGACTCTCGCCAACATCCAGGACCGCCTCTACCATGCTCAGGTCTTCAAGCATGGCCAGGTGCAGGCGGCCTATGAGAACGGCGTCGTCACGCTGACCGGAAGCGTGGACAACCTGGGCGCCAAGCTTGACGCCGAGCGGGCGGCCCGTAAAGCCGAAGGTGTGGTTCAGGTGGTCAACAATGTGGAGGTCCGCGCTGACAACGTCACCGAAAAACAGATTTTGGAGAAAGCGCGGCATGAGATCGTGATGTACTACGCCTACGGGATCTTCGACAACATCAACTTGCAGGCGCAGGGCGACAAGCTCACGGTCAGTGGCCAGGTTACTCAGCCGTTCAAGAAGCAGGACATTGGCAATTTCCTGACGCGGGTCCGGGGCGTGGCAACCGTGGAAAACAACCTGGAGGTTTTGCCCGTTTCGTTGTTTGACGATCGTCTGCGCTCGGCCGTGGCGAGAGCCATCTACGGCGATCCGTTCTTCTTGCGGTACGGCAACCAGGCGCTGCCGCCCATCCACATTATCGTGAAGAACATGAACGTGACGCTGGAAGGAGTGGTGGCCAGGCCGCTCGACCGCACCAAGGCCGAGATGGCAGCGCGCTTCGCCGGCCTCTCGTTCTCGGTGGTCAACAACCTTCGCCTGGATCACGCCTAAGGCGTTCCGTCCGCCCTGGCGATGCCTGCGCTGCCTTGCCGCAGCGCAGGCTTTTTTTTGCGATGCCTGGAATCCCCTGGTCGAAGGCTGTGCTGATGCCCGCGGGCAGATAGCGAAGATTGATGGCGTTCCAAGGCTCGCCGTGCGCCGCGGGTTGACTTGCCGCGAGGATCGCCCATAATACCGGGGCCATGTGGAACCCAGAGCGTGGCCGGCAGATTCTCTATCTTTCGCGGACGCAGATCGAGGCCCTGGAGTTCTCTCTGGACGACGTGATCGCGGCGGTGGAGGCGGGCTTCCGGGAGAAGGCGGCGGGCCGAGTTGAGATGCCACCCAAGCCCGGGATTCATACACGTCCGGATGCATTCATCCACGCCATGCCCGCCTATCTGGCTGGCGTGGGAGCGGCGGGGTTGAAGTGGGTGAGCGGGTACCCCGAGAATCGCCGCGTGGGGCTGCCTTACATCACGGGGCTGCTCATCTTGAATTGTCCGGAGACCGGCGTCCCACTCGCGGTGATGGACTGCACCTGGATCACCGAGAAGAGGACGGCGGCGGCTACGGCGGTGGCCCTCCGAAGATTGGCCCCAGCGGACGCGCGGCGCCTGGCCATCATTGGCGCGGGCGTTCAGGGTCGGGCCAATGTAGATTCACTTCGGCGGGTCTGCCCCGGCATCACGACAGTCGCGGCATTTGACCCCTCCGAGCGGGCCCGCGAGGTTTTCGAGCGGCAGGTCACGGCGTGGGGCCTTGCGGTCGAGCAGGCCGCGTCTCCAGAGGCTGCCGTCAAGGGCGCAGACCTCATTGTCACCTGCGCGCCTATTGTGAAGAATCCCCAACCGGTCATCCCACCGGATTGGTTGAAACCGGGAAGCGTCGCGGTTTCCCTGGACTTTGATGCGACCATCCAGGCGGCCACGGCCCACGCGGCCGATGGAATGTGGGTGGACGACGGAGCCCAATTCGAGTACTACCGCCAGCATGGGCACTTCGCCAACATGCC
>Ga0187878_1003937_pt1 | contig 11792 bp, 7 predicted proteins | sample June2016WEW_17_1_FD_132979 | JGI IMG/M metagenome (GOLD analysis project Ga0187878, IMG submission 132979) | Peatland microbial communities from SPRUCE experiment site at the Marcell Experimental Forest, Minnesota, USA - June2016WEW_17_150 | ecosystem: Environmental > Terrestrial > Soil >...
AATAGAACGTTAAAACCCAGGTTTTTAAGTATCTGTCCCATTGTTCCTTTGGGAACATCACTCTCACCGAATCTGTAATCAAGATTAACACTTCCAGTGTGTCTCTGATCAAATGCAAGCGGGAATGTAAATTGCGGATACGCATTCTGCTGGTTGACCAGATTAATTTTTTCAGTCGGGGTAGAACCGGTTCCCGAAGCGTATAATAAAGTATAGGATATATCAGCCGCAAACCTGTTGTATCTCCTTAAGCTAAGGTAGAATTCAAGTCCGCGTGATACACTGAAATCCGAATTTTGATATATTGTATATCCGATGGGTACATATTGTGAAGCAAGTACTTTATTTACTCCTATCTGATCCTGCGTTGATCTATAGTAAGCGGTTACACCCATGTTCAGATAATCTCCCACCGTTTGTTTTACACCGACTTCATAAGAAGTGAGCTTTTCCGGAGTAAGTGATGAATTCTCGGCAACATCCTGCAGGGATGTCTGGAAGAACTGCGAGAATGCTATCCTATTGGTATACAAATAATCCAGCGGAGGCATCTGAATGAATTTGCCGAACTGAGCAACGAATATTGTTTTCTCTGTAACAGGGAATGAGAAACCCAGACGCGGGCTGACTGAGATGTTCGCTTTGCTCTGCTGATAAACGCTGCTGGGTAAAAGTGAACCATCGGGACCTACAACTACATTAACGTCCTTGAGAACTTCTCCATTAACATTCAAATAATCAATCCTGACGCCTCCATTAAATGAGAAATCAGGAAAATCGACCTTATCTCTGAGGTAAAAAGCACCTATCAGAGGATGTCTCGGATTAACATCATCTCCCTGCACAATGTGGTTGCCGAACTGATCAACGATATCATAACCGTATCCTTTCATACGTGCACCTGAACCCGAATACCATAGATTTATCTGTTTCTCAAGATTCGTGCCCGTTGCAGTATCATAATTGTTCTGTGCAACTGAAGGTGAATAGAATTCCATTTTTTGAAGTATGTGGTACCTGTATTCACCGCCGAACTTTACTTCATGATTACCGAATTTCTTTGTTAACAAAGCCCAGGTAGCATCCAGTTTTCCGCCCCAGTAGCTGACTTCAGACAGGTGATAAAAGTTATAAGGAGTTCCGTACTGTCTGAATATTCCTGTAGGATCCAACTGTTTTTCCCCGCCTTGTGTTGCCAGGCCGGGAACGTAGTTTGTATCGCCTACCTTGAATATGTTTCTCCATGCAGAACTATAAAAATCGGGTGCGCCTTTAAAAAGAGGCGTGAATTCCGGATCACCGAATTCGAGTCTGGTTTTGTAATAATTACCCTGTAATTCATAATAGAATTTGTTGTTCACGGTATGACTTATCCTGGCGAAAACCTGCATATCCTGAGATGAGTTGTATCTCCATCTTTGTGAATCGTATCCGAGGAAACTAGCCTGGTAAGATCTATTCCAGTTATCGGTATAAGATATACCGCCTTTTAGCTGGATAGGGATCTTAGTATTTTTGATTTCTGACAGGTCGATAGCCAATCTGCCGTTCACATTCCAGAGCCTTGAGCTTAAGTTAGGTATAATTCCATTATCATAAAGCTTGTCTGCGATCCAGCTCGGACTGCTGTTCAATAAAAATTGTCTTTCGACTCCGCCGAAAAAGTTTATAACTTTCGATAAACCTTTAGTTGGAATTAACGGACCGCCAAGAGTCGCGTTATAAAGATTGTAACCCTGAGAATTAGTTCCTATCCAGTTTTTATTGGTGAGAACATCCGAAATTACTTCAACAGAACCTAAATAACGGTTTGTACCGCTCTTTGTAGTTACGTTGATAACTCCGCTCAATGCGTTACCGTATTCTGCACCAAATCCGCCAGTCAAGACTGAAATTTCTTGCAGCTGGCTGTTTGATACGTAAGCTGTTGATGAACCGTCAACCGGGTTTGTAGTCGAAACACCATCAACGATTATCAGGTTTTCACTGCTTCTGCCGCCCCTGATATTCAATGCTGTACTCTTTTCGTCCTGGATGACACCTGATGTTTTAGCAGCAATATTTTGAATACCATGGATACCCTGATTATCGATTTGCTGGCTTTCAATCAACCTGCCGCTTTGTTCGACGTCGATACCCTTTCTTTGAGCAATAATTTCAAGAGTATCGGTTTTGACACCTGCTTCAGCCATCTCAAAATTAACTTGCGTCTTTTGATCGACTGAAACCCTAATACCTGTTTGCCTCGAAGCTGTGTAACCTACATATGTGCAAATTAGGCTGTATGTTCCCACATCCATATTTAAGAACACATATCCACCATTGGCATCTGTTTCAACCCCTTTTGAAGTACCTTCAATTTTAATAATTGCGCCTGCTATAGGGGTTTTATCTTTGGCATCTATCACAGTGCCGCCGATGCTGCCTGTTGTTTGAGAAAATATTTCTGTGGGTAGTAAGGATAGGATAAAAATAAAACCAATAAGGGCAGTAAGTCTAAAGAATGTAAAGACCCTCATTTTACCTCCAATAAATTTAAAGTTTGTTAATTAACAATGTCGCATGCCCTATCGTATTCATGCACGATAGGGCATGCTAAAATCAAGAAAAATCGAAATTATTTAACTAAGACCATTTTTTTAGTATCCGAAAAAGAGCCTGCGTTTATCGTATAGAAATAAATACCGCTTGGCAAATTTGAAGCATCAACAACGACTACCTTAGTTCCGGCTGATTCCCTGCCGTTAACTAAAGTCATTATTTCTTTTCCAAGAACATCATAAACCTTAATATTAACGAACGTTTCTTTCGGTATGGAATAAGTAATATTAGTCGTTGGATTGAACGGATTCGGATAATTCTGTTCCAACCTGTATTCTTTCACTGTCTCATTATTGTTTCTGATACCGATCAAAGTTGCATCCGTTATTTTTCTGAATATCAACGATGCTCTTGATTCCGGAGCATTATCACTGAATGCAAAGCTTCCCGGCTGCGGATCTTTCTGATATACTATGTAGACAGTATAATATCCACCCTGATTCGGGGCAACCCTGTTTATACTTGCGTATCTTTCGTCAAATGAAGTCGGTCCGCTGTTTGTAACCTGTATCGGAGCGGAGAATATCATATCAGATGTCTTGGCATACTGATAAAATATGTGCATTTTATTGAATGTGTTCAAAGTATCATTTGCGAACGGCACTGAATATGATATGAATATATACTGCTGGTCATCCGAAAGCGCAAAGCAAGGATGATCGAAATTAGCCATAAATGCCTGAGCAACCATTTCATCGGGGATCTGTGGTATCGGATTAACCGGTGAAGTATGCGTGCCCGCAATGATCTGCGGATCGGTAGCATTTTTGCCAACCATCAACCTGCCGTTTACATACATACGGCTAGGTCCTAATGAATTGAAAGCCCAATAATAATTGCCCGCTGCATCCATTATTACATCACATGAACCATTCCAATTAGATACAATTGAATCTCCATTAATAATGTGTGGATCGAACAATAAAACAAATGAGCCCCATGTTACACCATTGTCTGTTGAAAGTACGGACCAAATTCGTGACGTTCCCCAATTACCAGCAGTTTCCCGATATGGATTATCAAGAATTATCGCTTTACCGCCAGGTCCATTGTTGAACGATAATGACTGATTTGCCTGTCCGGTAACTCCTGCCGGTGACACCAGCCTGTTATATGCAATAAATAAATTTGTTGTTGAATTGAACACAGCCGCAGCAATCGAATCGGTTGCAGCTGACTGATAAGTATCTCCGCCTTCTAGCATATTCCCGTTTGTCAAACGAGATACCTGACACCATGCAAAATTTGGCGGTACCGCCACTCCATTGAATGAACCTGCACCCGGTGCAATATCGTAATTGATATAACCACCAGCAGGATAAGGTGTGCCTACAGAATAGTGATTTCCTACTACTCCGCTGCCGTCAGATTTGCCATGGACACAAGGAAACCCGCTTTTCACAGTAGGATACGAACCAAGATCGCTCCATGTTGCGCCATCGTCATCGCTAAACGCAATTTTCGTCCTTCTTGAACCAGCGGGATCTAAAGAATCAAGTCCTGTCATATAATCTGCATACATTATCGTATTTGAATGTCTGTAAAGATGATGTGATTGTTCCCCGTTCATCTGATAATCATAATATCCGGATAATCCCGTAACAGGAATTTCAGGGCCGATTATAGCTCCGTCAACCTCTTTTGAACCCTCAGGAACGATCTGGTCATGAACGAACAGAGGATTGGTGTGAACATATTGTGAATTCGGATTCCGATCCAATCCATCATATGGTACACCGGCTCTATCCGACTTGATGTTGTTCCCCGGGTTCTGGTTCCAGAAAACAAACGCAAAAGCTGTCAGAGCAATAACACAGCATATCAGTATTTTTCTGAACATCTTTTTCTCCTTTGTATTATTTATTTAAATTAAAATAATTTATTAAATAGTAAAAATAATTTTGTTAAATAATCACTAAAATCAATTGTTTCGTTTCAAAATTATTTAATTTTGAACAATATTCACTACCTCAATATAACAGATTAATAAAATCTTGTCAAGTATATTATTCAAAAATTTACCTAATATAACTGCTCATTAAATAATATCTTGCAAATTAATAATAATTATTTTATAACTATCTACTTTTTCCTATTAAACAAATAATATGATTTTAAGCTGAAAAATACAAATAATTCTGGTGGAATTCCCGGTATCAAACCTTATTTATATTAACAAAAATCCTCTTTTTAAAAATTAATTAGTCCAGATAAGAAAGCATATATTTACATGCTTAAACTAAAAATATTATCATCAATTTTCTGTCAATCTTCACAATTTTTATGAATTGCTATACTACTCTATTATATATAGATTTGTTTATTTATGGTAACCATCATCGATAAAATCAACAGGAGAATAATTTATTTCTTTTCGGAGATAGGGGAAATAGCGATCCTCATCTTAGGCATTATAAAATGTACACCCCGTGTTTTCAGGGACAGAAAATTAATACTCGAGCAAATGGAGCATGTCGGTGTTAATTCAATACCACTTGTTATAATCATCGGTTTCTTTACAGGAGCAGTCTCTTCCTGGCAAGCTGCATACCAGTTCAAGGGTTTTATTTCATTATCATACCTGGGATCAGCAGTAAGCAAAGCTATATTTATAGAACTCGGACCCGTACTGACCGCAATAGTTCTTGCCGGACGTGTAGGTGCTTCGATAGCAGCCGAGCTGGGAACAATGAAAGTAACCGAACAGATAGATGCACTGGAATCGCTGGCAATTAATCCTGTCCGGTATTTAGTAACGCCCAGGTTTTTAGCTTGTATAGCAATGCTGCCTGTGCTGACAATATTCGCGAACTTTATTGCTATTATGGGAGCCTTTGGTGTTGCCAACTTCTTTCAGGATGTTAGTTTCCAGATTTTTTTCGGAAGTATAAAAAGAGTTTTTGAAATGAAAGACATTTACGGTGGAATAATCAAATCGGTTTTCTTCGGTGCTTCGACATCAATAATCGGATGTTATGTCGGATTGAAGACTGAAGGAGGAGCTGAGGGTGTGGGAAACTCTACCATCCGTGCATTCGTACTGGCAGCAGCAATGACACTGATACTGGATTACGTTTTATGGACAAATCTATTCGGAGGTTAATCGATATTAGTTAATCCTGGTTCGTGTATAAAGTACGAAACGAGATTAAAACATTTCCAGCAGTGTTCTAGCCATCACTATTTTCTGTACTTCGCTGGTGCCTTCACCAATTGTCATCAGCTTCACATCTCTATACAGCTTTTCTACAGGAAATTCTTTTATGAACCCGTAACCGCCGTGGATCTGTACAGCTTCATTTGCAGCTTTCACCGCAATCTCGCTCGCATAGTATTTAGCCATCGATGCGGCAAATTTGAAGTTTTTTCCTTCATCCTTTAGTTGTGCAGCGCGGTACGTGAGAAGCCGTGCAGCTTCCGTTTCCATTGCCATATCTGCCAATTTAAATTGAATGCCCTGAAATTCAGATAGAAGTTTACCGAATTGTTTTCTCTGTTTCGCATATTTTATGGAGTGATCAAGGCATGCCTGTGCAATGCCTACCGATAAAGCCGCTATCGCTATCCTTCCACCATCCAGAATCATCATTGCCTGCACATAACCTTCACCTTCTTCACCGATAAGATTTTCTGCGGGCACTTTGCAGTTCTCAAAAATAAGCTCGCATGTGTCTGAGGCACGCATACCCAATTTATTTTCCTTCTTCCCGGTGCTAAATCCTTCAAAACCTTTTTCAATAATAAATGCTGAGATTCCTTTTGATCCCTTCGACTTATCCGTTACAGCCATGACAACAAAAGTATCCCCTACTCCGCCATGTGTGATAAAAGTTTTATTCCCGTTCAGAATGTAATAATCGTTTTTCATTTCAGCAGATGTCATCATACCGGCAGCATCACTTCCAGACACATTTTCTGTTAAACCCCATGCCCCCAGTCTTTTCCCGGAAGTCAGTTCCGGGAGGTATTTTTTCTTCTGGACTTCGTTTGCGAACATGTAAATGTGGTTCGTACAAAGACCATTATGAGCCGCAATAGTCAATCCGAGCGAAGGATCAGCCTTAGATATCTCTTCAATTATTATAACATAATCCAACACTGAAAAACCTGAACCGCCGTACTCCTCCGGAAAAATAATACCCATAAAACCCATTTCACCAAGTTCATTCACTATTTCTGATGGAAATTCCTGTGTTTCATCATACTTCATTGCTGCGGGAACAATCCTACTTTGGGCAAAACCCCTTGCTAGATTTTGAACCTGGAGATTGCTGTCAGATAAATTGAAATCCATTGATGTAAATTTAAGTTTTTAAATATACCTATTTAAGCTATAAACGATTATTAATATCCTAAAATTCAGAGTATACAGATAAAAATTAAAAATAAAATGATAGCTTAATTTTTTTTAATACTATTTAAATCCCTTAATTAGCTCATCTACAAAATCATAAGGTGTCAATTTGCGGTTCAAGATATGGTCGAGTTTCTCCTCCAAAATATACTTTTTCTCATCTGACCAAAATGTAACTTCTAATCTATTATTAACCAATTCATTTATCTGTTTGATTAGGTTTTCTCTTCTTTTCCCGGTCATTTTTCCATTTGATGCCAAGTAGGATTTATGTCTTAATATCTCCGTATAAAGGTCATCAATCCCTTTATTTTGCGTACCTATAGTTTTAATAACTTTAACAGCCCAGTCATCGTGTTCTTTCATTTTTAAGTGAAGCATGGTTTTTAATGCTGTAGCAAGAGCATCAGCTCCTTCTCTATCGCACTTATTGATAACGAATATATCACCTATCTCCATCAACCCTGCTTTCATAGTTTGCACGGAGTCTCCAGACTCGGGTACCAGGACAACAATAGTAGTATCCGCAGTTTTTGCTATATCGAGCTCCGATTGACCCACACCCACGGTTTCAATTATAATAAAATCTTTGCCCGCTGCATCCAGGATTTCGCAGGCTTCTCTGGCTTTTTTAGACAGCCCTCCGAGGCTGCCTCGTGTTGCCATAGAACGGATGAATACACCATCGTCCGTGCCGATCTCCTGCATCCTTATCCTGTCACCGAGCAAAGCTCCTCCAGTAAACGGACTTGTGGGATCTACAGCTATAATCCCGACCTTGTAATTATTTTCACGCAGTATTTTGGTGAGTAAATTGGTAATTGTGCTTTTTCCGGCACCGGGAGGTCCTGTTATTCCTATTAAATACGCATTACCTGTGCTCTTGAACAACAATTTCAATAATTCCTGAGAATACGGCGATTCATTTTCTACCAATGAGATCCCTCTTGCAATCGAAAGCTTATTGGAATCGAGTATTTCCTTAATTAATCTTTCGAGTAATTTCTTCAATTATTTCTTTTAAAATATTTTATAGTCAAACGCAGCCCCTCTTCTATTTTTACTTTTGGTTCCCACCCGATCTCGTGATTGATTTTGTTGTAGCTGAGAACTGAACGTCTTTGTTCACCCTTTTTTTCGGATCCATGATCTTCTCTGAAACTGGTCCCTGCCAGTTTGTTCAGATCTTTAAAGATGTAGTTGACCGTCGTCTCTATTGCTGTTCCAATGTTATATACTTTAGGACCTTTGATATTAAGTGCAAGGACGTTTGCATTTACAACATCATCAACATATACATAATCTCTTGTTTGTTCACCGTCACCATTTATTAACGGCTGTACGTTCTGTAATATCTTTTCAGTGAATATAGCTACCACCCCGCACTCACCGTATGGATTCTGACGGGGGCCATATACATTTGCATATCTTAATATAATATAATCCAGATTGTAAACATGATTATAATAAAACAGATATTTTTCAACTGCAAGCTTATCTATACCATAAGGAGCATAAGGGCGGATGGGATGTTCTTCATCAGCAGGAAAATATTCGTGTTCCCCGTAAATTGCTCCGCCTGTTGAAGCATATATTACTTTTTTCACGCCATACTTTACAGCATACTGTAAAAGATTTATAGAACCTATTATGTTATTATCAATATCAAATTTGGGATTCTCAACCGATTTCCTGAGATCAATTTGTGCTGCGTGATGGTTTATTACATCAATTTTATGTTCTTCAAAAATCTTACCCAGCTTTTCATCTCTGATATCCATCTCATAAAATATCGCTTCCGGATTTATGAAGCTTTTCACACCTGTAGAAAGATTATCAATTATTATAACCTTATGACCCATCTTAATATATTCATCTGAGATATTAGATCCGATAAACCCGGCACCTCCGGTTACGAGAATATTCATTAAATTATGCTCCTTCTTTTAATCCTTTTTGACCGATATCAGTCCTGTAATACTTATTCTCAAAATTTATAATATCAACATTCTTATATGCATTATTTATGGCTTCAAGCAGACCATTATCTGATTCGCCAACAACATTTAATACTCTTCCACCCGATGAAATTATTTTCCCATCCGGAGATTCCTTCGTCCCGGCATGGAAAACCAAACAATCTTTATCAGCTTTTTCAATACCTGTTATCTCTTTTCCTATTTCATAATTATCGGGATATCCTTTGGAAGCTAACACTACACAACAGAAATATTTATGGTATATCTCCGGTTTATATTTTTTTATATCACCATCAGACGATGCCATCAATAATTGAAGAAGATCTGATTTTAAAAGCGGAAGCACTACCTGTGACTCGGGATCACCGAATCTCACATTGAATTCTATCACATAAGGATCAAGTTTTTTATCTATCATAAGTCCGCAATATAAACAACCCTTAAATTCATATCCTTCCTTCTTCATATTTTGCAATACCGGTTCAATTATTCTCGATCTGACTTTAGACATTACCTTGGAGGTAACTATTTTATTTGCAGGAGCAAAACTTCCCATTCCTCCCGTATTTTTTCCTTTTTCACCGTCGAGTATCTTTTTATGGTCCTGTGCGGGCGGCAAAACGATATAATCATTCCCATCACAGACAGCAAATACTGAGGCTTCCTGACCTGTAAGGAACTCCTCAATAACAATTTCATTCCCGGCTGAACCGAATATCTTTGATTCAAATATTTCTGATACAGCATCTCTAGCCGATTTTAGATCATCACAAATAAGTACTCCCTTCCCAGCAGCCAGACCGTCAGCTTTGATTACAATAGGTAAATCTACAGAATCCAGATACGATAAAGCTTCATTTTTTTCTTCACATCTAAAATTCACGAATTTCGCAGTAGGAATATGATAGCGTTTTAAAAAAATTTTCGCAAAGACCTTACTTGTTTCAAGCTGTGCCGCATTTCTGGAAGGACCGAAAACCTTCAGTCCTTCTTTAACAAATTCATCTACTATACCGAGTGCAAGCGGTGCTTCAGGACCCACTACGGTAAAATCGATTTCGGTCGATTTTACAAAGTGAATCAGTGCGGATATGTTATCAGGTTTTATTTCAATAGTTTCTGCAATGCTGTTTATACCCGCGTTTCCTATTGTGCAGTAGATCTTATCTACTAACTTACTTTGTTTGAGCTTCCATATTATTGCATGCTCCCTGCCGCCATTTCCTAATACAAGAATTTTCATTTTTCCGATGTTTTGAATTTTAAACTATCTATAGTGTTTGGAACATTATCATGCATACTTTTAATATACCCGAACCTTGAATTTCGGTACAGTAAATAAGTGTATATTACGTTCGGCGTTAATTCATACTTAGCGAGATATTTTAGAAACCGGTAAATAGGCTCTGAACAGCACAGCGAAACAATAAAGTTAGTTAACGTTTTTTTCCCTGTATGGTCTAGTTTCATTTCCTTTTTAAAAAAAGGATGTTTCTGAAATAGATACGGGAGTGAATATTCACCGTAAACCTCCATAATATTCAGCAGCTCGTCTAACCCTCTCCAATGTCTGTTATATCCGATTGCTTCGGGAAGAGAATAGATCGGCAATTTCTGTTCTAAGCGAATTCCGAGCTCTGTATCTTCACCTCCGTAATGAAGAAAGTGTTCATCAAAGCAGCCGATCTCGATCAATATATCCCTGGGAACAGAAGCGTTTGTAGTTCGAAAATATTTACCCGGTATTTTTGAACCGGAATATGCTTTTGCCGAACCCCTTTTATCAAGATAAGACATCAAGCTGTTTATCTCTAGTTCGGGATGATATAAGATTTTACCGACCGCAGCACTGGGGCGATTTTTCTGGGCACCCAGGTGCGTCCTGATAAAATCTTTTTTCACTTCAATATCGGAATCCAGAAAAATGATCAATTCATTTTTCGCGATTTCAATACCCCGGTTTCTCGATACGGCTCTCCCTAAATTTTGCGGATTGATGATGGGTTTTAGTTTCAACATTCCGGAGTAAGTCTTTAAGAATTCATCTGTCCCATCGGAAGAACCATCATCAACGACTATTACTTCGAAGTCATCTAGAGAGATATCCTGCTGCTCCAGCGATTTCATCGAGATCTTTAAAAGGTCAACGCAATTATATGAAGGTATCACTACGCTCGCTTTCATGCAGTTATACCCGCCTCTTTATAATATTTATAAAGAACATTCATAACTGAATCCAGACCATGTGTTTTTACAACCCACTCTCTGCCTTTTGCTGCATAATTTTTTCGAATGTCACAGTTTTCTATAAGCTTGATAAGTTCAGTTCCAAGATTTTCATAGTTAACGTTCACAAATGGATGATCGGGAATAAAGTCCAGATATTTTTGGTTCAGATAAGTACACACAACGAGCCCCTGTGAAAGACTTTCGACGGAACTCATTCCATAACCCCATCCGCCTTTATCTGCGATCTGGTCTATATATATGTCACATTTCGATTTGATCTCCATACATATTTCATGAGGTTGATCTTCTATTAAGACCATCTCTACAGGATACTGCTTTTCTAATTTGTTAACTACCGATAAAATATGATCCGTGCCTTTGTTCTTCCGGCTTCTTGTGGCGTGAGCTATCTTGATCTTTTTGTTGCTATGAGTCACAGGAATAATCTCATCAGTATCTATTGGTAAAAAAAGGTACCTAATGCCAGGGTATTTTTCAAGAAGATCCAATTCACTCGTAAGGTTCAGGTCAGATATATCGTGTATCTCTTTCAATACCCCCCTGTTCCTCACATCAGTGCCATGGTAAAAACATACTATCTTTTTACCCTCTGACTTGAGTTCCTTCAT
>Ga0187878_1003938_pt1 | contig 11790 bp, 11 predicted proteins | sample June2016WEW_17_1_FD_132979 | JGI IMG/M metagenome (GOLD analysis project Ga0187878, IMG submission 132979) | Peatland microbial communities from SPRUCE experiment site at the Marcell Experimental Forest, Minnesota, USA - June2016WEW_17_150 | ecosystem: Environmental > Terrestrial > Soil >...
AGGCGCTGATCGATGTAGCCGGGAAAGGCGTCGAGATACATGCGCCAACGCTGGGTGACAAAGGCTCTGGCGGTGAAGGTTTCAGCCCACTCGCGCGCGGACTGCGCATAGCTAGCCAGCAGCGCGGGCGTGCTGGTGTCCTCGTCCGAGGGAATGATGCGCAGATGTGCTGCCAGCTCGGCTACCGAGACCGGTTCGACCGCAGGCGCCTGCAAGAGTTGAAAGCCCATAGGCTATCGCCGTTTTGCGTTGCGCGTATCGCGCTGCGCATTCTGGCCAGATTTTCCGGTGGTTTTCACCAGAGCAGTTTTTTCGGGTTCCGCCTCAGCGGCCGGAGCTTCATCGGGCTCGGCCAGCTGGCGGCGATATTGCCGCGGATCGCGCGCATAAGCGGCGAGAGCGTCATCTTGATCTTCTTTTGGCATTCGGTGACGGCCTTCCAGGCGCCGGCCGCTGGCGCCAGGTGAATCCCCGGCGCGACGGGGATAGGTGCCGCGTCGGGGACCCCGGGAGAAACCGGCTGAAGGCCGGTCCCGGAGAGAACAATTCCGGACGACAAACTGCGCGTCGTCCGGGGACCAAATTTCACCCCAGAAAGCCTGAAATCTGGCTTTCTACGACGTTGCCTGCACAGCCACGGCGATCGGGTGCGTGCCGGCATCGAGCAGCTGCGCGTCGGCGCGCAGGAAGGCTTGATAGCCGACCTGCAGGTAATCGGCATAGCGCTCGGTGAGCCGCATGACGGTGGTGTCTCCGGCTACCCGGCGGACTTTGTATTTGCTCATGTCGCCGAACAGCAGGAAGGCATTGCCAGTCACCGGAGAGCCGCTGGTTCCGAGCGCCGCCATGTCCTGGTTGATGACGTATTTGTAGCCATTGATCGTGTTGGGATCGTTGGCGGCCAGGCCGGGAAGCCACAGGTAACGCCCATAGCTATCCTTCAACTTCTTGATGGCCTTCAGGGTGGAATCGGCCAGCATATAGCGGCCTCCCGGACGATAGGCCGGGTCGACCGTGTGCTCCAGGTTGATCAGATCATCGCCGATGATGGTCGACGTCTGACCGGAGGCCGTGGTGTAGGTGAGGCCTCCGCCGGGAGCATTCAGAGCGGCGGTGACAATGCCCAAAGGCTCGGTGGTGCCGGCGCCGACGGTGAATTTGTTGTTGAACAAGCGGCCGAGGCGGATGCCGAGCAGCTTGGCTACTTCCTTATCCAGGTCGAAATAGGAGTCGCGCATCAACTGGATGGGGATGAGGATGGAATCGGAGCAGAAGGTGAACGCTCCGAACATGATTTGTCCGAAGACCAGATCGGTTTCGGTGACCTGGGTGTTGAGGCCAAGGATGCGTCCCTTGTTGGTGGTGTCGTTGATCGTCGGCCAGGGCAGCGGATTGCCGGTGTCGGTCTCGAAGGAGTCGACGATGCCGTCGATCCCGCCGTACCACTTCATGGCCTCTTCGAGTTGGCCGCTGAACCCCTGCGGGATGATGTAGCCGCCGCCCGTGGTGCTTTCCGTCTGGGCCGCGCGGATCTGGGTGCCACCAGCATCGCGCCAGGTGCCCAGCATGATCTGCTGCTCTTCGGGCGAGAGCGAAGAGATATTTCCGCGGAGATATTTGGAGAAGACCTTGGAGTAGGTCTTCTGCCATTCCTCATTGCGGCCTCCGTCCACCAGGTGGGGAGCGATGTTACTCATGGGCGGCTGCCTGGTGTCGGCAAAGGCAGCCTGGACTTTCTCGGCGTCTTCCAGCTTTTTGAGCGCCGCTATCTGCTTGTCGAGCTCGACTACCTTGGCGTCGATTTCGTCGAATTTGACGGTGTCGCCCTTCTCCAGATAAGAGCGCATCTCTTTGACAGCGACGTTGCGCTGCTCAACCAATTCTGCGAGTTTCATATTGCGGTTCTCCGTGAGGCGTCCGCATTGCGCGGGGCGCCCGGCGCTGAGGGGCAGCGCCAGTCTGTGAAGCGGGTGCTCCTCCAGGCCATCGCGTCAGGCGAGTGACTGAGTTGCTCCCCCGGCACTCCGCGTCCGGCGGATACCCGGGGCAAACGAACGGTGCACGCTGGGGTGCCCCGCATAAAATGGCTTACTTATGGCAAACTTATCGGCCTACTGGACCGACTGAGAAATATTTGGGCCGGCTTCGAGTTCGGCCAGGCGCAGGCGGCGCGCCCGGATGTCCGGCTGCGCGGCGCTATCTTTCAGGCTGTCTTCGTCGACGGTGATGTCGTGGGCCTTGGCCGCAGCCTTGATGCGATCGCGCGCCTTGTCTTTTTCGGCTTTGTCCGGCATGTCAGTCTGGCCCCAGCGCGAGATGGCGTTGCGGATATGGTTGGCCTCCCACTCTTTGTCGTGATCGGGAGACTCGATGGGAAGCTTCCAGTTTTCCTTCTTGTCGTCGGGCCTGTAGGCAAAGCAGCTCTTCGGCAGGTCTTTCTTATCGACGCGCTTGGTGTCTTTTTTTGTTGCGGTGGCTATCCGCGCAGCCCGCGCCCGGGCTTTTGCGTCGGTCTCTCCCTCGTGCACGCAGTTGTCGTCGTCGCAGTCTTCGTTTGAGCAATGGCTGCAGTCGCCCTGCTTGCAACTGGAGCAATCGCAGGCGCAATCGACCATGCCGTACTCGGCCTCTTCAGTGCCCGGAGGACCCGGAGGGACCTGGGCATCATCTTCAGTTCCAGGAGGTCCGGGAGGCACAGCGATTGCCTGCTTGACGCGCTCAGGAATCTTGCCGTAGAACCTGGCAAGATCGAACTGCGCGGCCAGAGCCTTGGCCTCGTTGGCTTTTTCGGGAGTGGTTTTGAGGAGCGCAGTGGCAAAGCCCTTTTCAACAGCCTCTTGCGGGGTGAGCCAGGTAGTGTCATCCATGAGCGCGGAAACTTCGCCCGCGGAAAGCCCGGAGCGCTTGGCATAGAGGTCGCGCATGGTGCCGCTGACCTTGTCGAGAAGGTCGGCCATCTCACGCATCGCGTTAGCATCGCCCACCGCACAGGACCAGGCGTTGTGCAGCATCATCATGGCGCCGTCGCATACTTGTATCGTGTCGCCGGCCATGGCAACGGTGAAGGCTGCCGACGCGGCGATGCCCTCAACGATGACGCTGACCGGGACGCCCTGCTGACGAAGAATGTTGTGGATGGCGACGCCGACGAACGAAGCGCCGCCCGGCGAGTTGATGCGCACGGTGATGGAGTCGACCTTGCCGGCGTCTTTGAGCGCCTGTTGCACGGAGGCGGGAGTGACCCCGTCGTCGCAGCACCAGTTCTGGCCAATCTCGTTATAGACGCACAGCTCGAGCACGTTCGCCTTTTTGGCGGCGGCGAAGATGGGCTTCGGCTTTGCAGCACTCTGCGGACTCAGTAGTGACATGATGGCTTCCGTTTCGTTGGATTTGGGTGGTCAGGCCTTCACTTCTTCATAATCTGTCTCGCCGAATTCTTTCAACTGCCAGTTCTGCTTTTGCAGCCAGGCGAGATGCCCGATGAACTTCTTGTCGCCCTCGCGGTGCCACTTTGCGAGGTGCTGATAGAGATGAAAGTTCGACATATCGCCGGCGTCAAAGGCCTGGCGGGCGAGCTCGGCATAACGCGCGACAATAGCCATCTCGGCCGCGGTGGCGTCCGAGAGGATGTCGCCAATATCGATATGTGTTTTAGCTTGAGCCGGAGCGGAGAGCGGGACACCATCGAGAAATAGCAGCCGACTAATGAGGCTTTGCGCGTGCTTCTCCGACTGCTCGTGAAGTTTATAGAGCCCCTTCTTGATGCTGAGGCCGCAGCGTTTCACGTTGCGCCAGTCGAGCATGTATTGCAGGCACAGCGACAATTCGAGGTCGATGGACTCCTGCAGGCCGGCCATGACTTTCGGATCACCCTTCATCTATTTCCTCCGGCGAGCACATGCTCACAAAGGGCCTCATAAGCACTCGCCAACTCGTTTTCCGTGATATCCACAGCTTTTTCCAACTTCCAGGCTTGGGCGCGAGTCCAAATATGGCCCGCGTAGCCGTCGCTGAACTGCTGTGCAGCCTGCGGCAGCTTGGCTACACCTGCCAAGCAAAGGGCCACCATCTGTGCGGCAACACCCACAACTGGCTGCCAGATCTTCGTAACAGTCTCTTTGTCCCGCCGCGCGCGGCTGATGGTGCGCTGAACCGCATCGCGAAAGATGTGCCGGCAGCCGGTGAAGACGCGCTCGCGGCGAATGGCGCCGTTTGGGTCTCTATTGCCGCCCGTGCCCTGGTCGTTGTCACCGCCCTCATCTGGATCGTTCGGGTCGTCAGGGGTGCCACTTCCGCCACCGTCCGTCCCGGAGGGAGTAACCTGCTCGCTGAGGCCTTGCTGCACTCCGACCAGGGGAATCATGTTCATGGGCACGAAGCGCAGATCTCCACCCTCTTTGGCCGGGATGGGGTTCCAATCCTCGAGCTCGCAGACCATATTGGGCGAGAGCGCCCCGGTCTGAAACAGAGTGGCGTAGCCTTCCATGCGCGTCTTGAAGTCGCCGCGCAGCAGCGCCGACATCGAGTGTTCACAGAAAAAATCGCTCCCAAGAAAGAGCTTGCGGTTGAGTTCCTGCTCAGTGCGAACCGCATCGGGCCGGAGGCGATACATGATGAATTCGAGCGCCTGCTGCTCAATGTTGTTATTGGTAGCCCGCTCGAGATCCTGCACCAGATGCAACGGCACGCCAAAAATGCGCGCTATCTCCGAGACGCTGAACTTCATCGCGTCGACGAACTGCGCCTCGTCGGGATTAATCGAAAACGGTTTCCACTCTAAGCCGTTTTCCAGCAGCAGCGGCCGCTGGGCGTTGGCCCCGCTCGTGGCGGACTGCAACGTCTGGCGAAGGTTGTCTTTCTGCTCGGGCTTGAGCGAGCCCGGGATGACAAAGGCGCCGCTCGGGCGGATACCGTTGCCGAAGAACTGCGCCCCGAAACGCTCCATGGCGAGGGCGCGGCCCACCGTCTGCTTGGCGAGGCCGATGGGCGAGATGCCGGTGATGCCATCGAAGGCCAACCCCGGAATGTGCAGCATGTCCTTTGGCTGGATGTAGCGTTGCGCGCCGTTGGGCGTGGCGGTGGTGACGTAGCGCAGCTCTCCGTTAACGCGCTCGGGATTGGTGCGGTCCGAGGGCAGCGGCCAGAGGGCCACGACTCGCCCGGCCTTGTCACGTTGCAGCTCAGAGTAGGAGTTGCCCCACAACTGGCGCTGCGCCTCAAGCCCTTCCCGCATGACGATGGACGACATCTGCTTATTCGGCTCGTCGTGCAGCAGCGGGTAGAGCCGGTGATCGGCTGCCGGCCGCTTGCGCTTGCCGTCGCGCTGATAGACCACGAGAGGGAGCGAGGAAAGTCCCTGGGAGATTGCCAGGACGCAGCGCAGCACCGTGGTCTGGCGAAGCGCTGTCTTCTCGTTGACCAGCAGGCCGCTGTCGGTGATGGTCATGCCGAGCATATCCATCAACACGCTGTAGGGCTGCAGCGGTTGCGCCGGGTCTTCCATGGTGAGGGCGCGAATGTTGCTGACGAGCGAGCTGATGAGGTTCACTGGTTAAGGGATTTCTTTAGTTTGTCTAGTTGCGCTGCTTGGGACTTCCCAGCGGTCGAGGCGAGGGCTCCAAGAACGAGAAATACTCCCAGGGCAATGACACCTGCGCCGAACTTGAACATGGCGATGCCGACGATAATGGCGGCGGCTCCGGCAACGAGCAGCACATTGGGCAAAGTGGATCGCTCGGGCGGCGGTGCGTCAGGTTTTTGTTCGCTCATAAGATGGAAACGGCCGGCAGACTCTGCGCGGAGACATTGAGCGTCGAGGCCCGCGAGATATCCATCAGCAGCGCCACCGCGGCATCAATCTTGCGCTCAGGGCTCTCTTTGTCCGGCACGATGTTGTCTTTGGAAATCGTCCGAGCAACCACGTTGGAGATCATCCACTCGAGCACGGGATCCCCGTCATGGTGCAGGCGCCCGTCCAGAACGAGCGCCTCGAGCTGCTTCATCGCCGGCGAAAGGTTTTGGACGTTCTGCGTGATCTTGACGAACTCGATGGACTGATCCCAGCGCGGATCCTTTTGTACGAACTGTACGAGCGGCGCGCCGTGATAAGGATCGTGAGGGACTTCCCTCACTAAGTGCTTTTCGGAGTCGTCGATTAGGTCGTCGCAGATCATCGGATAATCGGTTACGTTGCCCGGCGTAGCGGTCAGCCAACCATCTTCCGCCCACGCGGCATAGTGTTCTCCGCGGCCTTCCTCAATAGCTTGCTGATTGAGGTAATGCTTGCAGAAGCAATAAAAATGCTGCTTTTCTTGTAGCTCGCGCGAGAAAAGATACACCTTGGAAGCAATATCTATCTCGCTCGCCAGGTCGAGCGCAATGAGACACGGCTCGCCGGCAAACTGCTCGAGCAGAAGGGCCGGATCGGAGAGCGCCTTCCACTTCTCCATGTTCATCCAGGCGACGGCAGCGTTGACCCAGATGTTTAGGTACTTGGTTTTGAAAATGTTCTGCTTTCGCGCCGACTGCCGCGCGGCGTGCTGCTCGTTGCGCAAAAACTCAGGATCGATCGATATTCCAAAATTGGGATTGGCCTTGACGAGTGCGGCATCCGACGTCCAATCGTCTTCGGGGTCGATGGTGTAGATGATGCCAAAGAGCCGCTCGTTGACGATGGTGCCGGCAAGGATGGCCTCAACGTCCTTCTGCAACAGAAAACAGGGACCGCCGCGATTGCTGCCGGCGGTGGTGATGACGAGCAGGAGCGGATTCTCACGCGCGCCCATGCCCGTCTTCATAGTGTCGTAAAGCTCGGGGGTCGGATGCTCGTGATACTCGTCGATGATGGCGCAGCTCGGCGAGTCGCCATCCCCCGGACGCGCTATGACAGGCTTGAGAATCGATCCGTCCTCGAGCCTGACCAGGTTGTGGACGTTGACCTTGATGCCGAAAGCCTTGCACAGTGCCGGAGACTTCACGGCCATGGCCCGCGCCGGTTTGAAGCCGACGCGCTTGGCCTGCTCCTCGCTGGTCGCGCCAAAATAAACTTCGCTGCAGTACTCCCCGTCGGCCGCAAACTTATAAAGCCCGGTACCGGCCGCCTTGAATGACTTGCCGTTCTTGCGGGGAACGCAGATATACGCCTCGCGGAAACGATACCTGGTTGGATCCGCGCGCTCGACCCACCCGAAGAGCGAAACAAAAATGAACACCTGCCAGGGATCGAGGCGCAGCATCTCTTTTTTGAGCGCCCACTTGCCCTTGACGTGCGGGAGCGCCTCCAAAAACTGGCACACCCGTACGGCAGAATCCGCATCGAGATAAAACTCGAACTTTGGATCCGCCTGGGAGACCGCCGCGGCCGAGCGCTGCAAGTCCTTAAAGTGCCTTTTGCAGGCCTGAACGACCTGCTTGCACGCCGGAATCTTGCCGCTGATGACGTCGCGCGCATAGCTGCTCGCGATGGCGAGGTAATCGCGCTCACTGCTTGACGTGGGAGCCACGTGGAGTCGAAGCTAGCTGCGCAAAGGTATCCTTCGCGCGTCGTTTGGGATCCGTGGGAGCATCTACGCGGCTGCGATCACTCGGCGTCAAGCCCATGCGAGACAAAATAGAAATGATCAGGTTGTACTCGCCGGACTTGAGAACTTCCGGCGGATTCGGTTCTTCGTCGGGGCCGGGATCGCCGCCGCGATGACGAGCCACAAGGCTGCAATAGATTTCCACCAACATGCGATCGGCAATGGTCAACACGCCGGCGGGAACCTGTGCTGCGAGCTCGCGCCATACAACCTGCTGCACGCGCGTCAGGTGCGCTGGAGGATCGCCGAGGGGACCAGAGGGAACCGGTTCGTTCTCGCGCGCGGCGCGGCGCTGCGGATCGTGATCAAAGGCTCCGGACGCTTCGAGTTGCGATGTTGGGGTGCGCGGTCGTGCCATAAGGAATTACGACGTTATAGTGCAGTAATCGCCCGTCCCGGGCCGCGTCTGGCAGGTGGCAGGTTGGCCATCGGCTGCCTTCGGCGGCCCGGAAGGACTTTTTGCAAAAAAAAGTGGAATTTTGCGGATATGGGGATTTTCTTGGACGGGCGGTCTACGAGCGTGGGCGCAAAAGGAAATCGAGCCCCCCTGGGTTCTTAACCTCGACCCCCTCGACCGCCTAGCTTATTGTGACACTCATCACAGAGCGGCTGCAGATTGCGCTCGTCGTACTTCGCTCCACCGTCGACCAGGCGTCTGATGTGATGTCTTACCGTCGCCGGCCGCGTGCAGCCCCGATCAGACTCACACACGGGATGCCGTGCAAAATACCCAGAAGCGGCCTGCTGCCACCTTCGATCGTAGCCGCGCTCCGAGGAGCTTGCTCGCCGTCGATCACGCTCTCTTCGGTGCGCCGCACAGAGACCGCAGTCAGACAGTTCATCGCAACCGGGTTCGGTACACGGTCGCCTTGGCCTGATCGGCACGCTTCTTACATTTCTTTTTGAAATGCCCTGAGACAGAAAGCTTTCGACCGCGATCTTTAGGCGCTGATCAATCTGTTCGAGCTGCTGGGCTAACGCTTGCTCGTACGGGCCGATGCTATCGCAGGTGCGCAATCGGTGGACGAGCTCGGAATGCAGGGCTAGACGTTGTCGCTGGAGGTTGTCTTTGCTTGGTAGAATCGCTGAGGCATTCGGCTGACAGCGCGGACATACCGCGGACTGATCACCGCTCTCGCGTGTAAAGTTCACGCCGCACAGTTCGCAGATTTTCAGATCGCAGACAATATAGTCTGGATCAGTCACTGATCGTCGCCCGTAGTGCCCACGCCTCTACGATAGCGACCGCCCAATGACGGCCCTCGATGTAAGCTTCCATCACCAGCTGGCCGCAACGACAGCTCTGATCGCGAATCGCAAGTGCCCGCTTGAAGAGCATGCGAATCGCATTAGCTCGGTCGATCCACATGGCAAGACCTTCGGCAACGTAGGAACGCGCGACGGCACGCAGGACGAGATAATCCGCCTCACGCGAACTGGGAGTGTTCGGTCCATACACTGGTACACTTGCGCATGAATGCGCTGCAGGTACACGATTGCTCATAGTGTTTGGGGTGCAGCCCTTGGCGAGCCCGGGCGCTGGAGGCTACTGCTTGGACTGGAAACATCATCTACTCTGCTCCAAGGTACTCTGAAAAAACAATAGGTAAAAGTACTTAGTCGCATGGTTCGGCAGTTCGGTTGGCAGTGTAAATGCACTTCTCCCTTAGTTGGGAGAAGTTTAGAAAATTCTATGCGAGATCCATTGTCGCCGTTTTTGAAAGCTGATGTCGAGGAGTTGTTATTGCCGGCGTGTTGTTCGCCGGCCTCCTTTAAGTAGTTATCCGAGATCTCCACAGCGGAAATCAACGGCCGCGTCTATATATCAATAAGGCCGTAAGAATGAACCTAAATACTAATTGCAGCTTTTTGCATAGGTGAGTGTTGGTTCTCGTCAACCTGGTGTCGTTTTTGATCAAGTGACCATGTTGTTTTCAATCAACGACCCACAATGGTTTTCCTCTCCTGTGGATACTTACTGCGAACTCCAGTTCGCACTTTTGAGCCGTCGTTGTTGGCCCGGAGGATCTTTCGCTATTTGTTCGTATTCGCGTTTTCCGCCGGTGCTAGCTCAAGTTCGCACTCGCCAAAGAGCCAACTTGCGAAGTAGCAGTGTTTCCCGCGTGCGCACAAAAAAACGGCCGGAGACACCTCGCCCCCCGCCGTGCTCAGTTTTCAGCTATTTTGGAAGGAATTGTCAGTCTGGAGGGCGGGGAAATACTCGCTCGAGGATTTTCTCGGGAATGCCGGCCTCGGCCATGCGCCGGCAGCACTCCTGCTGAAAAGTTTTCAACTGCTTGCCCTCTTCCAGCCATTCCAGGCGCGTCTGCGCGAAGATCGGGTCCATTACCTTCGCCCACTCGCTGCGCGTGGCCCTGATGGCCTCCATCGCGCGATCGTAGCGCTCCTTCTCGGTCTCAGCCCACTCACAGATGCCGATGTACTCATTTGACTCGTCCTGCTGCCACACGGCGCCTTCCGTGCCCTTGGGAACCGGCTTGCCGTACTTCATCCAGGCACCGGGCTTCCCAATCATTTTGAACAGTCCCATGCCTTTATACGTTGTCGGTAAGCGGCCGGAGTCCTTCGGCGGACGATCGGTCCACTCAAGGGCCATGCGGCGCAACGATCGGCGCACGGTGTCACGGTGACGGCCTATCCTGCTGCCAATGAATTCCTGCGTGAGCTGGACGCTTCCGGACTTCCACCGCTTACCGGATTTGTCCTGTAAATACAGGCCCGATTCACACAGAAAGTCATAGACTGCACGGTCGGTACGATTGAGCGGGGAGAGCCTGTGATGCGTAATTTCAAAAAACTTGACGAAGTTGACCTTGGAAAGCTTATTTACGTCATTGCCCAGAAACTCCGCCAGCTCCGCGTTCTTAACGGCTTCGCGTGCACTGGGCGCCTGAAAGTACTGCTTCTCGTAGGTGCGCGATGCAGCACCCTTCTCCGGGATCCCCATCCGATAACTGAGGCGGTGTTTGGTTGCCTTGACCTCTATAAAGCTCCTGCCGGGGCGATGCAAAAGCCGGCAAGCCGACTCCGCTGACTTCTGGCCTAACGCAAAGGCCACTTCCTGGAGAAGCGGTTGCGCTTGCGACCGGAACTTGTGGCCGCCATCCTGGGGAATCGCATCAAGTGTAATCAAAGCGTGCGCCACATCAGAATCACGCTGCCTGTCCTTAGCGGCCGGTCGCCGGCAGCGCGTGCGTTTGTGCGTAGTGTACTCAGCTCCCCGGAACTCATAGAAGAGGTTAGGGAAGCGCAACACGCGACTCGACGCGGGCATGCCGGGACGCCACATCCCTTTTGGGGTTGGGAACGTGGCTGATTCGCGTTGTGGCTTCGCGCTTATGTCAATTGCTCCTGGCTCGGCCCCTCAGAAGGCTGGGCCTCGACCTCAAAATTGAATGCGAATGGTATCCGCTCGCGTTCCTCGAGTTCTCCGGCAAACTCGCAGGTGTATTTAAGACCCGGAACATCGAGGGCTTCGAGTACCTTCAAAAAGTGCGAGGATTCCGGCCCCAGGCCAATGGCCTCGCACACTCCGCTGATTTGGATCCAGTAGACCTTTCCGAAGGCTCGCTTGATCGATTCGTCGCATTCCCCTTCGAACAGGCCCAGAAACCAGAGGAGGTATATGACCCTTTTTTGATCGAGATCCGTGATGCCCCAATACTTAAACATTTTCGGAGTTGGATACCGGATGGTTTTTTGCTTTCCTGGGAGGTTACTGGCGATGGCGCAAAGCCCGACCAACACCTGCTGCTCCTCTTCAGGAAGCGCCCGCAAAAGATCTGCTTGCTGATCGAGTTCGTGCTGTTCCGCGGCACTCCGCCGCGTGCGCCTCGCCTGACGCTGCTCGAAGCGTTCCCGCTTTCGTAACCGCTCTTTTCGGCTTAGAGCCATCACCTAGCCTCCAGGAACAGCCAATCGGCCGCGCGCACCAGGCCGCGGTCGGGATACGTCACCAGCTCGCGGCTCGAGAGCGTGGAAACGTTCTTCTCGTAGCCGGAGCTGAGTGGTGAGACTTGGGCAAGCTCTGCCAGTTTCTCACGTGAGAAGCTGCCCGGGAAGTGATTGTGCAGTATCCGCAGCAGTACCGCCTGCGGATTGGAGAGCAAACGGCAGACGCGCTCCAGCAGTTCGTCGGTAGTAACCGGCGAGTCAATGGCCGGCGCGATCGCGCGGCCCTGCTCCGTTA
>Ga0187878_1003939_pt1 | contig 11789 bp, 12 predicted proteins | sample June2016WEW_17_1_FD_132979 | JGI IMG/M metagenome (GOLD analysis project Ga0187878, IMG submission 132979) | Peatland microbial communities from SPRUCE experiment site at the Marcell Experimental Forest, Minnesota, USA - June2016WEW_17_150 | ecosystem: Environmental > Terrestrial > Soil >...
CCGCAAGCTTGCTCCCGCGCCTGCCGTGTATAGCGAGGGTCCACCCAGAGAAGGGCGTCCGATAGGCCCAGGACTGCGAAACCGGCACTTCCCCTGAATCCTGTCAGGTAGAAAATGTTAATGGGATTCGATACCACTAAAAGCGGCAGTCTGCGCACCTCCAGGAGCGCCCGGAGGCGCTCCTGCCGTGGGGCGACAGGATGAGGACGCCGGTCTGGATCCATGCCGAGAAACAAAAAGGAGGAGACTTGCGTCTCCTCCTGCTATCTGGACTGCGGAGCAAGGTGCAGCCCGCGGCTATCCGGGCAATACCTTGGGTGAAAGGAAGAAGAGCAACTCTTTATCGCTATCCAGCACCTTGCTGCTCTTGAAGAGGTTTCCAATGAGGGGAATGCTGCCGAGCAAGGGCACCTGGGTAGCGGAGCGGCTCCGCTGGGTTATTGTCACTCCGCCGAACACCACCGTGCCGCCATCCGGAACCAGAACCTGGGTGGTCGCCTGTTGCGTGTCGATGGTGGGGTTGACGCCAACATACACCGTCCCGAGGGAAGCGTTGTTCACGTTGACGTCCAAGAAGATGTTGCCATCCTCAGTCACCTGGGGCGTCACTTTCAGGGTCAGCGTAGCATTCACGTACTGGATACTGATGGTGTTGTTGATGGTGGTTTGGATGGGGACCTGAGTGCCCTGCATGACAGTCCCCGGCACGTTGTTCTGGGTGACGATGCTCGGCCGCGAGATGGTCTTCGCTTGGCCACGGGTCTCGGCCGCCGCCAACGCCGCGCTGATGAAGTAGCGCGCGCCGACATTAGTTACCGCGATGGCTCCGAACCCGGTGGCAGCGGCAGGCGTTACGCCGATGGTCGGGGCGGGAATACCCCCGCTGGCCGGGATCCCCGTCGTTACCACGGAGCCCGGCCCCGAGGCTCCGCCCGCATTGGTCGTGCCGGACTTGTTGTAGAGGCCGCCACTCAGCGCCACTCCCAGCTCGCGCGAGAAGTCCGCCGTGGCTTGGACAATCCGAGCCTCAATCTGCACCTGCTTCGCCTTCTTGTCCAGTCGCGTGATAATCGACTCAATAACAGGGATCTGGGTTTGAATATCGGAGACGATCAGCGTGTTGGTGCGTTCATCCACCAAGATGTTTCCGCGCTTGCTGAGCGCGCCTCCACCCACCCACGACTTCAACATGGTCGCAATGGTCGAGGCCTTGGCGTAATTGACAGGACGAAAGACAGTCACCAGCGGCTGTGCTTCCTCGCGGGCAGCTGCCAGCTTGGCGACAGACTCCTGTTCAGCGGTGAGGGTTTCCACCCGGGCGATGCGGAGCACATTGCCTTCCAGGGTCTTTCCCAAGCGGTTGTTCTTGAGGACGATGTCCAGGGCCTGATCCCAGGGCACTGCGTCCAAGACCAGAGTTACGCTGCCTGTGACATTCGGGTCGACGATGATGTTCAGTCCGCTGATCTCGTGAATCAGGCGGAAGAAATCCTTCAGGTCAACGTCTTTCAAGTTGAGGGAAATCGGCTCCCCGGTGTACTTGGGCTGCTCCTGAGCGGATCCCGGAGCCTGGCCGAGAGGCGCTGCGGAGATCACTTCCGAACTTCCCACCAAGGTCATTGCCGCTCGAGCGGCCTGCAAGGCTTCAGGGGCTTCCGCCGGCGCTTCGGGTTTGGGAGCTGCTGACACCTCGGGTGAGCCAGCCGCAACCGGCAATGCATTGTGGACATCGATACCAGCTTGGGCGGCCTTCCCTTCGCTCGTCACGGCCTCCTGCTTTGGTGCCGCGACGGCTGGGTCCGCCGTAACGACCGGAGCGAAGACAACCCCGGCCACCTGAACAGGCTTCTCGTCGGCTCTTGCCGGGGAGGGAGCCGCCTCAGTTGGCGGGGATGCTGCCGCCGGCGTGACGGACGGACGCGGCTTCAACTCGACTCGAACGCCACCTGGCTGGGCATGGACATCAAAAACGGGGACCCCGATAAGGTCCGCTACTACCCGCACAACGGAGGGATTCCCCTCGCGGAATTGCCCCACCCGCACGCCCTTGAGCACCTCTGACGAGGCGGAATACGCTCGCTGGCGAGTGCCATTTCGCGCCCCCTCAAGGTCAAGGACGAGCCGCGAAGGATTCGCCAAGTGCAACACACTGTACGCCGTCGGGCGTGTCGTCGTGATGTCAATAAACGTCTCACCCGCCGGCCCCGCCTTGATGGAAATGCCGGCGACCGTCGCGGTGACAACGCGAGGCGTTTCCCGCGGCAAGGCCTGGCTTAGCGGCACTACGGGCGCCGCGACCCGCGGCAGAGGGGCCGCGGGCTGTTCCGCAGCGGCCGCCGGAGTTGCGGACGTTTCCGGCCCGAACAACAGCCGAAGTCCCGCAGGCTCCTGCCGAAGCGTGAACGGCTCAGGCCCTTTCAGGTTCACCTGGACCCGAATCACCGGCTGCCCGTTGGCATCGGTGAATTGCAGGAGGTGGTAGCCGCTCAACAAGCCTGTGGCCCATTGGCCGTCCCGGGCAACCCCATCGACCCTCACTCCCTTGAGGTCAACCAGAACGGTGTCCGCAGTGGCTTGCACCGCCTGGAAGCTGTACTTACCCTCAATGCGGAGTAAGAGTTGGTTGGCCGAGACTGGGCCGGCGGTGGTGACCGCCTTCAAGCTCGCCTGGGGCAGAGCCGACGTCTGGCGGCTCTGGGCGACGGAGGCCATCCCCAAGATCAACCAAGTCATCGTGAGTGAAAGAATAGCTTTTCGTCTCATCTTCCCTCTCCAGGGCCCTGGCTCAGTCGTCTGACCACTTCGCGGACAAGCACATGTCCACTCGCGTCAAGGACATTCTCCCGGAAATAGACCGAGTCAGGTGTGATCTTGCTGACGACACCGTTGTAAACCGCGTCGTTTTCCCGCAGGAAATAGGCGCGGTTGCTGTTGTTGTCGACAACCGCTATCAGTGCGTTGGTCGTATCAAGGCGAACGATCCCTTCCAACTTAAGTTGACTGATGAGCAAGCCGCGCTTGCCAGTTGGCAAGGGACCAATCACTTCTTCTTCGCCCGCTCGGCCCGGAACCGGAGGTGGCGGCAGTTTAAAGGGATCCCGCCTGCCCACGATCTCCGGCACCCGCGCGGTCCCGGCCATAGGCACGGGCGGCCCCCCTCTTGCTGGCTTGGCAGAGGTCCGCCTAGCGGCCACCTTCCGGGGGGCCTTGGATTTCGCGGCCGGCTGCGACGTAGCCTTACCCGCAGGCGCACTGGCCTTCGCACCCGTCCCCGCCTGCACGGCCGGGTCAGTCCCTGTGGGCTGGGCCTTGCCAACTTCCACCCAGGCCCAGCTCGTCAGGACTAGAGTGAGCAGAAGGCCCCACGGTATTCCCGTCCTTACGCAGTTAAGCCCGTTTTTGAGCATGTCTGTCATCCTGCCCTATCTCTTTTTGGGTTGCGGCGGAGGCGCCGAAGGCTGTGCGCGGTTATAGTACGTCGTCACCACACAGCTGGCCCCCACGGTTTCGCTCGGAAGAATCACGAACTTCCCCTGGCCTCCGCCGGCCGGAGGTCCCAGGCCAAGGCCCGTAACGCTCACAATCCGTTGCTGACGAGCCAGCCGATCAAAGAAATTCAGCATGGCGTAGTAGGTGCCGTCGATGCGGATGCCGAAAGGCATCTCCACGTGAAAATCGCGGGCCACCGGTGCCTGGGCGACGAAGGCACGAAGGTTAATCGTCGAGGCTGTGGCCGTATCGTACACCATCTTCACAAACTGATCAGTGGCAGGCTCGTCCGGAACGATCGAGCGAAGGGTATCGAGCTGCTTTTCCAACTGCGCGATGCGGTTGAGCAGTTCCGTCCGCTCTCTTTCCACAGCCTGGTTCTTGAGGTTCTCGGCATGCAAGGCGTCGACTTTGACCTCGAGGCTGGCGCGCTGCGCGCGGAGCGGCAAGACGTAGAGATAGAAGACCACACCCGCCAGGATCACCGCACCCGCGGCGAAAATCACCCCTTGCACGACTGTCGGAAGTTCCTTGAAACTCTTGGGCATCGTCGCTCCCTCCCTACAGTCCGGCCTGCCGCCCTGGGGCGGCAGCAGCGAGCTGTGCCGCAGGAGGCGCAGCAGAAGGTAGTTTGTAAACGCAATCGAGCTGGAACTTGAAGCTCATCCGGTTCTGCTGGTCATCCTGGAAATACTGTCGCAACTGGATATCCTCGAAGCTGCCAGAGTTCTTGAGGTTCGCGATGAAACTGCCAATGGACTCCACCGAATTCGACTGGCCCCGGATGCCAACTCGCGCCCCGTCCGGAGTCACCGTCAACAGGTAGAGGTCATTGCTGCGATTGACCACGTTCCCCAGGGCCGTCATGAAATCCACCGGCCCCACTCGGCTGCTCTGGAGTGTCTGGATGGTGTTGATGCGGCTCTCCAGTTGCTGGCGCTGCTGAAGGTAGCGCTGGTTCTCCACGCGAATCTGCTTCAACCGCTCTGCCTCACGTTGCTCTTCGGCGTAACGCTGATTGAGCTTGTCGATTTCGGCTGTCCAGAGCTTGTAGAAAACACCCACCACCGCGAAGGCGACGATCAGGCTGGCCACGAAGATCAAAGCCTGGCGCGCCGCGGTGGGCGGCGGGGCCGCCGGCCTCGCCGCAGGTCGAGCCACTCCCAGCAGGTTAATCTTGATCATGGCGTGTCAAAGCTCCTTAGCGCCAGCCCCACCGCCACGCTCATGCGCGGAGCGATGTCGTTAATGTAGCTGGTGTCGAACTTAGAGGGATTGATATCCACCCTCTGAAAGGGGTTCATAATCTCGATCGGGATATTGAACTCCTCTTTGAGCAGGTCAACCAAGCCTTCAATTCGTGCCGTCCCGCCACCCACGTAGATCTGCTGGATGTTCTCCGTAGTCGTCGTCTGACGGAAGAAGTCGAAGGTCTTCTGAACTTCCAGGAGCAGGATTTCCGAGACGGAACGAATGTGCGGAGTCTTCGCATCCGCCGACACACTGGGGACTTCCTTCCCCTGCTTGAGCTTCTCCGCATCCTCGAAACTGAGATCTAGCTCCTTCTGTAGAGTGTCGGTGTACTGGTTGCCGCCGACCGAAACGTCGCGCGTAAACAAGGGGACCCCGCCCCGCGCGATGTTGATGTTCATGATGCTGGCCCCAATGTTCAGGAGGGCGATCATCCGGTCCGGCGGGGGCTCGTAGTTCACCTCGAAGGCATTCTGAAGCGCAAAGGCATCGATATCCACTACCGTGGGGATCTTCCCGGCTTGGCTCAGAACGTTGGTATGGTTCAAGATCTTGTCGCGCTTCACGGCGACCAGCATAACGTCAAAACCTGGGCCGGCCTGGGGCTGCCCCAGTACCTGGTAGCTCAGGTTGACGTCTGCCATATCAAATGGGATGTATTGCTGCGCCTCGTACGGGATGGCATTGGCCACTTCGTCCTCAGTGGCGGCGTTTACCGTGATCTTCTTGACGATCACCGAGTGCCCAGAGACCGCCGTGGCCACATTCTTGGTCTTGATCTTGTTTTCGGAGAAAATCTTCTCGATGGCGTTGGATACCGAAAAGGAATCCATGATGGCACCGTCGACCACTGTGTCCTGACCGAGACCCTCTACCCCCAGGTTTGAGAGCTCGTAGCCGGCGCCCTTCCTCCTGAGCTCGACAACCTTGACCGAGCTTGAACCCAAGTCCAACCCGACCAGCCCTTTCGGTTTTCCCATTCCAAACATGTGCGACGCTCCCTACCGCACGTCCGCGCGCACCTTTCGACCCGTGCGCTCTTCGCGTTGCGTGCTCTGCTTCTCCATCCAATGGTCCAGAACCGTCTTCTTGAACTTCCAGCGGTTCCCCAGTTTGAAGGCCGGGATCCTCTCCTCATAAACATACTTGTACAGGGTTTCCCTGGAAACCCCAAGATATTCGGAAGCCTCCCGGATATCCATGACCTCTCGTACCTCAACCATAATACCAGCCTGCACAAAGAACGTTCTGGTGAACCTATCCCCAGATCAAACGACCGATTGAAGGACCCCGGGAAACGGGGCCGTTGTTCGCGCTTATACGTCGGGTGATAGGGCAATGTCAAGCTTTTTTTTAAGAGTTGTAGGTTTTTGAGGGGAAGTCTGGGGGGAGTAGTAGGGAAATCGCTAGGGGGTCCCCAATATCTTGGGGCGAATCGTCGGAGTACTACCGCATATGGCCACAGGGCGGCAGATCCGCGCCGGCAAAACTCCTCCTGTAACCCATTCCCCCGGTGCGCCAGCGCAGGAAGGGACATTCTGTACCACAGTTACCGAGGCACGGCAGCCGCACCTCATCGCCCAAGGTGTGGACTCCTACTCGGAGGGGATTCTCCCAATGGGAATCGGCGCGCGGAACTCCCAGTCGGCGGTGGCGCTCGTCTTGTAGCGAAACAGCTTACAGATCTTGCAGAGTTGCGCCACGGCGTAAGGACCTTTCTGGTTCTCCCACTGGTGGTGGCAGGTGCCTGCCAGCGGTTTTCCCTGCTCCGGCGGTGGCAACTCACGGTTCATAAAGAAGCCCTGCCAGCGAGTCCGTAGCGAGCCTACCGCTCTCTACTTTCCATCTCCACCAAGCTCTCGAATCCAGATGTTTCGGAAGCGGACCGGATGATCGTGGTCCTGAAGTATCAGGGGCAACTTCTCCGGGTGCGCCCGATAAGGAGGTCGCTCCTTGTGGGCAGTCGGGCCCGTGAGTTCGACATTATCCTGGACGAGCACGCCGTTGTGGAGAACCGTCACGCGCGCGGGTCGGAGGACTTTGCCCTCTCTGTCAAATCGTGGCCCGTGGAAGATGATGTCGTAGGTCTGCCATTGGCCCGGCGGCCGAACGGCATTGACCAGCGGTGGGTACTGCCCGTAAACCGCACCTGCCTGCCCATCCGCGTACGTCGTGTTGTCGAACGAGTCCAGCACCTGCACCTCATATAGGCCCATCAGGTAAACCCCGCTGTTGCCCCGGTCCTGATCCTGACCTCTGGGTGGATCGGGCGCGGCCCACTCTACGTGAAGTTGGCAGTCGCCGAAGCCCTGCCGGGTCTGAATGGTTCCGGTTTTCGGAACCACCTCGAAGTAACCATTCTCAACCTTCCATTTGGCCGGCTCGCCTGTGGAGGTCTGCCACTGCGAGAGGTCTTTGCCGCCGAACAGCACGATGGCATCCGACGGTGGCTGCCCGGCTTGGTCCTGGGTGCTGGCCGTGCCGGGTGTGATGATCGGCGGTCGCGGCCGACTGGTGTCATGAATCTTCCACTTCAGATCGACTTGAGTTGCCAGCCCGATAGTGGTGATTCCCACAACAAGTAGCGTGATGGCCACAAAGCAGCTCAGAATCAGCATACGATTTCGCATCGCCTTCTCCTCTTACAGGATTCGGTCGTCACACACGAAAGAAAGCTTAACCGCCAGGGGTCTGGCCGAGGGCAGAGTGTACGTCTGCCCGCAAGCTTATGTCCAGCCCCTAGTCCCGAATCAACCGAGGTTCATTCGGATAAGGCAGACCAAAGGTCGCAGATTGCTCTCGTTCCCTCCTGCCGGGAAAAGCAGGGGACGATCGGGCGCTTGCGAAACGAGCGGCCAGCGAAAATTCTTGCACCTGATGGCCCTCTGGGGCAGGATGAATCAGGTAGCTGGCGAGACAGATTCGATGCGCGAATATCGCACTCTCCTCGTTGGGATTGCAGCCTGCGTGAGCCTTCTTGTGCTCTTGGAGCTCGCTCCGGCGGCTTCCGATCCAGCCGCTGAAACGCTTCAGCGGATTCAGCAACTCATCCAGCAAGGTAATCTCGCCGCCGCGCGCAACCAGCTAACTGAAGCACGGAGGCGTTTTCCCGGAGAGCCGGGCGTTGACAACCTTCTCGGGGTGGTTGAGGCTCAGCAAGGCAACTACCGGGCCGCGGAATCCAGCTTCCGAAGAGCTATCGTGAGGGCGCCGCAATTCACGGGCGCCTATTTGAACCTGGGCCGTCTCTACCAGGAAAACGCCAGCAAAGACCCCGAGGCCCTGCGGAAGGCGCTGGACACATACCAGAAGCTCTTGAAGTTCCAGCCTTCCAACCTCGAGGCTAACTACCAGACCGCCGCGCTGCTTGCGGGCCAGGGGTCGTTCAAGGCTTCGCTGGCTCATCTCTCCCGGCTCCCGCTTGAGGCTCAGGAGCGGCCTCAGGCGCTCGCTCTTCGTGTGGCCGGGCTCGCCGGGTCGGGCGAGCGCGCCCAAGCAGACGCCGCGGCCACGCGGTTATTGGCCCACCCGGACCTGACCGAGGGCGACGTGGTCAGCATTCTTCCGACGCTGGCCGCGCACCGGTACGAGGATCTGGGCATACGGCTCCTCGAGGGACTCGCAGCCCGACAACTAGCTTCATCCGACACCTTGCGCCGACTTGGACTTTTCTACAAGCAACGGGGTCAATTGGACCGGGCGCGCTCCACCTTGGAGAGAGCCGCGCTAGGACAGCCCAACTTGGTCCCGCTGCTCCTTGACCTCGCCCACGTGGCGTACCAGCAGAAGGACCGCAAGGGAGCCCTGGGGTACCTAGCCCATGCGCGGGACCTGGAACCCCAAAACGCCAGCATCCATTTCTTCTTTGGCCTAGTCTGCATTGAAGAGAACCTGGCGCAGCAAGCCTACGTGTCCTTGAAGGAAGCGGTCAGCCTCGACCCGGACAATCCCTATCACCACTACGCTTTCGGGACTGTGGCTTTGCCGCGCGACGACCCGCGCGAAGCCATCCCGGAATTCCAGAAATACTGCGAGATGAAGCCCCAAGATCCTCACGGCAGGCTGGCGCTAGGCACGGCCTACTTCTACAGCCGTGAGTACGAGTTGGCGCGTAGAGAGTTGGAGGCAGCGTCCCAATCTCGCGAAACGGCGGCAGGCGCGCATTACCTCCTCGGCCGGATGGACAACCAGCAGGGCAAGTTCTCCGACGCCTTGCGGCATCTCGAGGAGGCGCTGAAGGTGAATCCCGACTACGCCAGCACGTATGCGGAACTGGGTCTTCTGCATCTGAAGCAGCGGGAGTTCGAACTGGCTGAGAAGGCGCTCCGGCGAGCCCTTGAGTTGGACCACGACAACTACAGCGCCAACTTCAACCTCATGGTTCTGTACCAGCGGACCAAGGACGAGCGCGCCAAGGCCCAGAGCGAACGATTTGAAGAGATCAAGAAGCGCCGTCCCGAGCAAGAGCTGGAGCTCCTGCGCATCGTCGAAGTGCAACCTTAGATGACGCTCCAAGGTTGACAGTCTCTAATTCGGAGGTTCAGACTCCCTCTGTTCGATTGGCGCCCGTACACTATCGGTGCTACCCGGGAAGAGGGAGAGCACGATTGCGGAGATGATTCGAAACCGCCCGGTGCAGGGAAAGCACTTCACACAAGCCATACGATTCGTTGCCCTGGCCATGATCCTCGTGGCGGGTGGGGCGCTGCGCGCGCAGCAAGATGGTGTGCTGGCGGAAACTACCAAGGCGCTCTACCGGGGCAACGCTGTCCAAGCTGCTTCCCTAGCGCGAAGGTACCTGAAGGCTCATCCCGGGACGCCTGCGGCGCTCATCCTCCTGGCTCGAGCCGAGATGGCCCAGGAGAAGTACGAGTCCGCCTACCAGAGTCTGTGGCGAGTCCTGCGGAATGACCCCAAGAACATCGACGCGCTTTATTTCTTGGCGCAGGTTTGCGTGAAGCTCTCGCAACAACAGCGTGAAGAGCTATACGCTCTAGCGCCAGACTCCGCACGGGTTCACCAACTCCTTGCTGAGTCGTATCGCGTTCAGCAAAATCACTCCAAGGCAGAGGAGGAGTACCTGGCGGCGTTGCGCGCTGATCCACGATTGGTGGAAGTTTTTAACGCCCTAGGTGATCTGAAACGCTCCCAGTTCCGCTTTGACGAGGCGGTCACGTACTACTCGCAATCCGCGCAGATTGAACCCCGCAACTACCACAGCGCTTACGGGCTGGGTGTGTGTCACCTCTATCAGCAGAACCCTGCGAAAGCCATCGGGGAATTCCAGCGGGCGCTGGTTCTGGATCCGGAGTCGGCCCCGGCCCGACTGGCCCTGGGGGATGCCCTGCTGCAAGTCGGTCAAGTTGCCGAGGCCGTGACCGAATTGAAAGCCGCCGTAGCTCTCGAGCCGGGCATGCGGCAGGCGTACACGTTGCTCGCGCGCGCCTACCGCCGACTGGGACAATCACGGGAAGCAGAGGAGGCCCTGAGGAAATCCGAGCAGCTGACGCAAAAGGAAAGGCTTGCGCGCGAAGAAGACTTCGTCACCGATGGTTTGGACCCTGCTGCGCCGCCAAGCCCCGAGGATTGAGGCTCGCTGTGAGTGAGAAGCGAATCTGTCGGTCAACTCAACACTACTGGTCAGCCGCACTCGGTCTTGCAGGGGTTGCGGCCCTTGTTTTCTTGCCCACAGCCAGACTCGCAAGGGCGCAACAGGCTCCGCCACTTCCGGCCCCGCTCGAACGCTTGTTCATGGAGGGTGTCGAGGCGCAAAAGGCCGGACAGCTGGATGTTGCGGAAAGAGCCTTTCTCCAAGTACTGCGTCAGGGTGGCAAGGTCGCCTTCGTCCACAACAACCTAGGCATCGTTTACCAGATGCGCGGAGACCATTCAAAGGCTATCGCCCAGTTTCGTGAGGCCGTCCGTTTGCAGCCAGGCTATGCGGCGCCGCACCTTCTGATGGGCTCTAGCCTACTTGCCTTGCGAAAGGTGCCGGAGGCGATCCATGAGCTGGAGCGGGCCGCCAAGCTTCAACCCAAGGAACCCCTGACGCGCCTGCAACTGGCAAACGCTTACGAAAGGACGAACAACTTCCGCGGGGTTGTAGAGCAATTCCGCGCCTTGCGGGAACTCGCGCCCCAAGAGCCAGAATACGCCTACCAGTTAGGTGACGCCTACTTGAAGCTTGCAGGCTGGTGTGCTCGGGAAATTGTGCGGCTCAATCCGCGCTCTGCCCGCGTTTACCAGACCCTGGCAGAAAACTACAGGGTGCAGGGTCAACTCGAGCGAGCCATTCGCATCTTCCAGCACGCCGCAGCGGCGGACCCCAAATTGCCGGACATCCATCTGGCTCTGGCCGAGATTTACCTGGAGCAAGGGAAACAGTCCGAGGCCCGCAAGGCGATTGAGCAGGAGTTGGCCATCGTTCCGGAAAGCGTTGCCGCGCTGGCGCTGAGACAGAAGCTCGACGCCGGTGAGCAGCGACCGCAGTGAGTGCAACGTCGACGAGTCTCTTGGGACACCCATGAAGAACACGGGCGCGAAAATTGCGGTTTGGATACTGCTCGCTGTCCTGGCAGGGCCCGCGGTGGCAGGACAGGTGCTCGAAGACGCCCCCACACGTGCTCCGCGCCCTGGCGCGTCTTCCGCCCTGCCCCTGTCGCCGGAGCAGCGTGCCAAACTCGAACAGGCGATGAAAGCGCAGGATTACGCAAGCGCCGAAAAGCTGCTAGTGGCAGAAGTCGAACAGAAACCCGGTTCGTCCGAGCTGCTGAAGTTCCTGGCGAGTGTCTTTTTCTTAGACCGCAAGTACCTGAACACTGCGGTGGCGCTGAAGAAAGCCGAGGCACTGAGCCCGCTCGACAATCAGAGCCGTTTCACGCTGGCCCTTGCTTACATCATCCTCAACCACCGGGATTGGGCTCGACCGGAACTCGAAAAGCTCGCCAAGTCCGACCCACAGAATGTGCTCTATCCGTACTGGCTGGGGCGGCTGGACTACGATGCTATGCAGTTCACTTCAGCGGTGGCCAACTTCCGCCAAGCCCTCG
>Ga0187878_1003940_pt1 | contig 11785 bp, 10 predicted proteins | sample June2016WEW_17_1_FD_132979 | JGI IMG/M metagenome (GOLD analysis project Ga0187878, IMG submission 132979) | Peatland microbial communities from SPRUCE experiment site at the Marcell Experimental Forest, Minnesota, USA - June2016WEW_17_150 | ecosystem: Environmental > Terrestrial > Soil >...
AGTGATAGTCCTAGCAGACCGATGGATATTGATTTCATTTAAATAGATTATTTAAGAGATGCTAATGTATTATAAAGCCTTTGTTTGGATAGTTTAGAAACCGATGCACACAATATACTATCCTTGTACCACATCATCAATGTACAATTATCTTTATCCACATGGTCACACAAATAATATTTATCTGCCATTATCTGGCTGTGGACAGGATCAGGAAGCTCAAGATTATTACAGTGTATGGAAGATATGTGTGTTTCGTAAATATAAATTACATCCTTGCCGGAAGTATAGACAATGTGCGCCAGCTTCTGCCCGTTATACTCGTTATAACAGGCACCCTTCAAGCTACAATTCTTCAGGCACGGGACAAATGCATCGAATCTGGTCCCGTTCTTGAGATAAGAACAAACTGCATTCTCATCAGTGGAATTCATTTGGGGTGACATCTCTCCTGCAAGTATTTTATGAAAATTATTCACCGCCTGAACCATGACACTTTTATCCGAACCCGAAGTTACAAACTGGTTTAGACCGGGCGACTGAGTTCTATCCACGAATAATCCCGCAGCTGCAAGTATGACTATAAAAAGAATTGCAAAAGAGTAAGCCGGAACTGTAACCCATCTTAACCGTACTTTTGTCGTTATCAATCTCATAAGATATACTAAGAACGGCAGGTTGTAATGTACTTCATGTGCAAAGGAAGATTGTGTGAGTTCTTCCTTTTTCTTTTCAAGAACGGCGTAGACAAGATTATCGACAGAATTATTTATCTTAACAAAAGTTGTAAGGGGAAGCTCAACAGGTTTGATTTTCGATTGGAACAGATTCTTCGTAAGAAGCTCTGTCTTATATTTCTTACTTACTACTTCGTCATTTTCTATCAACTCCCTTACACGTTGTGACTCTTCATCTGTAAGCTGTTGATCATCAATGAACGAAGTGATATACTCATCAATATTTTCTATTGTAATTTTCACACCCATAAGCCTAATTTTTCACAGAATATTACAATTTTAAGTCCCCGTTTCAATCTGGTACCCTCTCGAACGGGCATAATCAGTTAATTTCTTCTGGAGAATTTTTCTGCCTCGGTGCAGTCTGCTTCTAACTGTTCCTATTGGACAGTCAAGAAATTCTGCGATCTCTTCATAACTTAATCCTTCAAGATCACAGAGTATAACTACCGTCTTATAATCGTCCTGTAAGGAGTTCAGGGCATTCATGAGGTCATCGTCAAGAAGGTTCGAAAAAACTTTATGTTCAAGGTCATTGGGATCAACGACCTCTGCCCTTATCGAGTCATAAAAATTCTGTACATCTTCATAATCAACTTTAGCAGGTTCCTTCTTATTCTTGCGATACTTATTTATGTAGCAATTTTTCATAATTCTAAACAGCCACGCCTTACAATTGGTTCCTTGTTCGAATTTATGAAAGAAACGGAAAGCACGCATATAAGTATCCTGCAGAAGATCATCTGCGTCAAGCTGGTCACCCGTCATTCTAAGTGCGTAATTATAAAGAAGCTTCATGTGAGGAATAGCTTCCTCGTTAAAGCTCTTTTTACGTTGTTCTAGTTCGCTCTCGGTAAGATTCTCCAGTTTACCGTCTTCAAGCTCGGAGAATTCATCATTCTCATTTACATCTACAGGTACGCTTACCTCATTGTTCTTATCTTTTTCTATCTTATTCTCTTCCGTAACGTATATCCTTTAGTTATCAAATTGAATTTGAGGTAATTTTAATAAAAATTATAATTTATTTCAAGCAATGACTGGATAATATGGTACAAATACCAATAATATCATATACTTTCATAGACAATTCTTATATATTAATAAATATAATTTATAATAACAATTGAATATCATATCATCAATATATAAAAGAGCCATTCTTATAATCTTACTGCAGCTTACTGTACTATCCTGCCAGCGGCATGACAGGCAGCTGGTACAAACTCAGCATGAAAATATCACAACCGCCGATTCCCCGGTATCCGAAAAGCATGACAGTCTTAGCTATGGAACAAAGACACAGGAGTTCCGGAATCTGCTGGATGAAAGCTTCTCGATCGAACAGCATTCTTATTTTGTTATCGCAAGCAATCTGGAAGCAAAGGAAACAGACAGGATCATTCAAAAAACGATCCAGCCGGCTGTCGAGTGTTTTTATAATGATTTTCTGAAAAAAAAGCCGGATGATATAACCACTATTCTGCTCTTCAAGAATGACAGTACATACAGATACTGGGCTAAAAAATTATACGGAGACGATGACCTGTCCCGATTTGGATATTTCAAACCCGATGCGAAAGTAATGCTTATGAATATTTCTACCGGCACGGGGACTCTCGTTCATGAGATGACCCACGCACTTGTCAGTTATGACTTTCCAGAAATTCCTGCATGGTTTAATGAAGGACTCGGTTCTTTGTACGAAAGGTGTTCACTGAGCAACGGCATTATACTCGGTTATGTGAACTGGCGTCTACCAGATCTTCAGGATGCAATCGGCAATAATACTTATACAAGCCTTGAGAGCTTGTTTAAATTGAACGACGAACAATTTTACGGAGATAAAAGCGGGTTCAACTATGCGCAGGCGAGGTACTTCTGCATGTTCCTTCAGGAAAAAAACATGTTGAAAAAATTTTACGGGACTTTCAGGGATAATTTTAGTGAAGACCAGACCGGCAGAAAATTTGTTGTGTCGGTCCTCGGACAGAATATGAAAGAGACCGAAAAAGAATTTATAAAGTGGGCAAGTTCGCTTTCCGAACACTGATAATAGTAAATTGTTAATTGTTTGGAGTTTATTTATATTTGCTATATTTTTGAATTTTAGGAGATAATGAACCCCTTTATACATCTGGCTGCTGCAGGATTCTTCTCTGTTATTCCGATGCTGTTCTATCTCATACTGATATGGCTGATGGATAGGTATGAAAGAGAACCGTTCTGGCTGCTGTCATTGAATTTTTTGTGGGGTGCAACCGGAGCTATCATGTTCGGTATCATCGGAAGCATGATAATGGACGTGGGTATATCCCAGTTCATCTACCAGTTCGCTAATAAATCGGATGCCATAGAGCTTCATAATCTTGCAGGAGCAGTTGTTGTTGCCCCAATGGTAGAAGAATCGACCAAAGGTGCATTCCTGCTGCTTACAGCTCTGAGCCGCAACTTCGACGGACCCGTAGATGGGGCAGTATACGGCGGAGCAGTGGGTCTGGGATTCGGCATGACAGAAAACTTTCTTTACTTCCTTAGCTTTCCTAAAAGCTATGAAAGCCTTCTGTTCCTGATCATAGTACGTACATTTTTTTCCGCAATACTGCATTGCTGCACTCAAGCTACGCTGGGCGCGGCCATAGGATTTGCCAAGTTCAGAGGATTACTTGCGAAATTCACCATTATCCCTCTGGGACTTGCCGCAGCGATGTTCCTGCATTTCACATGGAACCTGACCGTGAGTTTTGAGTCCACAGCTGTGCTGGGATTCATATTCATGATAGTTGTTATTATCATCATCTTTACAATTTTCCAATTTGGCGTGTACAGGGAAGGAAGGATAATTTTACAGGAATTATCCGAAGAAACAAATTACGGGATCATCCCGAAAGAGCATTTAAAGTATATTCCCTACACAACGAGGAGATTTAAGCGAGGTTGGCTTCAGGGCAGGATAAATCAGAGAGATTACGTTAAGACAGCAACCAAGCTGGCGCTGAGAAAACATCAATACCGCACGATTAAATCGGCAGGACTAAAAAAATCCTATCTTAGAGAAATAGACAATCTAAGAAACAAAATTGCAAACATGTTATATTATGCTCAGTATCCTGCATAACTTGAAATAAAGATCATCAGAGTTTCATAAGCCAGTCCGATCTTGCGGGTTGGCTTTTTAGTTAAATTATTAAATTGAAACCCGAAGTATCATTAACCGATAAAGTAATAAAAAACACCTTCTACCATCTGCTTTCGCAGATAGCGGGATTTATTTTTCCTTTGATACTGACACCTTTCATCATTGCGAAGATAGGGCAGATAGAATTCGGCATATATGCCATAGTGCTCGGTTTCACAGGTACGTTCGGGCTTTTCGACCTCAGCATATCGAGCTCCTTTATCAAGTTCATTTCCGAACACTACAACAGGAACGAAACGGTGGAATTAAATCACACTATCAACTCCGGATTATTTTTCTATTTAATCTTCACCATAGTTTTTATAATAGCAGGATACTTTTTCACAGTTCCCCTTCTTTCACTCCTGAACATCCCTGCCGAACTGAAGGAACTGAGCATTTATGCTTTCAGGGTTAGCCTGATGATCTTCTTCGTTACTAACTCTTTCGTAATCTTTACCTCTGTGCTTATCAGCCTGCAAAAGATGTATGTTACAAGCGTTATTGGAACACTTATCAATTCACTAAGCTTCGCCGCCAATATAATTCTGCTTCTGAAGGGTTTTGGATTGAAAGGACTGTTATGGGTGCAGCTTTCTTCGGCATCAGTCACAGCTATAGTGAGTATAATCGCAGCGAAGAGATTTCTCCCCTCTATCAGGATAGGATTAAAATATTTCAGCAAGCGTGCACTGAAAAAAATGACAGGCTTCGGAATACAAATGGAGATCTCCAAGCTTGCATCATTTGCTTCGGAAAAATATGATGAGTTCCTCCTCGGTTTCTTTTCCGTAATGAACAACGTCACTTATTATAACATCAGCGGAAGAATATCCCGGTTTGGAAAGTTCCTTCCTTTTCAGGTCATCCCGCAGGTAGCACCCGTTGCTGCTGAACTGAAAGCTAAAGAATTCAATGAAAAACTTGTCCAGCTTTACAGGGATACAATAAAGTACTTAACGATCATATCCGTGCCCATATTCGTCTACCTGTTCATTTTTGCCGATACAATAATATTCACATGGATGGGTCCGGGCTACGATATTTCAGCTCATCTGTTAAGGATACTTGCCGCAGGCAATCTTATCAACCTTGCTTTTTCGGCTCCGGGAAATTCCATTACGCCGAACATCGGTATCCCTAAATACCAGATGAATGAAGGACTTATTAACCTTGGTATCAATCTGGTACTTAGCTTCATATTAATTAAATACTATGGCATCTTCGGAGCCGCTATCGGAAATACTGTGGCTGTTGTTATTTCTTCAATGTATGTATTTTATGTATCCTCAAAATTCTTTAAGCAGGGCATATCTAAGCTGTTTGCGGAAATTTATTTTAAGCCCCTGCTTATATCCTTGCTCAGCGGAGTTTTTTCTTATGCCATTTACCTTATAATAGAGAAAACAGGTTATGAAGTCACAAACAGAATATCCGGCGTTATCATGTTGCTTATGACGGGGATCATTTTCATTGCAGTGTTTTCAGCAGTTCTATTCAATATCAGTTATTTAAATGAAAGAGACAGATCGGTTCTCACAAAAATTATCTCTAAAATAATACCGCTTAGGTATTCAGCACAATCTTTATCCGGCAAATATACTTATCATAACGAAAAGGTAAGCATATGCATCTTGACCTGTAACCGAGTGGATTTCCTGAGAAAATGCATAAGTTCCCTATTACCGACGCTGGATAGTATCAATTATGAACTAATTATCTGGGATAATAACTCAGCTGACGGTACAAAAGAATACCTTGAGAGCTTAAAAGAAAATAAAAATATAAACATTATTTTGAACAGTACCAATATCGGTACGCAGGCGAGAGGGAAAATGTTCGAGATGACAAAAGGAGAATATCTGGTCTGTATTGATGATGATGTATTAAAATTTCCTGAAAATTGGCTACAGCAAATACTATCTGCTTATAACACCATTCCGTATGCTGGCTTCTTATCCACAGACGTTGTGAAAGATGAAACCACGAACGGAGGAAAACAACCCGATGATTCATACCATGAGGAGACCTTCAATGACGGGCAGATAAAGTTTCTTTCCGGTCCTGCGGGCGGATGGTGCTTTATGATCTCACGAAAAGTATATAGAGAAACGGGAAAGTTTTATTACCCAAAGGGAAGATTATTTTTTTCGGATGACGGCGATTATGCTCTCAGGGTTCTGGATAAAGGATTTCGGGTAGGAATCCTGAAAGAAATGAAGGTATACCACGCAACAGGTGAGTACCATAACCGTAATTATAAACATATGTTCGATGAGAAAATGAGAGACTATGAAAAAGGTACGGGGAGTCTTCATCTGTTAAGAAGAAAAATTTCGAAAATACTGAGTTACAAAAGATACATGAGGAAGCTAATAATATTAGAAAGTAAAAATTAAATCAATAAGCTTGCAATAATGGATCTGAACAAGAACAAACGGATATTCAAAAATCTTAATAACATCTCAAATTGTTGATATCTATAATAATAGTAAATTATAATACAGGGACTATACTGAAACAGTGCATCGATTCCATCTTCGAATTCGAAGACCCTTCTGAATACGAGATCATTATCGTGGACAATTACTCTAATGATGGACCGCGTGCATACATAGATGTCCTTCTTCAAAAATACAAAAATATAAAGTGCATCTACCTGGATAGAACGGAAAGCTTTTCCCATGCAAATAATATGGGTATAAGTCAAGCTCAAGGTGATTATATTCTCATAATGAATCCTGATATCATTTTTGTCGAGCATGTATTTCATAGGCTGACCGCTCTTCTTGAAGAGGATAAAAGTATAGGAGCAGTATGCCCCGCATTGCTTGGCAAAGACGGAAAATTTCAAAATAATTATTTCCGGAGATACCCCTCATTAACTCAATATCTGTTCTTCTATACCTTCACAGCAAAGTTGTTTGAAAGAAACAGGCAATTAACGAACCAATATCTCAGAAATGAGATAATAGATATTAATACTAATAAGGTTTACAAGGTTGAACAGATCCCCTGCGCATTTTTTCTAACGTATAAGCAACTGATCATCGATATAGGTTTGATGGATGAGAATTTTGTACTTTTCTTTGAAGACGTAGATCTCTCTTACAGGATTCATAAACGCTTCCAACTGTTATTGGATACAAGGATTAAGGTCACACATCTTGGCGGCATGAGCTTTGGCAAGGAATATAAAACGCTTATGTACGGAAGGTTTCTTATAAGCATGAATTATTTCTTCAAAAAACATTATGGAAAGCTCAGGCAGTTCCTGTTGAAAGCATTTTCTGAGGTGAATTCCTCTGCAGTAATAACATTTGAATATATAAAGAAAATATTCAATATATCAAATGACACAAGACTGGAAAAACACAAAATATATCTCAAATTATTGAGAAATACATGATCTATGAATTCTGCAGATCATGGGAAATTATGTAATATAATTTTCAAAACTAATATAAATGCTGTCGATCATAATCCCAAATTATAACGGTCTTGAACATCTGGTTACATGTTTCGATTCGATTGAAGCACAATCATATCGTGATTATAAGGTCATACTTGTAGATAATGGCTCAAGCGATGCATCGGTCAAATATACACAGGAGAAATACGCCGGTTATTTTACCGTCAGGCTCGATAAAAATTATGGATTTGCAAGAGCAATAAATGAAGGGATAAAATTTTCGTTCGATAAAACGAATTGCGAATTCATTCTCTTGCTGAACAATGATATCGAACTTCATCCTGATTTTCTAAAAACATGTATGGAAACATTCACAAGGGTTCCTGAAGCAGGATTTATAGCAGTTAAAATGCTTAATTACTATGACAGAACCATTATAGACGATTGCGGCGATTTTATAAAAGGGAACGGCGGCTCACCAATGGCACGAGGGAACGATGAAAAAGATGCTGGTCAGTATGATAAGGAAGAATTTATATTCGGAGCCTGTGCAGGAGCTGCGTTCTACAGGAAGGAAATGTTCCTGAAGACGGGATTATTTGATGAAAGCTTTTTTGCATATTATGAAGATATAGATTTCAGCTTCAGAGGTCAAATGCTCGGTTACAAATGTTATTACCAGCCGAAGGCAGTCTGCTACCACAAACGCGGGGGTACCATCAGCATTGCAACCGAAGGTTACCAGACTGAGCTGTGTGAAAGAAACCTAATTCTTTTAAGGGCTAAGAATTATCCTTTTCTTATATACCTTACTTACCAGCCTTTTTTTCTCGCTGCAAGATTAAAAAGATATATCGGGTTCATGAGGTATCATTCTGTCATTTTATTTCTAAGGGCTTTAAAAGGATATATCAGGGGTTTGCTCCTTTTTCCTTTCCAGCTGAAAAAACGTTTCTACATTCAGAGAACGAAAATAATTTCTGCCAAACAGATAAAGGAATTTTTTGTTAAATGAACGAACCAGTTTCCGTAATAATCCTCAACTATAACGGAAGGAAATACTTAAAAGACTGCCTGACATCGGTACTTGCCCAGTCTTACTCTGAATTCGAGATCATTTTTTTTGATAACGCTTCATCTGACGGGAGCGCGGAATTCCTTACAGAAACTTTTTCCGACCAACGGATAAAGATTATCGAATCGAAAGAAAACCTCAGCTTCGCAGGAGGAAATAATGAAGCCATTAAGTATACCCGTCATGACCTCATCGCCCTGTTGAATAACGATACGGTAGTTGATAAGGATTGGCTTAGCAGCCTTGTCCGCTCAGTAGAAGAGAAAAACACAATCGCTTCATCCTATGTAATTACAAAAGGCATAGATCCAAAATATTATGAAACCAACGGCTCAGTATCATACCTAATGTATAATGTTATGAACATTTTTGAAAATATCGAAGATGAGTTTTACCCAAACGGTTGTTCCGTGATATTCAGGAAAAGCGAAATACCGGTTCCCTTTGACGGCGATTATTTCTTTTACAGCGAAGATCTTTATCTTGGTTTACTATCACGTTTTATGGGGATGAAAGTCAGGTTCGTAAAAGATTCGCTCGTTCAACATCTGGGTGGAGGAACACTTTCCTGTTCATTTACCAAAACATTCTACCTGGAAAGGAACAGACTTCTTAATCTCTATACATTCTTCAGCGTATCATTCATCATAAAAATATCCCCTCTCATCTGTCTCACCAATTCTGCTAAAGCGTTACATTCTCTATTTTCACGCTCAGTTTCATTTCGGGGAATAGTAAAAGCGCACTTTTGGCTGTATTTTCACATTCCTCTTATCATCAGGAAAAGAAATGCTTTGAAAAAAATACAAAGAGTAGATGAAAGGGAAATCATCAAGTTCATGACCTCGAAGCTATTAAACCACGAAAAAATCCTGCCTAAGATCATCAATAATATCTCATACACGTATTCAAGAATGGTAGGTTTTAAACCGATAGAATATTTCCAGAAACGAAAAAACTTCTGAAAAAATCGTATAATCTTTAAGGGAACAGCAAAGGTCTTACTCTATAAAAAATAATTTATTATAATTATTAATGTTTACAAATAGGCTATCTCATTCGTCATTCTGAAGGTATGAAATGTCAAAAAACTCTCTGATTATCAGCAATTTTTGAAACAGTCATAACAATATAAAAAATGGAAAAAATCAAAATACTGGAATTGATAGACGGGGGGTTCCTCGGAGGAGGACAGACCAATATTCTTTCGATAATAAGCAACCTGGACCCCGATCTTTTTGAGTTCACAGTTGCAGCAAAGGGAGGGGGAAAATTTGAAGCTGAAGTATCGAATATCAGTGTACAGTTCTTTCCGCTCGAGATGCCGAAGATGCTGAGACACAAGTACTTCAAAAAACTTCAGGAACTGTATAACAGAGAGAATTTTCATATTGTCCATTCACATGGCGGCGTTGGAGGATTCTACGGGCGTCTTCTCAAGAAACACAATCCTGAAATTAAATCTGTGCATACTATTCACGGGATCCATTATATCAATATCGATAGTTTTTTTGTCAGAAATACATCCAAATCGATCGAACAGTATCTCGTACAGTTCACTGACCAGACAATCTGTGAAACTTACAATGATCTTAATACAGCGATAAAGAATAAGATCGCAGATATCAATAAGATCAGAGTTATTCCGAATGGGATCGATATTACACAATTCGGAAAAAAAGAAAAGAAGATAGGGCTTTTGATGGATCTCGGCTTTGACGAGAACAATTTTATAGTTGGAAATATATCAAGGTTCGATGTACAGAAGAACCAGAAGCTGATAATTCAATCGGCATACTACCTGGTAAAAAAATTCCCTGAGATGCGGTTTGTACTTGTAGGTGACGGGAAATATTTTAAGAGAATGAAACAGTATGCAAGAGACGCTAACCTTGACCAGTTCATCGCCTTCACAGGAGAACAGCAGAACATTTCGGATTATTATTCGATCTTTGATATATTCGTTTTTCCTTCTCTCTGGGAAGGAATGCCCTATGTACTTCTGCAGGCTATGGCTTCAAAGCTGCCAGTGGTATGCAGTAATATCCCTAACCACCTTGAGGTTATAAAAAACAATCAGTCGGCACTGACGATCAACCCTTACGAAGCGGATGATCTATTCCATAAAATATCAGTCCTCTATAATAATAAGGAACTGAGGCAGCTGCTGGGAGAAAACGCATATACTGATGTGCAGAAGTTCGACGAAAAACATACGAACAGGGAAATAGAGAGATTATATAAGGAGGTACTGATAGCTTGAAACGATTCGGTGTATTTGGGGGAGCTTTTAATCCCGTTCACATGGCTCATTTAATCATTGTAGAAGATGTCAGGGAGCAGATGCATCTCGATAAAGTGATATTTATTCCCTATGCAAATCCTCCCCATAAACCGCATGACGAGCTGATAGATGCAGAGTTCAGGCTCACTATGATAAATCTTGCTATCGCAGGAAATCCGGGTTTCGAATCCAGCGATATTGAGATACAGAACGGCAGGGTATCTAAAACATATACCGTTGATACACTGATAAGCTTAAGGGATATTTACGGAACAGATCAAATTATATTTTATCTCATAATCGGGCTTGATAATCTTATTGAGCTTCACACATGGAAAGAACCGGGTAAGTTATTTATTTTATCAGAAGTGCTTGTAATTAACAGACCCGGTTATGTAATACAAAATGTGAAACATGATTACGGTAAGCAGGTAAAATTTATTTCAGCACCCGCTATTGATATCTCCTCAACGGATATCAGACTGAGGATCAGGGAAAATAAAACTATAAAATACCTGGTACCGGAACAGGTGGAAAAATATATATTAATCAATAATTTATATCGTTAAAATTATCATATCCTATTTATGGCGGTAAAGAGAATGATAGTGATGAAATTCGGCGGAACCTCTGTATCTGACAGTAATGCTATCACCAATGTTATAAACATAGTAAGAAAAAACACAGCCCGCAAGATAGTGGTCGTTTCGGCCATAGCAAAAGCAACGAACATACTGGAACAGGCTGCACACCTTTCAGCGAACGGCAGAGCCACGGAAGCAAAAAAGATCATCGAGGGATTGGTAAGCCGCCATTATACGATCATCAACACGCTTATTAAAAATGATGAGCTCAAAGCAGAAGCAACAGAAAAAGTGATCAACTATCACCTAAAGCTGGAAGAGCTCATTACCGGACTTGCCGTCATAAAGGAGCTTACACTCCGCACCCTTGATGCTTTCAGGGTGTTCGGAGAGCTGCTTTCATCGTTGGTGATCTATTATGCTATGAAAGACAGGGACATGAATGTTGTGCTCGCCGATTCAAGAAATATAATCAAAACGGATAATGAATATTCCCGTGCCTACCCGGATATGGA
>Ga0187878_1003942_pt1 | contig 11779 bp, 9 predicted proteins | sample June2016WEW_17_1_FD_132979 | JGI IMG/M metagenome (GOLD analysis project Ga0187878, IMG submission 132979) | Peatland microbial communities from SPRUCE experiment site at the Marcell Experimental Forest, Minnesota, USA - June2016WEW_17_150 | ecosystem: Environmental > Terrestrial > Soil >...
AAAGACATCTAAAGGTTCGGGCAAGTTCGATAACGGGTTTGTGGACGGACTGGTGAACCTGGTTGCGGGAATTGTGATGTTCTTCGGCTTGATATTCAGAAAAATACAAACAGGCAAGATACAAACCTATCTTGCTTACGTTCTTTTTGGAATAATCGTATTCTACTTTATATTCAGAACGATGTAAGGCATTCACTGTCATTCTGAGGGAGCGAAAGCGACCGAAGAATCTAATACTGGATAAATTTTTTAGATTTTTCGCGGAGTTTACCCCGCACTTGTTGCGGGGTTCAGGATGACAATAATAACTAAGAAGTTTTTGCTCTTTAATATAACCTATACGCAAATGATTATAATTAATCAGCCGCTGTGGTGAAACTGGTATACACGCATGACTCAAAATCATGTGGGAGCAATCCCGTGTCGGTTCGAGTCCGACCAGCGGCACTAGAACTCTTTAATAAAATTGGAAATCTTTGACTATGCATGAATTAAAATTACTTAATATCGGAATCCTTAGCTGGATAACTTTCCTTCCAGTCCTCGGTATGGTGGTTGTCCTACTGCTTCCCAAAGATAAAGAAAAACAGATAAAGTGGACCTCGCTCGGGTTTGTTTTTGTACAGCTCGTGCTGTGTGTGGTTGCCTTTGCATTGTTCAACAACAGCATGCCTGGCATCAACAAGCTTGATTCCATGCAGTTTGTCGAAAAATTCAAGTGGATAGATGTATCGGGATTCACGTGGACGAACAGGATAATTATAGAATATTTCATGGCAGTAGACGGTATCTCGATGCCGATGGTCCTGCTTACCGGAATTATCTCGTTCATAGCTGTCCTCGCATCATTTAAGACAACCGGTGTGGATAAAGCCCTGAAAGGATATTTTGCACTTCTCCTGCTCCTCGATACCGGAATGATGGGTACATTCGTGACGCTTGACTTCTTCATGTTCTTCATCTTCTGGGAGATCATGCTGCTGCCGATGTATTTCTTAATAGGCATCTGGGGCGGACCGAGAAAGATATATGCGGCTATCAAGTTCTTCCTGTATACACTATTCGGAAGCGCATTCATCCTGGTTGTTATGCTTGCGTTATACTTTTCGTCAAAAGATGTTACAACCGGCGTGCATACTTTCAATATGATCTCATTGATGGACCCTGCAAATTATATCCCGGGCTCACTGCTGGCAGGCTCACTGACCACAGCAAGACTGCTCGCTTACGTTGCGCTGTTCATCGGTTTTGCCATAAAAGTCCCGATCTTCCCGTTCCATACATGGCTTCCCGATGCACATGTCGAAGCCCTGACACCTATCAGCGTTCTACTTGCTGGTGTTCTTCTGAAGATCGGTACCTACGGCATGCTCAGGATAAGCTTCACCATATTCACGGATGCAACCATATACATCGCTTATGCACTCGCTGTATTCGGAATGATAAATATAGTCTATGGTTCACTGTGCGCAATGGCTCAATCGGATTTCAAAAAGCTTATAGCTTATTCTTCGATAGCACACATGGGATATGTAGTGCTCGGTATGTCATCACTGACAACGCAGGGTATCACCGGCGCGGTGTTCCAAATGTTCAACCACGGAACCATCACAGCCATGCTCTTCTTAATAGTCGGCGTTCTCTATGACAGGGCTCACACAAGAGACCTCGATTCTTTCGGCGGTCTGGCGAACAAGATGCCGAAATACTTCGGTATCATGATAGTTGCTTTCTTTGCAGCGCTCGGCTTGCCGGGTCTAAGCGGATTTATCAGTGAAGCGCTCGCATTCCTTGGTGCCTTCAGCGTTCCTTCTTTAAGAGTTATTACGTTGATATCAACTCTGGGAATAGTCCTGACAGCAGCATATATGCTCTGGACCTTGCAGAAATTATTTTACGGTGACCTTCCCGAAAAATGGAGCGGGCTGACCGATATCTCGGGAAGAGAGCTTGCAACACTGATACCTCTCGCTGTGATTGTGATATTCCTCGGTGTATATCCTTCACCGATGCTAAATACTATGTCGACTTCGGTCAATCAATTAGTTGATCTTATTTCTAAATCAACAAACCTCCCGATAATGGGTTGGTAACGAATAAAATAGAATATGTTAACCCAGCAAATACTTGAAAACTTAAGTAAATTCTACCCTGAGACAGTATTGATCATAACCATACTGCTCATTGCCATAATAGAATTGTTCTTCAAAAAGAAAACGAAGGTTTCGGGAATAATAGCACTCGCCGGGCTCGCCGTTACGCTGGTCTTCACGCTCGTTCAGTTTAAATTTACACAGCAGGCCATTTTCTTTCAGATGGTGGTTATAGACCCGTTCTCTCTTTTCTTTAAGCTGTTATTCATATTTTCGGCGTTCCTGATAGTATTCTTTTCGTTCATGTCAAATGAAATACGCGATATGGAGTACAAGACTCAGGAATATTACGCATTGATACTTTCGCTAACACTCGGGGCATTTCTGATGTCATCTTCGGTTAACCTGCTGATGATGTACATTTCGCTGGAAATGGTTAGCTTAAGCTCGTACGTACTTGCGGGGTATTTTAAGAAAACCAAACGTTCGGTTGAAGCAGCCCTGAAATACGTTATCTACGGCGGTGTTTCTTCCGGCTTGATGTTATTCGGTATTTCCATAATTTACGGGCTTTGCGGTTCCACAGACCTGTTTGCCATCAGCGGATACCTGTCGAATAATGCTATCAACATGGTCACTCTGCTTGTTGCTGTGTTCCTAATTATTGCAGGATTTGGTTATAAGATATCTGCTGTTCCGTTCCATTTCTGGACACCGGATGTTTATGAAGGTGCTCCCCTGCCCATCACTGCCCTGCTTTCGGTCTCATCCAAAGCCGCAGGCTTCGCTATGATGATAAGATTTTTCCTGGTTGCGTTCAGGAATTCCGCCGCCGTCATTCCCGGACAAGAAACACTTGTTTACGGTATACTCCCCGGCTTCCACTGGAACGAAATATTTGCAGTTATTGCTGTTGCAACTATGACGCTGGGAAACTTCGTTGCAATATGGCAGGACAACCTGAAACGACTGCTCGCTTATTCATCGATAGCCCAGGCGGGATATATATTGCTCGGATTTGTTGTTGTAACCCCGCAGGGCATCAGCGCTATGATAATATATCTTATCGTTTACTATTTGATGAATCTCGGCGCTTTCTTTGTGGCAATAATGATATCGAATAAATATCATACGGAAAGTATAAATGAAATGAAGGGACTCGGTTACCGGTCGCCTTTCCTCTGCGTTATGATGGGGATATTTTTATTCTCTCTGTCGGGTATCCCGTTAACCGCCGGGTTCATAGGAAAATTTTATCTGTTCTCAGCGCTTGTTAACAGCGGGTATATCTGGCTCACTATTATCGGACTTCTGAACAGCGTGGTAAGCTTATACTACTATGTGAAAATACTGAAGAACATGTTTATCCTCCGTCCCGCAGAGAACAATTCATCTCGCATAGGTTTCGGATGGGGATATAATATACTTCTTCTCGTACTCGCTGTCCCTACAATTATACTCGGTGTCTATTTTGCACCGCTTACTAAGTTCGCTGAGTATTCCATCCAGATGTTCGGATTGAAATAAGTTTTATCGTTGAGACGGGTCATTAACCCGTCTCTGCCTTTTATTTACGACCATGCCGCCCATGATGTCCGTTGCCGTGCTTATACCATCCCTTATGCAATCCGTTATCATGATATTTGTATCTTTTATTATATCCGGAATAACCAGAATTGTAATAATGCTTGTATTTATGATAGTAATGAGGATGGTAAGACGGGTAATAGGAATTATTCGGATAATAACCGTTTCCTAAAACGAAGGTAAAATGTCCATCGTGATAAACGAATGTTGGAAATTGTACATACACCGAGACCTGGCTGTAAGCCGGTATTGTTAATCCAAAACACAATAATCCTGCAATTATCGCTGTTGCTAAATATTTTTTATTTCTAAGCATATTTCCTCCTCTTTATACTAATAAAACTCAGGAAATCCCCCACGATTCCTGATTATTGTAATAATATGTGTATATATTTGGAAAAATAAAAAGTATTGCTTTTCCCCCTTTTGAAGGGGGTTAGGGGCATGGTTCCGCAAGAGTCCCGCACACTTGACCGAATGAAAATCAAACGAAATAGCCATAGCACAATTTTATGATTAATCCAAAGCTGCGTAGCAGCGAAATATCTATAGCTGCTATTACCGCACAATTCCAAAGCTCCGTCAGGAGCGAAATAGTATTATAAGACCATTTTCTCGCCGTTGTCCGCCATGGCAGCTTGCCCGCACCTTGCGGGGATTGTGACCAACTGCAAATAAATATTAATCAAAGCTGCGTAGCAGCGAAATATCTATAGCCGCTAAATCCACACAATTCCCGAGCTCCGTCAGGAGCGAAATAATATTACAAGACCATTAATCTTTAATTTCAAAAATATATCGTTCATCATAATCTACCTTATATTTCTTCAAAAAACCAATATATTCTTCCCTAAATGTTTTCTTCTTATGATGATTCACCTGATTTTTAATATATTTTTCTATCACATTTAATTGCGATTGGGAATATGAAAACGCACCAAATCCTTCCTGCCCATTGAATTTATTTTTACAATATCCCTTTTCATTAATAAACTTTGAAGAACATGCTTTAACATCTCTGAAAAGTGTTGATAATGCCATATCTGGTTTTAGCCCAATTAATAAATGCACATGATTACCAACTCCGTTTATCGCAATCAGTTTCTGTTTATCATTTCTGACAATTCCTGTAATAAATTTATATAATTCATCCTTCCATTCATTTTTGATAAGATTAGTCCCGCCGGAAACAGCAAAAATTAAATGAATATAGATTTGTGTATATGTGTTTGCCATTTATAAGAGCCCTCATTATTTCGCTCCTGACGGAGCTTTTCTATATTTTTTAATATTATACTATAGATATTTCACTCCTAACGGAGTTTGATTTATGTTGAGGTTATCGGTATGGTCTATCGCTTCTTACTTCATCAGAACCATTTTCTTAGTGCTCACAAATTCCCCACTTAGCAATCTGTAAAAATATATCCCGCTCGGATAATTTGTACCATCAAACTCCTCCTCATACATACCCGGTTGGAGTAGTTTGTTTACTAAAATTGCAACTTCATTACCTAAAACATCGTATATTATTAATTTTACGTTACTGACACTTGGTAATTGAAAATTGATAATTGTTTTTGGATTAAACGGGTTAGGATAATTCTGCATCAACGAAAATTCAGCTGGTATTTCCGACCCGATCTGACGTATCCCGATTATCTCCGATGCGGGTCTCTTCCATACGCCCGGTCCGCATCCAAGATAGACATCCGAACCATTGAGGATCAATGAATATCCCATCGGGTTATTTAGATTAGATGTTGCATCTATCCAGTTCGCGCCGTTGTTTGAGGTATAATATATCCCCCCGTAAGTTGATACAAATTCTCCGCTTCCTAAAGCCGCAAAGGCACACACATTCTGTGATGTATTAAACCCGTTATTCACGGCATTCCAGTTCGCTCCGTTATCAGTTGATAAGTATACACCTCCGCCCCCCGTGCCAGCATAGATATTTGAACCGTTAATTCCGATAGCACGTATCACCGGAATGGTCAGCCCGTTGTTAATACCTGTCCAGCTCGCACCGTCATCTGTCGAAAGAAATAGCCCTGCAGCACTTGTCCCGGCATAAATATTATTTCCGCTGTTTGCCAAAGACCATATGTACAGCGATGAAATACCCGAATTTGCCAGTGCCCACGAGCTGCCTTCATCAGTTGTTCTGAACACACCCCCGTTCGTACCCGCAAAAATGTGGTTATTACTGCAAACCGTAAGCGCATTTACATACAGGTTAGTTAACCCGGAATTCCTCGCCGACCAGTTTGCACCGTAGTTGGTCGATAAGAACACTCCTCCGATCGTGCCCGCAAATACATGATTGCCCAGGACCCCGAATGCATTGACGTTCGTGTTCGTCATTCCGCTTATAGCATTGTACCAGCTGCCCCCAGAATTTGTTGAGATATAGATGCCGTTGCTCCACGTTCCCGCATAAATGTGATTGGAATCTGAATTAAGAGCGTATATGAAGCAGTTGTTCAATCCCTGGTTGGTTGCCGTCCAGTTTGCTCCGTTATTTGTCGATACGCACACCCCTCCGCCGTATGTGCCTGCATAGGTATTGCTTGATTGAAAAACTATTGACCTCACATTAACGCTTGTTAGACCGGATGAGACAGCAGTCCATGAAGTACCGTTATTAGTAGTAAGAAATATCCCGGATATAGTACCCGTAAAAATATTCGAACCGCTTGCACCGAAGCAGAATATATTAGTTGCGGTAATACCGTTATTAACGGCTGTCCAGTTGGTCCCGTTGTTTGTCGATAGGAATACCCCTGCACTGCCCGTGCCTGCAAACACATTGGAACCCGAAGCAATCAGGGCATTAAGGTTCAGGCTGGTGATGCCCGATTGGGCGGGATTCCAGCTATCACCGTTATCTGTCGAGAGAAAAACTCCCCCGCCGTATGTACCTGCGAACAGGCTGCTCCCGGCTGTTATTACAGAACGCACCGAATGATTTGTGAGACCATTGATCTTAGCCGTCCAGGTCAAGCCGTCATCGGTGGACAGATATACTCCTCCGTATGTAGCTATAAATATGTTCGAATCTTTCACAGCAAAGCACCAGATAGCGAGATTTGAAAGTCCGCTGTTATATGGTGTCCAGCTGGTCCCGCTATCGGTTGATCTGAAAACGCCTGCCCCGTAACTACCTGCAAATATATATGGTCCTTTTACCCCCAGTGAATAAATGTTCAGGTTCGTGATACCATTATTGCATGCGTTCCAGTTTGACCCTCCGTTGGTTGACATGAAAATGCCGCTCGCAAGCGTACCGACATATATATTAGATCCGCCGACTGTCATGCACTGTGTTACGCCCCCGTAGGGACCGTTCCCCTGTATCCACTGTGCTTCGGATTTAACTGCTGATAAAAATATGATTAGAAAGGAAAGAAATAAAGTAGTTCTTCTCATGACATTGCCCCTTGATAAATTATTTGAAGATTAATGAAAGGAATATTAACTATCCCATAATTATCATAAGATAATAAATTATGTATGCTTTTTTAAGGGAAGAAAAAAGTTAGGCTTGAGAATATCATTCTTTCCCCCTTTGAAGGGGGTCAGGGGGATGAATCTAAAGCTGCGTAGCAGCGAAATATCTATAGATGCTAATACCATACAATTCCCTAGCTCCGTCAGGAGCGAAATAGTGAGATAAGGCTTTTAATCATTAAATTCAAAAATATATCTTTCATCATACTCTACATTATATTTCTTCAAAAACCCAATATATTCTTCCCTGAACGATTTCTTTTTATGATGATTCTCCTGATTATTAATATATTTTTCTATTACATCCAATTATGATTGCGAATACGAAAACGCACCAAATCCTTCCTGCCAACTGAATTTACTTTTACAATATCTCTTTTCATTAACAAATTTTGAGGAATTTGCTTTTATATCCCTGACCAGCGTCAATAAAGCAATATCGGGTTTAAGTCCGAATAATAAATGCACGTGATCACCAACTCCGTTAATCGCTATCAGTTTTTGTTTATCGTTTCTGATAATTCCTGCAATAAATTTATATAATTCATCTTTCCATTCATTTTTGATAAGATTAATTCTGCCGGAAACAGCAAAAATTAAATGAATATAGATTTGTGTATATGTGTTTGCCATTTATAAGAGCCCTTATTATTTCGCTCCTCTGGAGCTTGTATTCGTTTTCATTGTTAATCTATAGATATTTCACTCCTAACGGAGTTTGATTTTATATATGGTTGTTACCGTTTGTAATTACATCCTTCCCTAAAGTTTATGCAGCCTTAAATTAAAAATTTGCATATATCTCTAATTTACATAATATTAATAATAGATAAAATAAATAATCCGTGAATCTGCCTGCCCTAGCCACAGGCGGGTGGCATCAACTTATTTTTCACGGCTACCCGACTGAGAACGGGCAAGCAGCCAGTTTTATTTTCTTTTCTTAATCCCCTATCTAAAGATAGGGGCTACTGGATTTTTTCTCTGTTTTTACCCTAACCTCCGGTGGGTCTCTGTGTCTCTGCCTGCCCTAACCTCTGGTGGGTGGTTCAATTATCCCCTGCATTTTGCATAGTGCAAAAATTTTTGCCTTGAAATATGCAGTTTATTCTGGTATATTTGTAATTGACGTTTTTTCGCTTTAATATAATAATGATATTTCAAATTTAGGTGATACTTCACTCATTACTAAGTAATCATTACTTAACATCACAAAATATTGCGATTCCGTGCTTCCTTATTACTTGTCATTACTTAAGTAATGGGGTATGTACCTTATTTTTTAAAACTAATAAAATCAAATATTTATGAATTGCATAGTAATAAAATCAAATGGTGAGCCCTGCAAAATGCATGCCCTTGAGGGCAGTGATTATTGCTGGGCGCATTCCCCGCATATCAGTGCACAGGTAAAAAAAGCCGCATGCTCAAAAGGCGGTTCTTTGCGTATACCCGACCAATCATTGATCAAACAGAACTTGCCTCTTGCAACGACTGGCGATATTTCCGCTTTGCTGGCTGATACTATAATGAACCTTAGAAAAGGCATATTTAACTCGCGTGTGAGCACGGCTATCGGTTACCTGTCTTTTATCATGGTAAGAACTATTGAACTTACAGAAGCGGAAAAACGACTCGAAGAGCTCGAAAATCGCCTAAATAACTTCGATTATATAACAATTCATCCGGAGTTTAAAAATGTACAACCGCAGGATCAGAAAAATTGAAAATAGGATCGGTAAACACGATCCCGATCTTCTCGTCATCCCGGAAATCGAGGGGTACAGGACTTACAAGAAAATGCTCTGGGATAACCCAAATAAGGGATTCGTTCTAAAAGTATCAAGATCTATGATGTATTATTTTAACAGCAGCGAAGCGGATATCTCCGATAAACAGTGCATACTTGAACGTATTCGTACACAACGCTTAAATCGCCTTAAATCCAGAGGAATATTCCGGAGCATTGAAAATAGAATTGCATTGTTTTCGGATAAGGAGACCATAAAAACAGCAGGGCAGAAAGAGTGCAAGAGCAATTGAAAATCATATATTCTTCAGTATTATTTCGTTTAGAATGAATTCTATACAAATAAATTTATGTAAAACAGGCACTAAAAAGAATCTTAGGCTGTTACAACTTAAACAAATTTATACCTTTGCTGTCCAATTGTATAATCTAATTAACTTATTTATTGGTTTTATTTCAATTATATTTACTATTGGAATAAAATAAAATTTTAAAAATATAAAAAAATGTGCGGAATTGTAGCGTATATAGGAAAAAAAGAAGCGCTTCCATTGATCATTGACGGCCTTAAAAAACTGGAATACCGCGGATATGACTCCGCCGGTATTGCCATTATGTCGGATTCCTGCATCTCCATAAGGAAAAAAGCCGGTAAAGTCAGTGATCTGGAAAAACTGCTGGATATGAACGGCTTAGACCGGACAGCTACGATTGGCATCGGGCATACACGTTGGGCAACCCACGGTGAACCCAATGATATAAATGCTCACCCTATCTATGATATTGATAAAGAGATCATCGTTATCCATAACGGCATCATAGAGAACTATGCCGCATTAAAGATAAAGCTCGAGCGTGACGGATACAAATTTACAACCGAAACAGATACGGAATGTCTTGTCCACCTGATACGTTCGCATTATAAAAATACAAATTGCTTTGAAACAGCTGTTCAGCTCTCTCTTGCAGAAGTTGAAGGTACATACGGAATATGCGTACTTTCTAAACGCGACCCGGGCAAAATAATCGCCGCGAGGAACGGCAGCCCTTTGGTTCTCGGCGTCGGCGAGGGTGAATACATAGTCGCTTCCGATGCAACAGCTATCATCCCGCACACAAGGCAGGTGCTCTATCTCCTCGACGGTGAAATGGTTGTACTGACCAAAGATAAATTCAAAATTAAAACTATCGAGGATGTAGAGATAGAACGCGAGCTCGAAGAGATAACGTTCGACCTTGAAGAGATCGAAAAGGGCGGTTATGAACATTTCATGCTGAAGGAGATCAACGAGCAGCCCGAATCGCTGATGAATACGATGAGGGGAAGAATATTAAAAGATTCAGGACTGGTTAAGCTCGGGGGTCTTGCTAACGTCACTGATAAGCTTACTCATGCGAAACGCATAATTATTTCCGCATGCGGAACGGCATGGCATGCAGCATTATGCGGTGAATATATAATCGAACAGACCTGCCGGATCCCTGTTGAAGTGGAATATGCTTCGGAGTTCCGTTACAGGGACCCGATTGTGTACCCCGGCGATATTATGTTCGTTATAAGCCAGAGCGGTGAAACTGCAGATACTATAGCAGCAATGAAGGAAGCGAGATCCAGAGGTGCCGATGTCTACGGAATCGTTAATGTGGTGGGAAGTACTATCGCAAGAGAAACGGATGCAGGCATATACACGCACGCAGGTCCCGAGATCGGTGTTGCTTCAACCAAGGCTTTTACCTCACAATTGATGGGATTGATATTGATAGCATTGCTCATAGCTCAGAACAAAGGTACATTATCCGTACGCCAGGTTAAAGAGATCACGGATGAGATACTACGCCTCCCGGCAAAAATGAAACAGATACTCGAGCAGAGCAATAAGATCCTGGAAATAGCTAAAGTGTTCAAGTTCTGCCAGCACATGCTGTATCTCGGAAGGGGCGATAATTTCCCGGTTGCACTGGAAGGTGCTCTGAAGCTGAAAGAAATTTCGTACATCCATGCAGAAGGCTATCCTGCTGCGGAAATGAAGCACGGACCGATAGCTCTTATCGACCAGAATATGCCGGTGATTGTTATTGCACCTTCGGACTCAACGTACGATAAGATCATCTCGAATGTCAGGGAAGTAAAAGCAAGAAAAGCTGTTGTTATCTCTATCTCTGACGAGCAAAATAAAGGGATAGACGAATTCTCGGATTATTCGATTAAAATTCCTTCTACGTCTAAATTGTTAAGCCCGTTACTCACAACCATACCTCTGCAGTTATTCGCGTACTACCTGGCGGTGCTTAGAGGGTGCAACGTAGATCAGCCGAGAAATCTCGCAAAAAGTGTTACTGTTGAATAAACAGGGATACAATTAATAAACTTAATCAATTAGAGGGGAATACCAACAATATGAATTTATTCAGATCTGCCATTCTATTATTTATTCTCACCTTCATTTTCACTTCCTTCGCTTCCGCACAGAACGAAGAAAGTAAATTTAAACCCGTACCCGTAGTAACAGGGGTAAAGGTAGATGGTGGAATGTTGTACGGGAATGATCTCAGCGACGATATACCTACCGTTGCGATTAGTGATCTTCTCGCAAAGCCCCAGGACTACGAAGGAAAAACAGTGAAACTCACGGGGACAGTGACGGATGTCTGCCAGAACATGGGGTGCTGGCTAATGCTCTCCGACGGGACAAACGAAATTCGCGTAATCACTTTACATAAATTCTACTTGCCTAAAGATTGTGCCAAAAGCAAAGCAATTGTGGATGGTATATTCAATCCGGCTGAGACAAGCGAAGAACATGAGAAGAAGATGATCGAGGAATCACAGAACTCG
>Ga0187878_1003944_pt1 | contig 11775 bp, 12 predicted proteins | sample June2016WEW_17_1_FD_132979 | JGI IMG/M metagenome (GOLD analysis project Ga0187878, IMG submission 132979) | Peatland microbial communities from SPRUCE experiment site at the Marcell Experimental Forest, Minnesota, USA - June2016WEW_17_150 | ecosystem: Environmental > Terrestrial > Soil >...
ACTGAACACTCTGCCGGTCCAACTCGAGTCGGAGGACTTTTGCCAGCCGAGAGCCTCACCTCTGGAATTCAGCACGGTAGTAAATCGATCCACGGTTTCGGGCCTGAAGTAACGGCGATGGTCGTATATCCCCCGGTTGAGCATCATCTGGGCAAACACGGCCAGGTCGTGGGCTGTGCTGAACAGCCCCGCATGTCCGGCGACCCCTCCCATGGCGTATGCGTTTTCGTCGTGGACCTCGCCGCGCACGATGCGCTGGCGCCAGGGATCATTTTCAGTGGGGGCGATACGTTCCAGCAGCTCCTTCGGCGGCCGATAGAGTGTGGACTTCATGCCCAGCGGTCCGAACAGGTGTTCGGAGAGATATTGGTCGAGTGGGTGGCCACATGCGCGCGACACGATCTCGCCGAACAGAATCATGCCGAGGTCACTGTAAAGTGTGCGGGAACCGGGAGCATACTCCAGGGGCACCGGGTAAACCCTCTTCAAGAATTCCTGGTATCCCTGAACGTCCTTATAAATTGGCAACCAGGCCGGCAGCCCGGCGGAATGCTGCAGGAGATGCGTCACGCGCACCTTCTCCTTGTCGGTCCCTTGAAACTCGGGAAGGTAGTCCTGCACGGGCACGTCGAGGAGCAGTCTGCCGGAATCCACGAGCATCATGGCGGCTGATGTTGTGCCGATGACCTTGGACAGGGATGCAAGATCGTAGATTGTATCTCCGGAGGCTTCTGCCGAGGAGGGCGTGTAATCGAGTCTGCCGGCTGACGCGTCCAGGACCAGCGAGCCTCGATATCCCACTGCCAGTGCCGCGCCGGGGAAGGCGTGGTCGTCTACATAGGAGGCGAGCAATCGCTTGGTTTCGTCAAAGGTACCTTCAGCCAGACCCGTGCTTGCCGAAGGGGGCCTCAGGGTCATGTCGAGCCTCGGCACCTGCAGACCGTCTCCGACCTTGAAATAGCCCGGAATCGATACCGGCGTCCTGCCGGTGACGGCGATCTCGCCGGACAAAGCCTTGGCTGCGGCGACGTAGGATCCGTCTGAATAACCGAATGTGCACAGGTAAGTGGAAACCGCCGGATAGAGCCGCAGCAGGTAGGGATTGCCGAACGCGATCCAGATGAGAGGCTTATGGGCTGCCACCAGCTTATCGAGCAGGGCTCGCTGGCTTTCAGGCAATCCAATGCTCCCCTTACCAGAGACAACGCGCACGAGAGTTGCAGCCACAATCACGTCGGCAGCCGATGCGCTGCGGACGATTCTGTCTGCCAGGTCCTCAGGGATCCTCGTATCGACCGCCTCGGTGCGTGCCGAGGGGAAACGGCGGCGCAACTCGGACTGGAACGTCGAAGCAGGATTGGTGTCGGGCTCCGAGCTGAGCACCAGGCTGAAAATCTTCGGAGGATTCAGCGGGTTGATCGGCAATATGTGCTCGTCATCCTTGAGGAGTGTGATCGAGCGGTCAGCCATCTCCTGCGCCAGTTTCAGGCTGTCCGGCGCCGCGACCACATCCTGAATCCGGTCGATCGGGACGGTGCGCTCCTGGTGCAGCTTGAGACGCGACTTGAGTGTCAGGATCCTCGCGACGGATTCGTCGATGCGGGCAGTCGAGATATCGCCGCGTTCTACTGCCCGTACGACCTCATTGATCGCCACATCGGTGTCTTGAGGCAGCAACAGCATATCCGCGCCGGCCTGCAAACTGCGGATGCAGGCTTTGCCCGTCCAATAATGGCTGGTGATGCCTCCCATTTCGAGTGCGTCCGTGACCACGAGTCCCTGAAAGTGCAGGTTGCCGCGCAGAAGGTCAGTCAGAATCTTCGACGACAATGTGGCAGGGATGTCCGAATCGCCGGTCACCTGCGGAACGGCCACGTGTGCCGTCATGATGGCATCGACACCCGCGGCAATAGCACTCCGAAAAGGCACCAGCTCCACGGTGTCCAGGCGTGACATGTCCGATGGGACGACCGCCAGTCCGATGTGCGAATCCGTCGCGGTATCGCCGTGGCCGGGAAAATGCTTGGCCGTGGTCAGCACGCCGTTGTCGCGCGCGCCGCGAATGAACGCCGCCCCCAGACGGGCCACCAGTTGCGGATCCTCCCCATAGGACCGGATGTTGATGACCGGGTTGTCCGGATTGTTGTTGACGTCCATGACCGGTGCAAAGACCCAATGCACGCCCAACGAGCGTGCCTCGCGTGCCGTGATCACTCCTTCCTGGTATGAAAATTCCTCCGAACCGGTGGCGCCGATCGCCATGCTCCAGGGGAACGAAGTGGTATCGGTGATGCGGAAAGAAGCCCCCCGCTCGAAATCGGCTGCGACGAAAAGAGGCAGATCCGACATCTTCTGCAATTCATTCAGAAGCACCACCGATTCGTAGACATCTCCCGCGAACATGGTGACACCACCGATATGGTTTCGGCGCACCGCATCTGAGAGTTCCAGAAACTGGGGACTCTGGTTGTTGGCAAACCGGCCCGATACCCGGACCTGAACAAGTTGTCCGACCTTTTCATACAGGGACAGTTTTGCCATCGTCTCCCTGACCCAGGCGAGGTCGGGATCATAGAACCTGTAGTCCACCCCTGCATGGGGAACGTCCTGTGAATCAGGCCGTCGCCAGGAGGCAGCCGGCAACCACAGCGAGAGGATGAGGATGAAGCCTGGAATGCGTGCAGTCTTCATAGCGGCCCACACAAGAGAAAAAGCGCTGCATAGGGATCATCGGTTCGCCCGCATATTACCACACTTATCATGTGGTGACGGCGATTCAGACAGTGGGGAAAAGCATAGCCACGAAATTTCCAGATTGGGAAATGCGTGGCCTGTTGCCGGTTTTCGTGGCATTTTATATTTTCTGGGGGTTGCATGAACAAGACCTATTGCACTCATATGCAAAGTCCGGTCGGGCGACTACTGCTGGCCGGCACTGATGCCGGGTTGACATGCATCGGTTTTCCGGAGGGGAAGGGTGCCAGGCAGCCCGATCCTGCGTGGAAGGCCGACGCTTCGCCCTTTCGCGAGGCAACCCGGCAGCTAGAGGCGTATTTTGCCGGGGATCTGCGCCAGTTTGACCTTCGGCTTTTGCCCGAGGGGACGCCTTTTCAATGCGCGGTCTGGACAGCGTTACGCGATATTCCCTACGCCACCACGGTCAGCTACGCAGAGATAGCTCGCCGGATCGGCAAACCGCAGGCCCTGCGTGCTGTGGGCGCTGCCAACGGGAGAAATCCGCTTCCGATCGTGATCCCCTGCCATCGTGTCATCGGCAGCGACGGCCGGCTGACGGGATATGGCGGCGGCCTGCATATCAAAGAGGCGCTCCTGGAGCTCGAATGCCGCCACAAGTGGGACATGCCTCTTTTCCGGTCAACTCACAGGAAATGCTGACCAGTTCATAGATATTAACCAGTTCATAAACAGGTGAACATCTGATCAAGAAATGCGGCTCTGGACGGAGGTCGCGCTCGCTTTGGGTGGCGATCATCGGTATCGGAATCGGGGTCGCAGTCGCAATCGCTATCGCAATCGGCTTTTTCAGACTAGCAAGACCGATTGCGACTGCGATTGCGACTGCGATCCCGATTCCGACGTATCTGGCATTCTGCCTCTATTCTCGGAGCAGACACATGTCAACATGTTTATGAACCGATTAGCAACCGCCTGGATGCCGGAAATAATAATGTTCTCTCCCTTACTCATCACTCGGTACTTGGTCTTGATGGAGGCATGAATGGTGCAGACAATCCCTACAACCCCGTTCACCGGACAGCGCCCGGGTACTTCGGGTTTGCGCAAAAAGACCCGGGTTTTTATGCAGCCGCATTATCTCGAGAACTTTATACAGTCAGCCTTCGATGCGGTGCGGGAGATCTTCGATGTCGATTTCAGGGACAAAACGCTGGTTGTGGGGGGTGATGGGCGCTATTACAACCGGGCTGCGATCCAGACGATCGTGCGGATGGCCGCTGCCACCGGCTTCGGCCGTGTGCTGGTGGGACGCAGCGGCATTCTGTCAACCCCCGCCATGTCCGCCGTCATCCGGCGGCGCCATGCGCTCGGTGGCCTCGTACTTTCGGCAAGCCACAATCCGGGAGGGATTGACGAGGACTTCGGCATCAAATACAACGTGAGCAACGGAGGTCCGGCGCCGGAGAAGGTGACGGAGCAGATCTATGGACACACCCTGAAAATCTCCCGATATCTCACGCTGCAGTCTCCGGATATTGATCTCGACCGTTTGGGAACCACAAACATAGCCGGCACGGCAGTAACCGTGTTTGATCCTCTCGCCGATTACACCGGTTTGATGGAGGAGATTTTTGATTTTGATGCTCTGCGCGCATTGTTCCGAAGCGGTTTCCGGATCGCTTTTGATGCCATGCATGGAGTGACTGGACCCTATGCGCACCACATCCTGGAGCAATGCCTGGGTGCCCACGAGGGAATGGTGATCCACGGGCAGCCGCTTGAGGATTTTGGCGGCCTCCACCCCGACCCCAACCAGGTGCATGCGGCGGATCTGGTGGCCCTCATGAAAAGTCCTGATGCGCCGGACCTGGGTGCTGCCTGCGACGGCGACGGCGACCGCAACATGATCCTGGGGCGCGGCTTTTATGTAAGCCCCGGCGACTCTCTGGCGCTGATTGCCGAACACGCGCGGACTTGCATTCCAGGCTACCGCGCCGGCCTGGCTGGAGTGGCGCGCTCGATGCCGACCTGCACAGCCATTGACCGCGTGGCCAGGAGCCTGGGAATCCCCTGCTTTGAGACGCCGACCGGGTGGAAGTTTTTCGGCAACTTGATGGATGCGGGAACGTGCACACTCTGCGGAGAAGAGAGCTTCGGCACTGGCTCGAATCATGTGCGCGAGAAGGATGGGCTGTGGGCGGTTCTCTGCTGGTTGTCCATACTGTCATCGCACCGCAGCCCGCTGGCTACGGTAGTGGAAGGCCACTGGAGCCGGTTCGGGCGCAGCTACTATCAGCGCCACGATTTCGAGAGTCTGGATTCAGACGTTGCCAATGGAATGATGGAAGACCTGAGGCGGAAACTTCCTACCCTGGTGAATGCTCCGCTGGCCGGCAGTACCATCTCAGTGGCGGACGATTTCAGTTACATCGATCCAATCGACGGGAGCGTCGCCACGCGTCAAGGAATCCGCCTCCTGCTGGCAGATGGATCGCGCATTGTCTGCCGTCTTTCCGGCACGGGGACCGAAGGAGCCACCCTGCGCGTCTACCTCGAAGGCTACCGCGCGGATAGTGGCCTCCCCATCGGTTCCATCCTGAATCCCCTGCGAGAAGCCGCACTCGACCTGCTTGAACTGCAGAAGCGCACCGGCCGCCTGCAGGCCACCATCATCACCTGACCCATGAAGAAAACGGCGAAGGACAATTACTTGGCCATTATCACCACATATATCGCCGATGCGAGCGAATGGTCGGAGGATTTCAAATCATATCGGCTACGCTTTCACCAAATCTAAAAAAAGTGAAAGCGTAGCCCGATTTCTCGGATTTCTCCGGGTTGCTGAGGTTTTAGGCGCGCCCGCGAGGAGATCGTGGCGATGGAGCCCGGCCCGTTGCGAGGTAGAAGAGTGCTCGAAGCACATTGTATCCACCGACTAGGAACAACCCCGTCGTCACAAAGTAATGCCCGCCTGGCTGAGCAATGTCGTAGGAGATTGTACTCGCTATAATGCCCAGGACAATCCATACCACGGCTTGCGCCAGAGCAGCCACAGCAGCACGCCTCACAGACGCCTTGCGATACGTTTCTGCCGCAGCCGCGATGCCCGAGGCGACGCCTTCGGGACATCCTCTCTTGACGAGCTCGGGAGCAATGCGACCCCACGGTACGTTTTGGAATGTGAGCTCCGTGGCTAAGCTCGTCATCTCCCGCAAGAAGATCCGAGACGCCGTCTCACGATCGACCGTCGCGCGATAGGCCTGTTTCGCTAGGCCGGCATCGAGCAGCGCATTGTACTGCTGCCTCCTGTTTGAATCAGAGAGGATTGAGTACGCCTCAGCGACGAGCTTGAAGCGTTCCTCCGCGGTTTTGTCACCCGGGTTCTTGTCCGGATGCCATCTGATTGCCTGTTTGCGGTAGGCCGCCTTCAGTTGGTCGGCGCTGGCGGTTCGCTCAAGCCCGAGGACCTCGTAGAACGACTCTGGCATGTCGGGTCTCCGATTATGTTCGCTGTCGCTGCGCCTAACGTTGCACCTGAGCGGCGGAATGGAATCGGTGCCGCCGCTTACAGATCGTCCCTTGGAAGTGCTTTTTGGCGAGGTTTTCAAACGAGAGTCCCTATACCGGTGAAGATGCGTGCTTGGGCAAAAGTGCTCGGAGCGTGCTCAAATCTCCAGGATGATTGATCAAGCGCCATGAGATCCCTCGTGGTCTTCCGTTCCACTCCAGAATTCCGATCTCCTCCAGCACGACTCCAAGATAGCTCGCACCCTGTGCGTGGAGCGTATCGCCGGGACGCATCTGATGTATGGTAGTGCCCAATCCCGGTCTCTCCGTCCGGCGATACATCTTCTCAACGTTGTTTGCCAATGGAAACCACCGTCTCGCGAACTCGGTTTGAATGCATGAAAGTATCGAGAAAATCTCTTCGACGGAAAACGTGTGCCTGAGGTGGTCTTCGTTTTCGATCAAGACGTGGTCGGCGCCGAAGAACCAACTGAACAGCTTTGCACGGCCACCGTGGGTCATAGTCATATGCGCCTCGTAGCGTTTCTGCGATGCAGGTACAATCGGTGCAAACTGCCTAAATGTGCGGGTCAGCGGTGCGGTGCTTGTGTTGGTTCCGTCCGGAGCCGCTGGTTAGCTGCTCTCCAAGGCTTATCCGTAATAACAGGCTCCTGTAAATATCCCTTCCGCTTTTGTGGACGTACAGGATTCCATTGGGCAATCAATTCTTGCTCATAGCTTTCCGCTGATTCAAAATTCTCCTTGCCAATTGAAGCGATGTACAAAGAGAAACCCGAACGAAGCATACCGGCCACGAGATGAACGTAACCGCCGTTGTATCTAGCGGCAGCTTGATAGCCCTTATCTTGGTTTGTGCCAAAGTACTTTGCTTTTCCGATGTAATAAGGTCGGTCGCCATCTTTTGGATGATGAAAGACATACAAGCAGAATGATCTGCTTAGTGCATCATCTAGTGAATTATGATCGAAACGTTCCCAGGTAAGTTTCATAATGACTCCAAAGCTTGACTCATCGTGCACCACGACCTTCAAGGATGGAATCTGCTGAGCGCATGTTGGTGGAGACAAAATCTTCATACTTGGTCAGACCATCAAGCAGTGGCTCTCTGGCGTTTAAGACGGCCTGTGCTGTCTGCACCGATCGATGCATGACAGCCGATTCAAGACCCTCCATCGCAGCGTTAAACCCCTCAAGTGTGACAGCAAGGTTGAATTCCCCAAGTAATGTTTCCTTCCGACGAAGGGATGCAATCCGAGACGTAGCCATGTCCACCCTTGATTGCACAAGTTTGATCCACCGTTCAATAAGCTTTCCCTCCTCGTACGAGACGTTCAAAGACTCAATGTCGATTTTGGCAACCGCCTGACGGGCTGCTTCGATACTTTTTTCAATCGACTTCAAGTGCTGATCGCTCGAAACTAATCGGACTTGAGCGTCGCCAGACGGACAATGAGCGATGGTGAACGTCAACAGAAGGACCGCTGCGGTGGCCAGTGTGGTGTTTCGCATTTCTCCTCCGTTTAAAAGACGGGGTCGGACCACGGCAAGTTGAATGATTTGCAAGCTATGCCTCTCAGGCATCCCCTTAAAACCGGGCTTGCGTGCGATTTTCGGCCTTATTTTCTCGTTCTAAGGAATCTGCTCGGCGCCCGATCCCCGATCCCCGGATTCTCAAGCTGCTTGGATCTTTCTGCGCGGCAATTTTACCGCTTTGCGGCGGTTTGCCCTCTCACGCCTGCGCAAGTGCCTCACGAGTGCGGCGAGGTCGTTGCCATGTTTCTTGAAGATCTCTTCGCGAATTTTCCGAACTTCATCTACGATCGGGTCCTGCATTGCTCATTCCCCCAGCAGCTGTTCAGGCGTGCAAACAACAGGGCATCGATACCCGGAGTTACTACAGGCCCGCTCCAGCTTTGTCAGGATCTCGGCATTATTGATATGAGTGCAATTCCATGTCAGCAAGTAGTCCATCCCATTAACCGCGGCAATCGCCACGTGAAGCGCATCTGCTCCAGCAGTCTCCGGCATGCATCCAGAGTTAACGATCGTCTGTGCCAGGGCAAGCGCCTCCTCATCGATGGCCAGCACGCCTACTGATTTTAAAAGATCAAGACGGCGCCTGGCAGCTCCAGGATCCCCTTTCGCGGCTTCTTCCAACACGAGCTCTGAAACATACAGCGAAAAATCCGTAATGCGGCGGTTCCACCATTCCTGCGTTACTTGCTGGTGTGCGGCAACAACGAGGTCGCGGCTCGGTCTCGATGTCTGGTAGCTGACAATGGTGGTTTCCAGGTAGACTCGGGGTTTCAAAGACTCCTCCTTGAGGAGAGATCCTCAGCCTGAGCAATAGTTTACTCGACTCACCGTGCAGAATCAAAGAGTGGGCGGGTGCGCTCATAATTAGCAACAGCCTGCCCATGGTCAAGGCTAAAATCGGTGTCAGGCAACTATTTCACCAAATTCCAGGCTATGACACAACCGCCGGGCCGTTCCCGAAAATGGTGAAATAGTTGCCTGACACCGATTTTTTGCAATGGGCTAAGAAACTGGCTATAGTAATCCTGGTAAAGGAAACACATGCAACCACCTATTCGACTGCAGATTGATACTCAGCTGATCATCGAGTTCTGTCGCAGGCGGAAAATCACGGAATTCGCGATCTTTGGCTCCGTTCTCCGTGAGGACTTCCTGCCCGAGAGCGATATAGATGTGCTCATCACATTTGACCCCAGCGCGCAATGGAGCCTGTTCGACCTGGTCGATATGAAGGACGAACTGGAACAACTTTTTGGACGAAAAGTCGACCTGGTGGAAAAGAGAGCGTTGCGGAATCCGTTCCGAAAGCGGGAAATCCTGAGGACTATGCAGGTAATGTATGCCGCGTGAGCAAGGGGACGAGTCCTATCTTTGGGATATGTTGCAGGCCGCTCGCCTCGTTGTAACGTTTGTCCGGGGCGTAACCCTTGACGAATATTGTGACAACCAGATGTTGCGCATGGCCGTGGAGCGCGCCCTCGAGATTCTGGGAGAGGCGGCCAACCGCGTCAGCGGCAATTATCGTTCCGCCCATGGAGAAATTCCCTGGCGTCAGATCATTGCCCAACGCAACGTACTGGTCCATGAATACGGTGAAGTGGACGATGAACGCATCTGGAACCTGGTGGTCCATCAAGTTCCCGTTCTGTACGAGCTGCTGACCCGCCTGGTTCCCGAAGCTCCAGAGGATAAGAAGCAATAGGGCAACAGGGGGCCTTCCCGATTTTCCGCACCCAATGTGCGGAAAGCCCACAAGTGCTCTGCAAGCCTCTCTAACGCGAAGCAAAAACGGGGTCGGATCCAAAAGACTTCGGCTGGTCCGCTCCCGATCCCGTCCCCAAGCAAAATACGGCGGAGCATACCCCCAGCCCAACATAACGCCAAGTCGCCAAGACCCCAAAGCGCCAGGATTTCTGAGTATTTTCTTGGCGTCTTGGGGTCTTGGCGTTTGATTTGGCTAGAGGGCGCCGGTCAGATGATAGAAAAAGACGAAGACGTCGAGAGCTGCCCTTATCCTTGTCCACAAGCTCACAGGTTGCTCCCATGGATGGGTATGGGTCAGGAAAGGACTGATCAGCAGATAGGATTTTGCGTGCAGGATTTTTGCCTGCAGCCTGCGGCTTTCCTCCGGCGGGATCAGATCATCATAGGCTCCGTGGGCCAGAAACACCGGGCACAGGATCTCGGCGGCGGGCCCGCTGGTGGAGAGCCCGGGGTAAAGCATCGAGGTCACTCGGTTCTCGATCTGTTGCGCCAGCTCCGGGTCCGCCTGATCTTCACGCATGAGCGCGAGCCGGTACCAGCGCCGGCCGTCCTCGGTGATCGTTTCCGGGAGGGAAGGGACTTCCTTTTGCAGGAGCAGGCCGCGGAGCACAATCTCGAGAAACCGGCGGTCCTCAGCTGCCGGAATCTGGTCGATGGCTGCAATCATGATGATCCATTTGGCGTAGAAACGAGTCGGGTAATAACCCGATCCGACTGTCGTCGGCCCAGCATCAAACCAGAAATGGCTGCAGCGGATCAGATCATCGAAAGAGCCGATGCCCAGGACATAAGCTGCCGAATCCCGATTTTGGGGTTGAGCTGCCGCGATCAATGCCAGTGTTCCGGAAAACGAAATGCCGGCCAGCCCGACATGACGGAGCTTTTGGCCCCCCGCCAATGTTCGCGCTTCGTGAAGCCAGAACGAAATCTCATCCAGGGGCGGAGGGTAAATCCGGAACTCGCGGAACATCTTAATGTCGGGGGTCACGACCATGAACCCCGTTCCGGCGAGAGCGCGCGCCAGAGAGACCAGTCGGGGGTGGTTGCAGCCAAGCTCGCTCACGCCTGGAACCAATATGACGGCGCTGGTGGGGGAAGAGCCCGAGGGACGATAGACAATCCCCTCCCGTTCCGATCCTCCCATGCGTCGGACAACTTTCTCTTCACGGACCGCCGGGGTCCCGGCGATGTCTTCGGAGGCCACCCGTCGGACCACTGCAAGCAGGCGCACGGTCGTGATGAGCCTGGGAAGCAGCATGCAGGCCGCCAGTACAACCGCAGCCAGCGCCAACCATAGCAGCCAGTTCTGCTTTTTCCTGAGCAATCCGTGTATCACGGGCCTACCCTACAAGTGCGGCTATCGGATGTCAATGATCCGAACCTCACCGATTTGCCCTAAAGAGGGCGCAAACCCCAAAACTCATGTTCTTCATGTTCTTCGTGGCTGCTTTTGAGCGATAATCAGGCGTTCGCATTCGCGTGTTGGAGGCACTTCTGATCACAGGAGGGATTAAGAGATCATGCGCGCAATCAGATTGATCGAGCAAAAGCAGCCGCTGATAATGCAGGAAATCGATGTCGCCCGGTTGGGCACAAAGGATGTCCTAATCCGAGTCAAGGCGGCAGGGATTTGCCATTCGGATGCCCACTACCGGTCCGGGGTAACGAAGGTTGGACCGATGCCTGTGACGTTAGGCCATGAGGTTGCCGGGGTCGTCGAGGAAATTGGCGCGGAGGTTTCCGCCATTAAGGCAGGCGATCGCGGTTGCGTACACTACCTGGTCTCGTGCGGGCAGTGCCATTACTGCAGCACCGGCTGCGAGCAGTTCTGTAGTTCGGGCAAGATGATCGGGAAGCATCGTGACGGCGGCTGGGCCGATTTCATCAGCATGCCGGAGCGCAGCATTTTCCGCTTGCCCCAGGAAATCTCGTTCGAGCAGGGTGCCGTCATGATGTGCTCCTCCTCGACAGCGCTCCACGCGCTGAAGAAAGCGCGCATCAAAGGGGGCGATACCGTTGCCATTTTTGGCGTGGGTGGCCTGGGCTCCTCGGCGGTGCAGTTGGCACAAGCTTTAGGGGCGCTGCAGGTTTATGCCGCCGATATCAATCCGATCAAGCTGAAGCTGGCCGAGAGTTTGGGGGCTGTGCCCATCAACGCCGCGGAGTGCGACCCGGTCAAAGAGATTCGAAGGCTGACTCATGGCAGGGGCGTGGATGTTGCAGTCGAGGTGATTGGCTTGCCACTGACTA
>Ga0187878_1003947_pt1 | contig 11769 bp, 8 predicted proteins | sample June2016WEW_17_1_FD_132979 | JGI IMG/M metagenome (GOLD analysis project Ga0187878, IMG submission 132979) | Peatland microbial communities from SPRUCE experiment site at the Marcell Experimental Forest, Minnesota, USA - June2016WEW_17_150 | ecosystem: Environmental > Terrestrial > Soil >...
CAGGTTTCCGGCCAGAGCTGCATCCAGCGATAAAAAGTCGCCCGCAGAAACGGGAAGGCGGCGGTGTGCATAGCCTGATGTTTGGCCTCCAGGTCCTTCTGGATCAGCGGGATGTGGTCTCCCAACCAGGCTTCATACTTTCGGGTGGATTCGATGATATCCATTGGCGTCTACCATTGAATACTGAGGATCTCTGGGTCAACCAGCGCCAGATCCACGAAGGAGTTTTGTTTGCGGGTCGAGCCCGAAACAGCCAGGGTGACCTCCAGGTGCCCTTCGTTTTTCTCTTTCTGGATCAGGTGGCCCTTTAAGCCACAGCTCTTCAGGTACGCCTGAAGCTGCTCGACCTTATCTATTCGAGAGTCGAAGGCTGGTTGCACGCCTCCCGCAGTATCTTTTTGCACGGTCTCCGTCAGTACGATCGGCTTTATAACCTCAAAAGGCATGGTAATCTCGTACTGCCGGGATTCCCAGAACGCATCGACATGGTGTTCAACATACGAAAAAAGTCGCACCACGAGCAGGGCCGCGATGGTTACCGACAGGCTCAACAAGTAAGCGCCTGCGCCAATCCCCATCCCGACCGCTGCCGACAGCCAGATGGTGGCCGCCGTCGTCAGGCCGGTGACGCGATTGGTCTCGTGCAGGATGACCCCCGCCCCCAGAAAGCCGATTCCAGTCACAATCGAGGCGGCCACCGCGCCGGCGCTGGGGATGCGGATCGAGAGGATGGTGAAGAAGGTGGCCCCGATACAGATCAGGGTGATGGTCCGAAAACCGGCTGCCTTGTGATGTAGCTCGCGCTCTAACCCAATCGCGCCGCCGAGTAGCAAGGCGGCCACAAGCTTGAGTATCTCTTCGAATGTAATGGTCATAGGATTCCTCCGGCGGTGTCACGGTCCTTCCAGGTACTGAGCCAGTTCTTCGCGCACAACTCGTCGCAGCATCTCTCCCGTAGAGCCCTGGTGGCTGAGGATGTACTTTCAAACCGTCTGGTTGGTCATGGTCATTCCTCACAGCCCCGGTTAGCCACCCTGCTCCCCCCAGGATTGAGATAGATACGATTTTGATTATACTTCTGATCATTTCCCTCTTTGCTTCCTTGTTTCCCCACCTCGTGATGTAAATCCCCGTATTGTGGGGATGGAAGTCCCCGTTCTGTGGGGATGGAAATTCCCGTTCTGTGGGAACTATAGTCCCCGTTCTGGGGGTATTATAGTCCCCGTTCTATGGGGAAGGAAAAACTGCATAAATTGGTAGGTAAACTGCACATTAATGTAGTTGTATTTTCTTCTGTTATGTCATAATATGATTGAAGCCATCTTTTTACATATTCCCACCCACCCAATTTGTTTCGAGTTTTTTTCGCGGAACAATTCCGACCCTGATCTGCTGTAAACTATCACCATTCTTCTCTTCTTGGTTGGCAGCCACCTGGTGACCAATGATAAATTCGGGGACAGCTTCACCTTCAAGAACCTCAAACGCCAGCCGGCCCCTGGTCATGGATGGCTTACTCACCCTGGTAGCCCTGCTTCTGTTCGCCTGTTCCGGCCTGGTTTTTCTCTTTCCCTGGCTTCCGGCTTATCCGGTCAGCGAACTGACCCTCAATCGCTATATCCCCATCTCCGACGGGGATGCCTGGTTGGGAGAACAGGATACCCTGGCCACCGCCGTCCATTCGTTCCACAGTGAAAATACCCAGGTCCTGGCCCATCAGCGCGCCCTGACCTCGGAGCTGCGCCTGGCCGACATCGATGAATTACGTAAATTCGTCCAGAAACCTGGCGAAACCAGCCTGGATAACAGCCAGTTTAGCAACCGCATTTCTTCCATGCAGATTATCCTCGAAGAGGATCAGACCTTGGCTGCGGATGGCGTAGTGGATCGCTCCACGGCGGTGATCCTGCGCACTGCTTCGGGAGACTACCAGCTTGACATATATACCCCGTCCAACAACCAGGATCTGGTTTTTGATCCGCCTCTTTTGTTGCGTCCGGCAGATTTCCGGCCAGGCGCCACGTGGCAGTCGGCTGGCAGCCTGGGTAATTTACAGTATCGCTCCACCGGATCGATCGCCGCCGAACCAGCCTACCCGAGTCCATTGGGGAATTTTAACGACTGCCGCAAAGTCTCACTCCGCCTCGCCATCCAGCAGCAAGGTCAGGTGATCAACGACACCACCTATCTCGACTGGTATTGCAGTGGGGTTGGCCAGGTCGCCGAGCAGGAGCTCGATCCCAACGGGAAAGTCCTTATCCGCACGCAGGTGACCAGCAGCAGCCATTTTTCAAACGGAGCGGCTCAGCGCCAGCCTGTTTCACCTATGCCGGCCGTCTCCTTGCTGAATCCTTCAGCCCAGGCTGCGTCCGCTGCCCAGGCGAATCCTGCCAGTTGGGTTCTGGACACACTTGGAAGAACCCGCACGGTTAACGACACCACTGAAAGCACTGTTCAACCTGTCTGGGTGCCAACCAACCCGCCGTTGCTGTTAGTCGCCGGGCAGGCCAGCGACCTGCTCGCCCTGGATATCACCCGGGCGCCCGGGCAGGTGCTCTGGCGTTACCATCCCAATGGCACGATTTATAGCCAGCCCACCTTCGATTCATCCCACCAGCAGGTTTATTTTGGCGACAGTGGCAAACAACTGGTAGCCCTGGATCTACACGGCCTTTTTCGCTGGTCGTTCGCTTGCGGCGATAATATCGTCACCCGTCCGGTCGTGGTTGGCGACAGCCTGGTCTTCGGCAGCGAAGACCGCAACGTGTATGCCCTGGATGCTCGCAGCGGAGCCCTGTTGTGGAAATATACCACCGGTGCTGCGGTTGTGGCATCCCCGGCTGTGGATGGTGACACGGTCATGATTGGGTCCGATGATGGCGTCGTGTATGCTTTCAACACCATCTCGGGAAAAAGGCAATGGGTTTTTGCCACCGGCCAGGCCGTTGAAGCGCCGCTCCTTTCTGCGGATGGGACCGTTTATATCGCCAGCCGGGACATGAATCTATATGCGCTCCAGGTTTCCAGCGGTAAACAGCTCTGGCAAACCCAGATTAGCAGTATATTACGCACCCAACCTGCATTAGGAAAAGATACCGTCTATCTTATCGATGAAAACGGCCGGATTTCCGCTGTGAGCAAAGCTGACGGCAAGCTGCTCTGGACCAGTGTAGAGCAAGATTACGAGGGCGCCCCAGTCCTGGTTGGCCAAACCCTGCTTGCTGCCGCCAACGGAGGTTTAATTTACCGCCTGTCTGAGGATGGCAAACGCTTATCTACCATTTCTGGGACCAGCGCCGTCCCTGGTCTCCAGGATATCGATTTCCGTTTGGGCCTCGTAGCAGGTGGAGGCGCAGTCTGGATGGTGGATACCAAGGGCTATATCTGGCGGTTTGGTCCAGCCTGGAGCGCCGCCCAACCACTTAAGCTGGCCTGGTCATCCAGCCTCGACAATCCCCCCTTCAAACAAAGCCCATTTTATTCCCCTCCCCAGGTCTGGCATTCGCAGTTCATCGTTGCTGATCAGGCCGGCGACCTTTACCAGATCGATCCTTCGACCGGCCAGGCCACCCTTCGAGGCAGCTTCGTGAACCAGGCGGGAAACTTTCGCTCCGGTCTGGTGGCCGGGAGTGATTTCCTTTTGGCTTCCAGCAGTAATATATTGTATGCAGTCCATCTTCCAGATTTGAAACCCTTGTGGCATTTCCAGGCTCAAGGTTTTGGGATCATGCCCGCCGCAGTGGATGGCGAACGCCTCGCCTGGGTGACCGGTGGATCCGGCGACCAGGCTCATCTAAATCTGCTCGATCTACAATCCGGCAAGCTGATCTGGGAGGCAAACCTGGATGGAGTTTCCGTTCCGGGTAACGCCATGATCCGTGCTGGCATTGTCTACGTCAATTCCCCCATTTCAGCTTACCGACTGGATAACGGCCAAAAAGTGTGGCAGGCGGCTGCCGCCAACTCTCTCGGCATTGGCCAGGCTGTCCTGAGCCCGGATGGTCAAACATTGTATAGCCAACTGACTGACGCAAATGGCATGCAAAACAGCATTGCCGCCATTTCCACCCAGGATGGCAGTTTGCGCTGGTCGGCGGGTTTGGGGACAGATAACCTATCCCTTATTGGAACTCTCGCTTTGGATGGCGGCGCCCTGGTCGTCCCCTTGTATACTGGCACGCGCTCTATCCTGGCCCTGGATGCCGCTACCGGAAAAGAATTATGGCGATACACGCCCGACCAGCCGCGCCTGGGTAACCCCTCTATCTACCAGGGAATGGTCTGGTTCACTCTTCAAAACGGGCAGATAGTGGCTGTAAACCTTCTCACCGGTCGTGAGGTTGCCCGTCTAGGACTCACCCAGGCGTACCTGGAAAGTTACGATTTTGCCCAATCGATCGCCTTCAGTGGTGGGCATGCCATGGCGTCGGCTGGCTGGTCCCTTTTAGAGGTCAAGATGCCCGCAGGCTTGCAGCCATGAGGAGGCCAAATGTCAGGTAGTCTTCGCCGGCTGAAACCCATTCCGGCTACCCTGGCAGCCCTGGTAGGTTTGCTGTGGGCAATTTCTTTCGGCGCTGTCCGGGATTTTATCTGGGCTGATCTGCGCGATGGCATGATGGACCTGCGCGGCCTTTCGCGCCTGACACGCGCCATCATTCTAGCCGGCTTCTCTCTCCTTTTTGGTACCGTGCTGGTTTTATTGATCAACGATTTCCTGCGCGACCGCTTTTCCTTGATTGCCCTGCCCAACTCTTTCATTTTCGCCCCTGGCCGGGGGATGATGCTGCCGGTCCCCTTGGTGCCCCTGACCCTCTTCCTTATTTCCGTCGCCTGGAGTTTTGCCCTGGCGGGCGCCATCCACAGCCATATTGGCATCCGGCTGGGCGTATTGGCTTTTTTTGTGCTCAGCGCCATCCGCCAGTTGCTGACTTTAATCGTTTCGATCGCTTCCGGGGGGCTCAATCCGCCCGACCTGGTGATACTGGCCATCGTCCTGGTTGCCATAACGTTGGTGGTTATCCTTTTCCTGGTTTTAGCCCATTTAGAACCTCGCCCTGCGCTTGAATTCACGCTACTGTTTCTGTTGACCAGCCTGGTTTTTTTTACAACTCAACTCAACAATGTTTCCGAGTACCACCTTACCGGTATTCCCCTCAACCTGGCAAACCTCCAGCTTGATGTAATGAATTTCAGTTCAATCGTCATTCCATTTTTACTCTTCATCGGGGTAGATATCGCCGACTTTACCCGCGACTCGTCCGGCTGGCTTTCGAGGGCGCTCACCCAACGACTTCCAGCGTGGGCGCTCATTTCCGTATTTTTCCTATTTTGCGCCTGGAGAATTTATGGTCTGCTTCAGGAGATGCTTGGGCTGTTGGCCCAAAGCTCATTCCATGCCGAAGCCATGTCCTTTCTGGGAGCCCTGGGGGAAATTCTAATCGTTGGGCTGGTCTGGTTCGGTGAAGAAAAGCTGCTGCCGCGTGAAAAGCGCGAAGAAGTAGGCACAGAGGAAATGACAGAGAAAGTCGCCTACACAGTTTTGTGGGTCATCCTGGTCTACAACCTTACTTCTCTGGTCACTTTTGCTCTCACTTCCATCATTGCTGCCTTCCCGGTGCCAGCCTTTGTGGGCATAGTCTTGAAAACCACGGCATGGCTTAACCAAAACTCGGGTGCCTGGGGGGTATTGGTTAATATCGGCGCGCTGATCCTGGCTGCCCGGTTGGCTAGGCGTGGGCAGGTTGCTTTACCCCTTTACCTGGGGGTGTTCGGTATGCTGCATTTGTATTACAAGATTACCAACCCGGGCGCGCTGCTGGGCGCGTTTTTCTGGAATGGCCCCCAGCCGGTTGATTCCTGGTGGGTAATATTGTTGAGCCTGGTAGGTGTGTATTTACTTCTATCCAAAAAACTTTCCCGCGAAAAAGCAGGCGAGTTGTTTTTCCTTCTCTTGATCACCTTTTTACTACGGCAGACAAATTTCATTTCAAGTCCACTAAGCCCGGTATTCGGTTTTGCCGGGGTAGGCTTTATCGCCTTTGGTGTTGTGTGGGATGCGCTGACCAGCGGTTCCTGGGCCAATACCAGCACCCCTGGCCTAAGCCGGACCACTCGCATATTCCTTTACCTGGGATACGTTATCCTCACAGTAACCGTGATCAATTGGGCTTTATCTACCCATGACCTGACTTCCCTAAACCAGCTTACCGGTAACACCGCCCTGGTAGGCCTGGACCGTTTTGGCCGACCATTGTTGTATGCCATTTTTATTTTGACCTTCAGCCGGCTGCTGCTGCCTCCATCTCCCCAGGTGGGAATACCCAGTGAAGGCCGCCGCGATTAATCCACTTTCAATAGAACATGAGGTTCTTAATGCAAGAAACTTGCCTTTATAATAGAATATGAGTAATATTGATTTACCTTTTCGAATCGCTATGATCTGATGTCTATTCCATTCCTATTCTTCACGTTCAACAACCACAGGAGGTAAGTATGAGTGACACGCCATCCAAAGTTACGCCCTTAAAAAGGAAAAGCCTTTGGGCATCCAACCTGATCACTCTGGTTTTCCTGGGGATCTTTTTGCTAGTTTGCTTTGGCATTGAGCTCCTGGTGAAACCTGTTTTCTCCCCCGTTGGGCTCTTGGTTACCGGCGCTGTAATGTCTTTGGTGCCGGCCATATTATGGCTGGCTTTCTTCTATCGCCAGGACCGCTTGGAACCCGAGCCAAAGGAGATGGTGCTCGAAGTATTTATCCTGGGCGGCCTGCTGGCCGCCGCCATCGGTATCCCATTGGTTAATAATCTTTTCAATATCTCCTCCTGGTTATTTTCAGGGTTCTGGGTCAACCTGTTGGGAGCCATCCTGGTGATCGGCTTCAGTCAGGAATTTCTGAAATATGCTGCGGTGCGTTTCTCGATTTACGAATCCTCCGAATTCGATGAGCGCACGGATGGGATCATCTATGCCACTGCCGCCGGACTGGGCTTTGCCACCGTTTTGAATATATCTTTCGTGGTCAGCTCGGGCGGCGTCAACCTGGGCATGGGTGCGGTGCGCATCGTCCTGACTGCCCTGGCCCAGGCCAGTTTTGCCGGGATCACCGGTTATTTCCTGGGCAAGGACAAGCTGGATCATAAACCAGCCTGGTGGGTCCCTGTCGGGATCAGCCTGGCCGCCGTATTAAACGGGGTGTTCAATTACCTGTGGGGAGTCCTGAAACGAACCGGGATCACCACCACAGGTGGGGTGCTTGGCGCCTGGGGAGGTTTGGTATTGGCCATCTTGATCTCTGTTACGGTCACGGTGATCCTCTCCTGGTTGATCGAGCGCGATATGGAACAAGAGCTTCAGCTACTTGGAGGCCTGAAATGACTACCTCTACCCGTCCTATGCAAAATGTATCCCCCTCCACAATTTCGGTGTGGATCGTGTCTGCCATAACCATTCTGGCCTTGCTTTTTGGGATGGATTTAAAAAACATGGTAGAAAATCAGACCCACTCGCTGGCCTATGCTGGCCTCACCGCCCAGATTCCTGCTGGCTGGATTGTCCAAAAGGGCATCGCCGGTGAACAAACCGTCTTCGTTGCCAGTGATCCGTTTGGCACCGACCTGAGCTATACTACCAGCCTGGTGCCCAGTTCAGCCGACATCAAGTTGTCTGACCTGGCCTTCACCTTCAATTTGCAGCGTGGACAAGAGGTTACCCTTTTTCGGACTCTTGACCAAAGCACTGTGAAGGTGAATGGGAATGATGTGCTGCGCGTCCATTATGCGTACGTCGATCCCAAAAGCCAGACCGATCTTCCGGTAGTTGTGGAAGGCATTGAATATATCTTTTTATCCCAACCCAAGGCATTGATTGTGTCCATGGAGGACGAAACCTCCCAATTTACTAACGATTTACCGTCTTTTATGAGGTTCCTTGGAACAGTGTATTATCCAGCAGGAGGTAACCAATGAACGCCACCCATCGCCAAAAGATTTTTATCGGACTTGCAGTGTTATTTCTGGTGATGCTGGCCTGCGGCCCAACCCCCACCAGCACCAGCATACCTAAAAAGCAGGTAAACACTCCTGCAGCCGTGGTGATGCCGACAACAGGAGCCAACACTCCTGCTGCCATTGCGATGCCGACAACAGGAGCCAACACCCCTGCTCCTGCCCCTTCAGATAACGGCACCCTGACCCAGACCCAGAAATCCCAACTGGCCCATGCCACCGTACGCATCTGGGGCGTCAAGATTGTGGGCAGCCAGGTCAAACCGATATACAATGGATCAGGCACTCTGATTTCTCCTAACGGCCTGATCCTGACCAACTGCCACGTGGCGGATCCGATTGCCATGGGTTTTCCTCAGGAGCTCAAACCGGATGCCCTGGTAATCGACCTGATCACCACGGAAGACAAGCCGCCGGTCTCAACTTACCTGGCCAAAGTAATGGCGGAAGACCCCACCCTTGATTTGGCCACCATTCAAATCGTGGCTAACCTGGATGGCAGCAGTGTGAACCAGTCTTCCCTAAACCTTCCCAGCGTGCCGCTTGGTGATTCCGACAAGGTTATATTCGGCGATCGCCTGTTCGTGTTTGGTTACCCAGGCATTGGCGGCGATACGATTACTTTTGTGACGGGGGATGTGTCCGGTTTCGATTCAGAAGATCCCCTGGGCGACCGGGCCTGGATTAAGACCGACGCCACCATCGCCGGCGGAGACTCGGGCGGGTTGGCGGCCAATTCCAGCGGCCAGATCATCGGTATCCCCAGCCAGGTCAGCACTGGCACCGCCAGCGAAGTCACCGACTGCCGGCGTATTGCAGATACCAACGGGGACGGAAAGATTGACCAGAATGATGCCTGTGTCCCAACCGGCGGTTTTATCAATGGCATCCGGCCAGTCAACTGGGCCTTACCGCTCATCAAAGCGGCCCAGTCTGGCCAGGCTTATACCAGTCCTTACGGTAATCCGGTGGTGAATAATCCCACCCCCAGCGCCCCCTCCCCTTCACCAAGTACCCAGTTCACCCTGGTAGGTTGGGCCGAACAGACAGACCAGAATGGATGCCCGCTCAATCCTGTCACAGACTTTCCATCCGGGACAAAAACCATCGCTGCAGTGTTCAGTTTCACAGGCATGTCGGATGGCGAAGCGATCCAGTGGGATTGGTTCCTGGACGGCAAAGACGTCAACTCTAAACCAGAGACCTGGAAAGGGGGCAGCCAGGGAGATTGTTTCTCCTTCTCCTTGTCCAATGGGTCTGACCCCCTGCCAGATGGCGATTATGCCCTGCAAGTGTCAGCTGGCGCCAACCAGGATAAGGTTGCCCAGGCGCAGACTTCGATTGGCAAGGCCAGCCCGGTGAATTCTCCCTCTGGTGGCGTCATCCTGACCGGACAGATTACGGACGCCGATACCGGCCGCGGGATTGCCGGAATCTATTTTGCTGTGCTCAAGCCTGGCATTGATCCAAATACCTGGGTCAGCAACCCGCAGGAAGATCAGGTGCTAACCGTCACAATGACTGACGCGGATGGTAATTACCAGATGCCGGATGCACTACCGCGCGGTCAAAAATATGGGATCGTTATAGGGAATAATAAGCTTGGCTATCCCTCTGTGACCGCAGCATTAAACATCAAATCAGACGCTCCGGATACCGTTAATCTTCCAATAAAGCTCAGCAAATAACCCAGGTCTGAAATACACCCTGCCCTTTCTGAAATGGAAAGGGCAGGGTAGTGTGAGCCTTTTGGTAAGTTTTATGCAACTTACGAAAGCTGAAGTCATACCTGTTCAATTGAACCGGCGCCACCCGGTCCGCCTGGCTGGTTTGAAAGAGATCCAGCACATAATGGCTATTTTCGTGCGGATTGAGACCCGTCAGGGACAGACTGCCTGGGGTTGTACGGTTGCACACCCTGATTTGACCGGTGAGAAACCCGAAAATGTCCTGCGCGCCTGCCAGGAATGCGCCGATCTTGTTGAGGATTTAAATCCTCTCAACATCGAATATTCTTTAAATCTGCTGGCTACACGTACAAAAACCTCTCCTGCGGCAATGTGCGCTTTCGACCTCGTTTTTCATGACCTGCTTGGGCTGGCAGCAGGAATGCCGGTGTATCGCATTCTGGGAGGGTATCGCAACCGCATCCAAACATCCGTAACGATTCCAATTTCTCCCGTAGATGAGAGCATCGAGATAGCACGGGTGCGCGCTTCCCAGGGCTTTCGCATTCTGAAAATCAAAGGTGGACTCAACCCGGCTGAAGATGTCCGGCGAGTGCAGGCGATCCATACCGTTTTGCCCAACCATACCCTGCGTTTGGACGCTGATGGAGGCTATTCAATTGAAGAGGCGCTGAATGTTTGCCGCGCCCTGACCAACATGCTGGAAATGTTGGAACAACCAGTTCCTGCGCATGATCTTATTGGTCTTCGAAAGTTAAAAGAACTCAGCCCTGTGCCCATCCTGGCTGACCAGAGTTTAAGCGGACCTGCTTCAGCGCTTGAGCTGGCTGCCAATAAAATAGTTGATGGATTTAGTATAAAACTCACGACCTGCGGAGGGCTGCGCAACGGGCGCCAGATCGATGCAATCGCCCGTGCCGCAAAAATGACGACGATGATAAGCTGCTTCATTGAACCTGCCCTCCTCATCGCCGCCGGCCTCAGCCTGGCGTTGAGCAGCCCGAATGTCCATTATGGCGACCTGGACGGTTACCTCGACCTGGACAACGATCCTTCCAGCGCAGGTTTCAGGCTGGAGGATGGCTGGCTGATCGCCGCGGATGTGCCCGGGTTAGGTTATACGGTTAATCTGGGATAATGAAAAAAGAGAATCTTGTTTTACTTCAACCATTCCCATCGAACAGCATTCTACTTAGCGGTTTTATCGATTACCTCTCCGATTATTACAATGTCTATTTTATCGATCTGCCTGGCTTTATTAAGGGAGTGCCGCCCTTAGAAAAGATCACTTTTAAGGGATTTTGTGATTATGTAGATTCCAAAATTAAGGAGTTGAACCTGGATGGCTATCTGGCCGAGGGGATTTCCTTCGGATTTGCCATCATGAACCACTTGAACCACGATGAGAGGTGTAGGGGGATTATTGCCCTTGAACCATTTATTGGCTCCAGGTCTTTGCATTATGGTCCAATAAAGAAATGGCTCTTAACATCCGTAATCGAGACCGTTTGCTCATTAAAGATTTATTCTCTTTTCTGGGGCAGTCCCCTGTTAGCAAAATATTTACCGAAATTAATGCATTATCCATCCAACACTGTCAGGGTATTATTCGATCAAATCGATGGGCGGACCTTTTTTGAAACAGCAAAAATCATCTTGAAAGATGATCGGGTATATCGATTCCAAGATTTACCTTATGTCTTGATCGCGAATAAGCATGATCGAATGGTAGATTTCGATTATATCTATGCAACTTTATCGCAAAATGTAACCAGGCTGCTGGTTTTGAATATCGAAATCGATCACTATCCGAGCGATACCTCGAAAGCGTATTTCCAGAAGATAGTGCCGGAGGAAATGATTCAAAAGATCACAGCCTTTTTCGGAGAAAGCTCTGTGTGACAGACCGGTCACCAAATCCTAAAGGTCTTAAAGACCTTTAGGATTTTTGCTGGGCGTCTTACCAGTTTGTGTAAGAACCATCCCGCCGGTGATAATGGGGAGCTTCCCAGAATTGAAACGAAGCTTTTTTGGCTAATTCCTCATTAAAATCGACGCCCAATCCGGGAAGGTCTGAG
>Ga0187878_1003948_pt1 | contig 11769 bp, 14 predicted proteins | sample June2016WEW_17_1_FD_132979 | JGI IMG/M metagenome (GOLD analysis project Ga0187878, IMG submission 132979) | Peatland microbial communities from SPRUCE experiment site at the Marcell Experimental Forest, Minnesota, USA - June2016WEW_17_150 | ecosystem: Environmental > Terrestrial > Soil >...
CACGTCTATCACCAGCGCACCCAGGGCGAAGACAATTCCGTCATCATCGTGGAGTTCGAAGGCGGGGGCATCGCCGTCATCGAAGATAGCTGGGTGAAGCACGGCGGCATGGACGATCGCGTGGAGATTTTCGGCACCCAGGGCGCGATTTACTGCGACCTGCTGCACGGCAGCTCGATGTAAACCTACAGCCTCGACGGCTACGGCTACGCCATGGAGAAGGCGGGAGAGACCAAGGGCTGGACGTTCACCGTCTTCGAGGAATCCCACATCTACGGCTTCCCGCACGAGATGCGGCACTTCACGCAATGCGTCTTGAACGACCAGACTCCCCGCGAGACCGGCGAAGACGGCATCGCCACGCTCGAAGTCATATACGCCGCGTACGAATCCGCCGGCAGCGGAAGGAAAATCACCTGGCCCTACAAGCCCAAGAAGCCGGGCGATGTTCCCGTCAACCTTTGGCTGAAGCCGTGAGCGTCACGTTCGCAAATGCTGATCGACGGCTAATTGGTCTCTAGTCCCCGGATGAATGTTCGGACACCGTCGTCGTCCCAGTTCGCCGGCTCAACCGATCTGAACTTCGCAGCCCCCTTTCGATCAAGAATATAGGTCGTCGGGGAACCGTGAAGCGGCAGGTCGTTGGGAAATTTCCCGCGACTCAGATAGACAGGCAGGCGAAGGCCGTGTTTCTCGACAAAGGCTTTCACGCGTTGCTCGTCGTCTCTGGTGACAGCAAGGAATGCGACGTTATCACCTTTCATCGAGTCATAGAGCTTTTCGATCGCCGGAAACTCGGCGATGCATGGCATTCAACCTGGGCTCCAGAAGTTTAGAAACACTACCTTTCCTCTCAGCTGGGATAACTTCAGCTTCTCCCCGTTGAGGCGTTCGAGCTGCCAGTCATCGTGCGTGGCGCCGGAGACCTGGGGGAGCCACGGCCTCGGAAGCCTTTCAGATACCCCGGGATTTGTATTCTCTGGCCCCCGCATGAAGGGGCGGAGCAACCGTGGCCGGGAAACCAGAGTAAGCTCCTGCTCGTACCGACCTCCCCAAATATCAAGGAAGACGAGTGTTAGAGCTACCCCAGCACCCACCCCAATCAGGAGGCTCTTATTGAGTATTCTCATTTGGCAACTCCTTGGCGGACTCACCCGAACTGGCGATCATGATAAGCCCACGGGGAGAGCACGGGCAAGTTGGCAGCCCGCGGCAGCGGGCGTCGGAATTTCCGCTTGCACTCGACCGAATGCGCTCGTGTTATAATCTCGCGCCAAAGCTGGACTTATACAGGACTGCCTGAATCGGTGTCAACGATACCGCAGTCGGACGAGCGGGCGGGCGACGGGGAGCAAGGTGGCAACCCCATTGTCGAGCTGCGCGGCGTCAGCAAGCGCTACGGCGAACAATTCGCGTTGGAGGATTTCTCGCTGCAGGTTCGCCGCGGCGAGTTCATCACCCTGCTCGGTCCGAGCGGCAGCGGCAAGACCACCATCCTGCGCCTGGTCGCCGGCTTCGAACAGCCGCTCGCCGGCCAGATATTCCTCAGCGGCCGCGACGCCTCCGACGTTCCCCCCTACGTGCGCGACGTCAACACGGTTTTCCAGCACTACGCGCTCTTCCCGCATCTCGATGTCTTCCACAACGTGGCCTTCGGCCTCGAGCAGATGAAACAGCCTCGAGACGAAATTCGCCGCCGCGTCAAAGCGATCCTCGAGATGGTGGAGTTGCCGGGGAAAGAGGACCGCTACCCGAATCAACTGAGCGGCGGCGAGAAGCAGCGGGTGGCGCTGGCGCGCGCCCTGGTGCTCGAGCCGGCCGTGCTTCTCCTCGACGAGCCGCTCGGCGCGCTGGATGAGAAACTGCGCAAGCAGATGCATTTCGAACTCAAGCGGCTCCACGAACGGCTCAAGATCACCTTCATCTTTGTGACCCATGACCAGGAGGAAGCGCTGGTGATGTCGGACCGCGTCGCCGTGCTCAATCGCGGGCGGCTGGAGCAGTTGGGGACCGGGGAAGAAATTTACGAGCGGCCGCGCACGCGCTTCGTGGCGGAGTTCATGGGGGTTGAGAACTTTTTCGAGGCTACGCTCGCCGAGCACACCGCCAGCGAGACGCGGTTTGAGGCGCGCTCGGGGCTCCGCCTGTGGGCAGGAAATTCCAACGGCCTCGCGGCGGGCGCCGCGGCCACGCTCGCCGTCCGGCCGGAGGCGATTCGGGTTTCCCTGTCCGCGCCCGTTCCCGCCCCGCCCAACGCCCTGGCGGGCGAAGTGGTGGAAGCGATCTACGAAGGCGGCAGCCGCCGCTGGGTGGTCGAGCTGGCGACGGGCGAACGGCTGATCGTGCGCGACGCGACCTCCGCGAATGGCGGCACGCCAGCCATCACCCGCGGGACGCGCGTCCACCTCTCGTGGAATTCCTGCCAAACCCTCGTTTTCCCTCCGTAGAGGAATGCTCTGGCCTGCTGCCCTCGCGCCAGGCTGTGTCGTCCCTGCCGAGGGGCGGGACAGGTGAGAGTGCTGGCGACCTCAGGAGCCACTAACAACTGGCGAGAGAGCTTTGTCTCCTGAATCCTGACTCCTGAATCCCGTCCTTTCCATAGCTTTTCATCCGCCGTCGTCGTATTATGGAGTTCTCTCCCATCCGGCGCGTGAGTCGGAATCTGCCCAAACAGAAGAGGGTTTTCTTTATGACTGACAGGAAATACCGCCAGCGCGGATACCAGGATTCCGGCGGCGCCCGCGAGCCGCGCGAGAAGCGCCCGAGCCCGAGAGCCGAGAGCTTCGGCCCGCGCACTCCCAACCTGCCCGGCAAGCGCGAGGTGATTCGCTGCGCCTCCTGCGCCACCATCCTCCCGCCCGGGCTCGATATGAACGGCAAGTGCCTGAAGTGCGGCTTCGAGCTGCATAGCTGCAAGATGTGCGCCTACTTCGATACCTCGGCGCGCTTCGAATGCACAAAACCCATCACTGCCCGCCTCCCCCGCAAAGACGTCCAAAACCATTGCCACCTCTATATGGTCCGCTCTACCGTGGAGCGCGAAACTTCCTCCTCCCGCCCCCTCGACGCCCGCGCCGCCTTTGAGAACTTGTTCAAGAAGTAGCAGACCTGCGGTGGTGATTCGCAATCGGTCTAACTGAGGTAAGTTCCCGCCCAGAGTAACCCCGGGCCGACAGCGGCCACGAAGATGACCCGGCCAGGCGTGCCATCGGGCGTACCATCGAATCGAGTGAGGGCTGTGCACAAGTTGACACCGCAAGTAACGGATCCAAGATTTCCTGAGGTGTGTGCGATGCGGGGGATCTTCTCGAGAGGAATACCCGCCCGTTGCGCAAAGATCTCAACCAGGCGCGGATTGGGTTCGTGAAAGGCGAAACAATCAACCTGGGATCGCCGCTTCCCGCTCAGGTCTTCGAGGTTTCCCACAACTTGGTTGAGAGTTGTGACAGCGGCGCTGGCCAGTTGCTCGCCTTTGAAAACCACATCCAGTTCGCCGTGGTCACGCAGCGTTAAACCCAGCGAGGATGAAAATGCTCCGGAACACCCGGATGCAAAATCGCCCAAGCGAAAGCCCTTCGCCGAGTGATCCTCCCCACCTTGGAGAACAAACGCGCAGGCTCCGTCCCCAAACAGGCCACGGAACTCCCCAGGCACGCCTGGGCGGGCAAGCATTCGGCTGTTCACTTCGGAGGCGATGACCAAGGCTGTCCGGCGTCGTGCGGTGTCCAGCAAACGTTGGGCTGTGGCCAGAGCGTGAATCACTGCCACGCATGCGCCGCCGATATCCACCGCTGCGCACGATTCGCGCAACAGCAGGCGATTATGGAGAAGCGCTGCAAAAGAGGGAAACCCGATGGATGTGGCGCTGGTACCCAAGAGAACGTCAATCGCTTCGGGTCCCAAACCAGCCTTTTCCAATGCAAGTTCAGCGGCCTTCGCCCCAAGCGTGATTTCATTCTCGCCTTCAGTTGCCCGGGCCACCGTCTCGATGCCGGCGCGATCCATCATCGTGCCTGTGGGCAGACCGCACTCTTCGTCGACGCTCGCTGCCGTTACGATTTTGGACCCCAAGGCAAATCCCCAGCCCGTCAAGGATACGGAACGATCCAGGCTCCCCCGACCTTGCGATTCCTGCTCTCGCCCCGGCAACTGAGATTGCAGGCGAGCGTCGCGAAACGTTTCTATCAGGGCACGAATCGACTGGGGGAGGCCTTCCGGCCAGGCGGCTCCGAAATTGCGAATCCCTGTCGCCTCCTCAATTCCGGAAAGAATTCCAACCCAGCCCATGGAATCGACCGCGCCGGTTTTCACCAGGTCTTCCTCATCGCGGGGCAAGGAGGCACCCGTTCGGGTTTCGCGCTGAACAAGTCTGAGGATTAGGTCGCGAATTGCCGAATCGTCTTGAAATTGGACGAGAGACAAAACATCCTCCTGATTGAGTTACAGTAACTCTAGCCATGCCTCCTTAGGCTGGGGGAATAAAGAATCGAGCATTAACCAGCATTGGCGATCCTCTCTGGGCCGCGGTAGTCCGATTCTCGCGAACCGCAGGGGCGACGAAAGCATCTTTCCGGCAAGCGTCCGATTCAGAAACCTTTCTGCCAAAGGCAGCGGGTCGGCGCGTTGAATGCGTTTGACTAATTTCGCCACGAATCGGTTCCAGTCTCGGTCAACGATAGGGATGCTGTTAATCCGCTCGTTGGATCTCATCACCACCTCTCCGCGGAGAGAAAAACTGTCCGACTCGCGAAACAATCGAATCCGAAGATTTTCATACTCGCATCCACAAATTGAACGCGCGGCTTCGTCCGGATTCACCCAAAGTGCGCGCCCGCCGCGATCGCTAGCGTGAGTGTCGCAACCAAAAAGATCATGGAGATTGTCGGCCCTCTCCGCTTGACGAAGGCAGGCCACGAGTTGCTCTTCGTTCAGAGAATTCTCAGCTTTTGTGAAGCCCTGCGATTTCAAATCCTCAACGTGGGGAGAGGAAACCGTCGTGCGGGAGACGTGAAATTGCACCCGGTCGCCCCGGCCAAAGGGGAACGGCTCGCGCCATGCAAAGCCCCAAGGGGGGAGCGGCCGCACGGAGCGGTACGATTCGGCCTGCGCTTCCTCCAACCCGATTACACAGTACCCGGGGCCCATTACCGTAATGTCAGAGAGGATCAGTTCCGGCATTGAGCTTGGAACCACGCTTCCTGCGAGGGAGGGGTCTCTCTATGATGAGATGTCTGATTTCCACGTGATATCCGAGCGCATTCCAGCGTTGCGCGAGCATCTCAGCGACAAGGTGTCGGTGGCATTTCTCCGGTCCGGGTTCGGAACAGAGCAAGGCGACCCTGCCTTCGAAATCCTCGGGGATGACCGACTCCACCACTTTTCTCTCCAGCATCAATTCCCCAAACGATTTTTCGTATTGCTCCCAGTCCTTGGTTTTGCGATATGCGTCGCGAATCTCCGGACTTGGGGCAAGCGCAGGCCGATGCTCGTATTTGATACCTAAAATTCGGTCCAGGAAGAATTGAAGGTCGGGGTACTTCGCAAAACCTGAGAGTTGCCCGCCTCGGTTCTCGCGAATATCCACAACCTTCTGGACACCTGCATCTTGGAGGAGCCCGAAAAACTCTTCGGCGGTTTTCTTGGTAAAGCCAATGGTGAAAAGTGTAGAAGTCATGGGCAAACTACCATCGGTCGACGGCCATGGGATCCACGCGGAACGCGAATTTCCCGGCCTGCAGGTCGTAGGCTTGTTCTAGGACTTCAGCGCGGGCGTCGGGGAACAGAGTGTTCTCGGCAACGTCTCCGAACCCTTGGGATGCGAGCAAGCGAGTTTCGGCGGCTTCCTGGGTCTCGATCCGTGAGCCTTTGCGGATGTGCAAGGGGTGAACGCCGTCGCGAACCAGTTCCGGGCAGATCATGAGGAAGCGGTGACACTCCAGCGGGTCTTCTTCCGCGCACATCAGCGCCAGCGGGCGTTGTTCCAGTTCCATCAGCACGCGATCCAGGCCCGACCTGAATGCGTACGATTTTCTTCGCACGCGATAATCGACCAAACCGTCGGGACGGTATGCGTCCGGGGCATCAGGCCGCCCGCCCAGTTCTTCACCAAGGAACAAGTATGAGATGCTCTCGTTTTCGAGGGATCTCTCCAACACCTGCTGGCTGAATTGGGGAAAACGTGCGCTCTGCGGACGGCTGCGCACATCCACGAGAAGTTCGACCCCACCGTCTTTCAGGAGCTTCAGGAACTCGATGAAATCCAAATTGGAATGCCCCACCGTGTAGAGCACCCGCGGGCTTGGTGGCACGGCTTGCGATGGGACGGGCAAGAAGAACAATACCTCCTCATTATGTCCCATCATACTATAGTGCGCGCGTCAACTCACGGTGCGGCTGGAAACGCCATGGCTGCTAAGGCTGCGGTGCGTCCCCCTCACCTGGGTCCGTCCGTCGGCCGACGGACGGACCCACCCTCTCCCTCGGGGAGATGGGCGGGGGTGAGGGCGATCAGGCGGAGGACAATCTGTGGCACAATGTCCCGGGATTGTATACTTCACAAACCCAGAGTAATTTGATAAGGTTTAAGGTGCGTGATCTGTTAATGCTTTGAACTGTAAGCGGATTTCGAAAGGCAGTGTTTCGGTTTCACCTATCTTACGAAGGGAAGTAAGGAGAGATTCAACGCTTGGGTATGCTGGACCTTCTTTCCATTGGCGAGCGCCAGGGCAATTAGGACACCCGTAGGCCAACGATCCGTTCCACTTTATAGGATCATATCCTTGGATGGTTCCGCAGGCCTTACAGACAAGGACCACAGCTTTAACGTCCTGAGCTTCGGCAGTGAGTATTCTTTCCAGAGTCATAATTACCCCGATTGTATTTATAGCATATCTGTCAAGGAGGAGTCTGTTTTGTCCTATTCAGGTGCGCCCTAGTGAGCAGGAGTTAAAGGATTTTTACCTTGGCACGGGCCACCATCGACCGTCAGAGCTTCAAGTATTTCCACGCCAAGCGCCTCTGACCATAACTCAGGGTGGTCCTTGTAGCGTTTGTCTATCATAGCAAGAGCTTGGTCATAGGTCATGCTATTAAGGCAGGAAGATAGCGCTGCGCCGCGTGAACCTCGCGACAGTAAGAATCCATTAGACCACCCTACATAGAGGCTGAGTTTATCCATCTTCGTTCCATCTCCCCAGATTTCAAACTTGTGGATGGCTGGTTGAGCTTGTAATGCGCTACACGCGAGCAGGAGCAATAACGCGAAGATTGAAGATTTTATGATTTTCATTTGAAGTCTCCTTTGACTGGTGTGCTATCATACCTGAATGGAAACTAAAAAACCTCGCCACTATGAACCGAAGCTCAGCCTGTACGGGATGAAGTTTGAGGATGCGGTAAAGGCAATCGCGAAGACAAAGCTAGAGCCTAAGCAATCGAAGAAGCAAGCTAGGGAGAAGTAGTTGGCCGAGCATCTTTCTATTGCGGGACCAACCAAGCGGGTTTTCCGGTTCTTGTTTCGTATTCCTCTTGTTGGTCAAAGAAATCCTTCATCTCCTTCTCATCAAAAAAACTAATTCCCATTGGGCGATTTTCGGTTAATTCGTTGAAGTAAGGACGGAGACAGGAGGGCTTCCCATTTTGAGAGCCATCGATCATAGCTGTATACATATTCCACGCCAGAATGTCGGCGGCTTGCAGCGGCTTAAAGAATTCCTTGCTCTGAAATGAATAGCCTCCCGGACGAAATCCCCCCTTCTCCGCCTCTTCTGGTTCTTGCTCTGCCATTTTCCAAATGTCGCCTATCTCGCCGCGCCCTTTGCCCATATTATCGAACACATATTGGACACCTTGGCCCTTGGCGTAGGTTTCGTGCCAAGTGTTTACCATGCCCATGCACGTCTTAACCGCAAAGGCATAGTGGCCATCGGCATATTCCTTTCGAAATCGTTCAGGGGCATAGCGGTCATATGCGTCCTTGGGAACGGCGATGGCAAAGCCCATTCTGACGCGAGTATTGATTATGCTCGCCAGTCGAAAATAGACTCGACTCTTTTTGTTTTTATCCCACCCACAAAACGGCTCTCTCTTATACTCTGGAGTGGCCATGAAGTCCGCCATATGAAAAACGTCGAAGCCCTCTTGTTCACGAGCTTCGTCCCAATTTATTTTGAACTGATCCCATTGCTCTTTGGTGGCAACATAGCAAGCCGCTACAGCAATTGGTGATTCCTTGTGCGTCCCGCTATCGTCCCAGTAGATTTCGAACTTAAACATCGCAATCCACCAATCTCTGCCAGTTCGTTCGAGCATGGCAGAGAAATGCCCATAAGCGCAGTATGACTTTTGTTTTTCAGCATGGCACACTACTCCTGCCATGCCATTTCGCGCGCATCGCTCGCCAACCCCTGCCAAGAGTCTGCCGAGTGAATTGCTCCTTAAAGGCAACTGCCACTAGCGCTTTTTAGTTTTGGCTACTAAGTCTCGTTCGGTACATTAACCTCTTGCCGACGACGCTTTGAATCGCTTGCTCTGTGCGCTCTCCGTCGGACACGTCCCTCGCATTATAGCGGAAGTCGAACTCACTCAGATAGCGGTGAAGATGATGCTTGCTGAGATGATGAAATGTTCCATTCACGCCGCGCTTCAAAAGGGAGAAGAATCCTTCCACGGTGTTTGTACTCGCTAGTCGTCCATCGGCTTCGATGCGGGCGTATTCCTTCCTAGCGTGGTTCACTACATCATGTCCGGCAAAATGCTTTCGGGCGAAATGATAGACCTTGTTCTCATCTGTGTTGAGCCTTGCCTCTTCTGCGATGTGTTCAGCCAGAATTGGTTTGAGATTCTTCGCGGTCACAGTCTCTACCGCAAAAGAGCGGACCCTGCCATTGCGTTCGACCAAGGCGACAACGGGAGTTTTATTCGCTACGCCCGCCAGACGATCCTTTGGCCTTTCACCCGGCTTCACGGCGTACGAGCCGACACGCAATTTTCCGCCGATGTAGGTTTCATCGACTTCAACTGTTCCCGTCATTTGAGAAGTCGGCTTCGCTTTCATTGCGTGACGGATGCGGTGAGTCATAAACCACGCGCTCTTGTAAGTGATTCCTAACATCCGGTGAATCTGATGTGAACTCATGCCCTTCTTGCTCGCACAGAGCAAATGAATCGCTTGCAGCCACTTGTGGAGAGGAATATGCGAATCCTCGAATATCGTCCCGACACGCACAGTGAATTGCTTACGGCACTCCCCACACTTCCATACGCCAGGGCGAACGTGTGACTTGCCGTTTGGCTGCGGATTCAGACGATAAGACTCTCCGATGACTCCGCAATGCGGGCAAACCGCGCCGTTAGGCCATAAAGTCTTTTCAAGGAACTCACGAGCTTGATTTTCGGTACTGAATTGTTGAGCTATGTCGCTGAGATTCATATATTTACCTCATTAGACACTCAGCGTATCATAGAAAAGTGGGTTTGTCAAGTAAATAATCACGCAATGTCCTCTTGACTTTTGGAGACAAGTGTGCTAGTCTAGAGAATTGGTGAAAGGCAGGGGCGGCGGAGTGGCGCCGCCTTTTGCTTTCTTGGGAAGGACGCGGGGAAGGCGTAGGGGCAATTCACGAATTGCCCTGAGAAAGGAAGGTGGGCGATTCATGAATCGCCCCTACAAAGAGTCGGACGCAGCCCTTAAGGACGACACAGCAAAAGTCGCCGGTCACAGACCGGCGCTACAGTGGGCGACGGACGGGATTCCCATGTCCCGTCATAACAGTTGTCGCCAGGGTGGCGGCGCTACGAGGCGGTCCGCGATCAGGTCGGGGCAGGCGCCGACCGCCGCTACGGTGGGAAGGCCCTTATATAGTAATAGGACGAACCGAGAAAGTTACTTGGAATGAGATAGTTACAATTCCCCATAGCGAGACGAACCGAGAAAGTCCTTTATAATCAACAAATGTTTCATAATTCAACGAACCGAGAAAGTTGGTGTTTATCAATAGATTAGAAATCGATGCGGAGATCGAAGCTAAATCGACCTGGCACAGTTGCGCTAAGAGAGAAGCGAGATGAGGCAGTCCACATGCATTGCCGAGAATCCCCGGAGGCTGACTCGCTGGCACCGCCCGCCGTCGCAGCGGGAGCGAGCGATCCGCATCTAGCCCAGGCGATTCCCTTCACTGTTCAGCCGCTCAGGGGGCGGCGTGGTGGCGCAAATGCGATTTGGCAACTTTGAAAATATCGAGGCGGCGTTCGAGGCTTGGCTGGAATAAGAAGTTTCTCATGCAAGGTACCGGGTTGTGCAGTCAGGGTGTAGTTGACATTTTGTCCGTCCCCATTCGACCCCGATTTTCGACCGTTCGCAGCAAGGTGCACCCGCTTCGAAGTCCGCCAATTGCCACAAAGTCGCGCGCGGGCCTACGATGCACATGGTTCGAGCAAGCCCTCGCAAACTCGCCGGACCCGTTGAGCTCGCCACATTCATATTGCTTCGCACCAACTTGGTGCACGCACTTGTCGCTTCATATCTGACTCATTGGGGGAAGCATGGGGATCCTTACCGTCGAGCCGAAGATTAGATCGCGCTCGAAATCCGAGTTCCAAGTTATCCAGCCGGAGACGACGTTTACCGGCGCACCGATCAAGCCGTTGGACAAGGGCCTGCCGAAGTGGACCGAATCACTCTGCCCGGAATGCCTGAAGGTCATTAGCGCGCACTTATTCGAAGAGAATGGCGCCGTCTTCATGGAGAAGACCTGCGCCGAGCACGGGGACTTTCGCGACAAGATCTACTCCGATGCGCGGCTCTATCTGAAGATGGAGCAGTTCGAATTCGGCGACAATCGCGGCATCGAGAACCCGCAGCTCCCTGACGCCGCGAAATGCCCCGACGATTGCGGCATGTGCTCGCTGCACTCTTCGCACACCGTGCTGTCGAACGTTGACCTGACGAACCGCTGCAACTTGACCTGCCCGGTTTGCTTCGCCAACGCCAACGTGCAAGGCTATCTCTACGAGCCGTCGTTCGAGCAGTTGCGCGGCATGCTTCAGACGCTGCGCGACCAGCGGCCCACGCCCAACCGCGTAGTGCAGTTCTCCGGCGGCGAGCCCACCATCTATCCGCGCTTCCACGACGTGCTGCGCATGGCGACCGAAATGGGCTTCACGCACATTCAGTGCGCGACGAATGGCATCGAGTTCGCCAACCTGGAATTCGCGCAGAAGTCGCACGAGGCCGGGCTGCACACGCTCTACCTGCAATTCGACGGCGTGACCGATGAAGTCTATCTGAGGACGCGCGGCGTGCGGCTGCTCGAGAAGAAGCTGGCGGCAATCGAGAACTGCCGCAAGGCGGGATTGAAGATCGTCTTCGTGCCCACCATCGTCAAGGGCGTCAACGACCACGAAATCGGCGCGATGATTCGCCTCGCCATCGACAACGTCGACACGGTGAGCGGCTTCAGCTTTCAGCCCGTTTGTTTCACCGGGCGCATCAACCGCCGCGAGCTCGAGGCGAAGCGCTTCACGCAGTCCGACCTCGCGCACTGCGTCGCCGACCAGACCGGCCTCACCGACAAGTACGACGACTGGTTCCCGCTCTCCTGCACGTCGCCGTTCTCAAAGTTGCTGACGGGCCTGCAGAACTTCAATCGGCCCAACCTCACGTCGCACCCGCACTGCGCCATGGGGACGTACCTCTACGTCGATACGAGCACGAAGAAGGCCGTGCCCATCACGCGCTTCTTCGATATGCCCGGCATGCTGCGCCAGATC
>Ga0187878_1003952_pt1 | contig 11757 bp, 7 predicted proteins | sample June2016WEW_17_1_FD_132979 | JGI IMG/M metagenome (GOLD analysis project Ga0187878, IMG submission 132979) | Peatland microbial communities from SPRUCE experiment site at the Marcell Experimental Forest, Minnesota, USA - June2016WEW_17_150 | ecosystem: Environmental > Terrestrial > Soil >...
GTGTTCTGGGTGGGAAGCAGGTTTTACATCGGTGCCATAAAGGCCGCCCGGCAAAAAACCACCGACATGAATACCCTTGTAGCTGTCGGAGCGCTGTCGGCCTATCTCTATTCTGTCCTGGCCACCTTTTTCCCCCGGATCTTCTCAAGCGCTGAGATAGTTCCTCATGTCTATTATGACGGTGCAGCCATGATTGTGACCCTCATAATTCTCGGTCGCCTGCTCGAAGCAAAAGCGAAGGGTAGAACATCGGCTGCCATTAATAAACTTATGGGGCTCCGGCCGAAGACCGCCCGTGTAATCCGGGACGATAATGAGTTGGACATTCCCATTGAACTGGTTGTGAAAGGAGATCTCGTCATCGTCCGACCCGGAGAAAAGATCCCCACAGACGGCTCCGTTGTTTCCGGCAGTTCCTCCGTCGACGAATCCATGCTTACCGGGGAAAGTATGCCTGTCATCAAGGAAGCCGGAGAGCACGTGTTTGGCGCGACACTGAATAAAAGCGGGAGCTTTACCTTCAGGGCAACGAAGGTGGGATCCGAAACGGTCCTTGCCCAGATCATACGCCTTGTCGAGGAGGCACAGGGTTCAAAGGCCCCCATCCAGAGACTGGCGGATAAAGTTGCATCCATCTTTGTGCCGGTTGTATTTGTGATAGGCATTATTACCTTTGTCGTCTGGTATTTCTTCGTTCCCAATCCCGTCTTCAGCCGGGCCCTGCTAAATTTCGCCTCCGTCCTTGTCATTGCCTGCCCCTGCGCCTTAGGCCTAGCAACACCCACTGCTATTATGGTGGGAACGGGCATAGGCGCCGAACACGGTATCCTGATCAAGGGAGGGGAAAGCCTGGAAAACGCCTACAAACTCACGACTGTTGTTTTTGACAAGACGGGTACCCTGACCAAAGGGCAGCCGGAAGTCACCGACGTGATCGCCGCGCCTGGCGAAGAAGGGAGCAGAGTCCTGCAGATTGCCATGTCCCTCGAGGCCGTCTCAGAACATCCAATAGCGGCAGCCATTGTCGAGAGGGGGCGCAGGGCTGATCTTGCTCCCCTTCCCGTTGAAAAATTTGAGGCTCTGGCGGGCTTAGGGGCCGGGGCGTTTCTGAAAGGCCGGTATTGTCTTCTGGGAAACCAAAGGCTCATGGAGATGAAAGACATTCAGTTTGAAGGTATCGCGGAAAAAGCGGGAACGCTCGCTATGGAAGGAAAAACGTGCGTCTTCATTGCTGAGGGAAATCAGACCATTGGCATTATCAGCCTTGCCGACGTGCCCAGGGATTCGGCAAGAGAAACTATTTCTACCCTGAAGGACATGGGGCTGAAGGTTGCCCTTATAACAGGAGACAACGTCAATACGGCAAGAGCCATCGGCGGCGCCTTAGGCATAGATCAAATTATGGCGGAAGTATTGCCGGGAGATAAGGCTACGGAAATCACACGTCTGCGCGGACAGGGCGAGGTCGTTGCCATGGTGGGGGACGGCATCAATGATGCACCGGCCCTGACAGCGGCGGATATCGGGATTGCCATCGGTGCAGGAACGGATGTGGCGATGGAGGCTAGCGATATTACCCTTATCAAGGACGACCTGCGTTCGGTACCCATGGCCATAAGGCTTTCTCTGGAAACCGTAAAGGTAATCAGGCAGAATCTCTTCTGGGCTTTTATCTACAACATCCTTGGCATCCCAATCGCCGCCGGTGTGTTGTATCCTTTCTTCGGAATCCTTCTTAATCCTCAGTTCGCCGCAGCCGCCATGGCCCTGAGCTCCGTCTCCGTGGTCAGCAACTCACTGCGCCTTAGAAGGGCATGGAAGGCTTAAGCTTCTTTTTCAAATTTTGATTTGTCAGCACCGCAGATGGGGCATGTCCAGTCAGTGGGAAGATCCTCAAATTTTGTCCCGGGCTTGATACCCTGATCTGGGTCTCCTTTTTCCGGATCATAGGTATAGCCGCATACCGAGCAGGTATATCTGGCTTCCTTTTTGATCTTTTTAGGTACTTCCTGATACGTAGGTGCCGTCTTTGGCGCCTTCCCGCCTTTAACCTCATGATAATAGGCATAGGTCATGGGTTCCTCATCAGCTTTGAGGATGCCGCAATTCTGCACCTGACCGATAAAGACCGTATGGGTGCCGCAGTCCATCTGATTTATCACTTCGGCTTCAATATAGGCGATGGTATTATCCAGAATGATGGGAAGCCCTGTTCCTCCCGGTCTGAAGTTTACATTTTCAAATTTATTGATATCTCTCCCGCACTTGAATCCGAACAGCCCGATAAATTGCATCGGAGTGGATTTTGACAAGATGGAGACGGCAAACTTGCGACATGCCTGGATATACTCATGGGTGAGATTTTGCTTATTAATGCTTATTGCGACAGTCGGTGGTTCCGATGTTACCTGAAAAGCTGTATTGCAAATTTGTCCGTTGAATTTATTATCTTTTATAGAACTGACGATGTACAGGCCGTAGCTTAACTTGAAGAATGCTGCCTTGTCCATTTCCTGTCTCCTTTCTTTATCATGGCCTTTCTCCGAAGATACTTCTTCCCACCCGCACTATGGTTGCCCCCTCCTCTACGGCAACCTCGTAATCCCCGGACATGCCCATGGAGAGATCCCGCATCTCAACACGACTTATCCTTTCAGCAATGATCTTGTCTCTCAGTTCCCGGAGGGCCACAAAATACGGTCTTGCATCCTCCGGGTCATCGAACCAAGGTGGCATGGTCATCAGTCCTTGTATCGAAAGATTATTGAGAGCCGAAACGTCTCTGATCAATTGTATGACCTCCTTATAGGGAACACCACTTTTCGTCTCTTCACCGCTGATATTAACCTCGATCAGGACTTTCATCACAAGGCTGAGAGCCTTAGATCTCCTGTCAAGCTCTAAAGCTAAATCCATCCTGTCCACAGAATGGATCATATCAAAGAGCCTCACAGCATATTTGGCCTTGTTGCTCTGAAGGTAGCCGATCATATGCCATTCTAAAGGCCTCCCCATCTTTTCGATCTTTCTCTTTGCCTCCTGGACATAGCTTTCGCCGATAATATCCACTCCTGCTTTGATGGCCTCCATGATCCGGTCATCATCCACCGTCTTGGTCACGGCCATAAGCCTGACATCAGACGCCTTTCTACCGGATCGTAACGCCGCATCGGCAATAATATTTCTTATTCTTGCAATATTGTCCCTAACGGTTGACTCCATGGCATCCTCCGGTGAAGTCTATTGCCCCTATACCCTTCAGCACATCTACAACCTCGCACAGGGGAAGGCCCATGACATTCGTATATGAACCGTGTATCTCCTTGATGAAGAAGGCCCCCATGCCCTGAACAGCATATCCTCCAGCTTTATCGTACGGTTCTTCCGATCCTATATACCAGGCCATTTCATCATCAGGAATTTCCCTGAACCGGACGGAAGACTCAACTGCATCCCTGATGAGAATATCAGTACTCCTCCTTGTAACGGTAAAGCCGGTAAACACGGTGTGGACACGTCCGCTCAGTTTGCCGAGCATTTCTTTAGCTTCATCGGGAGCCCGCGGCTTGCCAAGGACCTCACCGTTAATGATGACGATAGTATCTGCACCCATTACCCAGGCATCCGGATGGGCTGCGGCAGCCTTCTCTGTCTTCACTTCCGAGAGTCTTAAGACATGCTCCCTTGGCATCTCTCCTTCCATGAATGATTCATTAACATGACTCGGCATGATTTCAAAACGTAATCCGAGGAGACTTAAAAGCTCAATCCGGCGGGGAGATGCGGAGGCCAGAATAAATTTTCCTGATGTGATGATATTTGTCATGATATTGTGTACAATCCAACTGGAAACCTTTTACAAAAGTTTTCAGAAATTCGTTTTGGGTATTACAGAAATTCCTTCATTTTTTTATGTTCCAGGATCTCCACTACCTTCTTCACATCCTGGGAACAACCTCTTTTGCAGATCAGGAGAGAATCCTCCGTTTCTACCACAATCAGGTCTTCCACCCCTACCAAGGCAACCAACTTCCGGGAACTTTGGATAAGAGAATTTTTGGCATCAACCCCGACAAAAAGAGCCTTTCCACGTGCAGTATTTCCGTGCTTGTCTTTCTCCAAAACCTCCCAGAGGGCATCCCAGCTTCCCATGTCAGACCAGCCGAAATCTCCCATGATTAGAAGGACATTATCAGCTTTCTCCATTACACCATAATCTATGGAGATTGATGAAATCATGTGGTACACGCGCTCGACTATGTTCTTTTCTTCATCTGTACCCATAGCTCCTTCTATCTGCAAAAGACCTTGATGAAGATCGGGAAGCCATTTCTCTATGGCCCGTAATATTGTATCAGCCTTCCAGAGGAACATCCCGCTGTTCCAGTAAAACTTTCTTTTTTTTAAAAATACTTTTGCCTGTGCAAAGGCAGGTTTTTCCCAAATGGCTTTTACTTTATAGATATCTTCGCCTTTTATAGTCGTTTTTTTTGCCTCCTGCTCAAGATAGCCGTAACCAGTTTCCGGGTAGGTCGGTTTTATCCCGATGGTAAGGAGATAATCACCTTGAGCGGCCACCTCGGCGGCAGTGGAAAGGAGGTGGCGAAACCTCGGTGCATCAGTAATCAGATGGTCAGCCGGCAATACAACCATAACATCATCAGGGGATTTACGTTTGATATTGAGAGCCGCAAGACCGATACAGGGTGCGGTGTTTCTACCGACCGGTTCAATAATGATGTTTTTCTCAGGGATCTGCGGCAATTGCCTTGCCAGTGCATCGGCGTGGCTGTGACCTGTGACGATCAGGATATTATCCACCGGGACAAGTGGTGCTATTCTGTCGATAGTTTCCTGGATAATGGTCTTTTCAGAAACAATATCCAGCAAGTGTTTGGGCATCCTCTCTCTGCTTTTGGGCCAGAAGCGTGTACCCTTGCCACCGGCCATGATGACAGCATACATAGGATAATTATTCTCCTCATCTTCTTTTTTTCAAACGTGGCAAACGTACCAAAAGAAATGCTGATTATCAATGCAATCTATGTCCAGACGATCCATTCTGAATTGCTGAAGCACATCAATGAATCCGTGCGAATGAACAGGGTTGTCATGCATGGCAAAGAGGAAACGCTTATCATCTTCCGTTGCATTTTAAAGAATAAGCCTGTACATTGCCATAAATAAAAATTATTTCACATACTATGAGTGCTAAATATCCCAGAATTATCCTCAACCCAGGGCGAGAAGCTTCTCTGCTTAGGGGGCACCCGTGGATCTTTTCCGGAGCTGTTGCCTCTGTGGATGGACAACCGGAACCCGGCGACATTGCTGCTGCCGTAACAAATCAAGGGAAATCGTTGGCCTTGGGCTTTTATAACCCCACTTCGGACATATCATTCCGATCATTGACTACCGACACAACAACATTGATAAATCACCTCTTCTGGCAAAAGCGTATTCGGGCGGCTATGGCCTTAAGAGAGAAAGTGGTGCCGGAGGGAGCAACGGCCTATCGCCTGATCAATGCTGAAGGCGACTGGATGCCGGGACTGGTCGTTGACAGATACGACAATTATATAGTTGTTTCCATTGCAACAGCAGGTATGGAGAAGCACCGCGAGAGTGTTCTAAAGGTCCTCGCTGAAGAGATGCAACCTATTGGTATCTATGAACGAAGCGAAGGCAAGGCAAGGCAGTTGGAAGGGTTAGAGGATAGTACTGGCACAGCTTACGGTGATCACCCGCCCGACATGGTCGAGATTACGGAAAATCAACTTCATTTCAAAGTAGATATCATCGCAGGGCAAAAGACCGGCTTTTTCCTTGATCAACGTCCTAACAGGGAACTTGTTGGGAAGTTCAGTAACCAGGCGACTGTTATGAACTGCTTCGCATACACCGGCGCCTTTTCCGTTTACTGCGCACAGGGAGGCGCCATACGTGTGATATCAGTTGAAGCATCAGAAACGGCAAATGAAATAGCCCGGTGGAATCTTCTGAGAAACGGCTTTTCATCAGATCAACATCCTATTTTCCGGGCCGATGTCTTTAATTATCTCCGTGAGACAGACGAACTCTTCGATGTAATTATCCTGGACCCGCCGGCCTTCGCCAGGTCAAAAAAGGACGTGGCGAAAGCGGCACGGGGATACAAGGATATAAATCTTCAGGCAGCAAGGTCCCTCAGGGAAGGTGGCATACTCGCAACATTTTCCTGCTCCAATTATGTCGATAAAATGCTTTTTCAAAAAATTGTCATTGGTGCCTTACGTGATGCCGGGAAATCTGCCCAATTGCTTCAGACCTTGGGACCCGGCCCGGATCATCCTACAAATCTTGCACACCCGGAGGGTAGTTACCTGAAGGGATTATTATTGAGGGTTTCAAGAGATTAGTATTGGTTGCATCTTTCGGGTTTATACCAATCTTATTTCATTTATTTATTGACCGTCGGCCCTATTGTACTAGCTGGATGTATTTCCATACATCGAGTTATTTTCACTTGACATAACCGCCTTGTTTAGTCATGCTACGACAAATTGTCTCGCAATATAAATAGTATACATATCTTAAATTTCATGCTCATGGTCAATTGAATTGCCTGAGGGTTTTCAATTCTAGAAACGGGTATCACATGAGTTCATTTTCTTAATACAGAAGCTGAACTTTCTTTCTGGTAGTTTTAATGACGAATAACACCGATAAAAGCAAACAATTAGGAGAAACGTTAAGAGATGGTGAAAACCTTTTTCTTTCCCTTGTGGATCGTATGATCGATGCGGTGGCTATCATCGATTGGGATGGCACTATTCTTTTCGCAAATAAGGCAGGGGCGAACTTGTTGGGACTGGAATCCCCCGGTGATGTTATCGGTCTCAATGCCCTGGAGTTTGCCCACTCGGACTTTCGTGCTCTAATCATCAATGACCTTCAACTCGTAAAAAATGGCAAGCGGGGATCCTCGGCCGACTACAGAATTTACAAGTTGAGAACCAGGAACGGTGAAGAGAAGTGGGTGGAAGCTATCGGTACAATGGTATTTTTTGGGGGGAATACGGCGGACCTTGTAACCTTCAGGGATATAACATTACGCAAGCAGATGGAGGAGGAATTACTGCAATACCGCTACCATCTTGAGAAGCTGGTTCAAGAACGTACTACCGAACTGCAAATGGCAAATGAGAAACTTCAACGGGACATTATAGAACGCAAGCGGATGGAACGAGCGCTGAGCGAGAGCCATGAGAAATACAGAGAATTTGTCGAATCACTTCCGCAAATAGTCTTTGAGACTGATGAGAATGGTAATTTTATTCTGGTCAATCATCAAGCCTTCGAGACTTTTGGTTATACTCAGGAAGATATTAAAAAAGGATTAAGTGTCTTTCAAATGATCGCTCCTGAGGAAAGAATAAGAGCAAAGGATAGAATCGAACGGTTATTAAACGGACAAGAACTTCGTGTTGGTGAATATATAGGGCTGAGAAAAGACGGGAGCACAATATCTGTTTTAGTACACCCCCAACCCCTTGTCAGTGATAATAAAGTTGTTGGCATGAGAGGAATCGCCGCAGATGTTACTGAACTCAGGAAGACACAAGAGGCTCTACAAGAAAGTGAGAACAAATACCGCGACTTGGTTGAAAATTTGAATGATATAATCTATTCCGCCGATTTGCAGAAGATTATAACCTATATCAGTCCTTCTGCAGAATCCCTGATCGGATACAACCCTTATGAAGTAATTGGTCGGTCGTTTACTGAGTTTATTTACAGTGAAGACCTGCCACGCATAGAGAAACAGTTTGAAAAAATTATCTCTGACATTATCGAACCAAGTGAGTACCGGATGGTGACGAAATTTGGCGAAACCCGATGGGTACGATCTTCCAGCAGGGCAATTTATAGAGGAGATTGTGTTATTGGAATACAGGGAGTAATAACAGATATCACCGAACGCATACACGCAGAGGATGTGATGCGGGAATCAGAAGCAAAATTCCGATCACTTGCATCAACCACAGACTCGATGTATCTTGTTGATAGAGACTGCAGATATCTGATCATGAACGAAGGACATCTCTCGCGGTTTGGTATTTCGTTGGAGAAGATATTGGGCAGATCGTATGGTGAGTTCCATTCAGAGGAAGACACAAGGAAGTTTACTAAAAAAGTGGAAGATGTATTCAAGAAAGGCAATTCAATCCAACATGAACACAAAAGCGAAAGAGATGGTACGTACTTTATACGGACATTCAGTCCGGTTAAAGATCGAGATGGCAGAACAACAATAGCTGTAACGGTGGTTTCAAAAGACATCACCGAACGAAAGCGGGCAGAGGAAGCTCTAAGAAAAAGAGAAGAGGAACTAATTAACAAGTCCCGCATGCTTGAGGACGCCAATACAACATTAAGAATTTTACTAAAACGCAGAGAAGAGGACAAAGAGGAACTTGAAAAAAAAGTATTGGCAAACATTAAAGAACTCGTGATACCTTACTTAGAAATGCTGAAAAAGAGCCAACCGGACAATAAAAATACAGCATGTCTTGCCATCCTCGAGTCAAATCTGAAAAACGTCATTTCGCCATTTTCCCAAAAATTATCTTCAAAATATTTAACCCTGACTCCTAAAGAAATTCAAGTCGCCAGTCTTATCAAGGAAGGCAGAACCTCAAAAGAGATAGCTGAAGTCTTGAATGTGGCTACGTCCTCAATCGATTTACACAGACATAACATTCGCAATAAATTTGGCTTGAATAATAAGAGAATTAGCCTCCGATCCCACCTGTTATCCTTCCTATAATATTATTATTGCCTCTATGCCGTCGTCCTAACCGACCCACCTTAGGTATAGATAAAGCCCCTGAAGATATATCCCAAAATAAGGGTGTCCTTTATGATCCCCAAGTTGTGGATGCCTATATGAAGTTTTTTTGCAAGATGGGATTCGGGTACTTTAAAAAAACTAAGAAGATGAAATTAACTATGAAAATAAAAGGGATGATCATCGATCCCGCAGGTGGGATTATGCCTTAGCTTCTTGCTGGCCAATAACTCGGTAGATTTTAAGTTTTTCCGTACCCTGGTCAGTTTCGTAAATACCAATTTCTTCGACGTCCAGAGGGAATTGAGAGGCGTTATAAGTTTTTTCACTAATGAGAACTCCATTGGGCCAGGATTTGCACAGAGCTTGCAGTCTAAAAACAAAATTAACGGGGTCTCCAATGACGGTGTAATCCATTTTTTTATCAAAACCAATGTTGCCAACCACCACTTCTCCCGTGTGGATACTAATCCCCATTGTCAATGCTGCATCATACTGTTTCATAAAGTTCTCATTGATGGTTCCTATTGATTGCTGCATTTCCAGTGCAGCTGAGATGGCATTATCCACATCAAAAGAGGTAGAAACCGGGGCGCCAAAAACAGCCAGAAATCCATCACCAAGATATTTGTCGACAATACCATGATGTTTGAAGACGATTTCCCCCATGGATAAAAAAAAGTGATTCAGGATAGCAACTATCTTTTGGGGACCAATCTTCTTAGATAGTGCTGAATAGCCCCGGATATCAATGTTCAGCAAAGTCAGGGTCTTGAATTCGTCGACTACCAGTTTTGCTGAAGCGTTACCAAGGATGATCCTGTCAACGATTTCTTTGGGCACAAATTTTTGAAATACATTTCTAACGCTTCTTTCATTTTCGGCCATGGCCAGCGTTTCTTTGTAAAGCCGAGCATTTTCCATGGCGATACTAACTGTTGTGGCTATGGCTTGGAGGAGGTGTTCGTCATCGTCATTAAAAACACCATTAATTTTATTAAGAACCTCAATGACCCCGGTGACTTTACCTTGGGAAACCAGGGGTGCACAGAGGACCGATTTCGTCTCGAAACCCGTTAGTCTGTCAAACTCTGGAGAAAAATGCGGGTGCTGTTGAGCGTTTTGAGCAATGACCGTTCTCCCTCGTGAAACCGAATAACCGGCAATGCCCTGGCCAAGTTTGAGCCTGAATTCCCGAAGAGACTCCATATCAATGTTAAAGGCAATCTCACACTTTAACTCATTGTCTTCCAAGAGTAACATATATCCAGCTTCCACATTCATGATGACACGAATCATATCCATTGTGTATGTAAGAACTTTTTCAGTATCAAAGGTGGAAGAGGACAAAGCATTACCAATTTGTCTAAGGGTTTCCAGTTCGTGCGTTCGTCTGACGAATGCCAATAACATTTTTTCCTTTTCGATTGCCCGAGAGAGATCACCTGCCATGCATTCGATCGCTTCGCGCATATCGGACAGTAACTCTGCCTGAACATTGCACAGTACCAGAACGCCCGTCGTACGGCCATCCGCCGTCAATGGCGTCAGGAAGGCTGTTTGAAAGCCGTGATCCAGAAAAATCTCCTGCTCAATAGGATGCAACAAGCCTCTTACATCTTCAAGGATTAATGGTCTTTGCCGTTTGATAACCTTATCGATGATGGTACCGTTGTACGCGTATGAATTCCCCCTGATAAGATTTGTGGAAATGAATGATAAAAGATCAATAATAAATACATGCTCCGGTTTATCTTCTGTCAATTCCAAAATGACAGCCATGTCATAGGGGATTATTTCTTTAATCTCATACAAAATCGTATGGAGGAGTTCACTGCTCATTAAGCTTGAATTGATAGCCGAAGATATATTCTCCATAGCCTGGAGCTGTTTTGATTTTTTTTCGTATTCTTTAAGAAGACGAAGATTGTCATAGGTAAAAGCCGCATTGCTCAAAAGCGGTGACAGAACATTTACATCCTCCTGTGTAAAAAGAACATCAGATTTCCCTCTGGAGATGGTCAGGACGCCAATTACATCGTTGATAGTCTTAAGCGGCATGCATATAAACGATTTTGTTGCATAATGAGGTCGTGATTTGCGCCCAAAACGGATATCTGTCTCGATATCCTCAACCAAAAGAGGGGTCTTGTTGATCACAGCATACTTGGCTATGCTGTCTTCAAAACTAATCCGGTCTCCTTTTTTTACATTGACAAAATCACCCAATCCGATACAAGCATCGATTATGAATGCATCCCGTTTCGGTTTCTCAAGGATCATGATCGACCCGATGTCTGCATTAATTAATTTTAAAGCCCGTTCAAGGGTTATAAAAAGAAGATCTTCCGGATTGAAGGTCATATAACATAGGTCTGAGAGCTCTTTTAAGGTAGAGATTTCTGAAGTCTTCTTTTCTAAATGGTGGAGACTGGTTTTACGTTCATGCTCGAGGATTTGAAATGAATCAACAATCCTTCTTAATTCACCTGTTGTTGACATCTGCGGTTGTGAAAATTCATCTGCAACGGTTTTTGAAATGTTGCCCGATATGGAGACGATCTCATCGAAAAACTTGCGCAATATCACATATCCCAAGAGTGAGAAGACCAGGAGGGCAATAAAAAAATAGGGAATATAGATATCGTTAAGGAATTCGTATTTTAATGCGAAATACAGGAATCCGACGACGGGAACAAGAAAGAAAAGACTAAAGATGACGGATAATTTGTAGTAAAGACCACTGCCGCCAGCAGAAAATATATTAAACCACTTCTTGATATTCATAATTATTTCTTATATACATTTAATACATGGAAATATCAATGTTTTTTCGATGACCCCTTTAAAAAATCGAAAATTAGGTGGAAGAGGAAGTTCTGTGAAAAAGCTCCAGAGACAAAGTGCGTTCTTCGACGGGATGAGGA
>Ga0187878_1003958_pt1 | contig 11740 bp, 7 predicted proteins | sample June2016WEW_17_1_FD_132979 | JGI IMG/M metagenome (GOLD analysis project Ga0187878, IMG submission 132979) | Peatland microbial communities from SPRUCE experiment site at the Marcell Experimental Forest, Minnesota, USA - June2016WEW_17_150 | ecosystem: Environmental > Terrestrial > Soil >...
AACATTTCTCTGTGGGCGCCGAGTGATAATTGCTTCCGATATATATTGATACGGTTGTTAGCTTCAAGACTCAATTGGATTAGATACGGACCTTCAACGTTCAGAATCCCCGGAGTCAGGGAATCCGTCAGAAAACTGATATGAACCAGCAGATTTTCCGCACCATCTTTCAGTACGCCCGACAATTTCTTCTCATCAAAAAACGTCCACCCTTCTGATCCGTTAACAGACCAATTCAATATATCAGAACCGGCATTTTTAAGAACGAAATTACCTCTGACACCTTCACCGGGGCCAATGATGCCAAGGTCTATTTCTTTCGGTGAAACAGTCAGGACGGGGCTCCGAGCATTCGGCTTTCCCTGTTCAGAAGTGATATCTTTTTTTATTTCTCCATTCGATAGACTTTCCCGTGCTGATACCCCGGCAGAATTGACCAACATGATAATCAATATAAGAATTACATAAAAACTACGGATCATGAATAACTCCTTATATTAATATGCTTTGTTAACTCAAAGCCAGGAAGAACGCAATGGTTTTTATTAATGAAAAGTCTTGACACCCCTTTAATATCCGTTATATCTTCCCACACTTTTTTAAATCCATAACACCTTTTTAAAGTCTGTATAAAAATGGGCCTAAATGACTATAAATACTGGATTGCATTAAAATCTATCGATGGCGTCCGAAATATTGGTTTTAAAAATTTAGTTGATGCCTTCGGTAACCCACGAACTGTTTTCAATGCTTCTCTTCACACCCTTACAGTCGTTCCGGGAATCGGCCGCATAACAGCAGCCAACATCAAAGATTTTAGTGAATGGATAAGGATAGAAGAAGAACTCGAACTTATCAAAAAATATGATGCTCATATTATTACGTATCAGGATCATATTTATCCAAAAAGCCTCTTAAATATCTATGATTTTCCACCCTTTTTATATGTTAAGGGACTCTTGCAGGAAGATGACATTAATATTGCCGTCGTTGGTTCCAGATTGGCGAGCACGTATGGCAAATTTTCCACGGAGAGGCTTTGCCGTGAACTGGCCTTGAAAGGCATAACCGTGGTGAGTGGCCTGGCAAGAGGAATAGACTCGGCTGCCCACAGGGGTGCCCTCGCAGGCGGAGGGCGGACCATTGCTGTTTTAGGATGCGGCCTTGATATTATTTATCCTTCCGAGAATGAAAAACTCTATGCGGACATTGTTTCTCACGGTGCCGTCATAACTGAATACTCATTTGGTTCACCTCCGGCTGCATCAAATTTCCCCGCGAGAAACAGAATCATCAGCGGTATCTCTCTGGGCGTAGTCGTTGTTGAAGCGAATGAAAAGAGTGGATCTCTTATCACCGCCAGGCTCGCCCTGGAACAGGGACGTGAAGTATTCGCCGTGCCGGGCAGCATTGATTCAGCCGGTTCGCGCGGAACAAACAAACTGATCAAACAGGGGGCGAAACTCATAGAAAACGTATCTGATATTCTGGAAGAAATCCTTCCCCAAGTGGATAAACCCAAACAACATTCCCAAAATGTACATACATCCGGACAAGACAACCACGAAAAGAAAATAACGCCGGAAACAAAAGTTTCCAGTGGATTGACCGATATAGAAAATACCATATTAAAAGTCATAACTTCAAAGGCCATAGATGTTGACGGTATAATCACCGCCACCGGGTTAAAACCTAATGATGTTTTAAATATTCTATTGACTCTGGAGCTGAGAGGGATTATCAAGCAACTTCCTGGAAAAAAGTACATACTTGAGGAGTAACAATGCCACATTCTCTCATCATTGTTGAATCACCGACGAAGGTGAAAACCATCAAGAAATATCTTGGTTCAGATTTTGAAGTCTGCGCTTCCATGGGACACATCAAAGACCTTCCCAAAAGCAAACTCGGGATAGATCCGGAAAAACATTTCGAAGCAACATATAATGTAATTGAAGCCAGAAAAAAAGTTGTCAGCAATCTTAAAAAGGCGGCAAAAAATGCCGAGCACATCTACCTTGCACCGGACCCCGACCGAGAAGGCGAAGCGATAGCATGGCACATTGCCGAAGAGATAGGTACGAAAAAGAAAGATATCCATCGGGTTCTTTTCAACGACCTTACGAAGAAAACCATCCTAGAAGCAATGGACAATCCTCTGGAGCTTGATTCTGACAAATACGAGGCACAGCAGACACGTCGTATCCTCGACAGGCTCGTCGGATATAAGATAAGTCCCATTCTCTGGGAAAAGGTGAAACGGGGTCTGAGCGCAGGCCGGGTCCAGTCGGTCGCAGTGAGAATAATCTGCGACAGGGAGGAAGAAATAAAGAAATTTGTTTCGGAAGAGTACTGGCATATTACCGCGCATCTGGAAGGTGCAAATCCTCCATCTTTTGACGCACGCCTCATCAAAATCGATGGGAAAAAGGCACAGATCAGTGATGAATCCCAATCTTCAGAAATCTTAGATTACCTGAATACAGTTCGCTTTACCGTCGCAAAACAGGAAAAAAAGGAGCTAAAGAGAAATCCCCTGCCGCCCTTTACAACGAGTAAACTTCAGCAGGAAGCCTCACGATGGCTCCGTTTCCCTGCTAAAAAAACCATGAGCGTTGCTCAGAAGCTCTATGAAGGAATTGAGTTGGGTCCGGAAGGGTCCGTCGGGCTGATCACGTACATGAGAACCGACTCTGTCCGCACCGCTGAAGAAGCTATCAGGGACATAAGGAAATACATAGATGAGAATTATGATCGTTCCTATCTACCGGCTAAGGCCCGATTCTTCAAAAATTCCTCAACGTCCCAGGATGCGCATGAAGCGATACGGCCCTCATCAATGGCTTACAGGCCTCAGGATATAAAGCAATACCTTAGCAATGATGAATTTCGCCTCTACCAGCTGATATGGAACCGGTTTGTGGCAAGCCAGATGAACCCGGCTATTCTCGATCAAACGACAATCGATATAGAAGCCGGAAAATACCTGTTCCGTGCTCAGGGATCGGTGATGAAATTCCCCGGATTTACGATCGTCTATACGGAGGGCAAGGAAAACGGGAACGGCGAGGATGAATTTGGGAAAAATCTCCCCGAAGTTTCAGTGGGTGAAACTCTTAAACTTATCTCATTGAAGCCGGAGCAGAAATTCACCCAGCCGCCGCCTCGATTTTCAGAGGCCTCCCTGGTCAGGGAACTTGAAGAAAAAGGTATTGGCAGGCCGAGCACCTATGCCGCCATTCTGAGCACAATCCAGGACAGAGAATATGTCCGTCTGGAAAAGGGGAGGTTTAGCCCGACAGATTTAGGCACGCTGGTTACAGAACTGTTGGTTAAAAATTTCCCGAAAATACTTGATGTTGAATTTACGGCGTCTCTGGAAAATCAGTTGGATCTGATTGAAGAAGGAAAAACAAAAAAACTGGATACATTAGATGGCTTCTATAATTCTTTCAAAGAAGAACTTAAAAATGCCGAACTGCATATGAGAAATGTCAAAAGAGAAGAAACACCGACAGATCTTGTGTGCGATAAATGCGGTAGTCCTATGATCATAAAATGGGGGAAAAATGGCAGGTTCATTGCCTGCTCCAACTACCCCGAATGTAAAAATACTATGAACATTCCCCAGGGTAACAATGGAGAGGCAACGCAGCGTGAGACCATGGTTGAAGATGTAATCTGCACTCAGTGCGGCAAGAATATGGCTATCAAAGAAGGAAGGTTTGGAAAGTTTCTGGGATGTTCCGGCTACCCCGAATGTAAAAATACAATGCCGATCAGCCTCGGGATAAAATGTCCCGAAGAAGGATGCACCGGGCAGCTCTGCGAAAAAAGAACAAAGAAAGGAAAAGTTTTTTTCAGCTGCACGAGCTACCCTTCCTGTACATTTGCCGTGTGGGACAGACCCGTGTCAGAGCCATGCCCCCAGTGTGGTGCGCCTTTCCTTGTTGAAAAGCACACCTCGCGAGGGGGTAATTATAAAGCCTGCCGCACCAAGGATTGCCGTTATAAAGCCCCGCTGTAATAAGATGCATTCCATTCATCACGGGATGTTGTGAAGATACCTCTTGTCTTATCTCCGACAAAGTTGCCGTCTTCTTCAGGATTAGCTGACAGCTGTCAGCTGAAAGCTTTCAGTCGAATTGCGAATCATTTTCGCATCGAAATAAGAGAAAAAAACCAAATCTTTCTTGACCTATGACTACCGACAAACCCATCATTGTTATAGGCGGCGGCCTTGCAGGCTGTGAGGCGGCATGGCAGTTATTGACAAGGGGCCGCCAGGTCATCATCTATGAAATGAAACCCGTAACATTTTCCCCTGCCCATACGTCACCCCATCTGGCAGAGTTAGTATGCAGTAATTCGCTCCGCTCCAACATGCCGGAGAACGCTGTGGGGCTCCTGAAGGCAGAGATGCGCATCATGAACTCTCTTATCATGGAGGCAGCAGACAGAACGGCCGTTCCGGCAGGCAAGGCCCTGGCTGTAGACAGGGCTCAGTTTTCACTCTATGTCGAAGAAAAACTCCTCTCCCAAGAAGGGCTAAAGATTGTCAGGGAAGAACTGCGGGACATGCCGGGCGATAATACGGTCATTATTGCCACCGGTCCTCTTACATCTGATGCCCTCGCCAGAAGCATTTCAGCGCTGACCGGCACTGATTACCTTTATTTCTACGATGCCATATCCCCGATCATTGAAGGAGACTCCATCGATTATACCAAGGCCTTCATGGCATCACGATACGATAGTGCCGAGGGTGATTATCTGAACTGTCCCATGGACAAAGATGAATATGAAAGGTTCTGGCAGGCGTTAATTGAAGGCGAAAAGGTTCCTCTGAGACCTTTTGAAGAATCGAAATTTTTCAGCGGTTGCCTTCCTATTGAGATTCTTGCCCGAAGCGGTAAACAAACGCTTGCCTTCGGGCCGATGAAACCTGTAGGCCTAACAGACCCGAAAACACAAAAACAACCATACGCCGTGGTGCAGCTGCGCAAGGAAGACCGTAACGGTTTACTCTTCAGTATGGTAGGTTTTCAAACGAAGCTGACCTGGCCTGAACAGCGCCGTATATTGAGAATGATTCCGGGACTGGAAAACGCTGAGTTTGCCAGATACGGGAGCATCCACCGCAATACCTTTATCAACTCCCCTGCCCTCCTCAGACAAACACTTCAAATGCGAGCGAATGATAATATCTTTTTTGCCGGTCAAATAACAGGCGCGGAGGGATACGTAGAATCTTCGGCAATTGGGCTTATCGCAGGGCTAAGCGCCTCCTGTTGCCTGTCCGGCAAAGAGATGGCGCCGCCACCCGAAACAACTGCCTTGGGCGCCATGTTAAACTATATCATTCATGCCGATCAAAAGACTTTTCAGCCAATGAACATCAATTTCGGGCTTTTCCCTCCTCTTCTACAAAAGCTCCCCAAAAAAGACAGGGGGCGCCATTATGCACAACGATCCATGAAAACGCTCGTTGAATGGAAAAAGGAAACAGGCTTCTGATTTCTAATTTTGGACCATTCAATATTGCAGACAGGCGAGACGCCTGTCCCTATTAAGCCTTTGCCTCAAAGTAATACTGCTTGATTCGTGATACATACGTTCTGGTTTCCCTGGGCAATCTGTCCGGATGCTTCTCTACATTACCCATTCCCCAGTTATAAGCGGCAAGCGCACGATCAACATTACCATCGTACCGATCCAGGAGGCCTTTCAAATAACGCGTACCCCCCATAACGTTTTCATAGGGGTCGTAAGGATCTCTAACACCAAGATCCCGTGCAGTAGCCGGCATAAGCTGCATAAGTCCCATGGCGCCTTTGGGAGATGTGCTGCGTATGTTAAAATTGCTTTCGGCCTTTATAACTCCTCGTATTAAATCGGGATCAATGCTGAACCTATCGGCGGCATGATTAATAATCATATCGATATCGTCTGTAGGCGGAATATCGTCATTTTTTTGAGGTTGGTGCTGTATTTTTGACGCTGATGGTTCTGGCAGGGACCCAGTGATATTCATATTCATTAATCCGGAAAATGATCTGACAAGATTACTATCTTTTTTATCATCTGTGACTATACTAAACAGCCGATCATTCATATGCATTCTCATCTTGAACAGAAGCATTTGAATTTGTTCTTTATCCAGGGTTTGCGCGGAAGAAACAGCATCTTTTAAAACCGCATCAAATGAGATACTATCCTTATTGCCTGTTTGACTTTGTGTTTTTGATTTGTATTCTTGAATTTCCTTGGAAGTTGAAAGTAAAAAGTCCAAGTTTTCTTTTACGGGAACAGTCATAGTAAACTCCGGGGTATAAGCATTACTAAATATACAATCAAAACCTGTGCCAACTTTGGTTATTAGATGGGATATTTAATCGCAATAAATAACAAAATACACTTGACAAGACAGCATTTTTGTCTCATACGAGAGCCGTTTCTTTCATTTATATATTTGACAATCTAATTTACATATTAACACCTGTACCATTGAACAACAAAGGCAGGTACTGAAATAATGGAAGATGATAAAAAGACAAAAAAAGAACTTATTAAGGAATTAACCGACCTGCGCAGTCGAGTTACTGTACTAGAACAATTGGAAACTGATTGGAAAAACGTACAACTTGATCTTTCTGAAAGAATGGGACATTACTTTACACTCGTTGACCAACCAAACGATGCCATCTTTGTTATTTTTGACAGAAAGTTTGAATTTATCAATCAGCGATTCGAGGAGCTATTCAATGTTACAATGGATGAAGTATGCAGCCCCGACTTCAACCCTATGACCCTCGTTGCCCCCGAAAGCCGAAATCTTGTAATAGAACAGATACAGAAAGGATACCGTGGTGTATTCTCAGCCCAACAGTTTGAGTTTGCAGCTCTTACACAAGACGGACGAAAAATCGAATGTGAAACAACAGTCCTCTTTATACCGTATAAATGGGGAATAGCCGTTCATGGAATCCTTCACAACGTAACAGTGCGTAAGCGAATTGACGAAGAACTGCAGCGGGAGCGAAGTGATTTACAGTTAGTTCTGAACTCCATACCTACCAGTACTTACTATACAGATAGAAATCATAGATTTATTCAGATTAATGAAGCATTCTCTAAAACCCTGGGTCGGCCGATAAAATCGATTCTGGGAAAGACTGTATCGGAACTCTTTCCAAACCTTCCTGCACATCAGGTTGAACACTATTATGAAGACAACAGTAGCATTATGTCGTCAGGTCATGCAAGACGCGGTATTGTAGAGATGTACCCATCTTCCAGGGGGCACCGATGGCTTCAGACGGACAAGGTGCCGTACCTAGGTGACGATGGATCAATCATAGGTGTGATCAGCTTATCTATAGACATCAGTGAATTCAGAAAGACAGAAGAGAAGTTGTGGTACCTCAGTTTTCATGATGTACTTACGGGTCTCTATAATCGCGCCTATTTTGAAGAGGAAATGGTCAGGCATGAACATGGTAGGTTATTCCCGATCAGCATCGTTGCTGTTACCGTTGATAACCTGATATCAGTTAATGCCAACTATGGAATTGAAGCGGGAAATGAGCTTTTGAAACGTACAGCGCAGGTGCTCAAAGTATTTCGCAGTGAAGATATAGTTGCAAGAGTCGAGGGCAACAAATTCGCCGCTATCCTGCCTCTGTCGGATGAAACTATCGGAGATAATGCAATAGCACGTCTCAGAATAGTCCTCTCAGATCAGTCTAAGGAGCACCGTGTCCCTCCGCTTGTCTTGTCATTCGGTGTGGCTACCGGTCAAAAAGGATGCAATCTGTTTGACGTCCTTAAACAGGCCGAGGCACGCATAAAATAAGAACAAGCAGTAACATGATATTTGAAACGAGGCGTCTCGCCTGTCCCCCTCTCAATTACTTTATTAATTTAAGAGTCGCCCTCGCCTCCTCGGCGCCTTCAGAGTTTGAATCCAGCTTCAATGCCTGATCGAGCTCCTTCTTTGCCAGATCTAAATTCCCGTTTTTGTAGTACGCCATGCCTAAATGATATTTTATCATGGGCTGGTCGGGAACCTTTTCGTTTGCCTCTTTTAGATATACAATGGCCCTGTTCGGAACGTTTTTCTTGTAATAGATCCAGCCCAGTGTATCCGATACGTGAGGATCATCAGGAACCTGTTCCTTTGCCTTCTGGGCTAAATTCAATGCCTCATCGATATTTTCGCCCTTCTCAGCGTATATGTAAGCTAGATTGTTCGCCGCGGGCGGAAAATTGGGATTGACCTTCAGTGCCTTCAGATAATGTTCTTTAGCCTGGTCATAATTCCTCTCGCTCTCATAAATCATTCCTAAAGCCATATGGGCTGGAAGCGAATCAGGTGCCTTTTCAATCGCCATAAGATATGACTTTTTTGCATTGTCAACCCTCTTTTGACGCATATAAAAGTTTGCCAGAGAAATATGAAGTCCCGGTAGATTTGGGTTCAGTTCGATCGATCTTTTGAAGTAGTTTTCTGCATTTGCCACATCTTTGTAAGCCTCATAAATACCTGCCAACATGTTATACAGGTTCGGGTTTTGGGGTGAGATCTTCATCTGATCTGCTACTCTTTCAAACGCCTTCCGGAGATCTTTTTTATTCATATAGACCGCCACTATATACTGGAGCGGCTCTATGTAATCCGGCTGCAGTAATAGGGCTTTTTCGAATTTTGCAAGGGCGTCTTTTTCCTTTTTCTGGAGGAGCAATACCTTGCCCATCTTCATATATCCTACGGGATTGTTTGGTTCGATTTTTATCAATTCATCAAAGCTCTTTGCGGCACTGGAAATATTCTTTTTTGCCAGGTGTGCATTGCCCATTACTATATAGGCCTGTATACTTTTAGGAGAGTCCTTAAGCACTGCTTTTGCCTCTTCTACGGCCTGATCGTAGGCATCCTCCCTCATATAGATGTCTGCCAAGAGAAGTCTCGGCTCCTGCCACTTGGGACTCAGTTTTATCGCTTCGGCGAGAGCGGCCTTTGCCTGCTGAACACCCCTGTTCCCGAAATGGGCCATGGCAAGAAGGTAATACCCCATGGGAAATTTTGGATTGTCCTTTAAATAAACCTGAAACAGATTCTGAGCCTCATTGAATTGATTCCTGCTTAAGTATATCCTTCCTTTCAAAAGCAGACCTTCCTGACTTTTCGGATTAATCTTTATAATATTTTCCGTTATTTGCATCCCTTCATCGTATTTTTTCTCATTTATGTAAAACTCAGCCAGGGAATATCGCGCCTTGAGATTTTTCTCATCAACTCGGACTGCGGCATGGAGCATCTCCTCTGCCTGGGGAATATCTTTTTTCATAATGTAAAGGTTGGCCAGATGCAGGTACGCTTCAAGTTTTTTGTCCCCTTCGACAGCTTTTTTCGCCTCCGGTGAACATCCTGATAGAGTTAAAAAAAAGCGCAAAAAATTATAAGAGACGCAAAAATCCATTTTTTATTTCTGTAATCATGCATTGTCGATCTCCTTATTTTTTAAGACATATTACAAAAAGGATAAAACCCACTTCCTAACTTATATTTCTATGTTCATAAGTAGTTTATGCCTACCATAACTCTCTTATTTTATCATCATTGTCTTTCATGGATAAGAGAACTATGTTAAGATAGGAATATTATAATGCTTTGAACATAATAAAAATATTTTGAAAAATTGCCTTTCTATAGAAATTTTATAAAACATGTGAGATACTTTTCATCTCTATTTATCATACAAAGTATAACATTTTTCTTTTTTCATAATATTATTTCTTCGGTACATTGCTGTGTATCATGTTTATTTTCTTCATAAAACGCTATATACAAAAATATCTCGACATGTACCTTATTTTTTGATAGTTTTTACAAATTCTACAGATTATTAAATTCTATCAGGAGCATCGGAAAATGAAAAAAAGAGTAACACGGATTATTATGTTGGCATTATCCCTTCTTCTGCTTATTATATTATTTTCTGCATTAGTTCAATCTCAAGAGCGTAAAGATAACGTACCACCTCAAAAGACTCAGGGTGAAGTCGCCGTGGACAGCGACCAGTATATTATCGGCCCTGAAGATGTGCTCAATATATTTGTCTGGCGTGAGGAATCGTTATCGAAAACAGTCCCGGTACGAATGGATGGCAAAATCTCACTTCCTCTCCTTGACGATATTCAGGCAGCGGATCTAACACCGCTCCAGCTAAAAGAGGTTATAATTAAGAAGCTGAAAGGTTTTGTCGATAATCCAACCGTTTCTGTGACCGTCATGGAAGCAAACAGTTTCAAGGTATACGTAGCCGGTGAGGTCAAGACCCCTGGTGTAGTTAAGCTGCGTAGCGAAACATCATTAGTCCAGATCATGAGCATGGCCGGGGGTTTTACTGACTGGGCCGACCAGAAAAAGATTTTAATAATCAGGAAAGAAAAGGGTGCAGAAAAAAGAATAAAGGTCAATTATAAAAAAATTATAGATGGCAAAGAACCGGACGTTATTATTAAAAGAGGGGACATGGTGGTTGTACCATGAAAAAATTATCAGACCTTGTCATAGTTACGTTCTTTCTATTTCTATGCATACCAGCCTCGGTTTACGCCCAGGTTAGAACTCCTGAACCCGGTTTTCACCCTTACATTTCTGTTCAGGAAGAATACAGTGATAACATCAATCTCACCTCTACAAACAAACAAGACGACTATATCACTACCATCAATCCGGGATTGAGGTACACGAACATGGATGTTACCTCAGGCGTGAATCTTGATTATAACCTTGGCGTCGTGCTTTATGGAAAAAACTCAGACCTTAACTATATCAGTCACAATGGATCATTGGACGCTAAGTATCTGACAAAAGAACACGTGAATTTTTACCTGAAGGATTCATTCATACGATCAGAGGAAAATAGAGAGCAGGAATATTTCACTACCACCGCGGAAAACAAGTTCGTACTCTCTACACAAACACAGCGGGCTGTGTACTGGCGCAATGTTGTAGCACCAACGATTGAATATCAATTCGGTCGTGAAGATCGCTTTGGACTCAATTATCGCAATAATATCTACAGGACAGAAAACCCTGCCAATGAAAATAGCCAGGAAAATTATATTAATCCTTTTTTTGATTACTGGTTTGATCAAAATAATGGCCTTCATCTTGAGTATGGTTATACTATAGGAACCTTTGAGCGATCTCCAGACATGACAGCTCATATGGCAAATGCTCGTTATACGCACCGCATCAGTCCACAATTTTCGGTCTTTGGAGAATACACATTTACACGGCGTCAATTTGATCTCCCATCCATCGATTACGATGTCCATAATCCGTCCGTGGGTATTACATATGCCTTCAGCCCTACCCTCAATGCATCAGCGCAGGTAGGATACTTCTGGCAAGAACCGAGGGTTAGCTCCGGAACGGGCGGTATAAGTTATGTGGCCAGCATTACGAAGCGTGGTGATGTCCGGACGACTTACGTCGTCAGCATTCAGGGTGGATATACGGAAGACTATTTTACTTCACAAAATCTCGGCTTAAACAAATATCACCGACTGACCGGCTCGATAACGCACTTTCTGGAAAAGAGATTGTCCATTGGTCTCTTAGGCAGCATAGAGAGGGCCGAGTACACCTCTCAAGATAGGAACGACTGGATCTGGGGAGTTGGCGGAACAATGTCCTACATGCCACTTAAATGGCTTACATTGGCGT
>Ga0187878_1003959_pt1 | contig 11737 bp, 10 predicted proteins | sample June2016WEW_17_1_FD_132979 | JGI IMG/M metagenome (GOLD analysis project Ga0187878, IMG submission 132979) | Peatland microbial communities from SPRUCE experiment site at the Marcell Experimental Forest, Minnesota, USA - June2016WEW_17_150 | ecosystem: Environmental > Terrestrial > Soil >...
AAATTGACCGTTTCGTTGAAGTTTTAAAGGAGATTGAACAGCTCTAATGGTTTCTGTTGAAGATTATGTGGCGCGAATTGAAGGAACATGCGGTGAAGAAAAAGACGTTATAGTAGTTTTCAAATACGACAAGAAGGATGAAGCCATCGCCAACATCTTAAAGAAAGCCAAACTGAAAAACACCATAGCTGGGATAATTTTTGAATTAACGTTCCAAGACATATCTTTTCGCCTTTACGCGAGTGGAAAAGCTATCTTTCGAAGCATAAAAAACAAGGAAGAACTGAACAAACTTTTAGCTAACCTTCTGCTTTAATGCGTTCAAAAAAAAAGTCTGTGCTTTTTCACCTGTCACTTGGATAAACGAAGTTTCAATCGCATCTTATTTCTACTCGCCCAATTCAAAATAGGAATAAGCGGATACTTCATAGACTGCGGCAACGCATCTTTAAATTCCCTGTGCAACCCCAATCTTACGGCTAGCCTGCCTTTCCGCGTAATAGGTACGTAGTAACGTGTTATCGGGAATCTAACAAAGCCATTGCTTCCTTTGAACCTATCAAGTGACGGGTGGTTTCCTATTCTTCCGTACATAAGCCAACGCGTGCCGTTGGATGCGCAGACTTCAACAGCTTTAGCAAGAAGCACGTTGTTAACAGCTTTATCCCAGTGCTTCTGCATCGAGAGTATCTGGGAAATGACAGCTATGTTGTCGCCGTAAATTATTTGGATGAATCCCACAAGCTTGTCTTGCAAAAAAGCGCCGATGAACGTGGAGTTTTGGGCTGCAAACATGTTACCAGTCACTGTTTCAAGCGACTCACCATAGTGTGGAAAAGCTCTCTCCTGCCGTATTGGGGTTTCATTGTAAATCTTCCAAATACCTTCAGCAAATTTCTCGCTTGGCTGGACGACAGTTACTTTTATGCCGCTTTTCTCCGCTCGCCGAACCATGTTGCGTGTCTTCTTTCCAGCGGCGTTCCACCAAGTGGCATAGTCTTTTATTTCAAGCAACCCAATATTATCGTCCGCTTTTATCCAAGTGCTTGGCGGATTAGGGATTGGGCAACACCATTTTCTATCAAGAAAAGTGAAAATATCTATGCCTCTTTCGCCTAGTTTCTCAATGAACGCATCTGTAGGAATAATATTTCTTTCGTACTCTTTGATGTCATGAGCTATTTTGACGAAAGCTTTCTTTCTTATCCTTAAAGTTTCAAGCTCCTTGTCCACTTCTAAAATACCTTTTAACACATCGTAAAATGGGCCTCTACGGTTTTTTTCTCCCTTCTTAAAGAGCCAATCAGGATGAATAGATAACACATGATTTAGATTAATCCATTCTTCGGCTTCTTTTTTAGCGCCATCTAAACCAAGCTCATAACATACAGTGTCTAAACTATTGGTAGTAAAATCATGGAAGGATTTTAATGGGAAATCGCTGGGAACCTTAGCTTGCCTCTCCCCAAGTTTTCGTCTCCACAATAACTGGGCAAACAATCGTGAGGTTCCATGAATGGTATAGTAATTTACTTTCCGTTTGGTTTCATTCTCCAGGATTTTCCATTCGCGATAGGGATTGTTTGCAACGTGCAGAGCTACCTCATGTCTGTCCGGATTTAGCAAATCGAGCAGTTTTTTGTCTGGAATTGTGTATGGCGTAAAAAACCAGTAAGCCATAACTTGCTTTGGCGATTCGTTAATCATCTTGGCAATGATTTGACCGTTTTTCAGGTAATCTTTGCTTTTTCTTTTTTTGATTCCCAAGGCTATGTATAGAAAGCTTTTAGCCCTTGATTGGTAAGGGTAATCTACGTCGATCCTTAGCTTTATCATTGCTTGTTCATTTGCCAACTAAGTGGAAATGCTATTTTAGTTATAAACCCTCTGCCGTAAAGTCTAGACGAATCTGCTGTAGATATTTGCGAGTTGCCCCGCTACCTTGTTAGCCTCAAATTTCTGTAAAACCCATTCCCGCGCGTTTCTGCCGAAAGCGTCCCTTTCTTGTTTGTTGAGGATTAGCTCTTCTAGGGCAGACTCAAGTCCACGCGGGTCGTTGGGTTTGACCAGAATTCCCGTAGCACGATCTTTGACAACTTCAGGTATTGAACCGGTCGAAGTTGAAACAACGGGTTTTCCACATGCCATAGCTTCGACCATTGAATAACCGAACTGTTCAGCCCATGTTTTGGTTGGAATACTTGGTAAGCAGAATACGTCTGCCAGATTGTGAATTTGAGGCATATTGGAATACTCGATGCTTCCCAGAAACTTCACTTTGCCTCCGATTTTCAGGTTTTCAACAAGCTGACTGATTTGAATTTGCATACTCGAAGAACCTGAACCGACAATTAGAAGCTCAACGTTTTGGACATTTCTCAGCAGAATTGAAAAAGCATTTAAAAGGTCAAATATGCCCTTTTCAGGAACCAGCCGCCCGACAAACAGAATTCTTATCAAATCTTTAGAAATACCTAGTTTTTCTGCAACTTGCTCGTTTTTTTCAGCAGGTTTAAACCTCTCGCAATCTAATCCGGCAGGCACCACGGAAATCCGGTCAGGACCCACGCCCTCAATGATGAGTGCTTCTTTGGCTTTTTCTGTTATGGCAACAAAATGGGTCGCGTGCTCGCGATTATACTTCTTAATTTTTGAATAGGGAAGCGCTTCTACGTTTTTGGGTATGTTTTCCCATTCCATAACTATAGTGGGAATTCCGGTTTTTACTGCTTGGTAAGTGTATGGGTACCACATATCAGCCGAATAAATGACATCAAGGTCTGCGGTTAGTTTCTTTAGGTTAAATACTCGAAGGTTCCAAGATCCAAAGTTGTATTTTGTCACTTTACCCGCGACAACGAACAGCGGCCAAAGCTTCCCTTTGGTTAAGGTCTTTAAGTTGTGCCCGACTCTTACGGGAAAGTGAATTTCTGACAGGTTAACAGCATTATCGTAAGTGGTGATGCCTACAGGCTGAAAGCCATACTTCGGGAGTTTCTCTAAGTACTGCCCTTCGTACGGGTTCAGACTGGGGCCTCTTAAGATACCCACTTTATACAAGGCTTATCACTGTACGCATGTTGATTCGCGTGTCAAATCAATAATGTTGTCTAGACATAATAATTTATCACATAAAAGCCAAAAAGCTCATGAAAACTTTTGCCATTGTTCTTGACCCAAGCGCTGGTTGAAAAAGTTGCGACGAATTGGAGATCAGCGCCCGCATCTTCCTAAATTAGAAGACAGCGCACCATTAAGATTTTAACTGATTAAGGTTTGTATATGGGACCAAATGCTATTTTGGAAGGCTTCAGGATTTAGAACTAAAATTTTACTCCATAGTTCTTTGCGCTTTTTTTCCCAGTTTGAGCTTTCCTCTGTTGATTCCATGTATCTCACAATTTTTTCTTTCAAATCATCGTAGCTTTCCCATCTAAATTCTTCTGGGATAAACTCTTTCATTCCTCCACTGTTATGAACTAACGTAATGCATCCGCTTGCTAGCCCTTCTATTGGTGCTATGCCGAAATGTTCTCCTTCCATTAAATGCACATAAACTCGGGAGTCATGAAGCATTTTGACTAAGGCTGATCCAGGCAAGTTAGTCTTCAAGGTATAGTTTTGGGGCAGGTTTTCTGAGAATGCGTTAAACCAGTTTTTTTCTCCTTCTATTAATCCGCCAACGCTTACAAACTCGTATGATGGCAAATCAGCGGCTAACTTTTTCATTATTTCATGTCTTTTCACTGGAATAAAACGCGCCACATAAATTACTCTTTTACGCCTCTCCGATAGTGGCTTATCGCACCAAAAATTATCCAAGTTTACAGGTGGGTAAACAACAATTGGGTCTTTTACACAGTGAGGTTTCCAGTAACGTTCAATCATTTCTCTGGTATAGTTGCTGTTGCAGAAAACCATGTCAAGTTTACTTATTCCTTGTTCAACCCACTTCTTAAACAGCCAGAGGTAAACTCTCCTTCTCAGCCTAGCCCCGCCATAGTCGAAGTGTATTTCTGGAAAGTGAACATAAGCAATGTTCTTCTTAGCCTTATTGAGGAAAACAGGTTCAAACGGGGAGGATGATTGTGTGGAAAACAAGTAATCATATTCTAAGCGGTCTCTAAACTTTTTTAGTAATTTTACAAAGTGGCGGCGTCTTTTGTAAATGGTGAAGGGTGGCTCAACCTCAAATCTTTTTCCCAAAGAATGAATAGCAACACCTTTAGGAAATTCTTCACCTACAATTTCTCTATACCTGTCAGCTTCAAAATCGAAAGTTAACAATTCCACGTTTTGACCATGAGCGACTAAGGTTTTGATTACGTTGTGGCAAACTCTTTCGCCTCCGCCGTAAATGTCTAAGTATGGGTGAACTACAAGGAATTTTGCCAAGTCATTCCAACCTGATGTCCTTCCTTAATAATAGTGCGTTAGTTTATCTGAACTAATGAAAGTTTTACTTATAAGCTTACATCAATAATAATTCCCTAAAGAGTCTCAAGACTGAGCCTCTAATTGTGTAATGCAGTTAATATCAGAGTTTCTGATTACTTTAGAAAAATGTTTATGTTACGAAAGTACATTACTTTTTCAAAATAAGTGTGCGTTTAGATGGAGATCGTCTTTAATGCTTTGGGATTATCAATTGTCGATTTTTTAAAGGGGGATAAGATTGAAAGTTGATGTGGTAATGTGGACTTTAGACGGTGAAAAAACTTTACCCATTGTCCTTAGCCGCATTAATAAGATTATCCCTAAAAGCATTGTCAATCAAAAATTGATTGTTGATGATGGTAGTAAAGATAACACAGTTGCTATTTCAAGAAAATGCGGTTGGAATGTTATAAAGAATGAAGGCAAGGGGATAAGCGATGCCGCTAATACTGCTCTTAGCCATGTCGAAACTAATTATTTTTGTAGCTTTGAACAAGACGTTTTATTGTCCAGTAATTGGTGGAGCAAAGTTTCTACTTTAATTTTGAACGAAGACGGAGTTGCCGCAGCTTGTGGACTGCGCTTCCTTCCTGAAAATAATTTTTGTTCCAGCATAGAACTCTATCAGTTGACTAGGAAAGATGTTGATTTTCACGGTGGTTTTGGAAAAACATTAGATAATACTATTTGGAATACAGAGATTTTAAGATCCGTTGGAGGATTTCCAAAAGTTAATTTTGCTGGCATCGATACCTTTCTTTTCAATCTGTTTGAATCAAAAGGATATGAATGGTTGGTAGATTACGATGTTAGAAGTTTACATTTACGCTACGGTGGTCTTTTGAATGAATTTAAACATTATTACTTCTATGGTTTAAGTTTGCCTCAAATTTATAGCCGTTTACAGAGTTTCTCAAGCTCATACGAAAATGAAAATATGACATGTCTTTTCCTCAGATTTGCTAAATCTCCAATTTCCAGTTTCAAGATGACTTTGAAAATGCATGATTCTAGATTAATGCTAAGTTATCCTATCATCAGATTATGTTGGCTGTTAGGATATATAAAGGGTACAAACTCTAAGAATATCAGCCAATGAAACAAATTCTTTGACTTTTTCTGTTATGGCAACAAAATGGGTTGTGCGCTCGCAATTATACTTCGTAATTTCTGCATAGGGACGCGCTTCCACGTTCTTGGGTATGTTTTCCCATTCCAAACACTATCACGGGGAATCCCTGTCTTTACTGCTTGGCAAGATGCAAGGTTTATCACCGTAAGCATGTTTATTCACTTGCCAACCATAATAGGTCATCGAACATAATAATTTTATCACGAAAGCAAAAAAAAAGTCGGGGACTCTGCAATTTTTCCCTTTAGCTCAAGTCAAGCCTCAAAAGTATTGCGAGTCAATTAGATGTCTCAGCGCCAAAGTTTAAATTATGAATCGGACAGCTTTTGAACATAGACAATAAAGAGAAGTAATGACAGGGAAAAAACCGTATGACAAAGCTAAGCATAGTGTGGAAAACGCTGACAATAACCAAGAACCCTCTCGCCGTATTATCTATGAAACATGACAAAAGTAGAAAAGCGATAACATTTAGAAACGGCTTCACTTGCCGCCTGACTTGGCCTCAGTTCAGATCGTTTCGTGACAGCTACCCTTTTTTTACGAAGTGCGCCGTAAGACAGGTGGAAGACGACCTCTTCAAGTTAGAGGATGAAAGAAGCAAAGTAGTCTGCAGCTCTAGACTGGTGCCTCTATTATGTGAATTTATGAGAGACTTTACGATCCACCAAGAAAAAGAAGACTTATTTCACTTAAAAAACGAAAAACTTGAACTCTTCGGCTCTTCAGGAATGCTAGTGTGCATCCAAGAACAAAGAACAGGAGAATATGAATGCGACTGTCGTGGCAAGGTTGTCTTGGACATTGGCGGGTTTGAAGGAGAATCATCTGCTTACTTCTGGATGAAAGGCGCAAAAAAAGTAATCATATACGAACCTGTTCCAGAACATGTTGAATTTATCAAGAGAAACATAGCTCTAAACAACATCAAAGCAGAAATCTACCAAGCAGGCATTGGAAACAAAAATGGAACCCAGATAATTCAATACAACGAAACAGATCCAGGGTTCGGTTTCCTTTGCAAAGGATTAAAAAGCATGAAAATAAAAATCAGAGATGTATCTGAAGCTATCGAAGAAAGCGGCGCAGAGCTAGCAAAGTTTGACTGCGAAGGTGCCGAAGAAAGCCTTGTCCATGTTCCAGCCGAAACGCTCAGAAAGATTGAGTATTACATAATCGAGGTGCACTCGCCAGAAATCAGAAGAGCAATATTCGAAAAATTCCAGAATGCAGACTTCACCCTGGAAAAAGAAACACTTAAGCCAGCAGGATTCTCAGTTTTGACTCTTAAAAGAAAGACATACTAAAGAGTAGCCAGCGCTGTAACGACACGCAGTTATCTTTTCCCAGTTGATAACCACACGAGTGCTCTTTGGGTCCTTCGCAATTCTACGTTCGGGCTTCCACCCACCAAACGAGTTTTCCAGTTTTTATTTAAGCTTTAATTTGCCATCCTTAAATGTCTCGCACGTGTAAATAACAGATACCCAACTTTTATGATAAAACCGACAACTGAGAAGTTTTCAAACTGCCAAACGTTATCTATGGAAAGCACATAATCAAGCTATATGTTTTATGGATTATTCTGTGTAGCGTACAGTGCGGCGTCTAAGATTAAACCATTTGTATTGCAACCAACCCAATTAAGATAGTTTTGTCCATATTCTTCAACACCTTCATAATATCCTTGCATAGGGTCTGGTAGAGTATTCTCGAGATAAACACACATGTTCTTGGCAAAAGTTGTATTATAAATAGCAAGGAAGCCCATTGCTACTTTTGTATAAATTATAGCAGTCATATTAAGATCTTGATTGTTTTCATCCAGGATAACCCAAGTTCGATTGTCAGGCAAGACTACCCATTCATACACCCACTGGGTTTTTAAAGAAGGCCCTTCGCTAAAAGCTCGATATTGACGAGTAGAATTATAATACGCCTCATGAGCCAGATAAACCTGACTCGCTAAAGCCATCAATCTAGAGTCATTATTATTGAGCTCAAAAACTGAACAGAGCAACGGATCGCACGTAATTGCAGCCTTAGGTAATGAGACATTACCGTAAGTTGTGACATTTCCAGCTGAAAAGATATTATTCAAAATTGTACTGGGAACATCAACAAGACTGTCAGGCCAAAAACTCGCAAACCCGCTTACAAAGTAATAAGCATAAATACTGGTCGAAGTAAGGCTGCCACTCTTAATGCCTGGCACTAAAGCAGCGTAGTCAGACCTATTACCGTTAACATTGTAAACTATATTATCTATGCGCGATGCCAAGCTAGAGTTATAAGCTTTAAGATTGTTGAGAGCAACAAACAATCGTCCAGTATCAACAACATCAACCGATCCTGTAGCAAGATCTGAATCTGCATGATCATCTTGCCCATCTGCCGTTTGGTAGAACCAATACGGATAATGTGTGGTGTCGTTAAGCGGTCGAGTTTCTAAGAACGTTAAAACTCTGTTCAATCTATCACTAGCGTTCCAGCTGCCATCAGTACCTATCAAACCTATTTTCTGTGCATCAATAACAGCTTGAATATAAACACCTAAATCCCAATCAGTAAAACCGGGAGCAGCAGGACTTGAATAAGGAAGACCAGTATTTGAATCCACACCTGTACCAGGCTGGAAATACCGCCAAGCATTCGATGCCACCGCCAGCCATACAGTACTATTAATGGTTTGAGCCGCGCCTATCGTGCCAAGAGCCTTGGGCTGAGACAAAACTTGTGCTACACTTTGAGTCATGCCACCAATAACTTGGGCAATTTGTGAAAGTGTGTCGGATCCAGTTTGATTATTGCTGGCTGACGGGGAGGCTGACGGGGAGGCTGTTGAATCATCACTGCTTTGCGACATATCGCGCGTGCTATTGTTCAGTTTTGGCAATATTGCAAAAATTGAAACTAACATAACAGTTATAATCGCAAACACTATCAGACCCTTTGCCTTCCTGCTAAATCGCCAATGATTCTGCCTAAAGAAAGGTTTTTTATGCTCAGCCTCGAGAGAAGCCTGCAAAGAAACAAACCTAAATCTCAGAAAAGAGCAAACTTTTTTGTAATTAACCAACCTCTGCATCGCTGTGACAGGATTGTTTTGGATTCGGTTAGTGGTAATTCCCGTCTCCATCGGAGTTAACACATTCCATCGCTTGGAGCCAATCATTAAATTCTAATAGCCACAGTTGATTTAAAGCTATTGAAAGAAATTGCTTGGTGAAAATATTAAAACTAGTAATTAATTATCTAATTAAGTGAATCTTGAATATAACAGCAAAGTGCACTGTTGCCATATAACCTTCGCTACCCCTCAAATAGCTTCGAATTTAAGAGACTCAAAAGTGTTCATATAAGGCTTCAGCACTGAATCCCTTGTTCTTGTTTGGCTAAGATCAAATTTTGCTCAAGCCATGTTTAGCATTGGGAAGACAGCAAGCGAAAAACTATTTATCTGCCGAAAAATGCATTATGCACTATGCCATTATGCCCAGACGAGAATATAAAGGTCGATTTTGTCATTCCTACAAGAGATAAACCAAATGACGCTTTGCTTCGCATTCTAGGGCATATGCCATGCGCTGGACAAATAATAATCACAAGAGAACGACCACTTAGCATTGCACGAAAAAGAGCCGTCTTGAGAGCTAAAACTGAATGGGTGGCAATGGTTGATGATGACATGCTTTTGCCGAAAAATTGGCTGCAACAAGTTACCATAAAGATTACTCCAAATGTCGGCGCTATAGGAACAGTTGCGGTCCATAAGAACAAGGATGTTGCTGCCTATGACCGCGTTGTTGGAACCGTGGTTAAACTAAACAAGATAGACACTTCTTCACATATCAACAACATAATAATACGCCGAAAAGTAATGGAGAATTACAATCCGCCATCATTGTTCTTCGGCGAAGACCAGTATTTGAAGAGGTATGTTGAGAAAACAGGGTACATTTGGAAAGTTCTCCCGTTTCTCGGTGCGACCCATCTCGGCTCATCTAAAAACTATGTTACAATTGGAATAGCATATAGACGATATGGCCACTTTACTGCTTTTCAGCTTGTAAGAAGAATGGTAGCTAGATTCATTTTTACCCCATTTGCAGCAATAATTAATCTAAGTTTTAAGACGCTTGAGTATTTGTCTAAACTTAATGTTGAATTTATAGCAGGTTGGGCAAAAGAGTTAATGGCTGAAAAAGTATAGATTGAGTAGTGCTTTGCAAGCCAAACTATTGGAAGTAGATTATGCGCATTCTTCTTGAGATTTTTGCGTGGTTGGTTTGTTTTTTTGTTCTGTAAGTTCCTTCTCGAAAGCTTCAGCTCTCAAAGCAACTTTCTCAACTTCCGCTTTAACAGTTTTATCTTTAACTTCTTTTTTACGTTTCTCATTCGACTCCAAAATCAACCGCAAAAACTCCGAGTCATAAGCCGCCAGCAACAATTCAGTGTTCGGTATCAAACAGTGACCCCCAATCACACCTGGAAACATAACAGGCCTATCAAACGTCAAGCGATGGGTATCCTCAAGGAAATCAACCGTTTCGTCAAAATCAGCGCCAAAAGCTCTAGAGATTCGATGCATCTCTTGGAAACAAGCAATCATCCACGCGCGATAAGCCGTTTCAAAAAGCTTAGCCAACTCCGTTTCTGTACAACTTTTCAAGACCTTTACTTTTAGGTTCAATTTCTCAAAATGGCCACGAGCGGCCTGTGCCGCAGCTGGACTTGCGCCGCCAACATATTTAGTCCAGCGCCTCATTTCCCACTTCATGTGCTCAGCACTTTTGTGCACGCCACGCGCTGGCGAATGTGCAACTAGGCACTTGCATTTTTCTGCTACTTTCATTGTGGTTCCTGGAGGAACAGTGCTGTTAATAATTACAAGTTTGGGCTTAAACTCTTCAACGTAGCTAACGACTACGTCTACAAAGTTTTGTTGATTACTGCATGGTAGACAAACATGCATGGTGTCTATTTGGCTTGGAAACTTGATTCTGCTTTGGTTAAGCTGGCGCATTTTTGTTCCATCTAAATCCAAGCCATAAACAGCGAAACTCTTTTTCTCCTCATTCAACAACGCAAAAAGAGTATATCCAATCTCGCCTAAACCTATAACAAGAACTGTCTCTTTGGTCAAACGCTTGCCTCCGTCATTGGAAAGTCAAGTTAAAGTTAAAGTATTTAAATCTGGAGCTCAACAGGACAGTTTATGCTGAATTCAAAGAGAGGCACGGGCATAATTACAGGGGCCAACGTGGAAATAGGTGCAAACGTTGCCATTTGGAATTATGTGGTTATAGGAGACAACACAAAAATCGGCGACGGAACCACCATAGGAAGCTTCTGCGACATAGGCAAAAGCGTAATTTTAGGCAAAAACTGCAACATACAAGCCCACGTAACCATCTCAAACGGTTGCGTCTTAGGCAATAACGTGTTTATCGCACCTAACAGTTCGCTTCTAAATGACAAGTACCCAAAAAGCCCTTTCATGACACCACCAATCATCAAGGACAACGCTGTTATCGGCGGAGGCGTCACCGTACTACCTGACGTGACCATAGGAGAGAAAGCTGTGATTGGTGGCGGAAGCGTGGTCGCCAAAAATGTGCCGGCGAGAACAGTGTCAATGGGCGTTCCAGCAAAAGTGGTAATGACTTTAGAAGAATATGAAGCCAAGCGCGACGCTTTCATACAGGCAAGACGCAAGGTGAACAAATGAGAATATGGTATGACGCCTGCACTGGCAAACACGTCAGGTATGGCACAGCTATTGCGCAGCGTCTCAGAAAATCAGGACACGAATTTGTTTTTACTACACGTGAGCATCCAGACACTATACCACTGGCGCGAATCCTCGGAGAAAAACCTATTGTCGTAGGCAAATACAACCCATCAACGCTTTTCTCAAGGCTGGAAGAGAGCGCCGAACGCATAATGCAGTTTTCCAAGCTCTTCAAGGAAAACCCGCCAGACGTTGCAATAGCTCATCAATCGGTTGAGCTCTGTCGAACCGCTTTTGGTTTAGGAATCCCCATAATTTTGACTGCTGATACGCCTTACGCTACAGCCGTCAATAGGCTAACAATACCCTTTGCGCACACAGTCGTAGTCTCAGAGGCTTTGCCTAAGCGTTTTCTGAAAGATTATTGCGCCAAA
>Ga0187878_1003961_pt1 | contig 11733 bp, 13 predicted proteins | sample June2016WEW_17_1_FD_132979 | JGI IMG/M metagenome (GOLD analysis project Ga0187878, IMG submission 132979) | Peatland microbial communities from SPRUCE experiment site at the Marcell Experimental Forest, Minnesota, USA - June2016WEW_17_150 | ecosystem: Environmental > Terrestrial > Soil >...
ACAGCATCAGGCAATTGATCGTGCTTCCGCTCTTTCCCCAATTCTCCGTGACAACCACCGGATCGTGTCTCAATTATTTTCGTCAGGTCACTCAAAAGGCGGGTTTGTCGGGGCGAATGGAGGTCTTCTGCGTAAATCAATGGTTCGACGAACCGCTCTACGTGGAAGCGATGACGGATATGATCCGGGAGGCACAGAGTCGATTCTCGAATCACACCGGGACCGATATTCATTTGCTATACAGCGCTCACTCCATCCCGGCGCGATACGTGGACGAAGGGGATCCTTATTTGGAGCAGACGCGGAAAACCGTGGCGCTGGTCAACGGCCGCTTGGGAGGCCAGCTCCCATCCACGCTTGCTTTCCAAAGCAAAGTCGGACCGGTGAAATGGCTCGGCCCGCCTACCGTGGAAGTGCTCGCCCAATTTGGGCGGCGCGGCGTCGACAAGGTCTTGGCGATCCCGATCAGCTTTGTTTCAGATCACATCGAGACTTTGCAGGAGATCGACATCCTCTATCGCGATCTGGCGCTGAAAGCGGGAATACGAGAGTTCTATCGCGCCCCGTCCTTGAATGTCCATCCTAAATTCATTGAGGCGCTCGCGAACATCGCATTGACGGCAGTGGGCAGTACGCAGTGAGCTGCAGTCCCGGCAGGTGCTCTGCTGCCACCTGTTTTTTTCCTACCGCAATTTTTCAACCTCCGCCCAGAGATCCTCCTTCCACCCCTGGTATTCCCCCAATTGTCTGTACCGGAGGATTCCCTTCTTGTCGATGACAAACTGCACCGGGATTGAGGTGATGCCGTAAGCAGAGCCGACATTCTGGTCGGTATCCAGGAGCATGCGTGTCTGGATGTTCTGAGCCCGGACATAGGGGGTCACCTGATCCGCAGGGTCGCCGAGGTTGACCGCCAGCAAAGTAAAGTCGTGCGGATGCTCCTGCTGCATCTTCTCCAGCACGGGCATTGTTTCCCGGCAAGGCCCGCACCATGTCGCCCAGAAGTCGAGCATGACGACCTTCCCCTTGAAATCGTCCAGGGAAACCAACTGCCCATTCAGATCCCTGAGTTGAAAGTGCGGCGCCGGCTTCCCGATGATATCGAGGGCCTCGTCTGGTCTGGGAGTATTGCTCTGCCGCGTGAGCTGCATCAGAATCATGAAGACTACAATCAGCAGTGCGGAAAGTAGAATAATTATCGTTCTCATGCGGTCATCGTCCTCCCCGGAATTCAGTAATCCGGCCGCGGATCCTGGATGGATTCTCACCATCAGCGCGGTTCTTAAGTATACCAGCCCCTGTGAGCGTTTGTGATCAGAGCTTTTTATTGGAGCGCCGGGATGATACCCTGGCAGCGCGTTTCTTTAGGAGGACTCCGATGAGCGCAGGCCCTAAGCATACGGCGATCGAGTCAGTCAAGCTGCCGAAGCCGGCAGGGCCTTACTCTCCGGCAGTAGCCTTTGAACGGCTGGTGTTCGTGTCGGGTCAGGCAGCCAAGGACCCCGCCACAGGACAGCTCGCCGGAACGGATATCGAAAGCCAGACCGAGCAGGTCCTCAAAAACATCGCCGCAATCCTGGAAGCCGCCGGCTCCAGTCTCGCACAGGTCCTCCGATGCGGCGTGTTTCTGACGGATATTTCTGATTTTGCCGGGATGAATGCCGTCTATGCGCGCGTCTTCGGGAACAATCGTCCTGCGCGGACTACCGTTCAGGTCACAGCTCTGCCCACGCCTGGGCTGCGCGTAGAGATTGACGCCATCGCCTATATTCCCTGATGAGCCCGGCAAGGAGGGTTATGCCGGCAGAGGGTAGGATTCGCCAATTCCAGTCCGAGGATGCGGAAGAGTGCTGCAGCCTCGTGCGCGCCTGCTTGAGTCTGGACCCGCTGATACCACTTGCGGTCAAGGAAGACCTACTGCGCGCTGAGTCACCGGCGATGATGCGCAACCGGGCGGGTCTCTTCTATGTGGCCGTATTCATGTTGGGCAGCCGCGTAGCGGGCGTGGGGGGCCTCGACCTGAATGAAATCCGGCTCCTGTTCGTCAATCCGGAGCACCAGCACCAAGGCATCGGTGGTTCCTTTCTCGGGCATCTTGAAGCTCTGGTTCCGCCGGCTCTTTTTGGTGATATCTTTGTATATTCCACGCCGGACGCGGCAGGTTTCTACCATTCTCACGGCTACCGGTCGCGGGGCCAACACCCATTCTACGTCGGCGAATATGTTGTGCCGACAATATTCATGACCAAGAGGCTCGGGTGACTTTGAGGGCGGCGCAGCGACGGTTGAACCTGGCGGGATGCGCTCAACCATGGGCATGCGCACATGGTGCAGGGCCTGACGCTACCTACCGTAGGCGCCGTCCGGCACACAAAACCAAGACAGGGAGGAGTCACAGTGGCCAGATCCAATGGACCGGCAGCAGATTTAATCGTTACCCATGCTGAAGTCTGGACCGGGGACCCCGCACAACCTGAAGCTCAAGCGGTCGCTGTCCTCGGCGACCGCATCGCAGCCGTCGGCACCGCCACGGAGATTGAGCAGTGGCGCGGGCCGCAAACGCAGGTGATAGCGGCACAGGGCAGGCTCATGCTCCCCGGCTTCAACGACGCTCACGTTCATTTCATAGATGGCGGTCTGCAGCTCGACAAGGTCGACCTCAAAGACGCGGCCACGCCCGAGGAATTCGTCCGGCGCGTCGGCTCGCAGGCGAATGCCTTCACACCCGGCGAATGGGTCCTTGGAGGCGGCTGGGACGAGCATCTCTGGGATCGGCCGGTACTGCCCTCGAGGCAGATGATCGATCCGGTGACGCCCGAGTCTCCGGTGCTCATCCATCGTTGTGACCTGCATATGGCTTTGGCCAACTCCGTGGCCCTGCGACTGGCCGGTGTGACGGCTGAAATGCCGGATCCCATCGGCGGAACCATCGTCCGCGATGCCCAGGGGGCTCCCACCGGCATCCTTAAAGACGCGGCCATCCGCTGCGTCAAGCGGATCATTCCCCCGCTGACGCCAAAGCAACGGGTCCGCGCGGTGAAGCGCGCGCTTGAGCACGCGGCGTCTCTCGGCATAACCAGCATCCAGCACATGAACCCCTCCAGCGACGATGTCTCACTCTACATGGAGCTCGCGGAACGAGGGGAGCTGACCACGCGCATCTACGCGGCACTCCTGAATACGGAGTGGGCTGAGCGCGGCAGAGTAGGCATCAGGCACGGGTTCGGATCTCCCACAATGCGTATTGGCGCGCTCAAGGGTTTTGCCGACGGCTCGCTTGGCTCAGCAACCGCCTACTTCTTCGATCCCTACACGGACGCGCCTGAAACCCGCGGCCTGCTGACCGAAGAAATGCAATCGCGATCCGCGATCCTCGAACGCTTGCTGCAGGCCGATGCGGCCGGCATGCAGCTGTGCCTGCACGCCATCGGCGACCAGGCGGTTTCCCTCGTGCTCGACTTCTACCAGGAAATCGCGCAGGCGCACGGTGAGTGCGATCGCCGCTTCCGTATCGAGCACGCGCAGCATGTGGCGCTCAAGGACTTCACGCGCTTCGCCCGCATGAACGTCGTCGCTTCCGTGCAGCCTTATCATGCCATCGACGACGGACAGTGGGCGGAACAGCGCATCGGAGCAGAACGTCTCAAGACAAGCTATCCCTACCGTACCTTCCTTGATCATCATGTGAGACTCGCACTGGGAACCGATTGGTATGTCGCTCCCTTGAATCCGATGCTGACACTGTATGCGGCGACGACACGAGCAACCCTGGACGGGAAAAACCCCGACGGCTGGCTCCCGAAGCAGAAACTCACCATGGGCGAGGCAGTATCGGCTTACACCCTGGGCTCTGCCTACGCGGAGTTTCAGGAACAAGTCAAGGGATCGATTGCGCCTGGAAAACTGGCCGACATGGTGTTGTTGAGCGAAAACATCTTCAAAATCGATCCAGCGACGGTGCGGGACGTCAGGGTCGATACCACCATCATGGGAGGCCAGGTCGTTTATCGGGGAGATTAAAAAATCCAGCCCTGAAGAATACGAGGCGGCATGGCCGCAACCAAAATCTAACGCCAAGACGCGAAGACGCTAAGACACCAAGAAATCAAGGATAAAACTCTTGGCGCCTTGGAGTCTTGGCGGTAAAAAATCCTTTTCGCCTGCCAAAGGATTTGCGGGTATGTAGTAGGAATAACACGAATCCGGAGTCCTAAAATTCGTGCCATTCGTGTTATTCGTGGCTGGCTTTGTCTTTCAGTTCTTATCTCCCGCCGTTGGCTCGATCAGATGACGTCGCGGGCAAGGGTCTTGATGAACTTGTCAAAGCCCGCCGCGTCCTCGGCAGCTGCTTTCAATCGGCGCACGCCTTCCTCCAGTAATGAGAGCTCCGAAGCGATGGACAGGCGCAGAAAATGCTGCCCTTCGGTGCCGATACAGCCAAAGGCGTTCCTGTCAAGCGTAGCTACGTGGTGATGGTAGAGCAGGAACATCTGGAACAGCGTCGAAGGCGAGGTCCGCCGCCGAAGGTCCTCTGGGAGATGGTGGTACGCATCGATAGCACCCACTTTCTCACAGACACCGGCGATATTCGGGAAGAGATAGAATGCCCCCGCGGGCGTTTGGCAGCGGATGCCGTCGATTTCATTGATCTTTTTTACCAGGATGTTGCGCCGCTGCTCAAAGGTACGGACCATCTTGGCGACGGTCGCCTGGCTTTCCGGATGTTCCAATGCAACTCTGGCGCCTTCTTGCGTGAAGGGGGGGAGGCATGAGAAGTAGTGGATGTTCAGGTTCTTAACCACAAGGGCCTCTGCCACGGTCGGGAAGACGGAGTACCCGAGGCGGCCGCCGGGCCAGGCAAAAGTTTTCGAGAACCCGCTGGCGATGACGGTCCGCTCCTGCATTGCGGGAAAGCTGGCGATGGATACGTGTTTTCTCCCATCGAACAGGATGTACTCGTAAATCTCATCCGAAAATACCCTCACATTAGGGCTGCATTTCCGCGCGATCACCTCGGCAATGCCGCGCATTTGTTCCTCAGTAGCAACGCCCCCGGTGGGATTTGACGGAAAGTTCAGCATGATCACGCGGGTCTTCTCGCTGATGAGACCTTCCAGCTCCCCGGCCGTAAAGGCGAAATTTCTTTCCTCAGACAGGTGCAGCGGAACCGGGATTGCGCCCAAATAGAGGGTGAAGGATTCATAGATAGGAAAGCCTGGGCTCGGATAGATTATTTCATCCCCTGAATTGCAGTAGGCATGTAAGCAAAATCCTATCGATGGCTTCCCCCCGGGAAAGACCACAACCTGCTCGGGCGACACGTCCAGCCCGCGCATTTGCCTCATCTGGTTGGCGATGGATTTGCGCAGGGACAAGATTCCTTGCGGGTCGCAGTAGCGCGTGTTGCCTAAATCCAGCTGCCGCTTCACTTCATCTCTCACAAAGGCCGGCATGTCAAAGTCCGGCTCTCCCAGGTTCAGGCGGACGACCTTGTGTCCTTCACTCTCGACCCGGTTGATGTGGGGACCAATCTTGAAAGCATTCTCTTCACCTATGCGGTAGATTCGATCTGCAAAGAGCTTCCTCGGCGCTTCAGCCATTTTCATAAAATCTCATCCTCATGGAATCCCTGGTTAATACGAGTGTCAGAGGCCTGATGCCGCACGGGCTGTGCTATTTCTTCTCCCCGTGCTCTCGGGGGGCATATACTCCGGTCTGGGTAATCAATTCCTTGTATGGGCTGTTCCAACTCTTCGAAAATATTTTTGAGAGAGTTCCCGCGAGCGAAGGATATCACACGAACGCCGGGGGCGAACATTTTTCGAGAGCGCGGCGTTGAGGCAGAGGCCCAGCCGATTGGAGAATCGAAAAGGTGCCGGGTGCTCTTGCGTTGAGGCGCCGGTCAGGCCACTCCGCATGTGCTGGAACACCTCCCCGTGATTTTCGTTGGCGCGAGGTTGTCGGACCCGATCATCCGGCAGGGTTCCTGAATTAAGGCGTGCAATGAAACCAAGTTGTGGCGCTCGGCATTCAAAGCACTCTTGCGTAGAGCTGTGCGCAAGACTCGCGTTGGAGAGCCTGTTTTGAGGTATAATTCAGTCCGCTGGGGAATAGCGAACCCCCGGAGCGGCCTGCCGGAGTCCACCTAAGATCGTATCTCGAAATCTGACCGGACTGGCGGTCGCAGAGGGCTCGGATCCGAATTGCAGTCAACTCGGACTGCCCAACGGGGGTGGGGCCCGCGGATTACTCCGCGGCGATCATGCTATTGGAGAACCTGTGCACTATTTGCTCATCTATGATGTCGTTGAGAATTATGCGGAACGAAGGCAGGCCTTTCGTGCGGCGCATCTTCAGCACGCGCGCCAAGCCGTCTCTCGCGGTGAACTCGTCCTCGGAGGCGCGCTGGCCAATCCGATCGATGGCGCCGTGCTGCTCTTTTGCGGCTCTTCGCCTGACGTCGCGGAATCATTCGCCACCAACGACCCCTATGTCATCAACGGCCTGGTCACAAAATGGCGAGTCCGTGAGTGGACGACCGTCGTGGGCGACCAGGCTGCGATTCGCCTGCCGGACGAGCCCGTCTAGGCGATGAAGACGGATGAAAGCTGCGTGGGGCGCTCTCGAGAGGTTCTGCCATGATCAGATCCTACAAAGAATTTCCGGAAGAGGAAACGAAAAGAGTGAGCTCTATCCTGGAGTCGATTGCCAGGCGATACGCCCAGGATTCTGATGAATATCACGCCCTTGAAGAGACCGCCCACGCGTTCATGTTCCTGGTGCGGCATGAATCGCTCAAAGCCTCTTACATTGCATACCGCATGAAGATTGGAAAGCCTCTCACCCAAGCTCATAAGGCTCACCTGAAAAGCCTGGGGATTGAATCCGACTGATGCGGACCAGCATATATGGGTCCAACACAAGTCAGCTGGTCCCGTGGTGACCGGCCGTTTTCTCTTCAAACTCTGCAGATTCCGCCGATTCTCCGGCTGGTTGTTCTTGCTCCGCACCCGGATGACTTTGACGCGATTGCGGTCGCGATGCGGTTCTTCCAGGAGAATGGCAATCAGATTGATGTCGCGGTGGTAACGTCGGGCGCCAGCGGGGTGGAAGACGGCTTTGGAAGCGCATTCACGCCCGATGCGAAGGCAGCGCTGCGGGAAAAGGAACAGCAGGCGAGTTGCCGTTTTTTTGGCCTGCCTGAGAACAGGCTTACGTTCCTCCGGTTGATGGAAGACAGCAGCGGAGATCCTGAAGATAGTGCCGCAAATCGCAAACGGGTTTCGTCGTACCTTGAAGCGAAGCGGCCGGATCTCGTGTTCTTACCGCACGGGAATGATCCGAATCCCGGCCATCAGCGGACGTACGCATTCTATCGGGAATGTGTGCAGGACAAGAAACTGCCGGTGGTCGCCTGTCTTAGCCGGGATCCGAAGACCATCTCGATGCGGGATGATCTCTATATGGCATTTGGCGCGGAAACGGCGGCTTGGAAAGGGAGCTTGCTCCGCATTCATCAATCCCAGCATCAGCGGAATCTGCACGTGCGCGGGTACGGTTTTGATGAACGGATCCTGCGGGTCAACCGGCAGATCGCGGCGACACTTGGGCGGGAAGAGGAATATGCAGAAGCGTTTGAGTTGGAAATGGCGGGAGCGCTTTCGTGAACCTGGGTGATGCCTGCGTCGCGCTCGATCGCCAGGAGGATGCGCGGCGGTCCTATGAAACCCGTATCAAGCTCGCACCCAATACGGTGTTCTCCGAAAGCGCAAGCAGCAAGTTGGCCGCGCTGAATAAATAATTTCTGCGATTCAGAAGCTGGATCAAGATCACAGTTCCAAAGAGATTCCCCATTTATTGGTCCGGTCACCTTTATTGGTCCGGTCACCTTTTTGGGCAGCCGACATCCAGTCCCTCACAGTAGCAGAAGTAGCGGATCCTGGGGATCGACCCCTGACCCGGTGCGTTTTCTACCGCAAGATTTCCTGCGCGCGCACCGGCGATGTTTGTGCGAGCAAGTTAAAATCGCGGTTATGGTGCAACACGGTCAGTCCATGCCTGATGGCGCAAGCTGCAATTAGACAATCCACTCCCGAGCGGACCGTTAGGCCGGCCCGCCTCGCGGCGCGGTAGAGTTGGACCGCTTCGAGGAAGACATCGGCGGAAATGGGGGATTCCACAACAGGGAGCGCCAGCATGGCGTCGCGTGCAATTCGGAAGGTTCGCTCGTCGCGAAATCCCTGCAGCACCTCTTGAATCACCGGGAGGCAGGTGACGACTTCCTCAATCCCTCCGACCGATTCCAACGAGAAACGCGGCAGCTTGTGGAAAAACTCAATCCAGACGGACGAATCAACCAGAAACATGCTTCGCTCGGCGATTGGGTCCCCGACGAGGCTGGTCGCGGCGCATGTCGGAGAGATTTCCTTCCCACAGACCAGAGCCGGCCAGATCGAGAATCCGGCTGGCCCGGATCCTCCGAACCCAGTCCTCCAGCGCCCTGTTAACTGTGGCTGAATAAGTCCGCTCGCCGCTTAGTCGGACGGCCTGTTCGAGGAGTTCCTCATCAAGCACAAGATTTGTACGCTTCATGTGTATCATGCTATGCCGTTGTTACATGGTCGTCAAGTCGACTTTGATCCGAAAATAGGGGGTGGCGTCAGGCCTGGAGAAATTACTTTGGCTCCCGCCCTCATATTGCTCTTACAGCCTTGCGGCCAGAAGTAGATCTTCCAGACACCAATTGCCCTCCCCATTTTACCTTCGCGGAATCAGCAGGTTCTGCTCTAAAATTCTGGCCATGCCAAGGCAAAAATCTGGAACCATCTCACCCCAGCAGCTCATCCCCATCGAGACGATCGCCAACAAGATTTATTTGATACGCGGCCAGAAGGTTATGCTCGACCGCGACCTGGCCGAGCTCTATGGCGTTTCGACGAAGCGGCTCAACGAGCAGGTCAAACGAAACCGCGAACGGTTTCCGGAAGATTTTATGTTCCAGTTGACCCGAGACGAGGGCAGCGAGCTTTTGGCTTTAAGGTCGCATTTTGCGACCTTAAAGCGGGGGCAACACCTCAAGTACGCCCCGTATGTCTTTACAGAGCATGGCGCGTTCATGGCTGCGAACGTGCTCAATAGCCCTGTTGCAGTTCGCGCCAGCATTCAGGTTGTCCGCGCGTTCGTGCAACTCCGGGAAATGCTGGCAACCCATAAGGACCTGGCCCGCAAGCTCGAGGACCTGGAGCGCAAGTACGCTGCCCACGACGCACGAATCCAGCAGATTTTTTCTTTCATCAAAAAGCTCATGAAGCCGCCTGTTTCCCGACGCCGGCAGATTGGCTTTGCACGTCACGAAGAAAAGTAACTATCAAGGCCATAAAATGTGGACGGGGACTGACGACGGCAACTGCTTGACAGCGCATACAGAACCGCAGGGCAGATGCCTCTTATAGGGGTTTAAAGAAAAATCAGAGGCCGACTTTTCAATCTGAAACCTGCACCCGATGCGTTAGAGTAAGCCCCGATTGTATGCGTCCCGCTTTCCTGTGTCGTTGAAAATTACCGCGCATCGGTCTTAGATTCAATAATCAGCCTGTTTTGTTGATGTAATTGGAGATTTGGAGGGTGAAGAATTGTCGAAATATTATCTGGTCAAGACCTTGCCGTCGTCAGTCCCCCATACGGTGCACCAGCCGTTCCCCCTCGAAAAAGCCACGAAAAACTGTTTTCCCGCGCCAGACCAACTGGCGCTTTAGCCGATCTCTTTATCCCTGCCCTCATCATTCCGCATAGATCGATCAGGTTGCGGAGGCCCTCAGCTCTATCTCCCTTCGCTCTTCAGCGCTGATTTCAGATGATCGTTAACAGGCGTTCAGGCCTTCTATGGTAAAATGAAAAATCTCGATTTCAAGCTGGGGGGTCGGGAACGGAGCTGTTCCGTCCCAAACTAATCGAACGGATTGCGATATATCGGCTCTTTACGCCAACTCGGCAATGGTGCTCGGCCCCAAGGACGTGCATGCTCTGGTGGGAGGGAGTAACCTCCTTGGACGTTGGCACGTGACACGTGTAGTTGGGAGCTTCTTCGAGCGATCCTAGATGCTCGCTCTGAGGAAGTGGATCTGTGAAGGTTGAAAGCAGCTTCTTATGGCGAGACCGCCAGTTAGTTGGATAAGCGACAAGCTCGAGGTTCGAAACTCGAGGATACATAACAAGGGAGTATTTGCCCAGGAAGGGATCAAAAAGGGGGAGCGACTCGCCATTTTTGGAGGGGAAATCATGCTAATCGATGAAATCGATTGCCTACCCCCTGGATTGGATGAGTATCCGATGCAGATCGAAGAACGCTTCGTCCTGGGTTCACGGTCGGCTCGTGATCCGGAGCCCAGCGACTTCTTCAACCATAGCTGCCAACCAAATTGCGGCTTCAAAGGTCAGATCTTCCTCGTGGCAATGCGGGATATTGAGAATAACGAAGAGGTCACGTTTGATTACGCTATGGTTGTCTCTGAGTCTGTCGGCAGCGACATTGTTTTCGAAATGAAATGCAACTGCGGCGAACAAGCATGTCGGAAGCAAATTACAGAAGACGACTGGCGACTTCCGGCACTTCAAAGGAAGTACGACGGTTATTTTTCGGAGTATCTTCAGGAAAGGATTGATGCAGTTTCCCAGACTAAGGTGAGAAGAAGGAAAGTCTCTCGATGAGTCGTGAGCGAGTTACGATGGAGCCAACAATGCGAAGAATTGTAGTCTCGATGCACGACAAGATTCACGCAGAGATACATCATTTCGTCGAAGAGGCGAACGCAGCTCAATCGGGCCTCAAGTTCGAACACACAAGGTTAACGGAAAAAGAGAAAAAGACGCTATACAGGAACCCTATTGATTCAAGGGAAGCCCTTAAGGCGATTTCGTCCGTCAAGAAGGATCGTGGGCTTCGCAGCGCGGACATCCTGATCGCGGTAGTCGAGGGGAATGTACAGGATCAGGAAGACGACGAGTATTTTTACGTGAGTAGCCTAGATTACTACGCCACTGGAAGCTGCGGCGGATTACTCTCGCTCTACTTCCTCAACAAAGAATCTACGTTTATGAAAGACGCTGCCGAGTGGTGGCATGCCTTAGAAGATTCTGAACGGAAAAGGATCTCGTCTGACTCCGTCTTGTCGGTTCTTCTCTGCGGGATTGCGGCAGAATTGACGCCGGTAGATTGCCACAGGGAATTGCGCGGCTGTGTCATGGATTACTGCCAGACCCCTACCGAAATTGTCGAGGCCCTGGAAGGCGGTTTTCGGTTTTGCCGACAGGTTTGTCAGCCATCCCTTGAGAAGCATCCGGAGGGCCAGATGGTGATCCGGATCGCCAAATGGTTGACCCAGCACCCGTTCAGATACCGAAGGCTGTTGGTAGGAGAATTCGATGTCTTCATGTGTCACAACAGTGCCGACAAGCCCACAGTTCGGAAGATATGTGAAAAGTTAAAAGAACGGGGTATCCGACCCTGGTTGGACGAGGAGCAGCTACGGCCGGGATATCCGTGGCAGAGATCGTTGGAAGATCAAATCAGGAAAATACGAGCTGCGGCGGTTTTCGTGGGACCAAGCGGTACTGGACCCTGGCAGAACCTAGAATTAGAGGCCTTTATCCGACAGTTCGTGACACGAAGGTGTCCCGTGATTCCCTGCATTCTTCCGGAGGTGTCCCAGGTTCCAAACCTCCCTGTCTTCTTGG
>Ga0187878_1003965_pt1 | contig 11724 bp, 8 predicted proteins | sample June2016WEW_17_1_FD_132979 | JGI IMG/M metagenome (GOLD analysis project Ga0187878, IMG submission 132979) | Peatland microbial communities from SPRUCE experiment site at the Marcell Experimental Forest, Minnesota, USA - June2016WEW_17_150 | ecosystem: Environmental > Terrestrial > Soil >...
AATTCATCTTCGATCGGGGGTGTAAATGGCAGCGGTTATAACGCACGGGACTACAATTATTTTGACGGGAATAAACACGGTGGGCATCCTGCACATGATATTTTCATACATGATCACAACCAGGATTGTCTTGATGATAATACGGGTGAACCTGTTAATGTCCTTTCCGTGTGTAACGGAATTGTGATTTCCTGCGAACCTGATTGGCAGACCGATAGTGATTTAAGAGGAGGTAAATATATCTACATACTGGATCCATCTGATGATGGAATATTTTACTATGCCCATAACAGTGAGATCTATGTAAAGCCCGGGGACTTGGTTAAAGCAGGTGATGTAATTGCACATGTGGGCAGAACAGGGTTGAGCGCATACAAGAAACGTTCACCAACCCACCTTCACTTAATGTATCTGCAGATGGAGGACGGGTATCCGAAGCCGAAAAATATTTACCAGGAATTGTGTAATATGAAGACAAAATGAAGTTTTAAATCAGATCTGAAAATGCGAACCGGGAGACGGGGCTAAATAAGTACAATCCTTGCCATTTTATATTAATTCACATTCTCAATTTGCATTTTTAAATTACGAAAAAATCAGTATTATATATCATTCAGTTCTTAAAAATATTATTAGATCCTGACCTAACTCCCAATTATAAAACTTAAATTTTTCTTTAAGGAGGGAAAAATGAAATTAATCATATCTACTATTGTAGGCGCGATAATTTTCTTCGTATTAGGATGGATACTATATGGTATGATATTTATGAATTTCTTCAGAGTACACTATGGAGCAATAATGAGATCACCCGATGATTATAAAATGTGGGCTATTCTTGTTGCGAATGTGCTTGAAGCATTCTTCTTAGCGTGGATTTATCCGAAAGGTTACAAAGGCGGCTCCCCTGCAGGTGAAGGGTTCAAGTTTGGATTTTACATCGGATTGTTAATGGCGGTGCCGTATGTATTCTATACCTGGGCTGAGTTTCCCATTACTTATGTAACTGCTATCGTTGATGCAATAATTATGTTCGTAATGGTTGTTATAGTAGGTCTGGTAATAGGATTAATCTATGGGAAAGGGGCAGGAAAAGAAGTCCCTAAAGAAACAACAGCCTGATCTAACCGGATTATCCTGATTTAAATTTACTCTATGCCATATTACAGTCTGGCATATAGATTTCATTGCCCGCAACTGCGGGCTTTTTTATCATGTGGGATTAATTATTCACAGTATAGGAAATTTTAGATTGTTATATTTGTTGATATAAGTTCGGAAAATAATCTTTGATGCTTAAATAAATCGATGATATTTGAGAAATTCATTGCAGGACGGTATCTACTTTCCAAGAAAAAAATACAATTCATTACTCTCATAACATTAATCTCCATCCTGGGTGTCTCGATCGGAGTCGCCGCTTTAATCTCAGTCCTTTCAGTTTTTAACGGGTTTAACAAATTCCAGGTAAAGACATTGACCGGATTCGACCCGCATATCAGGATAGAGCCTGCTGCAGGAGGACAGTTATCAGATTATAACCAGATAATAGATAAGGTAAAAAATGATGAAAGAGTAACCGGCATTGCTCCTTATACTTTGAATAAAGGTGTAATATCATCCAGAAAAAATAACGTTGTGGTCTTTCTGAAAGGAGTCGATGACAGAAAAATAGCGGGAGTTTCTGATGTAGCAGAAGAGACTCATATAGGTGAATTTAAATTTAATGATGATGAAAATTTTGGCGGGATAGTGCTTGGAATAAATGCTGCTGATAAGCTTCAAACACGAATTGGGGATACAGTAACTGTCATGAGCACTATAGGCATGGAAAAAGCTCTGACGCAGATTGTTCAGCCGAAAACTCAGAAATTTATCGTCAAGGGAATATTCGATATCAGGAATAGGGATTATGATAAATTCTACGCCTTTATCTCCTTTAATTATTCACAGCATTTGTTCGATCTGGGGAACGCCGCCAACGGGATCGAATTAAGACTTCGCGATATTAACGACTCGGAGAATTTTAAAGAAAGATTGAGCAAATTGCTCGGTGCAAATTATACAATAACTACATGGTTCGATATGCACCTGGAGCTTTATTCCGTTATGCTTGCAGAAAAACGGACGGCATATATCGTTCTATGCCTCATTATAACTGTTGCAACTTTCAATATCGCAGGCTCACTAACTATGACAGTGATCGAGAAGAAAAGGGATATAGGAATTTTGAAAGCAATGGGCTCTACGAACGGAAGCATTGTAAAAATATTTATGTTTGAAGGAATTCTGATCGGAATTTATGGTTCGATATTCGGATGTGTGCTGGGTCTGGGAATTTGTTTGCTTCAGATAAAATATAAATTATTCCCGCTAGATCCTCTCGTTTACCCGATAGATGCTCTCCCTATCGATATGAGATGGGGAGATTTTGTCCTCGTAGCATGTGCAGCATTGTTACTTTCATTTGCTGCATCTTTATACCCGGCTCTTAGGGCTGCCAGACAGGAACCGATACAGGCAATACGATGGGAATAAAAGAATAAATTTTATAGGTTAAAATTATAAAGGAGTATTTTTGGACCGGAAAATCATAGTAAAAGCTGTAGACCTGGTAAAAGATTATAAAATATCGAGGGATAAATCGCTGAGGGTTCTTAATAACATAAATCTGGAGATATACGAAAGCGAAATTGTTTCCATAGTGGGTGCATCGGGGGCAGGGAAGAGCACTTTATTACATCTTCTCGGAACGCTGGATAAACCGACAAGCGGTGAGGTCGAGTTCGACGGGCAAAATATTTTTCACCTGAACGGGGATAAGCTTGCTAAGTTCAGAAATACCAAAATAGGCTTTATTTTCCAGTTTCATCACCTGCTCCCTGAGTTTACGGCGATTGAGAATGTTGCGATAGCTTCTATGATTTCGGGTAAATCTTATAAAAGTGTTTATAATTCTGCTAAAATACTTCTCGAAGATGTGGGGCTGGGGGACAGGCTGAATCATAAACCTTCCGAGCTTTCAGGCGGTGAAGCCCAAAGAGTAGCCATTGCGCGGGCATTGATTAATTCTCCGATGATAATCTTCGCAGATGAACCTACGGGTAATCTCGATTCGAGGAACAGTGACGAGATAATTAAGTTAATATTCGACCTGAGAAAAAAATATCATGAAACGTTCGTGATAGTTACTCATAACGAACAATTTGCTTCGATGACTGACAGGACCTTAAAAATGGTTGACGGAAGAATTATTAATGATAAGTAGTTTGCAGAGAATTACTGCAAATATAATCTTCTGCACAGTACTTCTCCTTTCGAATATTTTCACACCGCAAACTTTTCCCCAGGATACTTCAAAGGTAAAAATAAAGAATGATACTACTGCTCAACAGGAAATCCTCATCTCCGAGAGCAGGTTCCTGTATTTAAATATGTATGAACCGGATACTATTACGCGTAACAGGATACTTTGGTTTCCTCTGAAATCTACGGAGGATATTTTTAATTATCTGCCCGGTTATTATCTGAATTTCATGGATGTAGGGCAGATAAACCGTTTGAACTATGACCAGCTCGACCAGCATTATTCCGGAGTTTTCAGGAACAGCAGACCTATAAATGATCTTCTTGACGGGAGCATTGATTTTAATTTGTTTTCTAAGAATGAAATTGCTGAGATTGAGCAGACAGACGGGTTTGGAAACTTTTTATATAATTATGATAACGGGATTAATATCATTAGCAAACAGGTCTTTCAATTCCGTCCTTATTCAGAAATAAGCTATTTGCAGGACAGGTTCAATAATCTTTATTTTGACGGAAATTTTCACCAGAATTTTTTCAAACATTTTAATTTTAACTTCGGTATTACAAAACATTCATATGACGGGAATTATTTGAATTCCAGCTTTGATAAATGGCTGGGAAGGTTCAATATCAATTATTTTCCAAAAGAAAGCTTTAACGTTTCGCTGAATGGCAATTATGCCAAGATAAATAGGGGACTGAACGAGGGCATTGACCCATCGCAGATACCGGACTTGAGCAAACAAACGCTTTTCGAAAATGCCATCGATCTTGTAAGAAAACCGGATGCCAGCGAGAGCAAAGAACGATTTGACATAGACCTGACATTTCTCAAGACCTATGGAAAGAAAAAGAATTCATTTTCCAAACTTCAGTTCTTCACCAGTAATTCGTTCAGAAAATACGGAGCTACGGGCTTTCTCAACGATAGTACATCATTTTTGATAAGAGATAACAGCCACTGGATCGATTACGGTGTTAAATTACATCAAACGTTAAACTTCAAATTAATCAATGGATTGGATTTTATTTCTAAAACCGAGTTCGAATACGATAAAGATTACATTTATACTTCATTGAACCCTCTAAATAATTCCGAACGTACGTATTTTCTGGAAGATGCCGGATTTGATACGAAGTATATATCTCTTACCGCCTATGCTAAAGCATACAGGTTTGCATATTATCAGAATAAATTTTTCTATGATTTCGGGCTAAAACCCACTGTGAAAGTCTTTGCAGATACAAACTTTAAAGCTGATCTCTACGGACAATATACCAATTCCAACAGACTGCCGACTTATCAGGAGGAATTTTTAAAGCAATTACCAACAAATGCTTACAGCGGACCCGGGAACGAGAAAAATCAATTTATCAGGACCGGGCTATATTTAAACTATAAAGGTAATGAACTGACCTTTGAATATTATCATAATACGATAAAAGATTATCTGGAATATAGCATCAACCCGGATTTATTTATCATAAACGCCTTAGGGCAGTACAGTACATACGGATTCAATTCAAAACTAAATCTGAGTATTTATCATTTTGATTTACACTTCAACCTGTCAAATAACAACGGCCAAAACGGAGGCTCAGGATTTTATCCTAAGTGGAACGGCAATGCAATGCTGGCTTATCACAATATCTTTTTCAAAAAAAATTTAGAAGTGGAAGTAGGTCTTAATTCGAGATTCTGGGATAATTATACGGCTAACTATTACAATGGGCTGTACAATGATTTTACCGATAGATTAAAGGACACAGTATTATCTCTCTATAGTGATCTCAAGATAAAACGTGATGTGACTCTTGATTTTTTTGTAATAGGAAAGATAGATAAAGCTGTGTTCGGGCTGACTTTCGAGAACATACTCAACCGGCCGTTGATGACAACGGCAATTTACCCTTATCAGCAAAGGGGGGGATTATTTAACGTAATGTCCAGGTTTAATATCACCTGGTATTTTTTGAATTAGCTTTTCCGCACCTTCCAGCACTTCTTCCGCTTCTAGCTTTTTAATGCACTTAAACTCATCTTCTCCCGTGTAAATGCAATTTACGGATTTTGGCGAGTTGAAAAAGCAGGGACTGCATTCCAGGTCTTTTCGAACAACAACATGTTCGCTTTTCCAGGGGTGTAGTTCTTTGTAATTTGTATACGCGAATATTGCAACAGTCGGTATATGCAGACCCGATGCTATATGCATCAGTGCAGCATCATTGGAAATGAAAAGTTTGCATTTTTCCATTAGTGCTATGGTATGCATAATATTATTCACTTCCGGGATATATGTAAAGCTTTCGATGGGTTTATAAATATACTCATTCACATCTTTCTCTGTTCCGAAAAGGAGGATCTGTGCCATATATCTCTCATGGAGCTTTTTAGCCAGTTCGATGAACTTGTCCTTATCCCATCTTTTATTAATATGTCTTTTAAATGTAGCCGAACCTGCATGAAAGCCCACAAGGAACTTATCGACCAGCAGATTATCAATCAAATATTCTGTTGCATGGACTTCATCATCTATACCTACGTTGATGTCATAGCCGCATAACTCCTGCTCGACGGCATCTTTAATTATAAGCTTTATGAGTTCGAAATTTTCCAGGACATTATGCCTGTCCTTAATTTCGTGGGTTAAAGCGTTATTTAAAAAATCATAGTTAGAAAACGAGAAATGGTCATACTTAGTTGCCGGCCTTCTTTTAGCTCCGATGAAGCGGTTTAGAAGATTATATTCTTTTCTATTGGAGGGATAAACATTAATCGAAACATCGTATTTGTTTTTTCTTATAGCAAGGAGTTCCCGAATGGATTTTACCTTCGACTGATGAAGGAAATCGATGAAGAATATCCGGTTAAGATTTCTATTTGACCTGTAGATATCTCTTACTTGCGAAAACATAGCGAGCATATCGATTTGAGAATTAGGAAGATGCTTCTTCAGCACTGAGAGTGCGGGGGAGAACATCACAGCATCACCAATACCGGATAATGCGTTTATTAATATTCTCATTTCATTTTTTTTTGATTATAACGAGATATTTATCGTTAAAATCGGTGTATGAAAGTACTTCGCATTCTGAACCGAATATTTTATTATACAATTCTATACTCCGTGGTTTTTCTATACGGTTGATCCTCAGCTTATTTGCTAAATATACTTTTTTAGAAGGATCCCAAATTGTAACTATGAAATAGGAATTGTGCCTTAGAGATCCCCAGATGTTTCTCATTGCATGGTCGAATTTGCTGTCATCGGTTATATGCTGTGTAACATCGATCATCAAAACAATATCATAGTTCTCCGCTGGCAGGGGAAGTTCGCTAATGTCACCCTGAATAAAATTGTATTCAGGGTAAATCTCTTTAAGCTTCGTTACTGATATCTCCGCGATATCATTACCGGTATATTTTTTTACCCCCAATGATTTTAGGTATTCGGTCCAGTATCCTACACCACAGCCTATCTCGAGGACATTAGGTGTATCATTTATTATAATATTACACTTTTTCAGTTCATTTGAAATAAGCTTTTTTTTCTCTTCATACATTTTCAGGTTCTCTGTATTACTTAACCTGAAATGCCCCACCCCCCGCAGGTCAAAAGAATCGCTGAGCAATTGGTTCCAGAAGGTCTTCGGTCTGTACCGGAATAGCATCCGGAAATATATCTTTAGATCACCTAATTTCATTAATCCCCTTATTTTTTTAGCATATCTGGTGAATATTTCTGTATTTTTTCGAGCTGCAGCAATGCATCGGCACTATCTTTTTTGCCCAGATATATCTGGTAAAGGCTATAATGAGCCATGATGTCATAATCATCAAGATCTACGGCTTTCTTATAATTTTCAAAAGCAGCTTCCTGATTCTTGTTTTGCATATAAAGATCGCCGATGAGCTGGTATGGTAATGCGAAATTGCCGGGTGCAGCATCGAGGGTCTGTTTGAATAAATTAAGAGCTTCCTGGAATTTTGATTTGTCTCTGTATGTATTCAGCGCTTGATTGAACAGGTTAACGAACGTTTTTTTATAGTTTGGGTTCGGAAGCACTTTATTTGTATCTTCTTTTACTTCTTCATCTGTTTTTCTCTTATATATGCATTCTGTGAACCCGTATTCTCTTATTGTGAAATAGGACGGATAATAGTATTTCAGGAAATCATCTGAAGTGAATAAACCCCTTTCTGCATAAGCACTGGGTTTTAATCCCGTTGAGAAATAGATGTAATCGGGTTTCCGGGAAAGAACATAATCTACGTTATAGTGCCTTTCCTTCCAGCCGATCTCGGTATTGGAAGAAATTTCCGGTATCGGTTTCGGATTGTGGGCGATTACCTCATCAGTCAATCCGAGCATATCTATCAGATCAACATCCGAATAAAAAGAGATAGCCCCGATGGTTGTGGCTGCTACCTTGAGTGTTCTGCCTTCGGCGATCGACTTGCTTTTTAGCCATTGTCCTGATACCCGCATTTTTTCTACGAGACCGTTCTCGAGTTCGCTGTATTTTTTTATTTGCTCATACTCGCCTTTATAGGTAAGAAAACAAAAAACTAATACCGCTGCCACGGTGACAAATAATAGGTATGATAATTTATATTTCTTTTCCAATGCTGATACCAGTTGATGGAGCGTTTCCTGAACGAGTATGTAGAAAACCGGCAGAACCGGGATAAAGAATCGGGCAGGTCTGAGTACGTCACCGCCAACTATAATTATGTACAATGAAAAAATGAAAAATATCATTACAAGGTACCGGTACTCATAGGTTCTTTCTTTTGAACGAAGTGTCAAGAGAGAAAGAAGAATTAATATTCCGTACAGCCCATAGGTCTGAGCAAACTCCCAGAAGTAATCCAGCCCGGTTTTAAAATACTCGAGTGAAGCACCTGTTTTTGCATAGAATGTATTGGGCAGCCAGTAACCGTAATAAGCATATCTCCAAAACATATAAATAATAGCAGCGATTAAATATATAGATATCCAGATTATATTTTGTTTGCTAAATAAAAATTTAATCCTGTTTATTGATGCTGATTCTTTTTCCCCCTGGCTTTTAACCCGTAAGCTGACTAAAATTTTATGAAGTACGGTAACTGCGAATATAAGATTTCCTTCCGGTCTGGTTAAAGAAGCCAGAAAAAAAATAAAAGAAGAATAGGGTATGGATACGGATTGTTTTACATTTTCCTTCAAATATAAATAGATCCCTAGTGTGGTTAAGAAACCAAAGAGCCCTGTTTCCATTCCGCTAATGCTCCAATATGCAAAAGCACCATTGGATACGGTAAGTAATACTGCAATCAAACTGAATGAAATATTATAATAGGCATTCCTTTTCTTAGGAAAAATATCACTCGATATTCTGTAAATTATAAATAATGTGAGAAGTGATGAAATTACACCGATGGTTTGTGAAGCTGAGATGAAGTTGTATCCGATTTTTTTGACGAAAGAAAGCAGAATTACCCAGAGGAAACAGGTATAACCCTCAACTTTTTCACCTATATTGAACACCAATCCGTTGCCTTCGGTGAAGTTTTTTACATACCTATACGTAATATATGAGTCATCCTGTACAAAATCGAATGACCTGCAATAATAAATGAAAGCTATACCCATGACCAATAATAAAAAGTAGACAATCGGCTTTACACTTTTATCGGTAAGCAATTCCTTTCGGGAACTGCTTTGCTTATGGGATGTTTTCTTTACCTGTTTTTTGGCGGTCATCCGGGATATTTCAATTAAGGTTCATTATTTTCACCACTCTCTTCTTGTATATTTTCATTCTGATCTCCCTCAAGCCTGGCTTTCAATAATTCTATTTTTCTGCTTATCTCAGGTCTCCCTGGCATGACTTTTTCCAGCCTGGTTAAGATATCTATTTCACTGTTATAATCCTTGCGTTCATCGTAAATATCGATGAGTAATCGGTAAGGATTATAATATGAATGAGTATTAGTAGGATTTCTTTTCAATTCCTCGAGTGCTGTTTTTTCAACATCAGGTGAAAGACGGTCAAAATTATTCTTATCCCCTAAATCACCATACAGTTTTGCAACGTCAAATTGTATCCTGTAATCCATAGGGACTATGTTTTCAGGCATATTTTCTTCCATCCTGGCAAGGACTTTAGCAGCTTTATCATTATCGGTGTTAAAATAAGAATAAGCCAATACAAGGTATTGTGACCTGTAGCTCTGGACGATATTCGTGTGAGTCTCATCATAAAAGATGCCCGGATCATCCAGACCTCTGAAGAAGAAACCATGCTGCGGTGTTTTCGAGTGTGATGTGGGAGTGTTAAGAAGGTTCTCAAACATTAAATCACTTACCCGGAATTGTTTTCCGCTCTCATCCTTGAAGGGTACAAGTCTCTTAGCCATTCCATCCTGGATAAGATAATCATCCAATCCTATATAGTTATCCTTAGATACAGAGACCGAAAAGTATACCGGTCTCCGCCATTGATTAGATCTGATAATATCAAAGACCATCAGGTCTGATACTCTCACTCCTTTGATTTTACCCTCACTAATTGTTGCCGGCATTTTCCACGATAATTTGTCTGGTAGTTCCTGGTTTTCTCTCATCGAATCGGGATAAGCTTCTGCGGGTACTTCAATGCTTACCGGTTTGAAATCGCCCCACTGCGTTGGCTGCAATCCTTCTATTTCCTGATCGGTTAAATTAATGGGTACTTTCAAAGCCCCGTATGGTGATGAATTTTTCAATTGCTTGATATACCAGGGCATCTGCAATAAACTGAGGTTAACAACCCTTACATCCGGTCTGTACCCTACAGATTGTAAATACCAGATAGGGAATGTATCATTATCACCATTAGTAAAAACTATGGCATCTTTATCCAGACTCTGGAGTATGTTGTATGCATTATCAAAGGGAAGATAATCGCTGTGCCTGTTCTGGTAATGATAATTTACCCTGAACATGTTGACCGGGACAAAGATAAATGCTCCAAGGAGTACGATGATACCGAAGGATTTAACCAAAACTTTATTTTTAACGGCAGATGATATCAGCTCAATTATTCCCATTACTCCTATCCCTATCCACATCGAGTAAACAAAGAAGGCACCTTCGTAAAAATAATCTCTTTCACGGGGCTGCGGATCCTGCTGGCGCTGAAACAAAGCACTTAATACACCTGTTAGCAGGAACAGCCACAAGAACGAGAGCCCCAGCTTCCAATCCTTCCTGAAATGATAGAATAGCCCGATCAGTCCGAGAAGAAAGGGAATACCATAGAGCTTCTTCCAGTCTATTCCCTGGTCCATATTGTAACCTGCCCGACCGATATACTGCCATCCGAGATAACGGTTGAACATCAGGTTTATCTGGTAACGCCACATAAAATCCAGATCGCTTGAGTAATTCACCCATGTCTTGTTATGCATGGGTTCGTGCGAGTATCTTCTGGGCCAGAATGGAGCATTGCCGTATTGTTCACGGTTCAAGTAAGAAACCAGGTTCTGCATGTTTCCCGGTTCATTCTCGTTGATGGGCAAATTATCTACCCTTGCCCTGAGAAGCACTGATGTATATATCGAATAACCAAGAAATACCAATAAGATAGAGGAAAAAATAAATGCTTTTGTATGCTCTTTTTTTCTGAGCGATCTGATAGTTCCGTATATGAGAGCCGGAATAATGAGAATTGCTATCCACTTAATGACAGTACTATCCTTTATCTTGAACAGGCCAAGATCACCGGCTAACCATGAAGGATACCAGAGAGTAATCACAGGATAAACAATTAAAAAAGCCCCGCAAGTAATAAGAAATGCTATCAAAAAACCTTTTCTGCTGAATTCATATTTTCGGAAGTAATATATTAATCCAGCGGCCAGTATTACCTGTATCACCAGAAGGTGAATTCCGAGAGCCAAGCCTGAAATGAATGCAAAGAGCAGCATTATCTTCCCGCTTCCTTCTTTATCAGCGTTCTCATGCCAGTATATTATGAGCCAGACACACAAAGCTACAAGCAGAGTACCAAAAGAATAAACCTCTGACTCCAATGCATTGAACCAGAATGAATCACAAAATGCATATGATAGTGCACCGATCGCCGATGAGCCGAATATCGTAAAAGCATCCCAATTATTATCGGGCTTACCCTTCCAGCTTTTAATAACCATTACCAGTACAAGATATAGTAACATGACCGTAAAACCTGAACTGATAGCCGATACCGCATTAATTTTTACAGCGGGATTGGAACCTATGGGGAGCAGTGTAGCAACCTTTCCTATAAGGGTCCATAATGGGGCTCCGGGAGGGTGAGGAACAGAAAGGGTGTATGTACAGGATGCAAATCAACCTTAGCCTCAGCAGGATAAGTGAGGCTGAATCGTTACACAGCTTAGGAGCG